>Ga0070694_100000076_pt1 | contig 47671 bp, 70 predicted proteins | sample KBSK1251metaG_FD_65470 | JGI IMG/M metagenome (GOLD analysis project Ga0070694, IMG submission 65470) | Corn, switchgrass and miscanthus rhizosphere microbial communities from Kellogg Biological Station, Michigan, USA - KBS K1-25-1 metaG | ecosystem: Host-associated > Plants > Roots >...
TCTTTTGAAATGGGGCTGCCACTATCTCGAACATCCTTAATGCTACCCTCGAGGCGCTTTGTAAACTCCTGTCTTGCGACATATCGAGCAGCTCGCGCAAAGTATGTACCATATGCTCGGAGGCCATCCGCTGAAAAGCCTGGAACGTTCTGGCGCTCGAGCAACTGGCGACGAAAGGAAGTAGTCGGGGCTGCTTGGAGGGCCATCGCTTCCAGGAGCTTTTTATCCTTCTTCTGCTGCGTGGTAAGGTCCGGCTGGTCGAGCCCCAATTCACGCTCAATATTCCGCAGCGCAAACGGCGGGAGGCCCTGCCACTGCTGCAAGGTGGGCGAGAGCTCATCCTCCTGGATCGAGTTAACGCCCGGAACTTTATACCTCTTCTCAATATCGACGATCGCACGGTCCCGCTCCTTCTTCGTATGGAAGGCCTCGAAATGGAGAACCACCCCCTGCCCATCTCTAACCGTGACGATATGCTTCCCGAAGCGCATGTGAGGAAAATAAGGCCGGGCCTTCATCTGAGACACTTCACCCGCGATGGTCTGGATCTCCTTCGCCAGCGCCATCGGATCGGTGATAGTCTCCTGCGCCTTCTGCACCGACACATTCTCGAGGTAGGAAAGGAACTGGAGAAAGTCCTGCCGGATCGCAACGTAGGCGTCGAAGGCCTCCTTATTCAGCTTATGTTTTTTAACGAGGTCAAGCAGCTCCTGATCCGTGGGCCAGCGGACTTCTTTATCCTCAATCTGCTGCTTCGTGAGATACGTCATTTGATCGAGTTCGAAGAGGAGGCGCCAGAGGTTATCCCCCTGCTCCTTCCCGAGCAATTGCACCTGCCGAATCCGGCTATCCGCGAGGGAGGCCCAGGAAAGTGCGGCGTTCTCCATCGCCCGGTTAAGCGATTTGTAGTCCTGCAGGCCCTTGATGTGAGGGTTCAAATCCGCGAACTGATGGATGCCAAGAAGCCATTCCATCATGGTGTTGTGGCGGTCGGACATTGCGAGCAGACCCTTCAGCTTCGCCCTTCCTCCCGGGTCATTCTGAGGGAAAATCTTCAACAGCTGCTTGACCCGGAAAGAGCTGGCCCGCTCCGGATAAGCGGTCACATACTTATCGAGCCCCAGATCCTTCACTCCCTTCTCATTCCGCGCGATCGAATCATTCAAAGCTCGTTGCGTGGATTCGAGAAGGAAGGGCTCTTCCTTCGTGACCTTCCCCCGCTGCATGAGCTTCTTCAACCACTCATCCATAACGAAGGCGGGCCGGCCGAGGTTCGGGTCATGGACCCACGGCTTTTGTTTATTCTTAATGAAGTCGAGGAACTTCATGATAAAATTCCCGACCTTATTTCCCGTTGAGTAGAAGAACTTCTTCACGGGTCCGATCGGGTTCTGAGGGTTAATCATCCAACGCGCGATGTTGGAGACCATCCATTCCTCGAAGTTATAAGCATGCCGGTGGCGGCCGCGCTGCTCGCCAATCGTCCTCTCAAGAATAGGATGCGGGATAACCCGCGCGAGCTGAATATCCTTCCTCTGCCCCTGCATAGCATGGCGTTCACGACGGTAAGCAGTTTTGAACAGATCCTGCTGCGCCGTGCCCATAGCCTCCCATTCATAATTGACAATCATCTTGCCAACTTCATGGGAGAAATCTGTGTAGAACGCGGCTAGCTGTGCATCCTCCACATACTGCTTCTCAGCCGGGAGGCCCAGTTTCTCCGCTGCCTTCTGCGTCGTGGATTTCTTCGCCTTCCGACTCTTATCACTTGTCCCTCCCTGCTTCTGGACCGTCAGCGGCTTCTGCCCTACCGTCGCCTGTGAGTAGAGCCAGGGGTTGATGTAGATAACTGACCGGCTCTGGGCCTTCTTTCCAGGGGTAAGCTCTACCGTCTCATCCTTATAATGCACCCCCTTACCGTCCGGGTTCACACCAGGGGGGACGATTTGGAGGATAACATCCGTCTTCAGCCTCATCGACTTGAGGACTTCCCTGAGGAAATTCCCGAGCGGAGATACCTGCATAACGTAGGGCTTACCCGGTCCAGGGGAGGTCACCGCCCCCGCCAGCATCCCCTGCAACGTCGTGCCGTGATGTAAGGCAAGGAAGGCCCGCTCCGTATTATCATCCTGGAAGTAGATCTTCTTCCCGACACGAGGATCCCCTTCCCTCCGTGCCTTCGCCCGGACGATTCTTCGAAGATCCTTACTCTTCTCAACCTCCGGGCCAACAACCTCAATATTACTCTCGAAGCCACGGGGTCCGAGCTTCCTAAGCAGCGCAAAATTGTTCGTGTCGGGGAGGACATCCAGCCTCAGCCCCCGATCCACGAGCCCCATAAACCTCTCCACCGTCGCTTTCGGGAGCTTCGTAAATCCCTTACTCGCACGGCCGGCAGACTGGAGGAATTTGACAAAATCATTAAGCAGCGTTTTCTTCGCCGCCTCATCGAGGGTGCCGGTAAACCTGATCCCCTTCGCCTGAGCCCGGCCCAGGTCCAGCTTCCTCGCAATCTGCTGATCCGCCTGCACCTGTGAGGACAGCTCCCTTGTCGGGAACGCGGTGACGTCGCCGGGCCTCACCCTCTCCAAATCAATCGACTTCCCGGTAACATCATCCCTTCCCTTTGGCCGCGAGAAGACGTAGAATTCACTCCCGTTATCCCGTGTTCTCGTTTCCCTCAGCTGCGCATCCGTCTTCATCGAGCGCAAATCAGTCTGCATTTGCGACTGCATAAGCTGCTGATGCTTCGCCGGATCACGCAGGACGACCTGGGAGTCTGGGAAGGGCTCCACCCTCGCACCATTATCCATCGCCTGACGGTAGTAGGTCGCCGCCTTTGCGAGGAAATTCTCCGTCGCCTGCGGACTCTTCGCCCGAGCCGCCTTCTCCTTCCACTTTATCGCTTCGACGAGATTATCCGTAGCCTCCTTCAGCGTCGCTTGCTCGGTAAAATCCACACGAGGGTCAGCAATAGCGCTCGGCAGATCCTCCACAGAAACAGACACATCACCTCGCGTGATCTTATCTGGATCGAGGCGAAGATACCCATTAACCTGCGCGTTACCGCCGTCATTAAGCGCCTGCTCCTGTGTGCCAAACGTAAGCTCCGTGCCAGGAATAGCAGCGGCAAAGAGGCCACGCCGGCGAATATCAACGCTACTCTGGAGATCATCGAGTTCCGCTTGATTAGCCACTCCGACACTGGCGTCGAGTCCGGAGAGGGAGGCATCGATCGCGGCTTCCGGTCCGGTGGTTGGCATCTCATCCGGCGCACTCCCTATAATGTACGGGACATCACCCGCTGCCTGGCGAACGTAGCTCTCATTCAATGCCGTATCCGGGTGAGAGCCCTGAAAGACAGAGAACGCCCCGCCTCCAATACCTCCCGCAACGACGGAGTTCATCCGCCGGGACATAGCCTCCGGGCCGAGGTAGGCGAAGTTTTCATCCAGATAGTTCCGGGTGATGAGGTCAATTTCCTCCTGCAACCCTTCCGTTCCCGCCTCCACTCCCGCGCCAATTCCGACCTTACCGGCCCTCCCCGACGCCTGATAAATCCGGTCAAGGAGGTGGCTCGCCTGCTGCCCCGTCAGCCCTAGCGACTTACTGAGCATTAGCGGAAACACACTCTCCAGCGCACCCTTCGCCGTACCCGCGAGGAGACTCGCCCCGGTGTATATATCCTTATTCGCCTGCCAAAGCTCCTGCCCGGTAGCCGCCGACTCAATCGCGGCCGCAGTCGCCAGACCCCCGGTCACCTCTGCTGAGGGAGCAAAGCGCAGGATTGAACTTCTCGTCGCCTGACTCACCCCCTTCTTCGCCATGAGGTTGGCCAGGAACCGTGCTCCTCCCGCCCCGGACATGATACTCGCGACGAAGGGAATAGCCTCGCCAATCGTGCCGGCGGTATATCTCAACCACGTAGACGGGTCGGCAAGCTCGAGATCCTCAACCCTTGCAATACCTCTTTTCGCTCCACCTTCCGCGATCTCCGTAGCGGTCTGGATCAGCGCCTCATCCAGCCCATGAGTATCCTTCCCGGTGATGTTCTCAAACTGCCTGACCCCCATAGCGGCAAGGGTCGGAGCGGTAGAAATGACCTGCCTCACCCCACTCTGCAAGCCGGCGCCTATCTCCCCCATCCACGTCTCAGCCGTGGCGTTTCCAAATAGGGTAGAGCTTTCCGACTTCCGAGTGGGCGTGGCCGCGACAGGCTTAAGGCCGAACCCCGCGAACGGGTCGGCCTCTTCACTTGCAGGTTTGAGCTGGAACGCAGCCCATGGATCTTCCTCAGCCATTATGGAACCGTCCCCTCCATCATCTTCCCATTCACCTCAATCCGGAATTTTGTCCCGGAGGGAAGCTTCTTCGCATCATCCATGCTCTTCACGATAGGGACGCCCGTAACCGTCTCCGTTCCGCCGACGTTAGGCGCTTTCGCCGGTGCAGATGGCGCGTCGAGCTTTTGAGCTTCCGTAAGGATTTGATTGAACTTCTCAGAAGGACTCGCGTCATCCTCTCCCAGGAGGTCCTCCTGATTAATTGTCTTAAGACGTTGAGCGACGTAGGCTTTACCCTTCGGCCCGAGGTTTGCGGAGGCAGCAAGTTCATCAAGAACAGTCGGCGTTTTTCCTCTAAGCCTCCGGGATCGGGCAGACTCCCCGCTTTTCTCGGTCTCCGCCTCTGCAAGAGTCTTTTCCGTCTGCGCACCTCGGAGAGCGTTAACGGAGGCTCGATCCTCCTTCTTGCCAGCACGATCCTCATCGGTCTGTTGCTGCTCCGTGTTGAGCTGCTGTGCTCGTCCGCCGGCTGCAAAACCCCCTCCCAATGCTTGACCTAATTGCGACATCGGCCCGCCCCATGAAGGCACCATGAGGTTGAGCCCCAGCTGCAACATCATCGCCTTGAACGGGTCGGCTAGTGGAGATGATGCGCCGACGGGAACACGTACCTGCCCGTCAGGTCCTCTCTGAGCGGGCGTTCCAGCAGGTCCACTAAACGGCGATCTTTCTGGGACTTCCATCTCCGCAGGTACTTCAGCGTCCCCAGGAGGCGTTTCATCGTCGCCAGATGGAGGGTTAGTGGCCCCTGCTGCTGGCGGATTAGCTCGCGCTCCCCTTTCAGGAAGAGGAATTTGTACTCCCTCAGCGTTGTAGTATGCCCGAGCTTCTGCTTCCGCCTTGTCTGCATTTGCCTTTGCCCTCGCGGGTGAATCCCTATCCGTTACCATCCAGCTTAAGTCTGGGAGGGTGAGGAGAGAACCGAGGAGGTCCCCCGCCCCACCCTGAGGAACGTAGGGTGTAGGTGGTTTCCGGAGGGGATTAGGCGCCGGCATCGGAACAGCGTTAGGGTCGGTCGGAACAAGGCTCCGAAACCCCAGCGCATCGAGGATGGAGTTAGCCATTATAGCTCTCCCGTGAACATCGGGTTCCGCTGAGGCATCGGCGGGTTAAGCCCACCTCCTCCTCCGAATAGCTCGTTCAGCATCATCCCGATCGAGCGGAGGTCATTTGCACCGGAGACGAAGCCGGGCTCGTTAGTCGCCTGAAGCATGGGGTTTTTGGCGGGCATAGGCGGCCGTAGGGCAGGCGCGTTTGCTGCCGGGGTTGCCGGGCTAGGGCTAGGCGCTGGCGGGGCCTGTGGCGCCGGGGCAGGCGGCTGCATTCCATATTGAGCGGCCTTCTGCGCCTCCCGCATCATCGGCGGCATCTCTGTCATCTCTACCGTCTGATCCGCTGGCATAGGCTGAGGCCCCCGGATCAAATTCGCCAGGATGGTCTCATCAGGTCCGCTCTCAAGAAATGGGTTCCGCATCGGGACGTCCATCTGGTCGGGCATCTGGGTAAACTCGCCGGCGCCTTTAGGAACCGTCGTGCTACCTCCCCCCATCGAGGCAAAGGGATCGATACCGGAGAGTAGAGACAACAGCCCTGCCAGCGGGCCCGACATCATGGGATCGGTCGAGGGCGGCGCCTTGTTCCCCTTCATCATTGAGTTAGAGGGGGTTGAGGACTTGGGGTCCGCCTTATCCTTCCCCTTACCGGCGGGTTTCGTCTCAGCCACGGCATCGCTCCTTGTCCCAGTATCCGCTTGAGCAACATTCGTCTTCAGGATCTTACTATCCGGGATGGGTGTATCCCAGACAGGCTCACGAAGAGGAGTGCTCCGGAAGTTATTCTCCATCTCGCGCGGGGTAGGCCGCTCGAACGTACTCCCCGGTTTAGGAATGAGGGCGCCGGGATCGATGAGCGGTCCGACCTGGCGCTTATCCCGGAACTCGAGGAAATCGGCAGACCCCGGACCGTAAAGGTCGAGCCACGGAACTTCCGCCGAAGAAACATCCCTCGACCGTCCCTGCCCCACCGCGAGGTCTCGAATTTTCGCCGATCTTGTCGGGTTACTTCTCGCCATTCTTACCTCCCCATAAGGCTTTGAGCCATGGTCGGAAGTTGAGGAACAGAGGCCCGGCGCTGCGCCTGTGCATTCAGAGCGGGGTTGATCATATCCTCCACCTTCTGCAAGAATGGCAAGCCAGCACCAGAAACACCACCGGAGAATACGGGCTTTTGCGCCTGAGGAGGGTTGAGGGCTTGGAAGGTTTTTCCCATTTTGCCGAGGCTTCCGAAGAGGCCCTCACCCTCCCCGGCCGCCGGTGCATCACCGAGGCCACCCGGACCCCCCGGTCCGCCGAAAGCGTTCTGGCCGAGGAGGAGTGTAAGAAGATTTTCCATGTCAAGCTCCTATAAGAAAGCGAGGAATGAGGCGAGCGTGCCAAGGCCCTGCATGAGGGGGTTAGCCTGCGGCTGGGCACCGTTGACGGTGGCGGTCGTCCCTCCTCCCGGCGTAGCGGCGGAGGCGCCGAGGAGTTGCAGGCCCATCGTGAAGGGGAACATCTCCTCATCAAACTGCTGCTGTTGCTGCTGTTGCTGGAGGGTCCGCCTCTGCCCCCCGACAGTGTCCTGCGCGACTTGAGGGAAGAGGGATGCGGATTGAGTTTGAGGCGTAAGAGCAATCCCCTTCAACATCGCGTCGAGGTTCCGACCATACGCCTGATCGAGGAGCTGGTTTGTCGTGTCGGAGATTTGGTTGAGGTACGTTGCCCCGGCATAGTCCCCGGCTTGGCGGGATTTGGACGTACCCAACGCCCCGGCCTGGATCGCCCCGCCCCTCACGCTCGGCATGACGACGTTTTGAAAATTCCGCGTGATGGTCCTATTCGCGGCATCAATCGAGCCTTTAAGGGCAGGATTGCTCTCCATATCCATCACGTCGCCGGAGGTGAGGAAGTTCGTCGCCTTCGCATTATTCGCGGCGAGTTCCTCCAGCGGACCCCCCGCACCAGCCTTGGCGAGAATCCCTTCCTGGCTCTGCGTCTGAGCGGGATCAAAACCCGGTACTCCCGGCATGTTCGGGAGGTTATTCGCTACCGGCTTAATCAACCCCATTGAGGTATTCAGGAGTTCCCGCTGTTCCGGGGATAACTCCTGCTTGGTCGTCTGCGTGACGTTAGATGGCTGTTTAGGGTTCATCAGAGCTTCCTCATCAGGCAGACTTTATACAGGTGGAAGTCAAGGGGTTTGAGGAGTTTTTTCCACGCCTCCCTCCCCTCAATCGTGATCACATCGGCTTCGAGGAGCTTCGCATAAAGCTCAAGTCCGTGGAAGAATTTGGGGAAATAGGCCTCGACGTTAGACCCTACACAGAGGACGACGGAAACAGCCTTGGCCCGCTTGGAGGTGAGGACTTCCGTCAGAGCCATCATCTCGAGGTTATCATCCGCATCCTTCCCAACCCAGAGGTGGAAGGCTCCCTCCCGTGTCCAGTCAATGATATCCTGGACGTTGTAGAAGGGGGCGAGCATTTCTCGATGCGTGATAAGTTTCTGCTGGAGCCAGGGGAGGTAGGGGATAGGGTCCTCAACCTGATTAACCGAGTTTATGCCAAGCTGCTCCGTAGTATCCAAAGTAGCCTCCATTCCCCGTACCATCGGGGTTCCAGTTGGAGCCCTCCGCAACAGTACCTACGAAGAAGACGTCGCCATCTCGAGGCTTTGGAGGCTCGTTCATAGTCTTCGCCAAGCGTATACTGTCCAGCCCCAGATTAAAAGACCTCTCCAGTGTATTCCTCAAATCCTCGATCCAGCGGACGATGAGGGAAAGGTCTTCACGGGCGGGAGGATTGGGAAGTTGGAGGGTCATTAGTGCTCTCCAAGGGGTTCGATTTCGATGTCGTAACCCTCAATTTCAGCGCCTTCACCGAGGACAAACTTGATCGCGGGAAGGCGGACGTTTAAGGGTTGAGGCGGGTCGACAAAGTTGAACGATTGTCCAGGGGTGAAGAGAAGCGGCGCATTATACGTCGGTGCAGTGCCGATCTGGTTTGAACCTCCAATATACACCTGAACAGGGCCTCCAGAGGCTCGCGGCCACACCCGCTTGATGAGGCGGCGCTGGTGGTAGTCGAGGAGCGGGGCGCCGTTTCTATCTTCTCCGATGATTGCAAGGTTTGTCCTCTCCACCGTAGACGTGAACACCGTACCGTTGAAGTCGATGCCAAGGTCTGCTTGCCTCAAATGTGTATTGAGATCATCCGCGATGATCAACTTCCGCCGCGCATCGTCCTGGTACTTCTGCGAGCCCACGTTGTCGTAGGTAACGGAGGTGGAAAGGCTATCCCATGTTTCCACATTTGGCGCCTCCACCACACCTGACGCTGCATGAGCGCCGGTGAACTCCCGGAACGTGACCACATTCGTCCGGTAGTTCCAGACGAGGGCCATGTTCGGGAAGTCCATCCCGTTTTCCGGGTAGCAGAACCAGGCCTCATCTTGCGCCGGATTATCCACAACGAATGAGCGGGTATAGGAGTTAGGATCGATGGAGGAAAGAAGGGCTTTCCGCGTTTTCTTATCCACGACGGATTCGAAATCCTGACCCGTGAAGATACCCACATCCTGGCCCGTATGGACGAAATGAACCTGGGCCTTTCGGAGAGGGAGACTAAGCGGGGTAGCGCAACGTTTTGCGAGGACACCGGCAGTTTGAAGAATAGGGTCGAAGGACATAATGAGCTGTCCTCCGATATGCCTCATAATCCAGGTACTCTCCGCCTTGTAGATTGCGAAGACGTCACGAAGCTGCGAGCCCCAGAGAATATCGCCAGAGTTCACGTCGGAGAGATCGAAGTCAAGCGCATCGACAGCTGGGTCGGTGATGTCCCAGGAGGTTGGCAGAGTCCCCGGCTCAGCACTATCGGATACGACAACCCGGTGAGGGCGGACATCACCGGGCTCCGTAGTGTTTAAAGCAACGAGGTAGTTTTTATAGTGGGAGATAACCTCGGCCGTCATATCCGTTGGCCAGCCAGGGAGGTCAGCGAAGTCCGTAGCAGGGTTGATTGAGGCCCAGTACTGCGGATCTCCGTTGGAGTTGTTGAGGATAGGCACGCCCTGGAAGATGGTGCCGTTCCAGTCCTCCGGGGCATCAGCCGTATAGTCCCCGGCCTGGCTCACATCTGTATGAGCCCCCGAATTATACACATAAATCTTACTCCCCGCTCCAATCGCGGAGGTGTATAGCCAGTATGATCCTCCACCCGCCTGGATATTCATGACGTGGGCCGGGGCGACAGTCGGCGGCTCCATAACCTGCTGATCGCCGAGGAACCGTACCGCCTTAGCATCGATAAAACGGACGTTAAGGGCGTCAGTCCAGGCGCCGGGGGGTTGTTTGGCGGATGGCTCATCCGAAACAACGCCATATTGAGCGATGTCTGCAACGGGGATTTTAACCATCAGTGTGCCTTGATGATCCACTTAACGTTGACGTTGCGCGGCCGGGTCTCCGTGCTGACAGAGCCGGTAGGCCCTCCGGTGGCGGTGCCAGCGCTGATAGCCTCGATACGCGTAGCACCAGAGCCGGTTGGACTGTTGGCGTTGATAGGCTGGTCGTAGGTGTGTGTGTGCGACTGCAATGCGTGACCCTGCTTAGTGCCTACGTTAGCGCCTGTCGTCCCATCCCCTCTATCAGTACGAGAGGCGCTGTCCGGGTCACGAGACGAGCCTGGGTCCATGCCGCGTAGGAATTCGCCTCGATAATCCGGGAGGTTGAAAGTCGTGGTCCCGTTCCCCGGTCCATAGTCGTCGGCGATGAGGGCGAACAGCGCGGCATAAGTAGTCCGGGAGACAGCTGTGCCATCACACTCAAGCCAGCCGGTAGGGGGGGTAAGATGAGGCCAAGCAACAATTGCCCCGGCAGGAACGACATGAGACCAAGCATATGCTCCAGCACCTGACGCCACAAGAGCCTTCGTCGCATCAGCGGCAAGGGGTTGAGGGACTGGAAACACATCCGCGATGGGTTTTCCGTTGAGGCGGAAATATCCGATGACCTTATTCGACGTTCCTCCTCCACAGAGAATAAGCGCGTGGTCACCGATGTCGGTGACGATATTCGCCCCGCCCGGAAGTTCGAGGGTTGTAGCATTATGAGTTAAAGTGCGAGAGGCGGCGAAGCGTACGATTTTAAACTGCCCAGCCGTACCTGAGGCAAACCCCGTGATAGTCGTAGCGCCAAGAAGGTTTAGATTGTTCGACGTCGCTGCCCAGACGGCGGGTGTGGCGGAGTCGGCTACATCCTCACGCGCCTGCTCAAGATATCGAGGTGCGGTAACGCCGGGGAACGAGGCCTTTAACACCGCCTTTATCAGGCGCATGTGATCGTCGGCCTGCTTAAGTTGATCCGAAGAAGGAGGATTAGCCTCAACCAGATCATTAAGATACGTCGCGACTTCGACCGGCATTAGTGTGTTTCTCCCATGGCTGAGCGGCGGTTAGCCAATTGACGAGCAATGGTGAAATTCGTGATGGACTCAAGAGCGCCAGCCTTCTTCTGCTGGAAGTACTGCATGGCGGTTCCATCTCGTAGCGCATGAGCATAGTTCTCCCCCGCCATGCCAATCAGCACCCACGGGGCGTATTTGAGCCATCGATTTTCATCCGCTCCCGCCGACATGAGGGCCTGTTTTTGGTAGTACATCATTTTGTAGGAGAAACTTTCCAGCGGCATTGGGAAGATGCGGAAGTAATCGCCGGTGAGGGCATAGGAGAAATTATACCTCACACGTTGATCCTCGATCTGACTATCGGTCCAGCGTGAGGTCATGACTCGGAGATCATCCGCGTCGTATTTTTTGAGAAGCTTTTCACCTCCACTCGGGAGTTGGAGCCACAAGCCATCCTCCTCCCATTCCATCATGAAATCAGAGGGGAGAAACAGACGCTCATCATTTGGAGGGGATGTTGTGTCGGAGCGTTCAGTGAGGAGAAACCATGGGAGCGGCTCAACCGGATAGGTGGTTTCAATTTGCTCCTGCGCATCCTGAATACACTCGATGATGTCCGCATCACCCTCCTGCCGGAAGCCGCACTGCCGTTTGATAACGCCGATTGCACGTGTGAGGTTCATGACTCTTCCGTCCATGTGTTGGAGAGGGGGGTTTGTTCTGTCCAGGTTCCGGAAAGGATTAAGCCCTCCACCCAATTATTCACCACGCCGGCTTCCTCCGTCCAAATCCCACGAGGAATAATCGTGAGCCCGGCATCACTTCCGGAGTAGCTGTAAAGGCCGCCATCGGCAGCCATGATGATTTGTTTGAAGAGGGTAGCGTCGCCGCCAAGAATGGAGTAGGCACCTGCGTCGGCGAAGAGGTTTTTATTAAAGAGTAGATTGGCCACTGTGCCGGTAACGGTATATGAGCCAGCGTTGGCCGCCATGATGCGTTTGTATAGGAGGTTGGCAGCGTTCCCCGTTACTGCATAACTACCGGCATCGCCAGCTAACGTGTAGCTCAGAACGTTAGCTATGTGTATTCCGCACAGACCTATACCTGCGTTAGTACTCCCACTCCCGGCGGTGTAGCCACACTGGACAAGGCTGCTAACAGCATCTCCATGCCAAGTCGTGTACACACCAAATCTTGGGTCGACAGGGTCTGAGGCATCATCAACTATAGCCTCAAATACTATTTCGTCGCCCTCTCCACCTCGTGCGCCAACAAACGATTGATCTGTTGTGCCTCCAGTATCAGAAGGCCCGCTTGCGACGACCAGGTCCGCGCCAAAGCGAGTTGCGTTCCACCCAGTAAGCTGTAACGTAGCTGAGGCATTACCTGAAGCTTGCTCAGACTCTGTCACAGCGCCGACCAGCGCAGAGAATATAGTGACGCGCATAACACCAGTATCGCCGCGCGGGCTTATAACGATGTCGGCCGTGGCTCCAGTAGGTTTCGCTATCGACCATATAGCCGCGCTTGCGCTCGTTGTTAGAGTGCCGGCTACACGAGTAGCGCTTGCACCGTCTACAGTCACAGAGTCTTGCGTCCGATCGCCGGAAGCGCTATTGAGCACCTGATTAATGGCAATGTAGAGCTTGCGGTTAACGTCCGCTGTACCGATCGACGCGCCGGTTATAGTAACATCCGTACCTAACGCGTCGATCTGGTGATTGGCCTCATATGTTTTAATGAGATCGACGCCAGGATTAGCGACTCTCGTGCCGGTTATGGAGTATGCGCCTGCTTCAGCTCTAAGAAAAGCGACCTGTTTAAACGCCGCGACGATGATAACGTGGCGCGCGGAGTCAGAATGCGTCGCGGTGAAGTTGCCGGTAGCTCCAGCTGTTGCCTTCTCGTTCGTCGCGACGGCTAAATGTGTATCCGCGCCTGTCGTTGTCGACGTATCTGCGCGTTCTGTCCACCCCGCTGTCGGATCTGTCGCAGCGGAGTAGGCCGACGCGGAGCCATCATCCGCGCCGGCAATCATCATGACGAGGAATTCATTAGCCTCAGCAGTGGTTATCCCACTTCCACTGTCGATGCTTGTACTCGCCGCCGCCATTGTAATGCCGACTTGAGCGTCGAAATCCGCTGATCCCTCGTCTGACCTAAGCGCGACGATACGTCCAAAGGCGACGTTGCCTGCTGTTCTCGTAAACGTTCTATCCGCTGGGGTTGCATCACCTCGCCTAATCCAGGCCATTAGACCTGAGGCTATGGCGTTGGATATTGTGACGCTCTCAGTATTACCCGAGTTTTGCTGGTTGATTTGCGTCCACCCAGACGGCATACTGAACGCCGGGGTGTCTCGAATAGCAATACACGCAACGAGGATATCGCCAGCCTGACAACCAGCCGGCTCCGTTAACGTGATGTTACCGGAAGCGACGGTGGTCGCGTTGGATATTCCTACGAAGGTCCACGCCATTCATCAACCTCTACGTGCCCCGAGTGCGCGAGCAAGCGAGGCGTATTCTTGTTTAAGGTCAAACAGCCCCTCTTCATGCTCACGGATGCGAGCACTATAATCATCGAGCTGAATTTTGTTCAACTGCTCGAAATTAGCGTCCCGCTCGAGACGCGGGGAGGTGCTTTCAATTTGCTCAATTTGACCGCGAAGCTCTTCAAACCTCGCTGTCATCGCTTCTTTGGTATAGGGGTTTGTCATCACGCAGCCGAGAATAAGGTGCTGAAGTCGACGGTAAAGCTCTCACCATTTGCGAGGGTGATTGAAGAACCGTAGTCCCATTCGGCGACGAGAGGGTCGCCGGTGGCAGTATCGTCGTAGAGAACAGCGTAACGGAATGGTCCGATAGAACCGCCGGAGGCTGTAATCACGACGTCTGAAGCAGTGGGCGCATAGGTTCCTCCAGACTGGGTTGTAGCTCCGATTGTGGTGGTTGGCCCGCCCGAGGAGTACCCGTTACCTGCACCAAGCTCGGTGATATCGGCACGCTCGTCGTGTGTTGTGAGGTTCGGTGCTGTGTTGGTCAGAGCCACCTTAAACGTGTGGGTCTGCCAGTCGATCACCGCCTCATGCAACTTTTCAATGTACGACTGATATTTATTATACGTCGCCATTTAGTCCCCCGGAAGTTCGTCCGCAGTCATCATCGCGGTGAGGTCGGCGATACCGGACTGCTTCGCCGGAGCGTTTGAGATGGAAGGCTTACCCTCCAGGTCAATCTCCAACCGTCCGGGATAGGTTTTCGTCGGGCGCTCTTTGCCCTTGTTCTTCTCATAATCCCACGGCTTGTCGTAATCCGTGCCGCGATAAGGAGCGCGAGCGGATTTGACCGTCCCGACCGCTACAACCTGCACCTGCTTGCCGATGCCGTAATCGGTGATGTCGTACTCCGGCTCGACCGCAAGCTCAAGACATTCCCCACCATATTCCTTTTTGGAGATGTACATGGAATTTCCTCATAAAAAAAGGGAGGGAGGACGAACCTTCCCTCCCAGTCCTCGCACATGCTGAACGGGATTACGCCTTCGTGACAGAGGAGCCGGTGACCGCCGCGTCGGAGTGGAACGCGATACCCCACCACGCACCGGCGGTGAATAGGAGGGTAATCGAGTCACCCGCATTCGCCAGGGTGATGGTGGCGGACGTTCCACCCCCAAAGTTCGCCGGGGTGATGACCGCTGTACCGCCGTCCGTCACGTGGATCAGGGTCTTGATCTGACCCTCCACGCCATCGGCGAGGGTATAGGCGGTGCCGGCGCCGGTGGACGTGAGGCGAGTGACCGGAGAGTTGAGCGGAATGACGCCGGCAACCAGGGCCTCGCTCGCTTGCAGCTTGACCGCCCCTTTGAAGAGGCAATCCTGCAGCTCGCTGTCGAAGAGATTTTGACGCATGGTAGCCTCCTAGAGCCCGATGACGGTCTTGGTGAAGTTGGCGTGGTAGGACATCGTCAGCCCACCCCGGTCCACCTGGATCGAGCATTCGGTCTGGAAGAAGCCGCGCCGGACGTCCTCATCCTTCGCCTGCACATCATCCTTCGATTTGGTATCGCGGTTCTTCATCGCGACGTAGCGCAGAGAGTCGAAGTCGATGTAGAAGGAGGAGGCGGAGAACCCCGGGTTGACGTTCATGAGGGGATGGGTGCGGAGGAACAGGCTGCCCTGAGGCAGACGGAACCGCATCATCTCGAAGCCGAACACCTTCACCGGTCCGACGTAGTTGATGTCGGAGTTGGTGTCCATGGCGATGAGCTTGTTCAGGGTATTGAGGTAATCGTTACCGCAGAACCCGACACGCTCGTCGCCGCCGCCGGTCTCGTAGTTGAACATCGGGTAGGTGGCATCGAGGAAATCGTTGACCGTATTCGTCGTGCCAGACCAGATCTTCGTGAGGGAGGCGGGGATGAAGTCACGCAGCCCGCCCATGTAGCGGAGCGGCTTGCCGTTGGTGCCCGTGGTCTCGAAGCGCTGGCCATACAGGATGGCCCACTCGATACCCCTCGCATGATCGAACGTCTTCCGCTTCTTGTCGTTCGACCAAGCGTTGCCGGTCCGGTACGTCGTCTCGTCCGCCGTGCCGGTGAGCTCGTAGGTGTCCTTGAAGATCTGAGTGTAGTTGAAGTACTTGACCGGGTTGCGAGCCACGGCCTGCGGTGCCGCTGTGCCCTCGGCGTATGCCGAGCCCATCAGCGTCATGAAAGCGTCGTTCGCGATCGTCGCGGCGGTCGAGCCGGCCACACCACGCTCAGCGATAAACTGCGTGGTGGAGAGAACCTGCTGAACGCGGATGATCTCGTTCTGATTCGAGGTCGTTTCCGTCGTCTCGATACGGAGGAGGTCGCCGGGCTTCAGGTGGGTTGCGAGGCCCCATTGAGCGGACAGGTCGGCGGCGGATGGGTCACCGGAGTCCACGTTGATTGTGGTCTCGGCGGAGGTGTGAGACGCGGAGGCCTGAAGCCGCACGTTCACATTGGGCTCGGCCCACCAGTTGAACTCCGGGTCGTCCGTGGTCCGTTTCTTCGCACGGGACGTGAGGGCATAGATCGGCGATGCCCCGTTGGGGTTCATGAACATGATCATTTCACGGAAGTTTTTCGGGCGCTCATCCGTCCCGAAATCTCCCGTTGAGCGGAGGCCAGCTACAGCAGCCATGGAAGGTACCTCATGAGGTGAAAGGATTAACCGTCAAGATCGGTGCGAATCGCGTGAGCCATGAACTCCAGGCCAGACATCTGCGGCTGTCCGTTGCCTCCCATGTTCCGCTGAGGCTGAGTAGCGCCGGCGGGCGTGAAGGGTTGAGGACGACCACGGCGGACATTCCGCCCATTCTGCTGCGTCACTTTCGGGGCTGGCGTAGGGAGGCCAAACATCGTCCGGGCGGTGTTTCCGAGGAGAGTTTGAAACTGCGCCTTATCCATCTGCGGGTTAACAGAACGGAGGGTTTTGGCGATCTGCCGGAGATGAGGAACATATTTGGGATCTGCAAGATCCTCGAACTCCTGGTAGAACCCTTCCGTCGTCTGCTTCGCGGCAGACAGCCCCTGCATGAGGCTGGCGACAACATGAGGCAGCGTCTGCTGCAACGCGTTGTTCGTCTGCACCATGGTGAGGAGATAGTTCTTCGCGTCACGCTTTTCGATCCAAGCCTTAACCTCAGGCGAGAAACCGAGTGCCGTAGCCTCTTCGTTTGGAATGGCAAAGTGCGAGCTAGCGAGGTTGCTAAGGATCGCATCGGCATTCTGCGAAACGAATTCCTCGATGCTCACAGCAGGCTGCGGCTGCTCTGTGGCACCGGGTTGCTCAGCCGTAGGAGGGGTCTGAGCGGGGGCAGGCGTTGCGGCGGCCGCTGGCGCAGGAGGAGTAGCAGGTTGCTGTCCGGGCTGCTGCGTCGCGGGCTGCTGCGAGGTAGGTGTAGGGGCAGTGACGGGAGCTTTCGCCGGCGTACCGGAGAGATCGGTTGTGACGGTGTTAGGCCCGGTCGTACCGGGGGCCATGTCTGCGAGGTTGAGATCGGCCGGGTCGGCGGGAGCGTCATCGCCGAAGGAGAGATCAAGCCCGCCCTCATCAAACCCAAAGTCGATATCGTCGCCGTCGTTATCAATCATCGTCGGAAGCCTCCAGTGCTTGGGTGAACTCTTCGATTATTTTGTCAGGTGCGGAGATACAGTATTCGTAGGTTTCTGCCTCTCGCAAATCAAGGTTCACCTTGAGGAGATCGTCCAAGCTCCCGGCAGAAAGGAGGCGGTACTTGATGTTGAGCCCCTGCTGCCGTAGTACGGTACAAAGGTATTGCCAGCCGGGTGAGTCAGCAAGCGCTCTAAGGTTTTGAACGATTTCTTTTTTACGAGAAAGGAGTTCCTCCTCAGGAGAGAGGGAAGGATCCTCAGGCGGCGAGTTGGTCACTTAGATTTCCTATCGGTAGAGGGCCCTGGCCGGGAACTTGGCGGAGGAGAGCCGGGTTGGAGGAAGGCGGTAGTTGGTTCATGGGGACGTCACCAGGACCGGGCATCTGCCCCGGCTCCATCACCTGGATCTTGAAGCGGTCGACGTTACGGATGCCCGCAAGCTGCGCGATATAGGCGAAGATGCGGCCGATATCGTACTGCATCATGATCTGGGGTGATGTCATGATGGCTTGAAGAATCTCCTTCCAGAGGTTCACCTGGGCCATCCGATCGAGAGGAAGTGCGCCGTCGATGGTCACGAAGTCGTAGTTACCGGCGATGAGGCCGGGGTTGACCTGCATGAAAGCCGGTCCGGCGTTGATGGCGAGATCCCCCACAATCCTCAACTTCATATCCGCATCGAAGTATTGCTGGGAGTTCATGAGGATTTGCTGCGAGAAGTCGTCGAAACCGAGGCAGGACATGTACTCGGTCGTGACCTTCTGCCGCCCAGCCGCAGCGGTGTTTGAGGACCGGATTTCTGTCGCGGTGCGCCGTCCAGATTTAGTCTGCGTCCCGGTCATGGCATCGGAGACACCGTGCGCCCGCTCGCCGATCCCGACCATCGTGTTCATATCGCTCACGTGCGTGCGGGTGACGTCGGCGATGTTGAGCTGCTGCACCGCCTCGCCGGGGGTAAGACGTGCGCCGGGGCGGAGGCGAATCAGGCCGCCGGGAAGAGGATCGGTGAGGTCCTTCATGTTGACCTTTGTCGGGTCGATCACGAGGAGGTTATTCAACGCGGACCGGACGTTGTACATGTGAGCGTTGAAGAGCCAGTCCATCGTATTCTGGACGCCCTTATTGATCTCCGGATAGCCCCGGTTAGATAGGGCGTAGGCGTCAGGCTCAATCTCATTCACGGAGAATGGATAGCGGCAGTGCAGCGCTCCGAAGGGCTGGGCGCCGATCACAGTCCTCCAGTCCGCCGTGATGGTGAACACCCATTTCGTCGGGTAGGTTGAACCGCCGAGGTTCCAGTCCGCCGGGACGAGCTGGACGAAGACCTCGTAGATAGGGACGAGATCGGGATGAGAGGCCTGTATCCCATCCTTCGCGAACATGATGTCGAGATCCATCGGATCATCGGTCGGCCGCTCGACGGAGGAATCCTCGCCCCGATCGTCCTGAAACCTCGGGCGGATCTTCGGGTCGATTTGATCGAGGTTCATATAGAACCCGTCCCGCTCCCGTTGCTTGACCTGGAGCCAGGAAAGCCGCTGCCTCGTCCCGCAGAACTGGCCCTTTTGGAAGTCGCGGAGGGGGATACGGGGATCGGGGAGGAAGTCGCGAGGGTGCACGTTGAAGGCCGCGTTGCCGGCGTAGCCTTGGACGGTAGACGTGACCTGCTCCTCGCCAGCTTCCTCCCCTGTCAACTCATCATAAAGCGGGACGATTTCGGTCACCTCCTGGACGTCATTCATCCAGTAATTCCCGACGATGCCGGTGCCATTCTTGGCCGTGTCGTAGAGCCAGGAATACATGTTGACACCCATCCTCGCGCCCCGGTACTGGTAGTCGATCAGGGCCTCGACGGCGGTGCACTGGGTTTGAGACTCGCCGTGTCGGCCGTCGAACTGGAAGATGGGGGTGCGAGATAGGAAAACGCTCGCCATGTAGGCGAAGGCGGACATCGTCACGCCATAGGTGTAGGGCACTTTAATGGTCGTGAAGGCGGGGCGGCCTTTATTCTCGCGGTTAGACCGGCGCTGGGCATCGGCCTCGCTCTCCGGGATGTAGGCGACCATCTCATCCTCGGCCTCCATCCACTTCTTCCGCTTATCCTGGAAGGAGCGCTCGGAGAACTTCATGAACCTCCGGCATTCGTTGAGGATTGAGTCGTGGAGATCGCTTCCCCGACGAATATCCCTGCGAGTGAAATTGGGCATTAGGGGCAACCTCCGATACGGACGAGTGGGCGATAGGACTCGTCAAGTTCGTCGTCCTGGTTTTCCACCTCAGCGTCGGCGAGCCCGTCCACAGCTGTCGCTACCATGTCGAGGACGTCGTCATGTGAGACGGCGGGGTAGTCGGTGAACTGGGAGATAAACTCGGAATGCTGGGGTAGTACGTAGAATCTGCCCTGCGACGCGATACCTGACAAGGCGTCAACGATCCGCGACCGCTTGGAGCGCCGGTCGGAAACCTCGTCGATGAGGATATAGCGCCGGGCTATAAGCATTGCTTTCTCAAGGAGCCAGGCGAGGGTGGACTGGTAGGCGATACTCTCCACGCGGATTTTCTTCGGGTTCCAGCGAGCCGCAAGTTCGAAGGTGGTTTTAATGCTCCACTCTGGATCATGTCCTTTAGACATCTTGTAGTCGAGGAGGTAGTAATTATCCTTGTAATACCCGACTACACCGATAGCCTCGAAGTCTTTGTTAACGAGGCCCTGCGCAATCTGGGCTTTCGTCGGCTTTGGCAAGGGGTCGATGGCCATGACCTTCCACATTTTATCTACGGGGAGGTCTTGCATGGAGTAGTACTTGAGCCACTCGGGTTTGAAGTCCGCTGTCTCGGCGGTGACAAGGAGGCATTCCATTTCACGCGCGAAGAGGGATTTCTTATTCCGCGCAATATGGCCGAGCTTCTTCTTCTTCAACGTCGCGGTGGGAAAGCGGAACTCCCAGGAGGATTCCTGGAATTCGAGGGGGAGTTTTTCCGTCTCAGCCGTCCAGCACCCCTGCCGGATGGAATACCATTCCGGATCTTTCAGCGCCTTCATGCTCGCGTCTTGCGGATGGAACGGGGTTTGGAGCATAAGGAGCTTCGCGAAGGGATTCTCGCTTTCCGGGGCGAGGGAATTGGCGAGGGCGCCGAGGATCTGGTCCTCAATCTTCACCCGCTGTTCATCCGTCGCGGTGGATTGAGCGTCGTAGGCGTCGTCAATGACGATGCAATCGGGGCGCCAGTCGTCGAAGTTGATGCCCCGGTGGGAACCGTCGATACCCATCCCGAGGACCCAGATGTCATGATCGAAGAGGCCGTGTTTGATTTGGAGGACACCGTCAGTCCACTTCCCACCGGGTGACAGTTGGTAGGCCTCACAGAACTGGCGGTTGTTTTCGATAACACGCTTCACCCATCCCACAGACTGGAGCGCTTTCGTCTCGCTCGCTCCAATGTAGAGGATGACACGGGAGATGCCGTAGGCGATCCGGCGAGCAATGAAAGCCCGGAGACGGGTAGTCTTCCCGCTGCCCCGGAACATCTGGATGTTTCCCATCCTCACCTGATCGCTTTCCAGCGCGGTCCACACGCGGTCTTCGAAAGGAGGGACGGGATCTCTGAAGGTCCGGGGGAACCACGAGAGACAAAAAAACCGGGGGTCGGTGGCCCCCAGATCGATGATTTCTTTGAGGTTTGGGAGGGGTTTGTTCATGAAGCCTCCGAACCGTACAGCATGTGACTACCCCGTCCCAGCACCGCGTTTATTCCTCATCCTCATCCACGACCGGTTTGCCGGTGCGACGGGCGATGGCCTCGTTAGCTTCACGCGCGAGCATTTTGGAGATGCCCTCCACCTTATGCCCGCCGCCGTCAATGGGATCGCCGGAGGAATTTAGAAGCGGGGCCTTTTCCTCAGTGTCGAGATCAACGACGCGGTAACGAGTTTGACCTTTTCTCACCACGGGGTCGGGACGGACGCCGGCTCTCATTTCGATTCTCCATGGTGAAGGATATCGCGCGCGTCTTCAAGATCCTGGACGGCGACGTTTTCGTTATGCTTCGCGGCGTCGGGTTTATTCTCAACCGTGGCCCGGAGCGCTTCGGCTTGATGGTGGAGGGAGGAGTCGATAGCCTCCCGAGCCTCAGCTTCTTTCTTATCGTCCATCATTTCATTTCCTTCACGTTGCAGAGCTTTTCATATACAGCGTTTGCACTGGCAACGCGGCGCTTGGTCTCCGGGGTATCCTGCCGGGAAAGGAGAAGAGGGTAATGCGTACCCGCCACTTGGCAGTACTCGGATATGGCCGGCGGGATGGCAAGGCTCGTGGAGCAGCCCGATAATAGTGTAACCGCGATAATGACCTTCAATCTCTGTACCATCCTTTTTTCTGGACATATTCATCCAGCTCCTTATCGGTGAGGGAAGCCAGGGAGGCAGGGACTTTAGCCGCCTCCGCAAGGGATTTGTTTATCGCGTGGAGGATTTTGGCCCGCTCCACAGCCTCAGTGTCGGCGACGATTTTCCCCCGGTCCGCATGTTGGAGGATGAGGACGAGGATCTGAACGAGGCCGGTGACGAGGCTGAACCAGGTCATGCGTCCGCGTCCTCTTGAGCCCAGGAGGAAAGGGACTGTTGGCGGAATACTTCGAGGATTGCGGTCTCCTCCTGATATGTGAGGTTGGAGCGGTAGGTCGCAATCATCGGGTAGCCGGTGGGGCCGGGCTCGATGAGGAGCACCAGCGCCTTCGTCGGGTTGAGGCTAGCCTTACCGGCGATGACGTCGGCGGCGGCGTAGCGGAGGACCTCCTCCGGGGAGAGGGACGTACTGCGCCCCTCTTTAATCCGGCGGGCAAGGTCCAGATCTTTGACCTCACCCATCTTCGCCGACTTCCTCGATGGAGGAGATCTTCAGGTCAGAATGGATGTACAGCATCTGGGTGCCGAAGGGGAGGACAGTGAACTCCTGCACATCGCCGTCGGACGGGCGGACGGTTTTAACTTTGACCCCGTGCTTTGCAGCCGTGATTTGGATAGTGGTCGTCATGCCTTCTTCTCCTCAACTGCGGTGGTCTGCGCAGCTTGAACTTGGTTGGTGGTCTGCTCGATCCGGGACGTCCGACTCCCCAACGTGATGCCCAGAATACTCAGCACGATGGTATTCAGGATGGTGAGGGTTTCACCGGAAAGGTCAATCCCCCAAAGCATGTGGACGACACCGGCGATCAGGCTGACAAGGAGGGTGAGAATTGAAACCCCCTCCGTCTTGCCGGGGATCTGGCCGGTGAGCTTGTCGACCCAGGTAGCATTATTCATTGTAAGTCCTCACGTGGCGCTGGCAAGCCATCCAGACGTGGCCGACAGCCCGGAGATACGCGCCCTTCATATTCTCCGTCATGTTGTTGAAGTCGGGGAGGTGGCCGGCGGCCTTGCCCAGGATCTCGTTGATCTCGACGGCAAGAGAGATGTGGAGTTCCGGGGGGATGTTTTTGAGGTCGGCCCGGATCTTCTCCACAAGGGATTCGGAGGTACGGAACTCCGTGGCGCCGAGAACCGCGTCCATCCGCTCCGCATCGGAAACAGAGGTAAGCGGGGGGATGCTATCCGGGTCGACGTGGGTCTCGCCGGCGGGGAGTTCTGCGGGGGGAAGGATTGGGAGGGTTCCATCCGGAGTGGGCATTTCCGTCACGAGGACTGGTTTCTCCGCCGGTTTCGCCGGCTCCATGTTGAACATCTCCTCGATCGTCGGATCGGGAGCGGAGGGAGGTGTGGTTTTCTTGGCCATGCGGGGCTCCTTTCTAGAGCAGTTTCACATTCGCGGCGAGGACCCATCCGGAGACCTCACCAGTGTTTACCTTATACCAGAGGATCTTTTTCTCCGCGTTACTCACCCAGTCCGGAGGGAGATCCTGACCCGCCGGAAAGAACTCGCCGGAGGTGACGATGTCGACGATCATACCATCTCCCTCGACATCTTTAATGACGTTCGTGGGGAAGAGGCTGGGCCACTGGCGGATGGGCGTGCCTTTCTCCAGCATTGCGATGTTGTCTGCATCCTCCCTCCCTTCCATCTTCTGCTTCAACCAGGCGAGGGGGAACTGCGGCCCGACATCGATCTTTCTCCCAGGCGAGATTTCGAAGTGAGCCGCGCAGCGTGTAATCTCATACTTATCGCGTATCGCCATCGCGAGCGCAAGGACGGCGTCCAGTTGAGGCTTGGTGTACGGCATCCACCATCCCGGACCGTGGGCGGCAGACTCTCTAAACTCGATGCGATAGTCCGCGATAGAATACTCCGCACCAAATGAAGCCCTCGCGACTTTCGCGCCCGAGGCAACCGTGAGCTTGCCAGGATTTGCGATCTCAATGCCGATGGAGAAATCGTTGACATTCTGCCGTCCGAGGTAGGATGACTTGCCCGCGTGCCAGGTTTTCACGCGACAGGAGGCGAGCTGCACAACCTCACCCTTCCGGCCGATCACGAAATGGGCTGAGGCTTTCGCCTGCGGGTTGCATAGCCAGGAAACGGAGCCCCGATAGTCCAGCGCCCCGGCGGTGTCGTGGACGATTAGGAGAGTTGGGTCGAGACTGCCGCCTTTGTTTGGAGTGGGGACGACGGGTATACCCTCGACGAAATGATTTGGCGTAATCCTTAACATCTGGGAAGCCTTCTAAAACGGGGGGCATATAAGGTTCTTGTTCGCGAGGCAGAACCGGAGAAGGTCGGCTTTGTATGCCACGTTCTCCGGCAGGGTAGGGCCCTTGGCCACCGCTACGGATATTTGAGACACCTGCGTTGATAGAGATGACACCTGAGTTTGGAGCGCGGCAAGCTGCGCAAGCATGTTATCCGCTGCGGTGTCACGCTTGCCGAGGTATAGACCAACATAGATCGCGGTTGGGATTACGAAGGTGGCGATGAGGACAAGAGGGACGTAACCCTTGGTGAGATCCTGTGCAGCGGTGGTCATGAGTTCCTCGGACTCCACGGGATTATCGTCAGCTTTCCGGGGGGTGCCTCGAGGAGATTGGCCAAGGGTAAGCATTGGGGAGCCTCCGGGACCGGGATGTGAGGGTGGTAGGTCCTACAGATACAAACACGGGAAACGGTGGAAAGTTCCGAGCCTGCATATCGGAGAAGTTGATGATAGGCGTCGAGGGACCATTGGGATTTGACCTCGATGAGGAAGAGGCGGCGGTCGTCTGCAGGGAGAAGCCGGCGCAGGGAGAAGTCTACATAACCTCCATTACGAGGGAACTGAGGGAGGAGACGAAATTGAGGCCGGTCGAACTTGTCGGGGTTGGCCTCAACTTGTTTGTTGAGCAGAGAGCATAAAGCGGAATAAACCTTGGTCTCGTACTTGACCCCCGCTTTAATCGATGCCCTCGTTGCTCCGAATTCTGCGGGGCGTTGGTAGTCCGTCCTCATCGACATCGGGGATAATCTCCATGGAGGATTGGGGTTCGAGCTCGAGCGTCCGGCCGCGATGCAGGGCGGCGTCCCTCGCCCGGGCTATGTCTGCCGCCGTGACGGAGTTGAAGACCATCGTCACGGAAGGTTGAGCGGGGGCGAGAGGACTTGCTGCAGATGCCTCCGTCTTCTTCGGGATGATCCGGTCGAGAAGCAGTGCAGCGGCTTTGAGAAGGGTGTCCTCGGAGACAGCCGCCTCCGGGTTAGCGATCCGCTTCGCGATGGCGTCGAGGAGAAGATCCGTCGTGGTCTCAAGCTTCGCCTGGAGCTGTTGAAGGCGCGGGCCATGTAGCTCCTGCACCCTATTCGCCCGCTGCGCTATGAATGCGTCGGACCGCATGATCTTCTTCACCCACGGCTCGCTGGTCCCGAGCATCATGGCGATGTCCGTGGCGTTGAGGAGCGGATGCTTCGCCGACATTTCGAGGATAGCCGCGTAGGTCCGGCGCTTTATCTGCTGCGCGTGCTCCTGCGGCTGCATGAGCGGGGCGTGGGTGGTGGTCTGCTCTTCCATGGGGTGGAGGTCCCTTGATGTTATAAGCGGGAGGGGATCACATTCCGGGGCTTCCCGCAGCCGGCAGACCGCGCCCTCCCGTGCCGCGAGAGCGACCCCTCCACAGGCCATGTGCTTCGCGGCGGGTAAAGAGTACGTGCGCGCGCGTGAGGCGGTCAAGGGCTCCGGAAGATTACGCGCGGGAAATGGTCGTGGGGGTCGGAGGATAGGATTTTCGGCGGTGGCGTTGTGGGTGGTGGTAATGCTGTACGGTTCTATGCTCGTAACTGTCATACAGTTTGTTCCTCGGTGCCGCGCTTGGGGAAGGGCACTTAAGACAGGGGAGGGGCGGGGCAGCCTGGGGGGCAGGCCGGGAGGGTACCATAGCGCGAGGCAGTACACTGCCACAGCTCAACGGGGAAACAGCTCAAGGTTGTGGACGAGGCATGCATGCACGTGAGGCACGGGGCGCATGGGCAAGGGGCGGAGGGTGAATCGATCACGAACTCGTGATAATATAAGAGAGGACAGGGGTAAGGGAGTCGTGCTTGATGGTGGTCAGACGAGGCAGACAAGACAGGAGGCGCAGATGTTCACAAAGCAGGACAAGCTCAGTAGGGCCACGGCGGCGCAGTATACGCGGGAGTTGCTGGCGCGGAATGGTTATGAAGAGATTGAGATCACGCAGGTTGTAGCGTTTAAGGAAAAGTGGGCGGAGCCTTCCTTTAACGTGCTGTTTACGCTGAAGGGCTGGGAACATCGGCAGATGGTAACGGTATGGCTGCAAGACGGCCAGCTTTACGGGGAGTGGTAGAACATGGCGAGCGCAATCAACGCGATCATAGGTGGTAGGGTTCAGGTGCGGAAGGTCGGGGGCATGTGGTTTGTGAAGCTCAGGTACTTCGGCCCGCATAAGGTGTGTGTTAGCTTCTGCCTTACAACCAAGTAGGGCAACGGCACAGAACGGTTCCGGTTAGCCGCGCGAAGAAAAGTGAAGACTCCACCTTCATATGAGTTGCACGGCCTTCCAGACTCGTTTATAAAATGAGTCACAGGGCAGGAAGGGCGAAGGGCTCTTCCCCCTGCTAGCCTAGAAAGGGCTTCCCACATGGCACCCAAAGAAACCGCAAAGACCGCCAAAGTTCTCCCGGACCTGACCGCAAATGCCCCGGCGGCTCCCGCAAAAACCCCTGCCCCGGCAACCGGCAAGGCGAAGAAGAACCAGGAGATCGTGGTCGAATATCAGGATAAGGAGGGTAAGGCCATTCCGCTCGGCGATGGCGTGGCGCAACTGAAGATTTTGACGAAGAAGGGCGAAAAGCTCGTCGAGTTGAGCAAGTTGCCCCGCCATATCCTCGTGATCGCCGCTGCATCGGGCCTGAATACCACAATCCGCAACGCGCACAACTCCACGCACAACGCGGGAGGCGATGGCCCCGCCGCCGCCCTTGCCCGTGCAAGCGCAATCATGGCTGGAGACTGGCGCACCACGGGTGAAGCCGGTGAAGACGGCGTCCCGCTGGTCATCGAGGCCATGATCAAGGCGAAAAAGGACGCGGGCGCGTATGAAGAGGCCATGGAAGAGAAATGGCTCACAGCCTATCGCGGCCTGGATAAGGACGGGAAGGCCGAGTGGACGAAAACCATGAGCGCTAAAAAGCCAATTGCCGTAGCGCTGTTGCAGATCCGGGCCGAACGCGCCGCTCTCAAGGCGCAGGAGGCTGTAAAATCGGCTGCAACAGGCGGCGAAGGGGACGATTTTTAATCGTTTCTCGCAACTGTCTTACAGGCGTGGAAGGGGGATTTTCGAGTCCCCCTTTTTTTTGTGCCCTACGGCTTGCGACGTTGCCCCGTAGCGGCCGTTTCAAAACAGGCCCCGCCGCAGGTAGCCTTCACACTTCCCCGCCCCCTACGCCGATCCTGGCGCGCCTAATCCGTGGCATACCATCCCGCGTTCCTCGCGGTCCCGCATTCCCGCTTTCCCACAGGGGGTAAACTACATACATTTTTGCATAGCTGGCATCCGAGCTATGCACTCGCGTAAAAGTTGTATCGAAAATCGATCGATCGAGAAAAACGTGTCAAGCAACCTGTGGTTGTAATTTTTTTTTTTTAAATAGAAACCTGAACAATGTATACCACCGAAGTAACCACTCGGATACCATTTTTTGGCGATGGGAATGCGGGAGTTTGGGAGCGCGTGGAACGCCTTAGTTCTGCCACATTTCCAGGCCATAATAGGCCCGATCGAGGCCCAAAACCCCGATTCTCAACCCTCCACGAGGCTAAAAGGCTAAAACATGAAGGTTTCTCCCTACCGCTGGCCACGCGACCAAAAAGCGCACAAAGGTCACTCCCGTCCGGAAGTCAAAAAATACGCAAAGTGCTGGGCGATTGAGCATAACGGGAAATTTTTCTCCTACGCCTATCTCGAGGAAAGCTATGCGCAGGTCGTATGCGAGCGGCTCAATCCGGAAGACAAGAAATCGATTGCCGCGAATTTTAAGGAGGAACCAATCTTCGTAACCTCACGCGTGCAAGATTAAGCTCACGATCAAGCGAGGGGCAAGTAGCGAAGCCCCTCGCATTAGCCACTCTCCACGAGGCTTCCATGAACAAGCGCAAAGATCCGCCTCCTCCGCAGAAGAAGGACTTGCCCCTTCCTCCACTTGACGATAAGTGGAAGAAGGATATCAAGCGGGACGATTTCCTCAAGCCGAAACCAGGCGAGAACATCGACCCGAAAAAGCGGGACAATTAGTAAGCTCAACACACAACAAGGGTAAGCGCACATGACGAAAGACGAAATAACGGGAAGAGAGAACCATGTAGCGGGCTCCATCCCCGCGAACATCGGGCACAACACCTTACAGCGGAAGACTGTCCCTCACCACGGAAGTCCGGGGAACGAGATCACGGTCATCTACCCTGCAACCCACCGGCTCATGTCCATTCCAGAGCTTAAAGCGATTGAGGACGGGCTGAATGCCACACTCACAAGAACAGAACATCAGCTGGGCCTCGCGAACACCGCACTGCAGCAGAACGCGGTCAAGTTCCAGGACCTCGCCCACATCCTAGCCACACAGGAACGGGCGCTCGATCGCATGCGTGAGGAAAAACGTGCACTAGCGATGCAGAACGCCCAGCTCCGCCAGTGTATTAAGTACCCGCTCAGGTGGTTCATGGACGTACTCCTCCGCCGCGCGCTAAGGACCGAAGTCCAAATCATCAAGCGCGAAACAACCGCGAAAGTCCAGCGGCCCAATCCCTCCACACCAGTCACCCCTGCAGGATCGGTGAAGTGAGCACAAGAACACGGAAGGTCGTCGAGGCGATACGGCCGAAGGTCCATCCCCTCAACAAACCTATCATCATCCTTCAAGCCCGTGAGCACGACGAAAGCTCCATGCGGGTCTGGCGGACCGACTGGGCAAGCGACCAATTCGAAATCATGGAGCTACAAGACTTCAACAACTTTAATTACTACCTCTCCACCTTCAACCTTCCTCAAATCGAAATCCTTTCACCCGACGAGAACTAGCATGAAGAAGCGCAATTCATCGTATAAGCTCAAGGGCGGCCCGCACAAGTACTCGAAGGAGTATCAAGCCTGGGCAAGCGCAACAAGAGGGGGCAACCCGAAAGAGATCGCGGCTGCAGCCCGTGACCATTCCTTCCGCTTCCCGCCCCTCGCCTGCACATTCGATGCAGCAAGCAAGATTCATCAAACTAACATGAGGTATTGGCAAAACAGAGACTAACGTAAAGACAATACATAAGTGTACAGCATTTGCACCAACTAACCCGCTGTACACTTTCCACCTCCACACACAAAGGACCACATCACATGAACAAGCGTGCGCCCAATCTCAGCATCGCCCAACTTCCTCCCATGTACGCGAAGGTCAAGAACTATTCCGACCTCGGCACCGGAAGGATCATGCAGGTCTACGTCGACGACGAAACCGGCTATGTAACCGCTCTCCTCTTCATGCAAAACTTCGCCGGCGAGCGTTCATACGTAACCGCCGAAGCCCGGCACCTCATCCCACTCAAGACCCTTTCCCATTGTTCCCTCGTCGCCCACAACACCCATGACCTGATCGACCTCCTGGCCCAGGTCCTCAACGTTTTAAAACTTTCCTCCGCGATAGGGATTGTCGACCCTACCCTCATCGACACAAGGTCACGTGAAATGCTCGATGAGATGTACGGCGTCGACATCATCGACATGGTCAAGGGGACCATGGAGATCGTGAAGAATAAGGAAACCGAGCATCTCTCCGGCCCCGGCAAACTCATCGCCGTCGAGACCCGCGAAGAATGCATGTACCGCCTTTCAAAGATCGTCGCAAACGAAACCGGCCGTACACCCGAAGAGGAGAATGCTCGCGCGGAACAATACGCCCGCGAGCAGGCCGAGAAGCGGCGCGCAGCTGAGAAGACCACCGCCGCAGATTCCCCCTCCGGCTTCGCGGCCTACATGGTTGACGAGCGCGGCATCCACCCCGTCGGAGTTATCGACCCCGGCAAGGATCTGCACGACTTCCTCAACAAGTTGATGGGCAGCTAAGCGCACCTCTTACCCCTGGTAGAGGTTGAAGGTCAAGGACCATCCCTCCCCTACGACCTTCCCTCTGCCCAACTAAAGAGGGAGGAAAAAGGACTGCACGGCGTACCCCGCACGTTGCCCTCCCTTTTTCTTCTGAGGAAGCCAATCGCGGAAGCTTCCCCTCTCCTTTTTAACAAGTGAAGGACAGCCCTTCATTTCTTCCAAAGGAGAGCATTCATGTTCATGAAAGTTTTCATCCTCACCATCTACCTCCACTACCCGCCGGACCCCGACCTCGTATTGGATTACCGTTTTCTCACACAAGAAGCCTGTGCGCAGAAAGGTCGAGAGGTCGAGTCCTCCTGGCACCACCTCACAATCCGCGAGACTCCCGGCTTCATCGACTGGGATTGCTCCAACACCGAATGGATCATCGTCCAATGAAATATCCCCCGCATACACTCTCCATCGATTACGACGTACAACTGCGTCAAGCCTACATGACCGCGCATGATTACCTCCTCCACGCACTAACCGACATCGAGGAGCTTACCGGCATAGAGCTACGCCGCAACCCTGAAAAGCTCATAGCTCTTCAACCGCTCATATGCGCATACATGAATACCGCAGCATCAGATTACCTCGCGGGTAACATCCTCCGTGCCAGCGAAAACATTGCGGCCGCACTCCCGGAGGCTGAAGAAAATGTCTGAAAGAATTGAGGAAGGCTGCACCTGCAGGATGTACACCTCCCACGGCACAGTACCCTGCCGCTGGTGTGAGTCCCTCACCGAAACCGAGGCAACACTCGTCGACGTATACGGCTACGACATCCTCCGCTGGCTCCAAACCCACTACCTCCTATACAACGGAGAATGGGACTACGCTCCTGGCCCCGAAGCCACATCCCTCGACGAGTTCATAAACTCCTCCATCATCCTCGCGCAGGACGACCTTAACCTCCGGCGCGGCAACTTCACCCGCGCATATATGGAGGCCACGGCCACAGTCGCCTCCACATCCGCAGACCTATGCAAGGCGGCGCTAGAAGGGGTTATCGACACGATGAAACAAATTCCTCTGCCCAGGGTAACAATCTACCGCGACGGGATGATCCTGCCCACGGACGCCTTACCCTCCGCCGAGGTCATCCCCGTCGACTTCAAAGCCAAGAGGAGACTTTTCTAAAATGGCCCGCCCAGCTCACCCGGACAACCACGACGAGCGTTTAAGAAACGTACTCGCCGAAGCCCGCGAGAAGGAAATGCTTCTCCCCTGCCCCGACCTAGCATCCGCTCGCCTCATCAAATCCCGCTGCCGCGAAATAGTCCGCGCTCACAACGTCTGGCAAACCGGCGAAGCGGAGAGCTACCGTGGCATGCGGTTTAAGATCCACAACACTCATCTCATCCTCCCCATCCGCCCTCACTACGCCGTCGACAGCACCAAGTTCCCCTACACCCTAGCCCTCGACAACAAGGACGTGATGGATGAGATCCTCCCTCACGCCACGGCCACATCCAACGTAACACCTCTCACCCGCGATCCAACCCGCGCCTCATCCGACGTCGAGTTTCCTGAAATGGCCTCCGACGAGGCGGAGGACGACTACTCTCGCATCTTCTCCGGCTACAAGCAAAGGACGTAGGCTCCCATGCCCCGAGGCAATCCCCGTACACCCATAACCGTCCGCATCGACACGGACACGAAGAGGAAGGTCGACGCCCTCCTCCGCGACCCTATCCGGGGCCGGACGAGATATTCCTCCCTCTCCAACCTTATCGACCGCCTGCTCCTCGATTTCGTTCTGCAAGAGACCATCGCACGAAAGGCCAACTCATGACCAAGGAACTCGCTGACGCATTTAACGACATCTTCGCCGAGGCACCTCCCGTAGCAACTCCCGTCCCCGTAGCCCGCCCGGTGCAAGTGGAGGAGAAACAAATCGACCTCGAAGACGCGATCCAAGCTGCCGCCGAAAATTTCGACTACAACGCCGTCGAGGCGATCGTGGAGAGCGCGGAAGAAGAAGAGGAGGAGGCTGCCCCCTCCGAACCCACTCCTCCCTCCGTCCCCGAAGTCCCTCTCCACACCCGCTTCACCGCCGTCCGCAATCGCCTGCTCGAGCTTGAAAAGATGAAGCTCCGCAACGAGCACGTGGACCTGAAGGAAGTCCAGGATCTCGTGAAACAGTGCGCCGACCTCATGGCCCAGATCCAGACCGCGACCACCGGGCCGAAGAAGAAACCAGTGACGATTGACGGGGCAACCAAGGGAAAAACGTCAAGGGTTAAAAAGGCCTCCACCATCGCCCACCTCAACATCCCAGAAGGAGACGATTTCTAATGATCGAGGGCAAGCTTCTCCTCCAACGTGATGACGTCATCCGTACCATCGACGTCCATAGCGTTTTCCACGCCAAGCTCCGTACCGGAATAACCGCTGAGGGTATTGCTCTCCGGATCGGCAAAGCCAATTCCACTCAAACCACAATCCTCACCGAACGTGAAGCCCTGTGGCTTGCACACGCCCTTCTTCAATCCGTTCGCGAGCGCGACGGGGACACACTCTGATGAAAGAAACCGCAACATTCGGCCTCGAAAACGCCGATATAGAATTCGACATCGAGTTCGACATGATGGAAGACCTCATATCCTCCGACATCATAATCCGTCGCACAAGCGAAACCACCGGCATCACCATGAAGGTCGCCGACCTCCTCGAAATCTCCTCCTCCGTCTGCGGACACCTACAACATTTAATCCTCTTAAAGGCCCGGACATGAGACTCCGCCACATCAAACTATTCCTCCGCTTCCTCCGCCTCACCCTCATCCACTACATCCGAGGCGAAAGACACCCCTCATGATGGACAAGGAACTCCAGCTCGGCCTCGCCATCTTCGCCTTCAAAATCATCTGCGGAGTTATCGGCTTCACCATCCTCACCATCCTCCAAAACAACTAAGGACATCCCTTCCCATGTACATCTACGGACTCCCCGGCAACCCCTCCACCTACGGCTGCTGCCCGGACAACCCAAAAATCTTCGGTAAGAAGATGGTGGAGAAAGCCTCCAAATGGCTTCAGCGCCCCATCTTCGCCGTCTACATCCCAGATGTGAAGAGGGTTTGGGTTGTCGGCGTAAAGTCCAAGCACGACACCTTCACCGCCTGGACCACAGAAAAGGAGGCCCGCGCCCAACACAACCGCTACCTGAAATATTTCTCCCCCGCTGAAACCTACCTCATATCCTTTGGAGACGAAGAAAATGATCGCTAGAGCCCAATCTATCGTCCGCCATGAGATGCGCGGCAACTCCACTCGCATTAGCCTCCCCGATAACTGGATCTTCCTCGCCGCCGTGGACAAGGATGAGCGCACCACCCACATTCACATCGCCTATGACACCGAGGACACCGATCTCCATCCCGTCGAATTCCATATCCGTACCTGGGCCTCAGAGCAGCCCTGCATCAACCCCAAGTGGAACTGCCTTGATGTCATCCATCCCGTTCGCCCTCACACCGACCCCTGCTTCCTCTTCTACCTCACTCCGGAGAAAGAACCATCCATGGAGGCAGAAACCCTAGCCAACGCCGACTGTAACTTCATGCACTGCCTCCACCTCTCCGGCACCTACATGTTCACGGAGCAATTCCTCCCTTCTGCCAAGCTCTGGGTTGTCGGCAACGTAATCACCCACGACTACACCAACTACCGCATCGTCGACACGAGCACCCCATTCTTTCCCAACATCCATATAGCTCTCCTCGCCAATGCCGAAACGCCGCCACGTTGATGACCTTCCAACCCTCCGCCCGATAGGACGGGGAAGGCGTACAGTATCTACATTCTACCTAATAACATACAGTTTCATCCTCATTCTCACAGGACTTCACTCATGGCAATCGTCAAAACCTTCCTCCCCTACACCTGGTACAACCTCGAACTCTTCCCGACCTACGGCGGCCACCCGCTGACCTCCCGCAAGGTCAACCTCCTCTGCAAGCGCTACAACCCGCAGGAGGATCAAATCGAATATTTCATCCGCGAGAACTGCTTCCGCGAAGAAAGCGGCTACCTCTCCCGTCAACGCGGGCAAAAACCCGTCGAGGGCTGGATCGGCTTCGACCCTCACGAACGTCCCCTCGCCTTCATGATCATCATCGAGGAAGATTTCACCCTCATCCTCCCCCACATCGAGCACATCACGAATGAGCAGAAGCTCCGCCTCGAGCAAAAAGAGCGCATCAAAGCCGAAGAAGTGGAGAACGCCGTCAAGCTCCTAACCCCAAAGGAGGGGGAGGAACCCGAGCATGTTCATGACTTCACCTCCGATCCGGTCTGCTCTTGCGGCATGACCTATAAAGAATGCTTCGGCCTCGACGACCCTCGAGATGCATAATACCCCATCCCATCCTCACACCTGCGAATGCATCGATTGCTGGAACAACAACGAGCGGGCCATGTGCGCCCTCGACCAACTGAAAGACCTATCGTGGAAAACCTCACCCGCCCCATTACCATCCGCGTCCTCGACTTCGAAACCACCGACTTCCCCGAGCGAGGCGGTCTCATCATCGAGGCCGGCTGGACAGACCTAACCCTTTCCCCCGGCGACAATTTCCTCAATTGGGAGATGAACACCCACTCCTCCCAGCGCTTCGGCATGACCCCCGAAACCCGGATGTCCTCCGCCGCCCGAGCCGAGCACCACATCTCTCCTGCCGAAATCGCCGGGCTGCCTCTCTTCGATACCCTCGACGCCGTTTCCCTCCTTCAATGCGAGCCATCCACCACGCGCCAATTCGACTACCTCGTCGCCCACAACCACATCTTTGAGAAGAAGCTCCTCACCCGCCACCTTTCCCCCTCCGGCACTCCCATGGACGGCAAGTGGATTTGCACGATGAAGGTGGCCCGGCGGGTTTACCCCTCCGCGTCCAAATACTCCCTTCAATACCTCCGCTATCACGCCAACCTCGAGCGCGGCCTGCCCGACGCCCGCTGCATGCCCCCTCACGCATCCGGGCCGGACACCTGGCTCACGGCCATGCTCCTTGCCGAGATGTTCTCCAACTACCACATCTCCCTTTCCGAGATGGAGGAATACACATCTGGCCTCACCTACTTCCACACCTGTCCCATGGGGAAGTACAAGGGCAAGCCCTGGAAGGACGTTGACAACGGCTACCTCAACTGGATGCTGACCTCCGCGAAGGATCTCGACCCGGACCTCCGCGCCTTTGTCGATAACGAACTGAAGTTGAGGAGAGTGGGAAGATGACCGCCAAAGATCAGGCCAAAGAACTCTTCACGACCTCCCTGGATTTGTACAACGGACTCGTTGGAAAAGGTTTCACCCCAGAAACTGCCGCTCAACTAATGATCAACTACAGCATACTTGTCCTTGCTCATGACACCCAACAGCGGCACAACGAGGTCATGAACAAACTCTCCGACATCGCCGACGCCATCCGAGAAGGAAACCCAGTATGAGCACCGGCGATCTCCTCCGCCTTCTCTTTATCCTCGGCTTCATCATCATCGTTATCTGGGGCTTTGCCATCCTCATCGCTGACCGCAAGGCATGCAAAGAGCAGGGTAAACAGCCCCTCACCACCAACTGGGGGACCGTATGCATAGCCCCATGAACCGCGTCAAGTTCGCCTTCATCCTCCTGTCCATCATCTTCATCATTCTCCTCATCAAACTAAACCATTCAATGAGCTGCATGTAATGGACCACACCCTAATCAAAATCGGGCCGGCTTACAACCCGCCCTCACTCATCGAGGAGGGGGTTCGCCCCCCTCTTCCCTCCATCATCGACAGCACCATGCTCGTATCCTACCGAGCCTGCCCCGCCCAGTTCCACCGCGCCCATGTCCTCAAACGTTCCACCTCCACCACATCAGCCCCACTCCTCGCCGGAGGAGCATTCGCATCCGGCATCGAAGCCTATCGGAGGGCCTACTATGCCGACCATTTTCCGCCATCCATCTGCCTCGAGATCGCCTTCCTGGCAGCAAACGTCGCATGGGGGGAGACCGATCCCTTCCCCCGCTACAAGCACGAGTCTCGATCCCTCGACCGAGTCTTTGCTGCTCTTGCCTCGTATTTTGAAACTTATCCGATCAAGACAGACCTCTTCCAGCCCCACATCCGAGCAGACACAGGCCAGCCAACTATTGAGTTTAGCGCGGCAGTTCCCCTCGACCCAGCGCTTGGCTTTCCTCTCCATCCTTCAACAGGCGAGCCATTTATCTGGCACATGCGATCCGATGGCCTTGGCCACTTTCGTAACCTCCCAGTTTTTTCCGACGAAAAGACTACCGAGTCCCTCGGACAATCTTGGCCTAACAAGTGGCCCCTCCGGAACCAATTCATCTCCTACGCCTGGTGCTATCGTGAGATGGGCCTCCCTTATCGCACAGCACTGGTCCGAGGAATTGGCCTGCTCAAGACAAAGATCTCCCACGCCGAGGCCCTAATCACCTACCCGGACCACCTGCTCGACCGCTGGCAAGAGGTCACCGCCTGGAACCTACAGGAGATGGTCAACAACTGGGAGCATGATTACTGGCCCGAGGAGTTCGGCGACGCCTGTACCTCCTACGGCAACTGCATCTTCACCGACGTCTGCCTCGCCCCCCGTTCGCGCCAAATGAACTACCTCACCGCATCCTACATCCCGCGCAACTGGGACCCGTCCCTCATCCACAATCGAAGGACCGCCCTTGAAGAAGCACTCCTCATGGACAGAGACGATAGTCTCGATTGACTTCGAAACCGCACACGGCATGCAGGTCCTCGGCAACGGGAGACTACTCGATGGCCCCCTTCGCGGACAATTCATCCGGGTCTGGCTCCACCGGACCACCTATCACATAAAGGAGCGCGGTGAAGCTTCTCGTGCCCTTATCCTCTACAACCCTAAATACCACCCTGCATCCCACTTTCCCCCAGGATTAACGCTATGTCCCTCCAAGAGAAAACCTCAACCGGCGAATACTCCTTCACCTGCGACAACGGGAAGTCCCCCAACTGCCACGGAGAAATAACCATCGTCGAGGACCACGGCGGCCTCCGCGAAGCATCCCGTACCCTCCGCGAAGAAGGCTGGCAGTCCCTCTACAACCCCATCGACGGCACATGGTCCCACTGTTGCTCTGCATGTAAGGAGGTGAAGAAGGCCAAAGCCTTCGAAGACTTCAAGCGCAAGGTTCGGGAGGGATAATCCAAATGACATGGTTCGAAATCCTTCTCCTCCTCCTCCTTTTCTCCATCGCCACCAGCCTCCACCGGATCTCAACCATCCTTATCGAGGCTAACAAAATAACCGTCGCCCGGCACATATCGGGACGCTAACCCATGGCCAACCTCACCGACGCGAAGCTCCTCTACCTCACCTGGGCGAGGCACTTCGATCCATCCGCGCCCCCGTTCGAGGGCCTGTCCTCCGCCACACAAGAGGCATGGCTCCTTGTTGCGGCCGCTGCTAGAATGCTAGACCAACAACCGGAGCCTCCACCACTTGTTCTTCCCGGCCTCCACTACATAGCCCGCTGGACTGAGCGGGACGGCTGGCACGGCGCCACTCCCCGGCGCCCGGCGCTGTGTTTTACCCTCAACAACAACCACTTCGCAATCATGGAGGCGCCCAATGAAATCCCCATAGTCGTTAAGGTCGAGCGCCCGCCCTCCGAAATGCGCAAGATCGGCGGGATGATTTACGACTATCCTCCAATCTATTAAGGCTTCCACATGAAACCCTCCGCAATAAACTACCAGCTACTCCCCGAAGTTGAAGGAGACCAACACCTCTTCATCTCTATCAGCGCGACGAAGGGCGAGGTATTCCTCTGTAATGAGGAAAGTACCAAATCCAATCTGATCACCCTCCCCTGGCACCAAGCCGAGAAGATGTGCGAGGCCATCACCTCTGCCATCAAGCACCTCGCGCCGAGTGGCTACCCGGTCGGGCCGCTTCTCTCTCCGGAGAAACTACCCGACGTTCGTCCAGGCCCGATGACATATGTGAAAAATGAGGAGAAGTCCTTAACCGAGAAATACCTCCACCCAACCGACCCATCCCTCCCCGTCGCGGTCAACATCCCCTCCACCTCCACCTACGACCCCGACCTCACCGACGACCCCAACATCGTCTATCTCATCCGCCACGAGTACAAGGATCTCTACCTCACCGACGATGACATCCATCAATCCCGGAGAGCCTGCACGGGTGACAAATCTCAAGCCTCCTGTTTCCGCACACGCTACGCCGCCCGTCGTGAAATGCAGGCGATGAGACACCCTTGTGCCCTCATCGAGTCTCCCGCCACGTACATCGTGACCTGGCGCTGTAGTGAAAATGACGTCCTCCACTTCTTCAACGGAGAACCCCCCGGCTCCATCCACCGCTCACAAGCCACCCATATGACTCGTGAGGAAGCCGACAACCTCCTTCCTCTCCTTCCCGACCCCTGGATCAAAACCATCCTCAAAGTCTGGAGATAATCCATGGCAGCACCCATCGCTCCCGTCAAACCCGGCACGCCAGTTACTAAGGGCACGCCCATCGGAGGCAAGCCCGTCATCATCCGTGACGAGCCTATCACCCCGCCAGCCATCATGCTCCTCGGCGACGTCGGCTCCGGCAAAACCCACTCCATCATCTCCGCCCTTCGCGCCGGCCTCGAGGTCTTCGTCATCGTGACCGAGAACACCGGAGTTGAAACCCTCATCGACGCCTGCAAGAAGGAGAAGGTGGACATGTCCGGCCTCCACTGGCGCCGGTGCACCCCCACGCAACAAACCTGGAAGACGATGCGGGACCAGGCCAAGCTCACCAACTCCCTATCCGTCGGTGAGATCCAGACCCTGACCGCCGGCCTTGAGCGCTTCAAATACCCGGCCTTCCTCGACCTCCTCGACTGCTGCGAGAACTTCCGCTGCGACCGTACGAAGGAATACTTCGGCGACGTATGCACCTGGGACGACACCCGCCTCCTCGTCCTCGACTCCATGTCCGGCCTTAACGAGATCGTGTCCTCCCACGTGACCGGCCATCGCATCACCATGACGCAGCCCGAGTTCGGCGTGGTCCAAAACCACATCTATCAACTCTGCAATACCCTCGCCGGGCTCAACTGCTACACCATGGTCACCGGCCACATCGAGATCGAAGCCGACGAGGCCAAGGGCCTGTCTAAATTTATGGTGAGCACCGTAGGTAAAAAGCTCGCCCCGAAACTTCCCCGCGTCTTCTCCGAGGTCGTCTTCGCCAAGGTCGAGAACGGGAAGTATGTTTGGAGCACCGACGACTCCAAAGTCATCACCAAGAACCGGGCTCTCCCTCGAGGAGTTATGCCGGCAGACTTCCGGCTCTTGGTAGAAATCTACAACAAACGAAAGGAGGAAGCAGCAAGAGAACTTGAACTCAACGCATCCTAACAATCAACATCCTTAAGGATCTACATCACATGGCACGTTTCGACAAAGAAGCTTTCCTCCAGGCCGAATACACCGATGCCCTCGATACCGAGCGTACCCTCTTCCCGATGGGAGAGTACGTCGCGGAGCAGATCGAGAGCTTCGAGATCGTGGACCCGAAACCCTTCGTGGATGAGAAAACCGGAGCGCAGAAGGACGGCTCTCCTCAACTCTCCCTCCGCCTCCTCGTCCGCGAGGATCACGCGGTCCGCGTCCGTGAGCAGTTCGGCTACCCGGCCGACCGCCCAGTATATTGCTCCACCCGCTTCTTCCTCGACATCGACCAGGAGACCGGCTGGCTGGAGTTTGGCCCGAACAAGAACATCGACCTCGGCAAGATCCGCGCTGCCCTCGGGCAGAACGACCCCGGAGTCCGGTGGAGCTTCACCAACCTCAAGGGCGCCGGCCCGATCGCCTTCGTCGTGAAGCACGAGAAGTGGGAGAAGAACGGGAAGGAAGGAACCTCCGAGCGGATCTCCGGCTGGGCCAGTGTCGAGGACATGGAAGAGGCCAAGCGGAAAGCGGCTGAGGCGGAGGAGAACAAGCCGGCGAAGGGTAAGAAGAAGTAAGCATCCATTCTTCCGGAGGGGGTGCGATCCCCTCCATTTTTTTCAACAGGAGCCTTTTTCCCATGCCTAAATACCTCGGCGACATCCCCCGCCACGCAGTGTTCGGAGATTCCGAAGACGTCAACAGCATATACATCGTTCCCGAAACGGAGGTCCATGTCCGTCTCGCTCGTACTTCTTCCGGCGTCGACATCCACGTCCATTTTAAAAACAAAGTCGTCAAGCTTCCTCGCGGCTCGGCTGTCCAATACCTCCAACTCCAGGCCATTACCGCCGCCGGAGGCATAGGCTTCGCCGCCGCAGCCGACGACCCGGAGCCCACCGCCCCCTCCCTCATCCACCCCAAGGGTTCCCGTGCATGACGAATTTCCTCAACCATTCCCTCATCACCATCACCGAGCGCACGCGGGAACTCGACCTTGACCACGTCGCCGAACTTAAGGCGGACATTAAAAAGAATGGACTCCTCCAGCCCATCATCCTCGGGGATCGTTCCGACCACCCCCTCGTCGACGGACTCCACCGCCTCACCGCTGTCAAGGAACTATTCTTCGAGGGAGAGGTCCTTTCTTACGACGGATCTCCCCTTGAATACGATAACATACCGTTCGTCCGTTTTGCTGACCTCGAACCCGTTCGCCTTTTGGAAGTTGAGATCGCCGCTAATATCTGGCGGAAGGAGTTAACCTGGCAGGAGCGCAACAACGCCCTAGCCAAGCTCCACGCCATGCAGAAGGAGCTTAATCCCGATGCCACGTTCTCCTCAACCGCTACTAAACTCGCCAATGTCACGGGCCGCTCAGTTCAATCCCTCGAGCGCGCCATCTCCCGCGCAACCGTCCTGGCCAGCGCGATGGAGCAGTCGCCTGAGCTGGCTTCTGCGCGCTCTGAAACCGAGGCCTTCACCCGCGTCAAGTCCGACATCACCCGCCTCGCCACCGGCCTTCTCGCCGGAGGGTTTGCTACTACCCATTCCCTCCACCGACTCATCGAGGGAGACTTTCGTCAGATACTCCCGACTTTCGAGGGGGAGAGTTATGACCTGATCCTCGCTGACCCGCCCTACGGCGTTGGCGCGGACGGCTGGACCTCCAAGTTCAAGGACGCCCCGCACGATTACAAGGATACCTACAACCATGCCATGTCTCTCTACGCTACCCTCTTCCTTGAGGGCTTCCGTGTTGGCAAGCCTCGCTCAAACATCTTCGCCTTCTGCGCCGTCGAGTACTGGCACACCCTCCGAGACATGGCAGAGGATGCTGGCTGGAGCACCTGGCCCCGACCCATCATCTGGCATAAGTCGAACGAGGGTATTCGCCCTTGGGGCGGTAAGGGTTACGCCTACTGCTATGAAGCTATCCTCCTCGCCTGTAAGGGAGAACGAGGCCTTTCACGTACCGGTCCTGACGTACTCACTGGCATATACAAAGTACGAGATCGCGAACACGGAGCCGCTAAACCCGCAGCTCTCTACGAAAATCTTATCTCGTCTTGCTGCCTACCTGGAGACGCGGTTCTTGACCCTTGCTGCGGGAGTGGAACAATCTTCGAGGCTTCCACCCTTGCCTCTTGCATCGCAACCGGGATCGAGATCAACCCCCATTTCATCGGTCTATCTCAACAGCGCATGCAGCTAGACAAACCAACCCTCGACAAAGAAGAACTGGACACGTTCTAATGGATAAAGAGGACTGCAAGTTTTGTGAGGGTAAAGGCTGGCGCTGGACCCGCCGCTGCACAGAGGATGAAGGTGATGTAAGCGGTCAATGGTCAGGGTGGTACTCGCGACCTTCATCTCCACACCCTTACGACAATATAAAACGAAAGTGCGTCTGCGGCACCCCAACAACGGAGCCTAATGTCTATGACTGATCTCTTCTCCGGCACACGCGGACCCCATACAGCCCGTATCCTCATTGTCGGTGAAGCATATGGCGTCACGGAGGAGCGGTTTGAGAAACCCTTCATGGGGGAGAGCGGGAATGAGTTAAGCAACATGCTAAAGGAGGCGGGGATTGACCCCGCCGAGATCCTCTACACCAATCTCATCAACGCCCGTCCGAAGGACAATAACTTCAAGCATTTCCTCATCCGGACGGAGGAAGCGAAGAAGGAAAAGCTTTCCCTCTTCCGGGGAGTCTACGCCCAGCTCCCCCTCATCACCGCCTACGAGCGCCTCCACAAGCTCATCCTCCACGTTAAACCCGCAATCATCATCTGCCTCGGCAACTGGGCGCTGTGGGCCGTCACCGACCGCATCCGTATTAAAAGCGGGACGAAGAAGGAAAAGAACAATGGATATAAACTCGCCACTGGAGTTGACACCTACCGAGGATCCATGGAATTTAGTCAGGCGGGTCTCGGTCGCATTCCAGTCCTCACGACCTATCACCCCGCCGCTATCCTTCGTATGTGGCCGTGGCGTTTTACGGCAGTTTCTGATCTCCGCCGAGTCCGCGAGTATCTTGGAGCCCCTCCTAGCCTCCGCCGGTGGGGAAGGGTTCCTAAAGAGAAGAGGTGGATCAAACCAGACGCGGCCACCGTCGAAGCTTGGTGCGAGGGGGCGATCGAAGCGGGTCATTTCGAACTCACTCTTGACCTCGAGACCTACGCCGGCAAAATCCACATTATGGGACTATCTCACCCCGGCTCCACGCGCCTTATCGTCCCGTTCATGGACGTATCACGAGCCGGAACTAAGCCCTTCTACTCTCCTTATGACTGGCGTCGCATATACGCCGCGATACGGCGCCTCCTTACACATCCTGACGTCCGTCTCCTGGGACAGAATCTACTTTATGATGCTCAATATCTCCACAATGAGTTTGCATACATCCCTCGCATCGGCTTTGATACCATGGTCGCTCAGCATCTATTATGGCCGGCGTTTCGGAGGGGTCTGGATTACATGGCCAGCATTTATTGCGACTCCTACACCTACTGGAAAGACGACCGCAAGGTTTCGATCGAGAATGAAGACCTCAACCTCGCATCCGAATATAACGCTCTCGATCTTGACTACACAGAGGATGTTGCAGAGGAGCTAAAACTCCAGATCGAAAAAGAGAACATGTCCCATCTCTTCTCCGATCGCATGGAGCTGGTCGAGATCCTCCTCGACATGATGATCCGGGGCGTGAACGTCAACGCGAAACTCAAGCGCGCCCAGGCCACCTCCATGATGCTAACCATGGGTGAGCTGATCGCCTGGATGGAGGACGCCATTCCCGACTACCTCAAACCCGTAGGGAAGAAAGGCTCCAAACCATGGTACACCTCCGACACCAAACTCCGGGAACTATTCTATGAGAATCTTTCTCTCGATCCTATACGCGACAAGGATACTGGCGAACCCACTCTATCTAAGGACGCTCTACAGCGCCTTGGCTTTCGGCATCCTGAGTTCAAGCCCCTATTTGGTGCCCTTGCTCTCTATCGATCAGCTCGCACGTTTCGTGGCAATTTCCTCGACGCGGTTCTCGACCACGATGGTCATTGGCGTTGTGCTTACACAATCACAACTGAGACCGGCCGTCTGGCGTCTTCTGAAAATGTATACGATCGAGGAGGTAACCTTGCTAATATACCTCGAGATCGAGAACCTCTAGACTTCTACAACGCGATTGAGAAACTCTCATAAGGACCACCTCCATGTCAGTCCCCTCCGCCTACTGGATACAGACCCGCACGGGAGTTTACAACTTCCTCCACCCCAATTTCTCCACAAAGATAACTCTCCTCGACATCGCCCATCCGCTCTCCCGCATCGTCCGCTTTGGCGGCCACTCCCGCCTCCGCTGGACCGTCGCCGAGCACTCCATGTTCGTGAATGAGATAGGGATGCAGCTTCTATCCTCCAAAGAAGACCAGCGCATGGCTTCTCCATACCTTCTCCTCCACGACGCACACGAAGCTTTCGTCGGTGATATGTGCGCGCCGCTGAAGAAATACCTCGCTGCCATTAAGGGTTTCAATTTCAAAGAGATCGAGGCTGAGTCCGACCGCCGCATCCGGCTCGACCTCCACCTCCCGCCTTCTCCCCCTTCCTGGGTCAACGAGCTTATGTCCGAAGCCGACGTCTACGCGCTGAAGCTTGAGCGTGACGCGTTCATGGCCTCCAAACATGAATGGGTTATCGACGAAGTAAAAATCCCCTCAAACCTAAACGTGTCCTTGAAAGGAGAACTACCCCCTAACCGCCTCACCCGCAAGTTCACCCGTGAGATTGAACAGGCAATAAGGGATTATCCTCATGCTTAACACCTCAATCGGCACGTTCAACTTCCCTCCTATCCGGGACATCTTCATTCCGGACCCCGGCCACACCATTATCGATATTGACCTCGAAGGCGCGGATGCACGGGTCGTGGCATGGAGGGTAAACTCTGAGCGTCTCAAAACCGCCTTCCGCGCCGGGCTGAAAGTCCACGCCGTCAACGCGAAGCTGATGTTCCCCGTCAGTGAGTGCGGGGAAGACGGGATGAAAGAGCCCCGGTACACTCAGACCAAGAAATGCACTCACGCCACTAACTACGGCGTATCCGCCCCGACCATGTCATCCCACACCGGCTTCCCCCTCATCGAATGCCGGTCCTTCATCATCCGCTGGCTCCGGGCCAACCCCGAGATCTCCGCCTGGCATGAGGAGATTGAGTTCCTCGTGCAGCGGGATCGAGGTATCACCAACCCATTCGGGTATAAAATCCGGTGGGTTGACCGTCCCCAAGCCCTACGAAATAAAGCCCTCGCATGGGAGCCCCAGTCCGTCGTGGCGGAGGTAACCTACCGCGTCCTCCGTCGCTTGCGGAAGGAATGCCCGGAGATCCTCCCCCTTATGCAGGTGCACGATTCTCTCGTCCTCCAGTGCCGGACCTCTCTTCTCCAGCGCTGCCTCCGTCAACTCTACAAGATATGTAACGACGTTGTTGTCCCCTATGACGACCCCCTCATCATCCCATGGGGACTAAAGCTTTCCTCCAAATCCTGGGGCGAGGCCGAGAAAGCTAAGTGGTCAACCTACTTGTGAGCATACCTTATGGCCAAGCGAAACTACTCCAACTGGATTGAAGCCTACCTCCGGCACACCGACCACACCGAGGCCCCGATGGCTTTCCATCTTTGGACGGCCGTCTCAACCATCGCCGGAGCCCTGCGCCGCTCTGTCTATATCGACCAGAAATCTTTCGAGTGGGTGCCAAACTTCTACATTTTCCTCGTCGGTCCCGCCGGCCTAGTCACGAAGTCTACCTCCCTCCTCATCGGAGAGAAAATCCTTCGCGGCCTGAAGACGAAGGTGAAGTTCGGTTCCTCCTCCGGTTCCTGGCAGGCCCTGGCTGAGGAGATCCAACACTCTGCTCGTGCGGCCTTCGGCGGTGTCACCACCTGCTCCGTATCCTACTACATATCCGAGCTTGGCACATTCCTCGACCCAACCAACCGGGAGCAGATCGACTTCTTCGTCTCATCCTGGGACGCCCAGCGGCAAGCCTATACCCGCGTGACAAAATCCGGGGGCAAGCTCGAAATCCCTTGCCCCTGCCTGAACCTCATCGCTGGCACCACCCCTGTCTGGATCAAGGAGAACTTCACCCCAACCATGATCGGAGGTGGATTTGTATCCCGCCTCATCTTCGTAAAAGGGAATGCGAAGCGGCGCCTTATCGCCTACCCCGCACTCGAATCCTCCGATGATGAGTTCCGGATACGCGAGGAGAAGCTGATACAGGACCTCCTCACCATCTCCTCCATGGAGGGGCCAATGAAGCTTACAGCCGAGGCCATCGAGTGGGGGAAGACGTGGTATGAGAAACACTGGACGGAGAAGAGACAATTAAGCGGCGAAAGGTTTGATGGGTTTTACGCTCGCAAGCAAACCCACATGCACAAGCTTGCGATGATCTACTCCGTCGCCGAGGGAGATAGCATGACCGTCACCCTCGAACATTTGAAAAAGGCGAATAATACTCTACTCATCGTGGAGAAGGACCTCGCCAGCATCATCGATAACGTGACGAGTAAGCAGATCTCTACCCTGCACAAACGTGAGCTTCTTTCTATCATCGCAGCGGAAGGATCTATTGACCGGGACGAACTTTATCAGCACCTCTTTCAAATGATGTCGATCACGGATTTTGAGAGGGCACTCGCAGATCTTACCCGTGCACGGCAGCTAACCATCCGCCCCGTTAGCGGGAAGACTTTACTCTCATTAAAGGATGACGTCAAAATCCTTCCCGTGGACGCGAAAAAGGGGGAGGCCAAGTAGCCATCCCCCCTCATAAACGTACAGCATGTTACCGCCCAAACTTGCTGTACGGTTTCCCCCTTACCTTTTCGGCACCTTCTCCCTCCTCGTCACCGCTTCCGGATACAACGCATCGAGCTGGCTACTCACCCCCCTCAATGCCTTATTCACCGGAATGCCGTGTTCCCTCAATTCCAAATTCCTACTCTGTCCTCGCAGACTACGCCTGAGGGTCTCATTCGTAATCCTCAGCGACTTGTCCGGTGCTTCCTCGTTGAAGCTTTTAATCGCCTGGACCGCGTCAGCGATACCCTCCTTATCCTTCAATCGTTTCGCCCGGAATATCTCCCGCGTCAGGACACTCCTCTGCGCCTGCCAGTACCGCTGCACCTCCCTCTGCGCCTGGAGGTAATCCCACTGCCGGCTCATCTGCGTCGGCTGGAACCCTCCCGCGATGGACAGGATGTCCGCCTGATCCGACCAATCGTTTGGGTCAAACTCCACGACCGTCGCCCCGCCTGCATCCCGTTCCCTCTGCTCCGCCATCAACCGCGAGGACCGCATCACAGACCGAAGCGCTCGAGGCAGCGCCCGCTCCCACCGCTTCACATCATCCGCCGGGAGGGAATGGTCAATAATACTCTGATACATCGCGAACGGGACGCCCAGCCACGGCCCAGCCACTTCACTCGTAACCTGCCCGACCGTCTCACGCCAGGAGGAGGAGTCAGGATTCAAGCCCGCCTTCAAGCCAGGAATGAGCTTGCCCATCGACAGGCTTCCAGAAAGGTCCGGCGTAGCGGTCGGCACACCCAGCCCACTCATCAACGCGGGGAGCCCGAACCCAACTCGGGAGGCACCATGTAGGATGATGTCCGGCGCAATCCCTTCTCCCGCCCAATCCACCATCATCCCTCTAATCGCCTTCTCCATATCAAACTGGACGCCGAACTGCCGCATGAGCCACTTCGCCAGTTCCTCCGCATCATCTGCGCCCGGCAGGCCCATGATACCCGCCGCGCCCATCATCATCAACAGCATCCTGATCTGCGCGCCACGGTCCTGCTTAAAGAGGAAATAAAGCATATTCTGGAGGTAGCTCTTAAACATGAGCAGTACCCCCCGCTTCCCCTCCATCAGCTTCGGCCGCGCCCAACGGGAGTATTCAAATTGAGTCGTCCGGACCGCGTCAGCTGCGACCATATACGCCCGGAGATGCGGCTCATCCCACCCCCGGTCCACGCGCAGCTGATCCGCCTCCCCCCTGTTCTCCGCCATGACCGCATCAACATGAGGATTTGTATTGTCTGCGAGCGCCATCTTATAAGCTGCTCGGAATGTAACCGCGCGGTTGATCCTCTCGGCGATGGTGAATGGAGCAACGCCCCACTGTCCCAATCGCCGGAGTTCCCTCCCGACCTTATTCGACGATAGCGTCCTTTGGAGCACCGAGCCTTGTGATATGGCGGCCAGCTCCTGCGCAAAGCCATCGTCAATGAGGCGGGACTCGTGGGCTTCCTCGATCGCTTCCGAAAGAGTGCCCTCATCCTTAGGAGTCGTACCACGTAGCTCCATGAAGTAATCACGGGATGCGTCCTTATATGCCTGGGTGACCCGGCCGAAGGTAGTAAGGTCTCCAAACTTCGAGGCTAGATACGGCACGGCCACCATCGGGACTTGTGTGAGGTTCACGAAAGCCGCCGCTGGGACGAAACCGAAATACCACATATACCCTAGTGCTCGCGCCTCCGCCCAGTCACCCGCCGGGGCCATGAGGTTCTCATAATGCCGCGTCATGTAATCCGCGATACGTGTTCGAGCATCTTTTGAAATGGGGCTGCCACTATCTCGAACATCCTTAATGCTACCCTCGAGGCGCTTTGTAAACTCCTGTCTTGCGACATATCGAGCAGCTCGCGCAAAGTATGTACC
>Ga0070694_100000078_pt1 | contig 46820 bp, 45 predicted proteins | sample KBSK1251metaG_FD_65470 | JGI IMG/M metagenome (GOLD analysis project Ga0070694, IMG submission 65470) | Corn, switchgrass and miscanthus rhizosphere microbial communities from Kellogg Biological Station, Michigan, USA - KBS K1-25-1 metaG | ecosystem: Host-associated > Plants > Roots >...
TCGCCCCGGTCGATCGCGAACAGGCGGTCGGCCACCCGGGACGCGGTCATGAGGTTGGACTCCGCGATGAGCAGCGAGATGCCCATGCCCTTGATCTGCTTGACCGCGTCGATGAAGCGGGTCACCACCACCGGGGCCAACCCCTCGAAGGGCTCGTCCAGCAACAGGATGGTCGGCGACAGCGTCATGGCCCGCCCGATCGCCACCATCTTCTTCTGTCCTCCCGAGAGGTAGAGGCCGCGACGCCCCGTGAAGGCGCGGATCTCCGGGAACAGCCCGAGCACCCGCTCGTCGATCCCGTCGGCCGACACCGCCCCGCCCCCCTTGCCCGCCGTCCTCGCCAGCGACTGGCTGATGAGGAAGTTCTCGGCCACCGTGAGGTCCGGGAAGATGCCCGCGTCCTCCGGAGAATACCCGATTCCGGCCAGCGCGCGCTTGTGGGTGGGGAGTCGCGTGATGTCCCGACCCGCGAAGGCGATGCGACCGCTCTTGACCGGCAGCAGGCCCATGACGCTGTCGATCGTCGTGGTCTTGCCCGCCCCGTTGCGCCCGACCAGGCACACCGACTCCCGGTCTCCCACCGTGAGCGAGAGGTTGCGGAGCACGTGCGCGGGCCCGCGATAGGTGTTGAGGCGCTCGACGTCCAGCATCGGTCAGGTCCCGAGCATGTTGGCGGTGACCTGCGCGTTGCTCCGGATCTGCTCCGGGCTGCCGTCGGCCAGGATGGTCCCCTGGTGCATGGCGATGATCCGGGGACAGTAGGTGAACACCACGTCCATGTCGTGCTCGACGATCACCGCGGTGATGCCGCCCGAGCGCACCACCTGGGTGATGATGTCCATGATCGGCGCCTTCTCCCGGGTGCTCACCCCGCTGGTGGGCTCGTCGAGGAAGAGCAGCTTGGGGCGCAGCGCGTAGGCCACCGCCACGTCCAGGAGCTTGCGCTCGCCCTGGGACAGCCCCCCCGCCGGGGAGTCGGCGCGCCCGTCCAGGCCGAACTGCTTCAGCACCGCGGCACCCTCGTCGCGGACCCCGGTATCCGCGTCGGCGAGCGAGAGCAGGCGCCGGGTCCGCCCTTCTCGCGAGAAGATGGCCAGGGCCACGTTGTCCCGGACCGAGAGATGGTCGAAGAGGTTCACGAGCTGGAAGCTGCGGGCGATGCCGAGCCCGATCTTGTGGTGGATCGAGGCCCGGGTGATGTCGGTCCCCTGGAAGTCGACGCGGCCCGAGTCCGGGGCGATCAACCCGCTGATCAGGTTGATCAGGGTGGTCTTGCCCGCCCCGTTGGACCCGATGAGGGCGAGCACCTCGCCCGCCGCCACCGTGAAGTCCACGTGGTCCACCGCGTGCGTATCCCCGAAGGACTTGGTGAGCTGGGTCGTCTTGAGGAGGTCCACGATCACACCGCCCGCACCGGGCGCGGGAGCAGGCGCCGCAGCGTGCCCACGATGCCCGCGGGCAGGGCCAGCACCAGCACCACCAGCACGACGCCCAGCACCATCTGCCAGTACACGGTGTAACCCACCGCCCAGTTCTCGAGGTAGTTGAAGATGATGGCCCCGATGATGGGCCCGAAGAAGGTCTGGAAGCCGCCCAGCACGGTGAAGAAGACCATCTTGCCGGAGAACGTCCAGTGCAGGATCTCCGGCGTCGTGAGGCCGTTCAGGGGAACCCACAGCGCCCCCGCCAGCCCGGTGAAGACGCCGGAGATGACGAAGGCCACCCAGCGGTAGTGCCAGACCTGCACCCCCACGAACTCGGCCCGGGTCTCGTTGTCCCGGATGGCCTGGAGCGCCTTGCCGAAGGGGGAGTGCACGATGACCCACATCACCGCGACCGCGAGCACGAACACCGCAAGCACGTAGAAATAGTAGCGGCGCGAGAGGAAGTCCTGCTTGTCTCCACCCGTCTGCACGAGGCCGCCCAGCAGGGTCGGCGTCGGCACCCGGAGGCCGTCGCTACCGCCGGTCACCCAGAAGAACTTGAAGGCCAGGCTCCACAGGACCTGGGAGAGGGCCATGGTGAGGATGCCGAAGAAGATCTTGGTGTACCGCACGCAGAGCACCCCGAAGAGCGCAGCCACCAGTCCCGAGGCCACGATCCCGCCCAGCAGGAAGGCCTCCATGGACTCGACCTTCGCGTACTTCACGATGAACGCCACCGCGTAGGCCCCGGTGCCGAAGTACGCGGAGTGGCCGAACGATAGCAGGCCGGTGTAGCCCAGCAGCAGGTTGAAGCCGAGTGCGGCGATCGCCAGCACCAGGCCGTAGGAAAGCAGCACGGTCTGCCACGGCGGCACCAGGAACGGAAGCACGATCAGCGCGGCCAGCACCGGCGCAGACCACGCGAGCACCCGGCGCGGCGCCGCGCCGACGGCGCTCATGCGCGGCCCAGGATGCCGGCGGGCCGCACGAGGAGCACGACCGCCGCCATCAGGTAGAGGACGGCGAGCTCGATCTCCGGGAAGAACGTGATCCCGGCCTCGCGCACGACCCCGACCATGACCGCGCCGATCAGGGCGCCCTCGAGGCTGCCGAGCCCGCCGATCACCACGACCACGAAGGCCAGGATCAGGGCATCCACCCCCATGCCCAGCACCGCGCCCTGCTGGGGCATGATGACCGCGCCGCCCAGGCCGGCCATGAAGCAGCCGAGGGTGAAGGCCTGCACGTAGACGCGGTTGACGTTCACACCCAGGGCCGAGGCCATCCGCATGTTCTGCGACGTCGCGCGCAGCACCACCCCGAACGAGGTCCGGTACACGAAGGCCCAGAGCCCCGCCGCCGCGACGCCCCCGACGACGACCACGGCCAGGTTGTAGGTCGGGTAGATCGAGTCGCCGATGGTGAGGCTGCCGAGCGCCTCGTAGAGCGCGCTCGCCTGCAGCGGATAGGGCCCCCACAGGAACCGCATGAGGTCCTCGAGGATCAGGAGCAGCCCGAAGGTGATGAGGAGCTGGTACTCCTCCGCGCGCCGGTAGAGCGGGCGGAGCAGGGTGGGCTCGAGGACCGCGCCCAGCAGCGCGGCGGCCAGGGCCCCCACCGGCAGGAGCGCGTACATCCACAGGCTCGCCTCGGTGGCGGAGCCGAGAGCCCGTCCCACCGCCCACGCGCTCACGTAGGCGCCGAAGGCGTAGAGGTTGCCGTGCGCCAGGTTCACGATGCGCATGACCCCGTAGATCAGGCTCAACCCGCCCGCGATCAGGAACATCACCGACGCGTAGAGGAGCGCGTTGAGGAGATGGACTACGAGGGTGGGGATGTCCATGGGCGGATACGATGCCTCAACTCAGGGGGCCGCTTCAACCCGGAACTGCGTGGTCGCGACCTCCGGGCTCACGTTGTTGTCGCCCAGGACCAACGCCACCAGAGCGGTGTAGGCCCCCGGCCGGAGCCGCCCCTTCAGATCGACCACCACCCGGTGGGCCTGGACCTCCCGGGAGACACCGGCGGCGGCCACGCGGCCGTCGGCGGCCACGATCACGAAGCGACAGGCGGGGACATCGACCTTGTCCTCGTCGGCCCCGGAGCCGAGCGGCTCCCGCACGAGCCGGTACTGGCGGAGGAACTTCTCGAGCCGCTCGATCTCGGGGGCGATCTCGAGTCGGTCGCCACGCACGGTGATGCGCGCCACGTAGGCACGGCGCGGAATGGCGAAGCGGTCGTACGTCCCCACCCCGAGCGGGTTGTTCATGTCGCGGAAGACCTGGAGCACCACCGCCGCGTCGCTCCACTTCTCGAGCTGGTAGGGTCCGCTCGTCACCAGATAGTGCCCGCGCCGCTGGGCGAACTGCCGCAGGGCGGCCCAGCGCGTGTGCGCCTCGTCCGCGTCCACTAGCCGGCGCAGCGCCTCCGGCACGTGGTTCTCGCGCGCGAGCCCGTCCAGGATGGCGCCGAGCGCCTCACGCGTCTTGGCGTCGCGCGCGAGATCGAGCCACCGCACCCCGCGGCGCCGGGCCTCGCCCGCGGAGAAGGCGCCCACCCCGCGCTTGACCGCCTCCTCCATCAGCACGATCACGTGCCACGGTACCGGGCTCCACGGCGGCGCCAGCGCGGCCAGCTCCTGCGGATCGGGCGACGCCGCGTTCAGGTAGACCTCCACGACCGGCACCACGTAGGTGAAGGTGATGTCGGCATAGCGCCGCACCTCGCTGTCGACCTTCACCACCCGGACGCCGGCCAGGGCCTGGCGCGCGGCCCGGGTGGCCGCGTCGACCGCGGGGTCGTACTCCACGCCCGGCCGGGCGCGCGGGGTACCCCAGCGCGCCGCGAAGACGTACGGGTAGACCGCGTCCGCGGCGCCGACGCGCGTGTTGTCGTGCGCGGCCGACGCCCAGAGCCGGTAGACCACCTTGGCCTTCGCGGTCTTGCCCTTCCCCACCTCGCGCAAGAGACCCGTGCCCGGCTGTGGCAGCACGGCGTCCTCGGGAATCTCCACGCCGGCCGGCCCACCCACCACCACCGAAGCCGGCACCGCCCGATGCGGGACCGGGCCCGACCCGTAGGGCCCGGGCAGGAGCGCGGGATCGCCAAGCGCGGCCCAGAGCAGCCGCCCGGCGGCATCGGTGAACCCCGCGACCGGGTTCCACGCCGCGGCGGGGCGCGCGCCGATCCCGAGCCGCATCCAGCCGTTCCAGGGAAAGTCCTTGAGCTTGGCGGTGCGCACGAAGATGTCCGAGCCGAACCCGGCCTGCGAGTCCCACGCGATGTTTTCGATGCCCTTCGAGAACTCGGCACTGAACGGCTCCCGCCGCAGCGAGTAGCCGACGACCACGCGCTCGCAGCCTGCCCCGAGGCGGCCGACCAGGCGCCGCGCGAGATCGGCCCGCTCGGCGGGGCCCTCGTAGGCGCCGGTGACGAGACGACGGTAGAGCTGGTCCGCCGCCTGCCGGGCCGCCGGGTCGGTCATCGTCTGCGCCTGAAGGAGGTAGGCGTGGAACCATCCCTCCTTGAGCCACGGCGGCCTGAAGGAGCCACCCGCCGCAACCGCGTACGGAGCGAGCAGAGCCTCGAGATCGACTTCCTCGACGATCGTGTCCCCCGCCTTCGGGGGAGCCGCGTCCTTCGGCGCCTTCAGCAGGCGCTCGGCGAGGGCGCCGCGGGCGACCAGGCGCGGCGGCGCCCCCGGGGGTGCGCTCTCCACCGCCCGTCGGGCCGCCTCGATCAGGTCGAAGTGCTCGAGATAGTCACCGTGGTACGGCGTGACCGGGTACGCGTACGGCACGAACCCGGCGACCCGGGTGGCGCCGATCGTCCGGGCGGCACGGAGCGTGCCGGCGCAGCGCGCCGCCGCGTCCGGGCCCGACCGCGATCCGGCGGTCGCCACGACGTAGCCGGCGAGCGACTCCACCGCGCTCACGTTGGCGGGGAGCCCGCCTCCCGCGAACGGGTCGGCCCCCACGTAGGCGTGCAGGGTGCTGTTGCGGAGCAGCGGAACCGCCGCCCCTGGCGTCATCGTCTCGAGCCGGATCTCCTGTGGGTAGTATCCGGGATAGAACGGCAGCTCGTGGCCCGCGGGCGCGGGCGCGGCCCCGTCCAGGAGAGTGACGAGAGCCGCGACGAGGCCCGTCAGGAACCGGACCCGCGGGCCTTGCCCTCTCCCCCTTGCGGGGGAGAGGGCTCCTTCGATTCTCCTCTCCCCCGCAAGGGGGAGAGGGCCGGGGTGAGGGCTCGGCGTGGCCGCCGACCTCAGGCCTTCATCTGCGGCCAGGTCTTGTCGATCCAGGTGTACGTCGAGGTGGGCTCCCCCTTGGGCCAGCCGGGAGGCGCGGTGATGTTGCGGATCGGGATCGTGATGATACGGGTCGGGTCCAGGATCTGGAACGGATAGTCGGGCGAGTTGATGCTGAACCCGGTCATCGCGTCCTTGTAACCCTGGTGGGTGTCCGGGCGGATGTACACGTAGCCGGCGGGGCCGGGATGCATCATGCCCTCGAGCTGGCTGATGATAGCGTCGTCGTCCGGCCAGCCGCCCGCCAGCCGGTTGGCCTTCTCGACCGCGGTCTTCAGCATGTAGAGGGTCGAGTAGGCACCCTCGGACTGGAAGTTCGGGTACTCCTTCCAGCGGTCGAAGTACTTCTTCACGAACTCGGTGTTGAGCGGCCACCGGTTGTTCGGCGGGTAGTTGAAGTAGTAGTTGGAGTGCACCCCGGCGATCGCGCCCTCCGGATGGTCCTTGCCGATCGCGTGCGGGGCCACCCCGAAGGCGATGGTGGACGCGAACTTCATCTTCTTGAACATGTCGTAGCGCAGCGCCTGCTTGTACATCGCCACGTAGTCGCCGCCCCACACCGAGGAGACGAGCAGGTCCGGCTTGGACGAGATCGCCTTGGTGATGTGCGAGGTGAAGTCGGTGGTGCCGAGCTTCGGCCAGCCCTCCGACACCACCTGCGCGCCGGGGACCATCTTCTTCATCACGATGCTGAAGTGGTCGAAGGCGTTGCGCCCATAGGAATAGTCGGGGTGGATGTGGGCGATCCGCTTGATCTGCTTGCCCCACGTGGTCACGGCGGCCACCGCGCAGGTGACCCCGTCCGCCGACTGGATGTTGGTGATGCGGAAGATGTAGTGGGGGTTCGGCACCGCCTTGTCGAACAGGAAGTCGGTGCAGCCGTCCACGAAGATGGTGAGCAGCTTGAGCTCTTCCGCCACCGGGCCGAGCGCGGGGGTGTTGCCGCTCGAGATGACGCCGGTGAAGAGGTCGACCTTTTCGGAGAGCTTGAGCCGCCGCATCTCCTTCACGTTGGCGTCGGTGCCCGCGTTCTCGTCGGCCTTGAAGGTCTCGATCTTGCGCTTGCCGAGCAGGCCGCCCTGGGCGTTGATCTCCTCCGCGGCGAGGGTGTGGCCCTTGAACGAGGGCTCGCCCAGCACCGCGGCGGGGCCGGTGAAGAACGTCATGTGGGCGATCTTGTACGGCGTGTCGGGGACGGTGCCCTTGGGCTGGCCGTACGCCGGTGTGACCAGCGGGACGGCGGCCAGGGGCACCCCGGCGGCGGCGGCCGCGCCGGCGGCGGCGGTGCCGACCGTCACGCCCAGTCGGGCCAGGAAGTCGCGACGGCTGACTTCTTGAGTCATGTGTGGGCCCTCCTCGTTGGGGGTCTGCTCGAACGACGTTGCGGCACGGGGATCATGCTGCGCCATACTCTGCCCCAGCAACCGGCGCCAGCGCAAGAAGTTCCCCGGACCTCAGGGCACCCTCTATAATCGGGCCGGGCGGACCATGCACGGGCTCAGGCGTGTCCTCGCGGGTCTCGGCCGGGCGCTCCGGGCGCGCCGCGGTACCTTCGCGGGCGTGGCCGCCACCGTGTTCGCGCTCGACATCCTGGTGCCCCCGCTCGTCCTCTCGATCGCCCGGACCCGGGTCGACTACTTCACGTTCAATCCCTGGCTGCCGAGCCTGCCCGGCTACCTCCGCTCCGGCCCCGGCTCCCTCGGCGAGCGGCTCGAGCGGGCCTTCAACCTGGCGCTCTTCTGGTTCTCGGCCGACGGGATCTTCGGCGTCGACTGGGGCTTCGCGGTGACCGCGTCCGACCTGGCCCGCTTCGCCCTGATGGCGGTCCTGGTCGGCGCCTACTTCGCGCTGTGGCGCTACCGGCGCGACCGGACGGGCGGCGGCGGCCGCGGGCTCGGGGTGGCACCGCAAGGTGGCGTGCTGGGGGCGGCCGGCAGCGTGCTCGGCCTGGCCACCGGGGGCTGCACGGTGATGGGCTGCGGCGCGCCGATGATCCCGGTGGTGGGGCTCGCCTTCGTCGGCCTCTCGAGCGGCACCCTGGCGTGGCTCGCCCAGGTCTCGACCATCGCCACCGTCGCGGTGATGGCCGGGATGACCCTGGGCGGGCTCTACCTGGCCTGGCGAATCGGGGCTAGTGACCCTTGAACTGGGGCTCGCGCTTCTCGACGAAGGCGCGCGCGGCCTCGCGGTGGTCCTCGGTCATCCCGGTGCGCGTGTGATGCCACGCCTCGAGATCGAGCATGTCCTTGAGCGAGGCGCTCTCCGCCGCGTTCATGTTCCGCTTCATGTAGCGGAAGGCGACGCGCGGCCCGCGGGCCAGCCGGGAGGCCAGCGCCATCGTCTCCTCCTCGAGCCGGGCATCCGGCACGACCCGGTTGACCAGCCCCAGGCCGAGCGCTTGCTGGGCGTCCAGGAGGTCGGCGGTGAAGTAGAGCTCCCGGGCCTTGGCCGTCCCCACCAGCTGGGTCAGATAGTAGCTGCCGCCGAAGTCCCCCGAGTAGCCGACGCGCGCGAAGGCGGTGCCGAGCCGCGCGGTGTCGGAGGCGATGCGCATGTCGCAGGCCATGGCGAGCGAGAGCCCGGCACCCGCCGCCGGCCCGCGCAGCATCGCGATGGTGGGCTTCGGCATCTCGTGCAGCCAGCGCGACGTCTCCATGCGCGCGCGCAGGGCCTGGGCCTTCTCCTCCATGGTCTGGCCGCCCAGCTCGTTGCCCTCGGCCATGGCCTTGACGTCGCCGCCCGCGCAGAAGCCGCGCCCGGCGCCGGTGAGCACCACGACGCCGACCGCCGGATCCTCGGCCAGGCGCGGCAGGGCTTCCAGCAGGGCGTCGAGCATCGGGCGCGACATGGCGTTGAGCCGGTCGGGCCGGTTCAGGGTCAGCACGGCCACTCCGTCCTTCACGGTCTCGAGCAGATCGGTGGTCATCGGGGCGCCCCTCCTTCCGGAGCCGCGGCGATTGTACCCTTTCGCCGGCCGCGATAGGCTCCAGATCAGCGATGCGTCGGCTCCCGCTCGCCCTCCTGGCCGGGCTCGTGGCGGCCTCGACCACCGCGGCCGCCGAGCGTCCGCTCGCGGCGCGGACCCTCGCGATCGACGGGGTCACCCGCAGCTACTACCTCCACGTGCCGCCGGCCCTACCCGCGGCGCCGGCGCCCCTCGTGCTGGTCTTCCACGGGGGCGGCGGCGACGGCCCCGGCACCGAACGCCTCACCCGCTTCACGCCCCTGGCCGACCGCGAGGGCTTCCTCGTCGCCTTCCCGGAGGGCCTCGGGAGGAACTGGAACGACGGCCGGGAGTTCACGAGCTCGCGCGCCCATCGCGATCACGTCGACGACGTCGCCTTCGTGGGCGCGCTGATCGACGCGATCGGCCGCGCGCACGCGGTGGATCCGCGGCGGGTCTACGCCACCGGCATCTCGAACGGCGCCATCTTCTCGCACTACCTGGCCGCGCACCTGTCGGCCCGCATCGCGGCCATCGCCCCGGTGGTGGGCGGCATCGCGGACCCGCCGGAGGCGTGGCTGCGGCCGGAGCAGCCGGTCTCGGTCCTCATGCTCCAGGGCACGCGCGATCCGCTGGTGCCCTATCACGGCGGAGCGGTGGCCTTCGGGCGAGGCCGGATCATCGACACCGAGGAGGCCGCCCGGCGCTGGGCCGCGCTCGACGGCGCGCACGATCCGGTGCGGGAGCCGCTCCCCGCCGACGCCGGCATCGAGCACTGCGGCGGGCTCCGGACGGTCTATCCGCGCGGGCGGGGCGACAGCGAGGTCGTCCTGGTGCGCCTCGACGGGGGCGGCCACACCTGGCCGGGCGGCGCCCAGTACCTGCCCCAGATGCGGGTCGGTCGCGTCTGCCACGACTTCGACGCCACCGCGGTCATCTGGAACTTCTTCAAGGCCCACCCCAGGCGCGGCGGGCCGTGACCGCGCGCGGCTAGCCCCGCGCCGCCGGCACCTTCTCGCCCTCGCGCGCCGGCTCCCGGCCCGCGAACGGGCGCGGCCGGAACGCGGCGGGGGCGAGGCCCAGCTCGAGGATGCCGCGCTCGAGCCACGTGTGCCGGTCGGCCATGACCGCCGCGGCCACCCGGCCCTTCAGGGCATCGTCGTTGCGCCACAGATCGGCGAAGAGCCGCCGCACCTTGCGGCGGGCGTTCCGGCAGAAGAGGTCGGCGAGCTCCCGGGCCGGCTCGGCCTCCGGGTAGCGCCCGTCGGCCAGCCGCGCGGCGTGGGTGACCGCCGCCGCCATCGCGAACAGCTCCATCGCGATGTCGACGCTCCGGAAGAGGAACGCCTGCTTGCGCTCCATGCCGGCGCGGAAGCGCAGCATCCCGTGGAAGCTCGCCCGCGCGAGCCGCCGGGCGCTTCGCTCCACGAAGCGCAGGTGCGGAGCGAGCGGGCCGAGCTCGCCGAAGCGCGCGGGCGCGGCGAGGCCCCGGAGCCAGAGCGACGGGTACCAGCGCGCGTAGAAGGCGGCCACCCCCGGCAGGGTCGCGCGCTTCTCCGCCGCGCTCCGGCGGGGATCGATCAGGGCCCCGGCGACCTCCAGGTGCTTGTCGACCGCCTCGCGGGCCATGAACAGGTGCATGATCTCGCTCGAGCCCTCGAAGATCAGGTTGATGCGCAGGTCGCGCAGCATGCGCTCGACCCCGATCGCCGCCTCCCCGCGGCCGGCGAGGGAGGGCTCGGTCTCGTAGCCGCGCCCGCCGCGGATCTGCAGGGTCTGGTCGGCCAGCTCCCACGCCCGCACCGTGTTCCACTCCTTCGCGGCGGCCGCCTCGAGGCGGATGTCGTAGCCGCTGCGGTCAGCGAGGGCCGCGGCCAGGACGGCCACCGAGTCCATCGCGAAGGCGGTGGCCGCCATGTCGGCGATGCGGTGGCCGATGACCTCGTGCTTCCAGATCGGCACGCCCCACTGCACCCGGGCCGCGGCCCAGCCCCGGCAGATCTCGAGGCAGCGCTTGGCCGCGCCCGCGCAGACCGCGGGCAGGGTGAGACGCCCGGTGTTGAGCGTGGCCAGCGCGATCTTGAGCCCCTGCCCCTCGCGGCCGATCAGGTTCTCGCGCGGCACCCGGACGTTGCGGAAGGTGATGACCCCGTTGGCGAGCGCCCGGAGCCCCATGAAGCGGCATCGGTACTCGACCGCGACGCCCTCCCAGCCGGTCTCCACCACGAACGCGCTGATGCGGTGGGTCTGGGGATCGCGCGCCATCACCACCAGCAGCTCGGCGAGGGTTCCGTTGGTGCACCAGAGCTTCTCGCCGTTGAGCACGAAGTGGTCGTCGCGCCCCTCCGCGGTGGTGGCGAGGCTCGCCGGGTCCGATCCCACCCCCGGCTCGGTCAGCGCGAAGGCGGAGATGGCCCCCGCCGCGCAGCGCGGCAGGTACTTGGCCTTCTGCTCGGCGGTCCCGAACAGCTTGAGGGGCTGCGGCACGCCGATGGACTGATGGGCGGACAGCACCGCCGCGATGTTGCCGTCGTAGCTGCCCACCAGCTCCATGGCCCGGCAGTACTCGGACACCGTGAAGCCGAGCCCCCCGTACTCGCGCGGGATCTTCATGCCGAAGGCACCCAGCCGCCGCAGCCCGGCCAGGACCGGAGGTGGGTACTCGCCGCTCTGGTCGATCGCCACCGGATCCACGTGCTCCCGCAGGAACGCGCGCAGGTCGTCGAGGAAGCGGGTGAACTCCGGGCGCTCCTTGCCCTTGATCGGGAACGGGTGGATCAGGTCGAGGGACAGGCGGCCCAGGAAGAGATCGCGCAGGAACCCGCGCCCCTCCCAGATCTCGGCCCGGGCCTGCTCGGCCACCCGCCGGGACTCTTCCTCGCTGGTCGTCCGCGTGTCCGGTGTCGGCATGGGCTCCTCCACTCCCCTCGATTCTAGCGGATTCGCGGAGGCGGCGGTATGCTCGGCTCGCCGCGCGCATCCCGCGCCGGCCCCATCCACACCGTGAAGGAGGAGCGCGTCATCGCCACCGACCCGATCGAGCAGCGAGTGCGCGAGGTCCTCGACGGCCTCGGGCTGTCCCACGAGATGGTCGAGATCGACCCGCAGTACGCGGACACCGCCGCCTTCTGCGCCCAGTACGGGTTCCCCATGGAGCAGTCGGCCAACACCATCATCGTGGGCTCCAAGAAGGAGCCGAAGCGTTACTGCGCCTGCGTGGTCCGGGCCACGCGCCGCCTGGACGTCAACCACACCGTGCGCAAGCTCCTGGGCGTCTCCCGCCTGTCCTTCGCCGATCCGGAGGAGACGCGCGCCCTGACCGGCATGATGCTGGGCGGCGTCACCGTGTTCGCCCTGCCTCCCGATCTGCCGATCTACGTGGACGAGGGGCTGATGACCCTGCCCTGGATCATCCTGGGCGGGGGCAGCCGCTCGCTCAAGGTGAAGATCAGCCCCGACGTGTTCCGCGGGCTGCCCGGCGCCACCGTGGTCCCGGGCCTGGTCACCGCGGCCGGACCCGAATGACCGCCGCCGCGGAGGGTCCGCAGGACGCCACCCCCGCCACCCGCGCGCAGCAGCGGGCGGTGCTCGATGCGCTCCCCTTCGCCGACACCCAGGACTTCGAGGACGCCGCGCGGGGCTTCGTGGCCACCCTGCCCGAGGTGGAGATCCGCAATGCCCAGGGCCGGGTGGTGTGGAGCCTGCGCGACTACGCGTTCCTCGCCGCGGCGGAGCCGCCGCCCACCGTGAACCCGAGCCTCTGGCGGCAGGCGCGGCTGAACATGCACCACGGCCTCTTCCACGTCACCGAGCGCGTCTACCAGATCCGCGGGTTCGACCTCTCCAACATGACGATCATCGAGGGCGAGCGCGGCCTGATCGTCATCGACCCGCTGATCTCGGCGGAGGTGGCGCGCGCCGGCCTCGCGCTCTACCACGAGCACCGCGGCGCCCGGCCGGTGACCGCGGTGATCTACACCCACAGCCACACCGACCACTACGGCGGAGTGCGCGGGGTCGTGGACGAGGCCCGGGTGACCGCGGGAGAGGTCGAGGTCATCGCCCCGCACCGCTTCATGGAGGAGGTCGTGTCGGAGGCGGTGCTCGCCGGGACCGCCATGGTCCGCCGCGGGCAGTTCCAGTTCGGGGCCACCCTGCCCAAGGGGCCGCGCGGGCAGGTGGACGCCGGGCTCGGCAAGGTGACCTCGCGCGGGACGGTGACCCTGATCCCACCGACGCGCAGCGTGGCCGAGCCGATCGAGGTCCACCGGGTCGACGGCGTCGAGATCGTCTTCCAGTTGGCTCCCGAGACCGAGGCCCCCGCCGAGATGCACATGTTCTACCCCGCCCTCCGGGCGCTCAACCTGGCCGAGAACGCGACCCACAACCTGCACAACATCTATCCGATCCGCGGCGCGCAGGCCCGCGACGCCAATGCGTGGGCCAAGTACCTCGACGAGGCGCGGGACCGCTTCGGGCGCGGCGCCGACGTGGCCTTCGCCCAGCACCACTGGCCGGTGTGGGGCACCGCCCGGATCCTCGAGTACCTGGGCGCGCAGCGCGACCTCTACAAGTACCTGCACGACCAGACCGTGCGCCTCCTGAACCACGGCTACAAGGCCGCGGAGATCGCGGAGCGGCTCGCCCTGCCCCGGAGCCTGCAGTCGACGTGGCACGTGCGCGGCTACTACGGCACGCTCTCCCACAACGCCAAGAGCGTCTACCAGCGCTACCTCGGCTGGTACGACGCCAACCCCGCGAGCCTGAACCCGCTGCCCCCGGTCGAGCGCGGGCGCAAGTACGTCGAGTACATGGGCGGGGCCGCCGCGGCGATCGGCCGGGCGCGCGAGGACTTCGCCCGCGGCGAGTACCGCTTCGTGGCCGAGGCGATGAGCCACGTGGTGTTCGCCGACCCCGCCAACGCGGAGGCGCGCCGGCTCGGCGCCGCCGCGCTCGAGCAGCTCGGCTACGTCGCCGAGTCGGCGACCTGGCGCAACGCCTACCTCCTGGGAGCCCTCGAGCTCCGGCAGGGCCGTCCGGACACCACGGCCCGGGCCCCGGTGAGCCCCGACCTCGTCCGCGCCATGAGCCTCGATCTCTTCTTCGACTACCTGGCGGTGCGCCTCAACGGCGAGAAGGCGGAGGGCCAGGCCTTCGTGCTGAACTGGCTCTTCCCCGATGACGACGATCCGGCGGGCGGGCGGCGCTACGTGCTGACCCTGCAGAACTGCGCCCTGACCTACCTCGCCGAGCGCCAGAGCGACGGCCCCGACGCGACGGTGACCCTCGCCCGTCCGGTGCTCGACCGGCTCGTGTTGCGCGAGCTCACGATCGAGGAGGCGATCGATCGGGGCCTCGTGACCATCGAGGGCGACCGGGGCGCGGTGGCCCGGCTGTTCGGCCTCCTCGACGACTTCGCGATGATGTTCGACGTGATCGAGCCGCGCCGCTGAGGCGCGCGGCTACTCGCGCAGCGCGCCCGCGAGCAGCCCGCGCACCAGATACCGCTGGAAGGCGACCACGATCAGGATCGGCGGCAGGCTCGCCAGGAGCGAGGCGGCCGCGATGTCGCCCCACGGCACCTCGAAGACGCCGGGGAAGAGCGCGAGCGCCACCGGCACCGTGCGGCTCGCCTCGGTAGCGGTGAAGCTGTAGGCGAAGAGGAACTCGTTCCAGGAGAAGAGGAACGCCAGCAGCGCCGCCGAGGCCATGCCGGGCGCCACGAGCGGGAGCACCACGAAGCGCAGCGCCGCGAGCCGACCCGCCCCATCGACCGCCGCGGCCTCCTCGAGGGCCCGCGGGATCTCCCGGATGAAGCCCGCGAGCAGCCAGATCACCAGCGGCAGCGCGAACGAGGCGTTGGCCAGGATCAGCGCGAGCCAGGTGTCGCGGAGGCCCGCCGCCCGCATCAGGAGATAGAGCGGGCTCACGGTGGCGATCTGCGGGAACGCGGTCGCCGCGATCATGCCGAGCAGGATCACCCCGCGGCCGGGCACCGGCAGGCGCGCGAGCGCGTAGCCCGCGAGCGCGCCGAGCCCCACCGCGAGCAGGGTGCTCGACAGCGCGATGCCCAGGCTGTTCAGCAGCGCGCGCGGCATGACGCTCTGCCGCAGCACCGCGTCGTAGTGCACCGGCGTGAGGCGGCTCGGCAGGAGGTGGCTGAGCGGCAGCAGCTCCGCGTCCGGCCGCACCGAGGTCAGCGCCTGCCAGAAGAACGGCGTCGCGTAGAGGACCAGCGCGGCCAGCACCAGGGCGTCGCGGAGCCGGCCGGTCCTCACGCGGAGGCCTCCTGCCGATGGATCAGCCGCAGGTAGGCGACCGCCACCACCATCACGAGCGCGAACACGACCACCCCGATGGCGGAGCCGAAGCCCACCTGCAGGGTCTGGAACAGCGCGCGGTAGGCGTACACCGTGAGGGTCTCGGTGGTCCCGGCCGGGCCGCCGCCGGTCAGCACGAACATCAGGTCGAAGGCCCGCAGGGCGTCGAGGGTCCGGAACAGGAGCGCCACCAGGAGGATCGGCCGCACCAGCGGCCACGTGATGCGGGCGAACGCCTGCACGCCCGCCGCCCCGTCCACCTCCGCCGCCTCGTAGAGCTCGGCCGGGATGGTGAGCAGGCGCGCGTAGCAGAGCAGCGCCACGAACGGGGTGGTGCGCCAGACGTCGGCCGCGATCAGCGACGGCAGGGCGAGGGCCGGGTCGCCGAGCCAGTTGACGGGGCGGCCGCCCAGCAGGAAGTTCACGAGGCCGCCCGCGGGATGGTAGAGCCACTCGAACATCTTGGCGGTCACCACCGACGGCAGCGCCCACGCCAGCAGCAGCAGCGCCACCGCCGCACGCCGGCCGTGGCGCTGGCCCCGCAGGCCGAGGGCCATGCCGAGGCCGAGCCCGCACTCGAGCGCGACCGAGGCCACCGCGAACGCGGCGGTGACGCCGGCCGCGCTCCAGAATCGCGTGTCCACCGCCAGGAAGGCGTAGTGGGCGAGGCCGGCCCAGCGCGAGATCGAGAAGACCGGGATCCGGTACTGCAGCGACAGCCAGATCACCCAGATCGCGGGATAGACGGTGAGGCCACCCAGCAGCAGGAGCGCGGGGGCCAGCAGGAGCCAGCCGAGCCGCCGGTCGCTCACCGCGCGAGCGCCTGCTGGAGGTGCTCGACCTGGGCGGCGCCGTCGCGGATCGCGCGCGCGGGGGACTTGCGCCCGACGAGCACCGCCGAGAACTCGGGCTGGAGCGTGGTGGACAGCATGAGGTAGTAGGGCGTCACCGGGCGCGGATGGCCCGCCCGGATCAGGGGCAGGAGCGCGGGCAGGGTCGGATCGCGCGCGACCAGGCCCGGGTCCGCGTAGAGCGCGGGGCGCGACGGGCGGAGCGCGGCGCCCTCGGTCATCGCGCGCTGGGCCGCCTCGCCGGTGAGAAAGCGCACGAGCGCGACCGCGAGCGCGGGGTGGCGGCTGCGCGCGCTCACCGCGAGGTGCGCGCCGCCGGTGGAGGCCGCGCCCACCGTCCCGTGGGGCAGGCCCGGCAGGGGCGCCACCCCCACGCGGCCGCGCACGCGCGAGTCGGGCAGCTCGAAGAGATCGAGCGCGTAGGGCCAGCTCCGCAGGAAGATGGCCCGCCCGTCCCCGAACGGCCGGCGGCTCAGCTCCTCGTCGGCGGCGGTGACCCAGCCCGGGCTCACCCCGCTCTCGATCAGGCCGCGCAGGAAGGCGAGGGATTCGCGCGCCCGCTCCGGCTCCGGGAACGGCCGACCCGTCTCGTCGAGCAGCCGCGTGCCGTTGGCCCAGAGCGCCTCCAGCACGTTGACCATGCCGCCCTCGTACTGCTTGCCCTGCCAGAGGTAGCCGTCCAGGCGCGGGTCGCGCTCCCCGGCCTGGATCAGGCGCACCTGGCGGATCAGCTCGTCGTAGGTGCGGGGCGGAGCGAGCCCGTACTTGGCGAGGAGGTCTGTCCGATAGTAGAGCAGGCCCACGTTCATGAACCATGGCAGCGCCCAGAGCCGGCCGGCCTGCACCGCGGGCTCGATCGCGGAGGCGAAGTGGGCGTCGCGCTCGGCCGCAGGCACGAACGGGGTCAGGTCGAGGATCCAGCCCGCCCGCGCGAACTCGGGCACCCAGATCACGTCGAGCATCATCACGTCGAAGGGCGGACTGCCGCCCTCCAGGTTGATGACGTAGAACTGGTGCTGCTCGTCCGAGCTCCACGTGAGCGCCTCGCTCTGCACGCGTACCCCCGGGTGCTCCGCCTCGAAGCGCCGCAGCAGGCCGGGGACCGGATCGGCGGGCCCGAGGATCTTGGCGTGCTTGAAGACGAGCGTGACCGGCCCGTCGGCCACCGGCCGCTCGCGGCAGCCCGCCGCGAGCAGGACGAGCAGCACGACGAGGGCCGCGGCGCGCGCCGGGCGGGGCGCCATGGGCGGCGGTCCCGGCCGGGCTATCCGGCCCCCAGCAGGTCGCGCAGGGCCCCGCCCTCGGTCTTGAACCAGTCGAACAGGATCGACACGTCCCAGCCCATGCAGAAGTGCCGCACCCCCAGGTCGAGATAGGCCTTCGCCTCGCCCGGATGCGAGATCTCGGCGCGCGGGGCGATGCCGAGGCGCAGCGCGGTCTCGATCACGTGGCGCTCCGCCTCGACGACCCGCGGGTGGCTCCACTGCCCCGCGAGGCCGATGCTCATGGAGTAGTCGGCGGGACCGAACTGCACCATGTCGACCCCCTTCACCGAGAGCAGGGCCTCGAGGTTCTCGACCGCGGAGGCCTTCTCGATCATGATCGCCACCACCGCGTCGTCGAGGGCCCGCACGAAGGCGGGGGAGCCCACGTCGACCACGTAGCCCACGTCGCGGCGCATGCCGACGCCGTGCAGGCCGCCCCCCTCCGGGGTCTCGGCCCGCACGCTGCGCACGCACTCGCGCACGTCGTCGGGGGTGCGGGGATCGGCGAAGAGCAGGTTCTGGATGCCGGCCCCGATCGCCCGCACCGCGAGGTAGGTGCGCGGCTGCTGCTCGACCTTGAACATCGCCGACATGTGGTCGAAGGTGTTCACCGCCCGCGCGAGGTTCTCGAGCGCGAAGAGGTCGTAGGGCGCGTACTCGCCCACGAACTCCACGTAGTCGAAGCAGCCCGCGTGGCCGGCCAGCTCCACCACCGCGGGCCACGCGGAGTGGACGTGCGTGCCCAGCGTGGGCCGGCCCGCCCGCAGCCGCTCCCGCAGTCGATTCGGTCGCATGCGCCGAGTCTAGGGGGGCAGGTGCGCCCCGTCAATCACCGCGCTATACTCGGCCGGTGCGCGACGCCGCCGGACCCCTCTCCGACCTCGTGGTCCTCGATCTCACCCGCGTGCTGGCCGGCCCCTACGGCACCCGTCTGCTCGCGGACCTGGGCGCGCGAGTCATCAAGATCGAGCGGCCCCGCGACGGCGACGACATGCGCAAGAACCACCTTCAGCTCGAGCCGGGCCGGACCGACCAGTCCACCTACTTCATCCGCATCAACGCGGGCAAGGAGAGCGTGGCGGTCGACCTGGGCCACCCGCAGGGCCGCGGGGTCGTGATCGATCTCTGCCGCGCCGCCGACGTGTTCGTCGAGAACTTCGCCCCCGGCGTGGTCGAGAAGCTGGGCCTGGGCTACGCGGCCATGGCCGCGGTCAAACCCGACCTCGTCTACTGCTCGATCTCGGGCTTCGGCCAGACCGGACCCTGGCGCGAGCGCCAGGCCTTCGCCCACATCATCAACGCGGCCTCCGGGATGATGCACCTCGAGCAGGGGGACCTGGCCGCGCCGCGGGCGTCGAATCTGCAGGCCGCCGACGTGCTCGCGGGCACCCACGCCTTCGGGGCGATCCTGGCCGCGCTCCGCCGGCGCGACCGCACCGGCCAGGGCGCCTACCTCGACGTGTCGATGCTCGAGGCGCTCGTCGCGGCCGACGACGTCTCCTACGCGGCGGTGCTCAACGGCGGCGAGGCGCAGGGCTCGCCCCGGCCCGCGATGGGCGTGTACGCGGTGGGCGGTCGGCACCTCGCGCTGCAGACCGGCGGGGCGGCCGCGCTGTGGCCGCGTCTGCAGGAGCTGCTCGGCCGCCCCGACCTCGCGACCGACCCGCGCTTCGCGACGCCGGATCTGCGCCGGCGCAACTGGCCCGCGCTCCGCGACATCATCGGCGATTGGGTCGGCCGCTTCGCCACGGTGGAGGCGGCGCTGGAGGCGCTGCGCGCCGCGCGCATCCCCGCCGCGCCGGTGCTCAGGCCGGAAGAGGTGGTGGCGCATCCGCACCTCGCCGCGCGCGGCGCGTTCCCCACCGTGCCGCACCCGGCGCGCGGCACGGTGCGCGTGACCGCGACCCCGTTCCAGCTCGACGGACGGCCGGTGCGTCCGGCGGGGCCCGCGCCGTATCGCGTGGGCGAGCACACCCGCGCGGTGCTGAGCGGACTGCTCGGCTACAAGGACCGCGACATCGACGACCTCGCCCAGGCCGGCGCCATCGAGGCGCCCTGAGGCGGGTCCGAAGGAGACGAGACATGGCGGCGACACCGATGACGGGCGGAGAAGCGCTGGTCCGGTCCCTCTACCAGGAAGGCGTGCGGGCGGTCTTCGGGCTGCCCGGCGTCCAGCTCTACGGGGTCATGGCCGCCCTGCGCGACGAGCCGCGCATCCGCTTCGTGAACACGCGCCACGAGCAGGCCACGAGCTTCATGGCCGACGGCTACGCGCGCGCGGGCGGGGGCGTCGGCACCGCGCTGGTGGTGCCGGGCCCGGGCCTGCTCAACGCGATGTCGGGCCTCAGCACCGCCTACTCCGCGTCGTCGCCGGTGCTGATGCTCTCGGGGCAGATACCGCGCGACAGCATCGGGCGCGACATCGGGCTCCTGCACGAGGTCAACGATCAGCAGGACTGCATCCGCCCGGTCACCAAGTGGCGACGGCGCGTGCTCCAGGTGTCCGACGTGCCGGCCGCGGTGCGCGAGGCGATGATCCAGCTCCGGAGCGGTCGGCCCCGCCCGGTCGAGATCGAGATGCCGCCCGAGACCATGGAGGACGAGGGCCTGGTCGAGCTCCTGCCGCCCGCCGAGATCACCCGGCAGGCCGCGTCCGCGCGCGACCTCGACCGCGCCGCCGAGCTGCTGCTGGCCGCGCGCGCGCCGCTGATCTACGCGGGCGGCGGCGTGCACCTCGCGGGGGCCCACGACGCGCTCGCCCAGGTGGCCGAGCACCTGCAGGCCGGCGTGGCCCAGTCCGCCGAGGGCAAGGGCGCGGTCAGCGACCACAACCCGCTCTCGCTCGGGGCCGCGTTCTGGCGCGACTCCGCGCTGCGCGCCCACATCCACGAGGCCGACGTGGTGCTGGCGGTGGGCAGCCGGCTGGCGACGGTGTCCTTCAAGCCGGGCACCCGCATCGTCCAGATCGACGCCGACGAGCACGAGATCGGGCGCAGCCACAAGGACACGCTCGGGCTGGTCGGCGACGCGCGGGCCACCCTCGAGGCCCTGCTGGAGCGCCTGCGCGGGGCCTCGCCGCCCCGGCCCTCGCGCAAGGCCGAGCACGAGGCCCTGCGCGCGCGGATCGCGGCCGAGAACACGATGGAGCCCAACGCCTCCATCATGAAGTCGCTGCGGGCGGGGGCCCCCGACAACACGATCCTGGTGGCGGGCATGACCCAGATCGGCTACTACTCGCGGCCCTTCTGGCCGGTCTACGAGCCGCGCACGTATCTATCGTCGTCGTACTCCGGCAACCTCGGCTACGCCTACCCGGTCGCGCTGGGGGCCAAGGTCGCCCGGCCGGACCGGCCCGTGGTCTCGATCTCGGGCGACGGCGGCTTCCTCTTCAACGCCCAGGAGCTCGCAACATCCGCGCGCCACGGCATCAACGTGGTGGCGGTGGTCTTCAACGACAGCTCCTACGGCAACGTGGCGCGCGACCTCGACGAATCCTGGGGCGGGCAGTACGGGGCCGAGCTCACGAACCCCGACTTCATGAAGCTGGCCGACGCCTACGGCGTGATCGGCATGCGCGCGAAGGAGCCGACCGAGGTCGGCCGGCTCGTCCGCGAGGCCATCGAGAAGGACCGGCCGGCGCTCGTCGAGGTGCCGGTGGGCCGCATGAGCCGCCCCGCGTTCTTCACGCCGCGACGCACCCCGATCCGGCACCCGCGCTAGAGCGGCGGAGCGGCGGAATGGCGGCGCCGGACACGATCGAGCGCGGCCCGACGGAGCGGCTGCAGTTCCTGGACGCGGTGCGGGGGTTCGCGCTCCTGCTGATGATCGTGAATCACACCGGGCGCTGGTGGCAGGACGGCGCCATGGGCTGGCCCCGCTACAACCTGATCTACGCGAGCATGGCGGTCGGCGCGCCGCTCTTCCTGTTCCTGGTGGGCTTCTGCCTGCCGCTGTCGTTCGCCCGGCGCCGACCTACCACCGGCCTGGCGGGCGTGGCCGCCAAGTTCCTGCAGCGCGGCGCCCGTCTGATCCTCGCCTCGTGGCTGCTCAACTTCGTGGTCTTCCGCGACGAGCCCTTCTGGGAAGGCGGCGTGCTGCAGACGATCGGACTCGGCATCATCCTCGCGCTGCCCCCGATGCTCCTGCTGCACCGGCGGGGCGCCCGCACGCTGCTCGTCGCGGTCGCGCTGGCCACGTACGCGCTCTTCTCGGTCTCCTACGCGCAGGTCACCGCCTGGCTGCCCGCCCACCCGGTCCTCGGCCGCATCTTCCTGTTCGAGTTCGCGCCGTGGCCGTGGATCTCGCTCGTGTGGATCGGCCTCGCGCTCGGGTGGACGTGGGCGCGGGAGGACACTCCCGGGGGCCGCGCGCGCTACCTCGCGATCATGAGCGCGGTGGGCGTGCTCTTCCTCGCCGTCTTCGTGGCCTGGGACTGGGCCCACGGCACCCCGCCCCATCTCTCGCTGGCCTTCAAGCGCGACTTCATCGTCAACAATCACTGGATCTCGCGCGGGGTCACCAACTTCCTCTGTCTCGGCTCGGTGTTCTGCCTGCTCGGCCTCGCCTACTACCTGGTCGAGGTCCGGCGCGTCCCGGTGGGCTGGCTCGTGGTGCTGGGACGCACCTCGTTGATGCTCTACTTCCTCCACCACCTGCTGGTGCTGACGCTCGCGCACGAGTGGCTCGGCCTCAAGCTCGACAACTGGTGGTGGTACGCGCTCGCCAACGTGCTGCTCACGATCGTGCTCGTCGGCCTGGGACGCCTCTGGCTCGAGATCCGGGGCCTGGCCGCCCGCCGCGTGCAGACCGCCTGAGCGCGAAAGGTGCTCATTTCCGGCCCGGCGCACTGACGAATTCCGCCGCCGCGCGGCGACGATGCCTCTGAACCGATTGATTTCGCTGTCCATTCCAGCTGGCGCGCGTCTTGCTGTCCTTTGGGGTCATGGCTCCCATGGGCGAGCGTCCTTGGGTCCTGGTCGTCGATGACGAGATCATCATTGCGCAGCTGATCGCCGATGTCCTCGAGGGCGAGGGCTACCAGATCGACACCGCGCTCCACGGCGTGGCCGCGCTCGAGCGTCTCGAGCGGCGGACCTATGACGTCATCCTGAGCGACCTCCGGATGCCCGAGCTGGACGGGCTCAGCCTGTTCCGCGAGATCGAGCACCGCTACCCCGACTTGCTCCACCGCTTCGTCTTCATCACTGGCACATCCGAGCACGCGGACTACCAGGGCTTCATCTACGACGTGAAGGTGCCCGTGCTCACCAAGCCGTTCGACATGATGGATCTCGTCCGCGTCGTCCACGACCTCCTCCCCGGCTAGATCCGGCGCACCCCGCCGTCGGCGGCCTGACGGCGTCCCGCCGGTGACGACCTCGCCCGCCCGTCGGGCCACCCAAAGGCTCACGAATCCGACCCGTTAGCCTGACCGGATCCGTGGCATGAGCCATGCTCCCCCGAGAAAGCAGGGGACGAAGTGGCCGCGAGCCCGTCGTCGCGGCTCCCCGGAGGGGCATCATGCAGAAGGCACTGGCCATGTGGATCCTGCTCGCCGCGGGCAGCGGAGGGCAGCCGGAAGTGAGTCCCACCCAGGTTGTGCAGTCGGCCACCGAGCAGGTCTTGCAGGTCGTGCAGGACTCGGAGGCCGCCCCCGCGGTCCAGGACCGGCGGCGGCGCGAGGTCCAGCGCATCGCCGATCGGCTCTTCGATTTCCCGGAGATGGCCCGGCGCGCCCTCGCGATCCACTGGCGGGACCGCACCCCCCAGGAGCAGGGCGAGTTCGTGCTGGTGTTCAAGCAGCTCCTCGGTCGCGCCTACCTCGGCAAGCTCGAGAACTACGCGGGCGAGCAGATCGTCTACCTGGGTGAGACCGTGGATGGAGACTTCGCCACCGTCCGATCGAAGATCGTCACCGGGCGAGGCGCGGAGATCCCGGTAGACTATCGTCTGCACCTGGTCGGCGCGCGCTGGGCGGTGTACGACGTGGCGGTGCAGGGCGTGAGCTTCGTGGGGAACTATCGCGGCCAGTTCGACAAGATCATCCGGAGCTCGTCCTACCAGTCGCTGATGCGCGAGCTCCGGGCCAAGTACGCCCAGGCCACCGGCCACTCCGGCTCGGGCGCCACCCCGATTCCCGCCGCACCCGTGCCCGCGGCCGCCACCCCGGCCGCGGCGCCCGCCACCAGAACCCCGCAGTAACCCGAGGCCCGGGCCGCGGGCGGCCGCCTGCGGCTCGGGTCGCCCCGAGGTCTCCTTGCCGAGGGCCGCCGGCGCCACCGGCGACACCCCCGGCTCCTCCTCCCGGATGTGCGTCTCCACGCTCGCCTGCCGCACGCCTTCCTCGTCCGCGGTCATCCGGCCGTAGCGCGCCGCACCGCCGCCGGCCCTCGGGCCGGGTCACCAGGGGCGGTGCGTGGCGAGTCGGCACTCTGGTAGACTCGGCGCGGTCTACTCGCGCCGCACCGAATCCCGAGGAGGAGCGCGCCATGTCTCGCGTGACGACGACGATGCTGGTGTGGCTGCTGGCCGCGGCCCTCGTGGGCGGCTGCAGCCGTAGCAAGGAAGACCTGGTGGAGAAATCTCGCAGCGCCTCGACCCGCGCGGAGCTGGAGCAGGCGCTCGGCAAGCCGAGCGATATCACCAAGCTGGGACCGGTGGAGCAGTGGACCTACAAGGCCTCGAACGGCAGCGTCGTCTTCCTGATCGTGGGTGACAAGGTCACGCTACAGGCGGCCGGGCCCGACGACAAGAAAGACAGGAAGTAGGAGGATCGACCGTGAGCGACATGAGTCACGAGAACCTCGCCCGGCGGCTCGACCGCCTGGAGCGCGAGAATCGCCGTCTGAAGCGGCTCGGCACGCTGGCTCTGGTCGGCCTCGCCGCGCTCACCATCATGGGCCAGACCGCGCCCGCCCCGGTGGCCAACACCATCGAGGCCGAGCGCTTCGTCCTGCGGGACGCCGCCGGCAACGTGCGGGCGAGCCTCGGGCTCCGCCCCGACGGCACCGCGGCCCTCGGCCTCGCCGACGACACGCAACAGGAGCGGGCGCTCCTGAGCGTCACCGCCCAGGGGCTGGCCGCGGTCGAGCTGACCGAGCGCAGCGGCCGGCTCCGTGCCGGTCTGGCGGTGCGGGCCGACGGCGCCACGACCCTCGACCTGCTCGATCAGGCGGATCGGCCGCGCGTGGAGCTACGCGCGCACGGCGACGGCCGCCCGAGCGTCACCCTCTTCGACCAGGCGGGCCGTCCCCGCTCGCTGCTGGCCCTGACCGCCGAGGGCGCGACCGGCCTTACGCTCTACGATCGGAATGGCCGCCGCCGGAGCGCGATGGGACTCGAGCCCGCGGGGGCGCCCGCGGTCTGGCTCTACGACGGCGAGGGCAACGGGCGCGCGATGCTCGCGGTCACGTCCGACGGGCAGCCCACCCTGAACCTCTCCGACGCGGGGGGCAAGGGGCGCCTCTGGCTGCGGGTGAGCTCGGACTTCCAGCTCCCGTTCCTGAGCCTGCACGATCGAGACGGCAAGCAGCGCGTGTCGATCCTCCTTCGCCAGGGCGGGGTGCCGCAGCTGGCTCTCGGAGACGCCAACGAGCGAGTCATCTGGAAGGCGCCGTCCCCGTAGGCCGCCCGATGCAGGGCACCAACCTGCTGGTGCTGCTGGGGCTCGTTTTCTACCTCGGCGCGAGCTTCGTCCTCTGGCAGCTCCTGCTCAAGGAGCCCGCGCCCTCGGGCGCGCGGGGCCGCGACCCCGCCCGCCCCCGCCCGGCTCACCCCCGCCCCCGCCGCTGGCCGATCCGCCTCGCGAAGGCGGTGGTGACCCTGCTCGGCGGCGCCGCCTCCGGGGCGGTCACCCTGCTGGTGGTCGCGACGGTGGTGAACGCGGGCAAGGCGGGCACCCTGAGCCCCCGGGCCATGCTCGCGGTGTGGGCGGTCGGCTCGGTCGTGGCCATGCTGTTCATCGGGCGAGCGCCGCTGATCCGGCGCGCGGTGACCCGCACCTGTCTCGCCCTCGGCGTACAGGGGGTAGCGCTGCCCCTCGCCACGCTCGTGTCGTTCGTGGTGGCGGGGACGCGGCTGGCCGGCTCCGCGGGCACCGGCGGCGAGCGCGCGGTGACCGTGCTGGGCGTACGGCTGGCCGGTCACCTGCCCGCGGTGTGGATCGGCCTCGGCGGCTTCTGCGTCGGCCTGGCCCTCGTGATCGTGGGTGACCGCGCGCGCCGCCGCGTGGTGAGACGACGCGGAGCCGCCCGCCGCTTCCGCTCCTCCCGCGCGGGCGTGCTCTCCGCCCGCGGCCGCCACCGCTAGACCGCGGCGGCCCGCTCCAGACGGCGCAGGCGGTCGCGCGCCTCCGCCAGGACGAGCGAGACGTGCACCCGGCAGTGGTAGACGTCGCGCTGGTGCTGGAGCGGCAGGCGCCGCGCGAGCGCCTCGATCTGCCCGCGCAGCGCCTCCAGGCGCGCGATGCCGTCGCGGAGCGCCTCCGGCCCCGCCGCGCCCGCGATGGCGCCCTCCAGGTCGCGCAGGACCGCGTAGTGGCGCTCGAGGATCCGATTGCCCCGCCAGCGGATGAGCCAGGGAAGGATCTTGAACAGGGGTACCCACACCGCGACCAGCGGCAGCAGCACCAGCCGGAGCTGCACGACCCAGCGGAGGGCCCAGTACGGCAGCACGCGCGACATGAACGACTCCCCGCGCTGCAGGAAGGAGTCGGCGGCCTCGTGCAGCGGTACGTCCACGCCCTCGCGCGTGGGGAAGCGGCGCGGCGCGTCGATCAGGCTGCCCGCGGCGTGCACGTCGCGGGCGACCGAGAGCAGCTGCTCCACCACGCGCGGGTGCAGCGTGGCCCGGCAGACCAGCAGCGCGGCGGGCGCCATGACCGTGAGCTCCTCGCGGGGCAGATCGTCCTTGAGGTCGAGCATCCCCTCGGTGAGGCGGACCGGGGACAGATAGCGGAAGTTGCGCGCGAAGGCCACGTCGCGCCTGAAGCCGAGCAGCCGCACGTCCGGCCGCCGCAGCAGCGCGGCCACGTTCGTGTCCTGGTACGAGGAGACGAAGAAGGCCGCGTCGACGGCCCCCTCCTCGAGACGCCGGCGCGCCTCCACGGACGGCAGGCTCAGGACGTTGTCGCCGGCGGCGGGAAGGCCCAGCTCGCCCAGCAGCGCGCGGGCGACCGCCTCGGTGCCGCTGCCCGGCGCGCCGATCGCGATGCGCCGGCCCGCCAGCGACGCGAGCCCGTCGGTCAGCGGCTGGCCACGGTAGAAGATCCAGAGCGGCTCCCGGTACAGGGCGGCCATGCCGCGCAGCCGGGCCTCCGGGTCCGGCACGAGCGGATAGGTCCCGCCCTGGACGAAGGCCACGTCCGCCTGCCCGCCGAGCAGGCGCTGCAGGTTCTCGATCGAGCCCGCGCTCGACAGGAGCTCGACCCGCAGGCCCTCGCGGCCGAGCCTCCGCTGGTACTCGCGGCCCACCGCCTCGTAGGTGCCCCCGGCCTGCCCGGTGGCCAGCACGATGCGCCGGGGCGGGAACGGGTCCACGTAGCGCAGGCTCAGCGCCACGACCGCGACGGTGAGTACCGCGGCCACGGCCACCAGCGCGAGCCGGCTCCTCACCGCCGGGCGAACTCTTCCTTGATCGCCCGCAGCCGCGACCCGTCCGCGAGCAGGTCGACCGCGCTCAGCGCCATGAGCTTGGCCCCGGCGAGGAGGCCGGCCCGCGCGGAGGGCGCCGCCGCGGCCGCCGCGAACTCGCGGGTGTGGATGGCGGTGCCGAGCGCGGCGATCTGGACCCAGGCGTGAATGGTCGGCGTCACCTGGCTCACGTTGCCGATGTCCGAGGAGGCGAGGCGATCGGGGGCCGCGGGCCCCTCCGCGAGCCCGGTCGCGTCCAGGTTGGCCGCGAAGACGTCGAGCAGGCCCTGGTTGCGCCGCAGCGGCTCGTAGACGTCCGGGTGCCGGGTCACGGTGAGCCGCGTCGTGGTGGAGGCCGCGGCCGCCTCCGCGCACGCCACCACCCGGCGATGGAGTGCCCACATCGACTCGAGGCTCGGCCCGCGCACGTTGAAATCGGCCGCGGCCCGCTCGGGAATGACGTTGGCCGCCGCCCCGCCATCGGCGACGATCCCGTGGATGCGGCAGCCCGGCCGCGTCTGCTGCCGCAGCATGGCCACCGCGTTGAAGGTCGCGACGCAGGCGTCGAGCGCGTTGGCGCCCTCCCACGGATCCACCGAGGCGTGCGCGGCCCGGCCCGCCCACTCGAACGAGACGCGGGCCACGCCGAGCAAATCCTGGTGGAGCAGGGTGCGGTCGAAGCCGTGGATCATCATCGCGGCGTCGACGTCCCGGAAGAGGCCCGCCTCGACCAGGCAGCCCTTGCCCCCGCCCCGCTCCTCCGCGGGCGTGCCGATCACGAGCACGCGCCCCGCGGGTAGGCCGTCGCGCGCGGCCATGAGCGCCGCCCCCGCGCCGGCGCCCGCCGCCGCGATCACGTTGTGCCCGCAGGCGTGCCCGACGCCCGGCAGGGCGTCGTACTCGCACAGGATCGCCAGGGTCGGCCCGGGGCCGGTCTCGAGGCTCGCTTGGAACGCGGTCGGCACGCCGCCCACCCCGGCCTCCACGCGGAAGCCGCGCGCGGCGAGGAACCGCCCGAGCCGGTCGGCGGCGTGGGTCTCCTCGAAGGCCAGCTCGGGATGCGCGTGGATGTCCAGCGACAGCGCGGTGAGCTCGTCGCCCAGCCGGTCCACCGCGTCCGCGACACGCTGCTTGAGGGCGTCCATGGGGGCACCACGATACCATGGCCCATGCGCACCCGAGCCGGCTGGGCCGGCCGCCTCGCGATGCTGGCGACCGTCGCGGCCGGCGTCTGGATCGGGGTCCTGATCTGGACGTGGCCGTCGGTGGGCCGCCTCGCGACCGCCCGCCCCGCCACGACCGCGTTCATCGAGCAGTACCGCGCGCAGCAGCGCGCGGCCGGCCGCCCGGACCGCGTGGCCTGGACGTGGACGCCCTACGCGGCCATCTCGCCCGCGCTGAAGCGGGCGGTGCTGGTGTCGGAAGACGTCAACTTCTTCTCGCACCACGGCTTCGCCCTCGACGAGATGCAGAACGCGCTCGAGGACGCCCTGCGCGACCACGAGCTGCCGCGGGGCGCCTCCACCATCACCCAGCAGCTGGCCAAGAACCTCTGGCTCTCGCGCTCGCGCACGCCGCTCCGCAAGGCCAAGGAGGCGCTGCTCACCTGGCAGCTCGAGCGCCGGCTCTCGAAGCGGCGCATCCTCGAGCTCTACCTCAACGTGGTCGAGTTCGGGCCCGGGGTCTACGGCGTGGGCGCGGCCAGCCAGCGCTACTTCGGCAAGACGCCCGCCGATCTGGACGAGAGCGAGGCGGCGCAGCTCGCCGCGGTGCTGCCGAGCCCGGCGACCTGGCGCCCGGGCTCGGCGAGCCCGGCCTACCGCCGCCGCGTCGCGGCCATCGAGCGGCGGATGGAGCGCGCCGGCTTCCTCTGGAAGCAGATCTGAAGGCGGGCGCCCCGCTCCGGCGCCCCGCTCAGAGCAGCGCGAGCAGGTCGGGAAGCGCGGCGATCCGGTGGTCGGCCTCGCCGAACTCCTGGTGTCGGGTGTGGGCGCAGGGCACGACCGCGCAGCGCATGCCCGCGGCCTTGGCCGCGAGGAGCCCGTTGCGCGAGTCCTCGACGACGAGGCACGCGGCGGGGGGCACCCCGAGCCGCTCGGCCGCGGCCAGGAACACGTCGGGCGCGGGCTTGCCGCGCGCGACCTGGGTGCCGGAGACGACCGCCTCGAAGAGCGGGCGGAGTCCGAGCGCGTCGAGGTTCGCGTCGATCACGCGCAGCTCGGCGGACGAGGCCAGCGCCATGCGGTAGCCCGCGGCGCGGACTCCGCGCAGCACCTCGGGCACGCCCGCCATCGGGATCGGGCCGCGCGCGATCTGCTCGAGCATGCCCTCGACGTACCAGTCGGCCAGCGTCTCCTCGGATTCCGGCAGCCGGTGGCGCGCCTTGAGGATGCGGCACGAGTCGAGCGTGGTGCGCCCGAGGAACTCCGCGTTCTCCTCTTCCCCGTACGGCAGCCCGTAGCGGGCCATCACCCGGCGCAGGGCCTCGAACCCGAAGGGCTCGGAGTCCACCAGCACGCCGTCCATGTCGAAGACGACGGCCCGGATCGTCACCGGGCCTGGGCGGCCAGGGCGGGCCGCGCCGCGCCCGCCTCCTCGAGCAGCGCCCGCACCGCGTCGCGGTCGGCCGCGCTCGCGGGCAGGAGCGGCGGCGCGGGCCGGCCGTTGCCGAGCCCCCGCAGCGCGCACGCGGCCTTCAGCGCGGCGAGCCAGGGGCCCTGGCGATAGAGCTGGGCCAGCGCGGCGATGCGTCGCTGCAGCGCCGCGCTCTCGGCCGCCGCGCCGCGGTCGACCGCGCCCTGCAGCTCCACGAAGAGCGCGGGCACCACGTTGGCGAGGCCCGGCACCATGCCGTCCGCCCCCTGCAGCAGGCTCGCGGCGGCGAGCGACTCGTGCCCCTGGAGGACGTGGAACCGGGGGCGCTCCTGCTTGATCGCGAGGAGGGCCTGGAAGGCCTCGAAGTCGCCCGCCGAGTCCTTGATGCCGAGCACGCGCGGATCGCGGGCCAGCGCCCGCACCGTCGCGGGCGGCAGCACGTGGTGCGTGCACTGGGGGATGTTGTAGAGCAGCGCGGGCAGCGGGGTCGCGGCCAGCACCTGGCCGACGTGCCGCTCCTGGGCCGCCGCGTCCACCCCGAAGTAATAGGGCGAACCGACCACCAGCGCGTCGGCCCCTTCCCCGGCGGCCTGACGGGCCGCCTCGGTCGCGGGCCCGGTGCCGGGCAGCATCACGCCCGCCAGCACCGGGACGCGGCCCGCGGCCGCCCGCACCGCCTGCCGGATGACCGCGCCGCGCTGGGCCGGCGTGAGCCAGGCTCCCTCGCCGCAGCCGCCCAGCATGAAGAGCCCGGTGCAGCCCGCCCCCACCACGTGCTCGACCAGCGCGGCCATCGCGAGCCAGTCCGGCGCGCCGGTGTCGTCGAGCGGCGAGATCAGCGGGGGGACGATTCCGTGCAGGACCCGCTCCCATCTCCATCCACCCGCCGGCTTGCCCCATTCTGCGGTCTCGCGCCATTCTGCTGTCTCGTGATTGTCCGTCATGCCCGGAGCATAGCAGAGTGGCCTCGCGGCCCGCCCTGAGGTAGGCTCTAGCGACAAGGAGGGCCCCAGCCCATGTTCGGTCTGCGCAAGCGCAGCATGCCGTCCGCCGAGGAGGCGCTTCCCGGGCGCCGGGAGCGGATGCCGGTGCCCGATACCCACTTCGTGAGCGGCGCCAGACTCGAGCCCCCCTTCCCGGCCGGCACCGAGCGCGCCGTCTTCGGCCTGGGCTGCTTCTGGGGCGCGGAGCGGAAGTTCTGGGAGGTCCCGGGCGTGTACACCACCGCGGTCGGCTACGCGGGCGGCCACACCCCGAACCCGACCTACGAGGAGGTCTGCAGCGGGGCGACCGGCCACACCGAGGCGGTGCTGGTGGTGTTCGATCCGGCCAAGGTCTCCTACGAGAGCCTGCTGCGCGTCTTCTGGGAGAACCACGATCCGACCCAGGGCATGCGCCAGGGCAACGACGTCGGGACCCAGTACCGCTCGGTCATCTACTGCTACGGCGACGCCCAGCGGCACGCCGCGCTGGCCTCGCAGCAGGCCTACCAGGCGGTCCTCGCGAAGGCGGGCTACGCGGCGATCACGACCGAGATCCGCGAGGCGCCCGAGTTCTACTACGCCGAGGACTATCACCAGCAGTACCTGGCCAAGAATCCGTGGGGCTACTGCGGCATCGGTGGCACCGGCGTCGCCTGCCCGGCGGGCCTGGTGCAGTCGGCCACGTCCTAGCCCGCTCGCCCAGATGGGACCCGTCGTCCGCCGCACCGCGGTCGCCGCGCTGCTCGGGATGTCGCTGGCCGGCTGCTCCCTCGCGAGCCAGATCGGCGCCACCGCGCCCGCCGGCATCACCCAGCAACTGCTGATCCGCTCGCTCGAGCGCGCGCTCGCCGACGTCGATCTGGCCCGCATCAAGACCCACCCGGTCGCGCTCGAGGTCGCGGTGCAGGCCGGCAACGAGGGCTTCGTGAAGGACTTCGTGACCACGTGGCTCAAGGCCCACGGGGTGCGGATGGCGTCGGACTCTCCCGAGCTCAAGCTCAAGATGTTCGTCTCGGTCTACGGAACCGACCACGACCAGACCCTGATCGGCGTGCCCGCGTTCCAGGCGCCGGTGGTCAACTTCCCGGTGCCCGAGCTCGCCTTCTTCAAGTGGGTGCGCAACCGCGGGCAGACCGAGCTGCGACTCTGGGCCTTCGACAGCAAGGGGGACGTCGTCACGGACGCGCCGCATCCCGGGATCGGCCGGTCGAAGTACGACGACTTCACGGTGCTGCTCTTCTTCGGCTTCTCGCTCTCCGACGTCGACAAGCGCGGCAACTGAGGTGACGGTCCTGACTCCCGCGCGCCTCGTGACGCTGGGCCTCCTCGCCCTGCTCGGGGCCGCGTGCGCCACCCCGGCGCCCGACACCCTGCGCAAGATCCGCGAGACCGGGAGCGTGACCCTCGGCTACCGGGATTCCTCGCGCCCCTTCTCGTTCCTCGGAGACCGGGGTGAGCCGGTGGGTTACACGATCGATCTCTGCGCGCGGGTGGTCGCCCAGGTCCAGGCCGCAACCGGGCGTCAGGATCTCAAGGTCAAGTGGGTCCGCGTGACACCCGAGGACCGCATCGCGGCGGTCGCGGAGGGCCGGGTGGATCTCGAGTGCGGCTCCACCACCGCGTCGCTCTCCCGCCAGGAGCAGGTCGACTTCAGCTATCCCACCTTCGTCGACGGCGGCAGTCTCCTCGTCGCGGCCGACGCGGGCGTCCGCGCTCCCGCCGACCTCGCGGGCAAGCGGATCGCGGTGATCCCCAAGACCACCACCGAGGGCGCGCTCGCCGCGTGGCTCGGTCAGCAGGGCGTGAAGGTCGAGATCGTGCCGGTGCGCGAGCACGCCGAGGGCTTCGCGGCGGTGGCCGAGGGCCGGGTCGTGGCCTACGCCTCGGACCGCACCATCCTCATCGGCCTCGGGCTCGTCTACCAGGGGCCGCGGCGCCTGGTGGTGATGGACGACTTCCTCTCCTACGAACCGTACGGGCTGATGCTCCGCCGCAACGACCCCGCCTTCCGCCTCGCGGTCAATCGCGCGCTCGCCCAGGTCTATCGCTCGGGCGAGATCGTGCCCATCTACAACCGCTGGTTCGGGGACTGGGGGCCACCCAGCCGACTGCTCGGGGCCATGTACCTGCTCAACAGCGTGCCCGAATGACGTCCGCCGAGGCGTCCGGGGACTCGCGACCGCTCGAGGGCCTGCTCGTCGTCGATCTCACCCGGGTCCTGGCCGGCCCCTACTGCACCCGCCTGCTCTGCGACCTGGGCGCCCGCGTGATCAAGATCGAGCGCCCCATCGAGGGCGACGAGATGCGGCGCAACCCGCACCAGATCGAGCCGGGGCGGGAGGACCAGTCCACGTACTTCGCCCGCGTCAACGCGGGCAAGGAGAGCGTGGCCGTCGACCTCAGCCGGCCCGAGGGCCGCGAGGTCGTGCTGGACCTGGTCCGCCACGCCGACGTCTTCATCGAGAACTTCGCGCCCGGGGTGGCGGGACGGCTCGGCCTCGACTATTCGGCAGTCAACGCTGCCAAAAGCGACATTGTGTACTGCTCGATCTCGGGCTTCGGGCAGACCGGCCCGTGGCGCGAGCGGCCGGCCTTCGCGCACATCATCAACGCGGCCTCGGGCATGATGGCGCTCGAGCAGGGCGACGAGGCCGCCCCACGCGCCTCGAATCTGCAGGCCGCCGACGTGCTGGCGGCCGCCCACGCCATGGGCGTGATCATGGCCGCGCTCTGGCGCCGGGCCCGCACCGGGCGGGGCGCCCACGTCGACGTCTCGATGCTGGAGGCGCTGGTTGGCGCGGACAGCGTCACCTTCGCCTCGGTGCTGAACGGGGGCGAGGAGCACGGCAACCCGCGCCCCGGCATGATCGTGCACAAGGTCGGCGGCCGCTACATGGCGATGCAGATCGTGGGGGCGCCGCGGCTCTGGGAGCGCCTGCTCGGGCTGATGAAGCAGCCGGAGCTCGGCCGCGACCCGCGCTTCGCGTCGTCGCTGACCCGGCGGCGCAACTGGCGCGAGCTCCGCTCCGTCATCACCGGCTGGCTCGACGGCTTCGCCACCGCAGACGAGGCCCTCGCGGTGCTGACCGCGGCCCGGATCCCGTGCGCGCCGGTGCTGCGGCCCGCGGAGGTCATCGCCCAGGAGCACCTCGCGGTGCGCGCCTTCTTCCCGGTGGTCCCCCACCCGGCGCGCGCCGATCTGCGGGTGACCGCGAGCCCCTACCACCTGGACGGCAAGCCCACGCATCCGCGGGGTCCCGCGGCTTACCGCGTGGGCGAGCACACCCGCCGGGTCCTGCGCGATCTCCTGGGCTACAAGGACGAGCGCGTCGCGGGACTGATCGCGGCGGGCGTCGTCGAGGGCCCCGCGTGAGCCGGCGCGAGGAATCGCTCCGCCGCACCGAGAAGGAGATCATCGCCGAGAAGGCCGCGACGCTCGGACGGGCCGGGGAGCGCCTGGAAGCGGCGCTCGAGCTCGTGACGGAGCGGCGACGGGCCCTCGAGCAGGCGACCGACGGCGCGGCCCGGGAGGAGGCGCTCGCGAGATATCGGCAGGCGCGGTCGCGCGCCCTCGACGCGCGCCGCACGCTCATCATCCAGCGCGAGGCCATCGGGCTGCGCACCCACCGCGTCGTCGATCAGCAGTTCCCCGAGCCCCCCGCTCTCGGCTGACCCAGCAAGAATTTCCCTGGCGGCAATGAGCTGACGCGACGGGCCTGGCCCACCCCCGGCTCAAGTCCCTGATTTTCGTGACCGTCGTTCCTGGCCCGCCTCTTGCTCCCTGGGGGAACAGCGGAGGAGCCACCCATGATCCGGGCCATCGTCCTGGGGTGCACGGTGTTGCTGACATGCGGTTTCACATGGCCGCCCGACTACGCCGAGCAGACGCGCGCCGACGTGGCGACCTGCGTGCAGTACGCGCGCCAGACCTCGCCGCGCTTCGAGGCCGAGGTGCGCGAGGTGGATCTCGCGACCGGACGGGTGGACATCCAGCGCACCGCGAACGACGCCCGCGGCGAGGTCGCGTTCTCGAAGTGCCTGCTCGCGGTCCGGCAGTGGCGGCTCATCGAGCGCAATCTCCCTCGCTCGCCCGAGTCCGAGCCTCCCGCCTTGGCCACCATGGCGGGAGCGACGCCGCGCTCCGTCGTCCGCTGACCCGACCCGCGCTGACCGCGCGGCCATCGGCCCGATCGTGGTAGGCTCCGACCACCATGAAGCTCGGCATCTGCCTGCCACACTACGGGAGACCGATCGAGCCGTCGCGCCTCGCCCAGCTCGCCGCGCGCGCCGAGGAGGTCGGGCTCGACTCGGTCTGGGTCACCGATCACGTGCTGGTCCCGCAGGACGTCGCGCTCATCTACCGGGACGACATGCTGGACCCGCTCGCGGTGCTGCCCTGGCTGGCCGGCGTCACCGAGCGCATCGCGCTCGGCACCAGCGTGATCGTGCTGCCGTATCGCTCGCCGCTACCGGTGGCCAAGCTGCTGGCCAGCGTGGACGTGCTCTCGGGGGGCCGCCTGGTGGTGGGCGTCGCGGTGGGCTGGCTCGAGGGCGAGTTCGCGGCCCTCGGCGTGCCGTTCCGCGAGCGCGGCCGCCGCACCGACGAAGCCATCGAGCTCTTCCGCGCGGTGTGGACCCAGGATCACCCGGACGTGCGGACCGCGCACCATCACCTGTCCGGCGTCAAGGTCTCCCCGATGCCGCTGCAGAAGCCCCGCCCGCCGATCCTGGTGGGCGGCGCCTCCGACGCCGCGCTCCGCCGTGCGGCCCGGCTCGGCGACGGCTGGCACGCCTCGGGGATGGCGCCGTCCGCCTTCCGGGCCGGCGCGCTCGCGGTGGGCAACCACTGGAAGGAGGCCGGTCGCGAGGGCGCGCCCGAGCTCACCCTGCGCGTGCCGCTCCTGATCGACGGCGTCCACCGCGCGGCCGTCGATCCCGCGCTGCTCGGCAGCCGGCACGTCGTCCGCGGATCCGTCGCGGCGGTGGCCAAGGAGCTGCGCCAGTACCAGACCGCCGGCTGCAGCCACGTGGCCCTCGAGGTCAGCTACAGCACCTACCCCGCCATCCTCGACACGATCGACATCCTCGCCGAGGAGATCCGCCCGCTCCTGGACCAGCGCGACCGCTGACCGGCGGGGCGGGCCGGGGCGGGCCCGGCGATCCCGCGGGGCGACGGCCGGGGGGCGGGGGCGGTGGGGGGCCGGGTGACCCGTTCCCTGCCCCGCGAAGCCAACACGCCACGTCAGGGATTGGGAATTCCTCGAACGGGTTCATCTCGACACGGGTCGTGGTCAGAGGCCCCCCGCCGCCCCCGCCCCCCGGCCGTCGCCCCGCGCCTCACGCTCGGTGGTGTTCGAGCCCCGTCCAGTCGAAGATGATGCCGTGGCCGGGGCGGTCGGGGGCGACGGCGCGGCCGTCGACGAGGCGGAGGGGGTCGGCGATGTAGCGGTCGAGGCCGAAACCGTGAGCCTCGAGGTAGGAGCGGTTCGGCGCCGCGGCGAGGAGGTGCACGGTCACGTCGTGGGCGCCGTGCGAGGTCACCGGCAGGTTGAAGGCCTCGGCGAGGTGGCAGACCTTCATGAAGACGGTCACGCCCCCGCAGTTGGTGACGTCGGGCTCGGGGAACGTGACGCCGCCCGCCGCCACGAGGGCGCGGAACTCGTGGAGCGTGTGGAGATTCTCCCCCGCCGCGACGGGCAGGCCGCCCTCGCGCACGATGCGGACGTGCCCGGGCACGTCGTCCGGGATGGTGGGCTCCTCAAGCCAGACCGGATCCGCCTCGCGCAGCGCGCGGGCCGCGCGGATCGCCTCGTCCACGCTCCAGCGCATGTTGGCGTCGACCATCAGCGGGAAGTCCGGTCCCAGGTGCGCGCGCATGGCCCGGACCCGCTCCACGTCCTCGCGCAGCGCGGGGCGGCCGACCTTCATCTTGATCGCGCGAAAGCCGCGTGTCAGGTTCTCGTCGGTCTGGCGCAGCAGCGCCTCGAGCGGGAACTCGAGGTCGATCCCTCCCGCGTAGCACGGCACGCGCGGGTCGAATCCGCCGAGGGCGCGCCAGAGCGGCGCGCCCTGCCGGCGCGCCCGCAGGTCCCAGAGCGCGATGTCGACCGCGGAGATGGCGAGGACCTGGGCGCCGCCGCGTCCGCCATAGTGCAGCGCCCACCACATGGCCCGCCAGAGCGCCTCGATGTCCTCGGCCTCGCGGCCGTGGAGCCGCGGCGTCAGGTCGCGCGCGATCAGCGCGTGCACCGCGGCCCCGCCGGCCCCCACCGTGTAGGTGTACCCGACGCCCTCGGCGCCGTCGGCGTCGCGCACGCGCACCGTGACCAGCTCGAAGCCCTCGATGACCCCGTGGGTGGAGTCGGACAGCGCCACCGGCAGCGGGATGCGATAGTGATCGGTCCGGAGCTCACGGATCAGCATGCGGTCACCTCCCGGGGCCGGCTCAGCCAGGCCACCGTCGCCAGGTAGACGAGGTCGACGCCGTAGGCCAGCGCGATGGTGGCGGGCAGCCCGAGCCGCTCGAGGGCCCGGGCCGCCACCAGGTTGAACAGGCAGATCCCGAAGGCTCCCGCCGGGAAGATCCGGACGAACGGGAGCACCACCTGGGCGCCGTAGCGGGCGTGGAGCAGGGCCATCACCGGCATGCTGTTGACCGGGAAGCCGACCACGAGGCCCGACCACTTGGGGCCGAGCAGATGGGCCGCCGACGTCACCGCGAGCACGGTGAGCGCCGACACCCCGACCCGCGCCCCGAGCAGCGGCAGCGACACCGGCGCCCGCCGCAGCACCGCGGTGTCGGGCAGGTCGCGCACGAAGAACGCGGCCGCGCCGCACACCACCGCGGCCAGGGGAACCACGGTCAGGGGGCCGAGCGGCAGCGCGCTGAGCAGCAGGGTGGCGGCCACGAAGGCCGCGACGCCGAGCGTGGCGCCGGCCGCGACCGAGGCCGCGCGGGGGGCCGGCACCAGCCGGGTCGCGGCCAGGTAGCCGAGGTACACCGGCACCGTCGCGCACATCCCGGGGATGGTCCAGAAAGCGCTCTCGGCCGCGAAGGCGGGCCCCTGCTCGATCGTGAAGAAGATCAGCGAGAGGACCGCGAGCTGCGGGGTCGCGGCGAGCAGGCTCCCGAGCCGCGGCCCCAGCCACTCCGCGGCCGCGGTGCCACCCAGGACGAAGAACGCCGACGCCGCGATCTTCGCGGCCAGCAGGACGAGGGCGGAGGAGTCGATCAGTCCATCCGGTGATCCGGCGATGTCACCCCCGCCCCGTCCAGGGCCCGCCGGATCGCCTCCGCCTGCGATCGCGAGGTGGCGGGCATCGGCGCGCGGGGCACGCCGGAGGGCCGGCCCATGAGGGCCTGGCAATGCTTGACGTTGGCGGGCAGGTTGTCGCCCGAGATCGCGTTCCAGATCGGCAGGAGCTTCCCGTGGAGCGCCAGGGCCTGCTTGTGGTCGCCCGCCTGCACCGCGTCCCAGAGCTGCACGCAGAGCGCGGGCACCGCGGTGAGGATCGCGGCGATCGCCCCGTGGGCGCCGAGGGTGAAGGACGGGTAGAGGAGCGCGTCGACCGCGCTCATGATCCGGGCCCGGTCGCCCACCAGCAGCAGCAGGTCGGCGAGAAGCTTCATGTCCCCCGCGCTCTGCTTGACCCCGATCACGCCCGGCACCGCCTCGATGATCCGGGCCAGGAGCTGGGGCGAGAGGTAGGTCCACGGCACCACGTTGTAGATGATGATGGGCACGCCGGTCCGGCGCGCCAGGGTGTCGAAGTGGCGCACCATCGCGTCGTCGTCGGGCCGGAACAGGTAGTGCACCGGCGTCACCTGCAGCGCGGCGACGCCCAGGTCGCGGACCGCCAGGCCCCGCTCCACCGCGGACGTCGTGCTGTCGGTGATGATGCCGGTGATGACCGGCACGCGCCCGCGGGCCTCGTCGACCACCGCCGCGGTGATGCCGCACACCTCGTCGGTGGTGAGCGCGTGGCCCTCGCCGGTGCTGCCGGTGACCGCGAGCCCGTGCACCCGCGCGGTCTCGATCAGGTAGCGCGTCTCCGCGCGGAGCGCACCCTCGTCGATGGCGTCGTCCGGGCGAAAGGGCGTGGTCATCGGCGGGACGATGCCGCGGATGTGGGTGTGCTCGGCCATGACCGCCCTCCTGGTTCGCATTCCGGACGTGCTGGCCGAGACCGTAAGCCCGGCGCCGCCGGCTGTCAAGGCGCGGAGACGCGAGTTGCGCCCCTGAGACGCGAAAGCCCCGCCGCGTCCCTCAGGGGGCCGGCGGGGCCTGGGAGATCGGGACCGCGTCCGCTCAGGCGGGCAGGCGCTCGTACATGCCCTGCACGTCCGCGGCGTGGAAGCGCGCCACGTGGTTGGTCGGGGGCAACGCCTCCGCGTAGAAGAACGCGGGCAGCTCGTCGTCCTTGGCGGTGAAGCCGGCCCGCTTGTTGAACTCGTGCTCGAGCTTGAGGGTCTGCCGCCCCAGGGCCTCGAAGAAGTCCTTGGTGAGGCTCGTGCCGTGGGCCGCGTTGATCGCGTTGGTCAGCCACTCGGTGTTGGGGTTGGTCACGCTCATCCCGAAGATGCAGAGGCCGAGCGAGTCGTTGGCGGCCACCCGCGCCTGGTGGGCCGCGCTCTGCTCCACGATGGCGGCGGTCTCCATCTCGCGCGTCTTGAGCCGCGGCAGGTTGCCCGCGGTGTGGTCGGCCCCCTGCGCGGTGGCCATCATGGTGATGCCGGTGGCCTCCACCACGCGAGGATCGTAGGCGCTGATCGCCTGCTTCTTGATGACCGGCACCCGCTTGACGTGGTAGTGCTCGCCGACCCGCGCGGTGCCCTGGGACCAGACGCGGCCCTTCTCGGAGCCGTTCCGGATCTCGGCCATGCAGTCGGCCATGAACCGCACGTCCCCGAACTGGCCGAGCCCCGCCTCCATCAGCACCGCGATCATGGCCCCGAGCTCGATGGTGTCCACCCCGAGGTCGTTGGCGAGGTAGTTCATCTGGGCGAGGTCGTCGGGATCGCTGAGCCCGCAGTTGGTGCCGAGCAGCCCGAGGGTCTCGTACTCGACCGGCGAGACCACCTCCTTGCCGTCCTTGTCCGCGTAGATGTTGCTGCACTGGATCACGCAGCCGGGCATGCAGGCGTGGGTGTGCTCGCCGCCGCGGGAGACGTTGAGCTGGCTGATGTACTCGCCGCCCATCTTGAACTTCTCGCCCGTGGAGACGTCGACCTGCTGGCCCGCGCTGAAGTTTCGGACCGGCAAACCGCCCAGGGCGTTCTGCAGATCGGCCATGCCCATGGTGCCGATCTTGGCGTAGAAGTTCGCCACCATGGAGTCGGCCTGCAGCATCTTGGCGTAGTCCTTGATGGCCGCGTTGACCTTCTTGGGGTCGGAGAACGGCGGGATCTTGTCGAGGTCGACCACGATGGCCTTGACCTTCTTGGATCCCATCACCGCGCCCACTCCGCCGCGGGCCGAGAGCCGCGCGGGCCGGCCGTCCTTGTCGCTGAAGGCGATCCCCGCGATCAGGCCCTGGTACTCCCCGACCGGCCCGCAGAGCGCGATCGTGACCTTCTTGCCGTACTTGGCGTGCAGCATGTCCTGGGCCTCGAAGTTGCCCTTGCCCAGGTACGGCTTCGCGTCGTCGAACTCGACGGTGCCGTCCTTCTTGAAGTGGATCACCACCCAGTCCGGCGAGGCCCCGAGCAAGGTGAAGCCGGCGATCTTCTGCTGGCCCAGCCCGTAGCTGAAGCTGCCGCCCCCGTTGGCCTCCTTGATGCCGCCGGTGAGCGGGCTCTTGCAGCCCACGCTGGTGCGGTTGGCGTTGGAGAAGCTCGTGCCTGCGAAGGGCCCGGCCGAGAAGATCAGGGGGTTCGCGGGCGAGAGCGGGTCCACGGTGGCCGCCCCCAGCTCGAGCAGGGTCTTGGCGATGAAGTACCGGCCTGCCTTCACGATCGCCTCGCCTTCGAGCTCCCGCTTCGTGATGTTCCGGTCGCCCAGGCGGATGTCGTAGTAGATGCGCATCGCTCGCTCCTTGTCGGTCAGGATGATGGGGGCTTGGCCTGCGGCTGCAGCTCGGCGCCCGCGGGGTCGGCCACGCCCGGCTCGACGAGCTCGATGGTCTCGGCGGGCGGCATCTGGAAGGCCTCGGCCGGGCGGCGCGCCCGAAAGCGGATCTGGGGCAGCCGGCCCACCGCCTGGCGGAGAGCCTGCTCCCAGCGCATGCCGATCTTGATGAGGTCGGGATCGCTCGCGGGGAAGCGGCGGAGCCGGGTGATCTCGAGCTCGTCGACGCCGTAGGCCAGCAGGTCGATCGGCGGGCCCACCGTGACGTTCGAGCGCATGGTCGAGTCGAGCGACAGCAGCGCGTACTTGGCCGCCTCCTCCAGGGTGGTGCGGTGGAAGCGGATGCCGCGGTCGAGGATGGGCCGGCCGTACTTGGTCTCCCCGATCTGCAGATAGGGTGAGTCCTCGCTGGCCTGCAGCGGGTTGCCCTGCGGATAGATGATGAAGAGCCCCGGGGACTCCCCCCGCACCTGCCCGCCCAGCACGAAGTTGACGTTGAACTTGAAGTCGTCGCGCTCGAGCGCCTCGCGGTCCATGTCCGAGACGCGCCGCACCTGCTCGCCGATCACCCGGGCCGCGTCGTAGAGGGACGGGGCCCGGGCCAGCCCCTTGCCCTGGTCGAAGTCGCGCTGGAGCAGGGTGATGATCGACTGGGTGCAGGAGAGGCTCCCGCTGCTGAGCAGGATGAACACCCGCTCGCCCGGCTGGACGAAGGTGTGCATCTTGCGCGCGACGTTGACCTGGTCGTGGCCCGCGTTGGTCCGGGAGTCCGACGCCATGACGAGGCCGTCCCGGGTCCAGATGCCGACACAGTAGGTCATGGAGCGCCCGCGCGTGAGCCTGCCTGCTTCCTGAGCATCGGCGAATATGTTACCAGAAGCGCCCGCGATGCGATTGACCGGCACACCCGGGCCGGATACCGTGCCTGCATGCGGATCCGCATCGGCCACGAGCTGACCTTCGGGGTCCCGCGGCCCACTCCGATGCTGCTGATGCTCTACGTGCATCCGGACGTGGCCCGGGCCCTCGAGCAGCCGGAAGCCATCCAGGCCGACCCGGTCGGCCCGGTCGAGAGCTTCGTGGACTGGTTCGGCAATCGCGCGGCCCGCATCGTGGCGCCGGCGGGCGTGCTGCGGCTCCGTTACGACAACGTGGTGCAGGACAGCGGCCGACCCGAGGCGACAATCGAGGGGCTGGCGCTCCGGTCGGTGGCGGAGCTGCCCCCCGAGTGCTGGCGGTACCTGCTCGCGAGCCGCTACTGCGAGGTCGACCGCATGTCGGCCATCGCGTGGGATCTCTTCGGCAAGACGCCCGAGACCTGGGAGCGCGTGCAGGCGGTGGTGGACTGGGTGCACGACCACGTGACCTTCGGCTACCAGTTCTCGCGGCCGACCAAGACCGCGTTCGACGTCTTCACCGAGCGTCAGGGCGTGTGCCGCGACTTCCAGCACCTGACCATCACGTTCCTGCGCGCGCTCAACGTCCCGGCCCGCTACGCCACCGGCTACCTGGGCGACATCGGGGTGCCGCGCGACGCGAACCCGATGGACTTCTCCGCCTGGCTCGAGGCCTACCTGGGCGACGCGTGGTACACGCTCGACGCCCGGCACAACGAGCCGCGCATCGGCCGCGTGCTGATGGGCCGTGGCCGCGACGCGGTGGACGTGGCCCTCAGCACCTCGTTCGGCAGCACCACCCTGACCGGGTTCACGGTGTGGACCGAGCCCGCCGCGTGATCGCGACGCCCCAGGGCCGGTTCACCGCGGACACCGCCGGCCCCACCGGCGGCGAGCTGGTCCTGCTCCTGCACGGCTACCCGCAGAGCCGCCACGCCTGGCGGCACCAGATCCCCGCGCTGGGCGCGGCCGGCTATCGCGCGGTGGCCCCGGACCAGCGCGGCTACTCCCCCGGCGTCCGGCCGGACCCGGCCCGTGACCTGGCCGCCTACGGCATCGACCGGCTGGTCCAGGACGTCCTGGACCTGGCGGATGCGGCCGGCTCGACCGGGCGACCCTTTCACCTGGTGGGCCACGACTGGGGTGGTCACGTGGCGTGGGTGACCGCCCACCGCCACCCGTCACGGCTCCGCTCGCTCACGGTCCTGTCCCGTCCCCACCCGACCGCCTTCCGCCGGGCGTTCAAGGAGAACGCGGACGATCAGCAGCACCGCTCCCGCCACCACCGGATCTTCCACGACCCGACCACCGGCCCCCGCCTGCTCGAAGACGGGGCGAGGCGGCTCCGGAGCCGCCTCGCCGACCAGGGCGTCTCCGAGACCTCCATCGCCGAGTACGTGTCGGTCCTGGGCGAGCCCGCCGCGCTCGAGGCCGCGCTCGGCTGGTACCGCGCGGCCGGGAGCCTCACCCAGGTCGAGGTGGGGCCCGTCACGGTGCCGACGCTCTACGTCTGGGGCGACCGCGACGCCACCGTCGGGCCCTCGGCGGCCCGGTTCACCGCCGACTTCGTGACCGGCCCGTTCCGCTTCGAGGTCCTGCCGGGCGTGGGGCATTTCGTGACCGACGAGGCCCCCGAGGCGGCCACCCGGCTGCTGCTCTCCCACCTGGCCGCTCAAGAGTGATATCCTCTCTGCGGTCGGGCGCCGCACCGCGGGGGCGCCGACAACGGAGGATCCCATCGTGGCGAAAGAGTTGAAGATCTGGATGAACGGGCGGCTCGTCCCCCAGGCCGAGGCCGTCCTGCCCGTGAACAGCGCGGCCGTGTTCTACGCGACCAACGTGTTCGAGGGTCTGCGGGCGTACTGGAACGAGGCGGACGGCGAGCTCTACTGCTTCCGCCTCGCCGAGCACTTCGCGCGCCTCCGCGAGTCCATGAAGATGATGCGCTTCACGGTGTCCTACCGCGACATGGACATCTACGAGGCGGTGCGCGAGGTCCTGCGCGGCAACGAAATCCGCGAGGACGTGCACATGCACCTCGTGGCCTACGTGTCCGCCCCCGGGCTCGACTCGACCGGCCCGACCGGGCTCTACATCAACCCCCGACGGCGCGCCCGCATCACCGACGGCGGCGGCCTCAAGTGCTGCATCACCTCGTGGCAGCGCACCAGCGACAACGCGATCCCGATTCGCCTGAAGTGCGGCGCCAATTACCAGAACGGGCGCCTGGCCACGCTGCAGGCCAAGGCCGACGGCTACGACGCGCCCATCTTCCTGAACCAGCGGGGCACGGTCGCCGAGGGCTCGGGCGCGACCTTCTTCATGGTGCGCCGGGGGCAGCTCGTGACGCCGCCCATCACGAGCGACATCCTGGAGTCGATCACCCGCACCACCCTGATCGACGCGGTGGCGCCCGCGCTCGGCATGGACGTGGTCGAGCGCGACATCGCACGCACCGAGCTGTACGTGGCCGACGAGGCGTTCTTCTGCGGCAGCGGCTACGAGATCACCCCGATCCTCTCGGTGGACCGCTTCCCCCTGGGCGACGGGGGGGTGGGCCCCATCACCCAGCGCCTCCTCACCGCGTACATGAACGTGGTGCGCGGCGCCGACCGCCGCTTCCCCGAGTGGCGCATGCCGGTGTACAAGCCGGTCACGGTCTGATCCGCGACGACTCCCCCCCCACCCTCTCCCCCGTCCGGGGGAGAGGGTGGGGGGAGGGGGAGTCCGAGCCGCCCCCCAGGGAGACTCCGCCATGTCCCGCTCCACACGTATCTCCGGACTCCTCCTGACCCTGACGGTGACCCTCGCCGTGAGCCCCGCGACCGCGCAGGCCCCCGCGCCCGCGAGCCGCGAGGGAAAACCGGGCGGGGTGCTCCGCCCGGTGCTGCGCGAGGACCTGCCCCAGGGCTTCGCGGTCCACGAGACCGCGACGAACTCGGTGACGTGGCCGGCCATGCCCTGCTACAGCAACCTGGTGGTATACGACCAGACCAAGCGGCTCGGGCGCATGGATACGATCGTCCCGGAGCTGGCCGAGAAGTGGTCCTGGCAGGACAACTACCGGAACCTGGTGTTCTTCCTGCGGCGCGACGTCAAGTGGCACGACGGCCGCCCGTTCACCTCGAAGGACGTGAAGTTCACGTTCGACGTGGTGCGCGAGGCGGCGGAGGCCCCCGCCAAGCTCCGGATCAACCCCCGGAAGGAGTGGTACGCCAGCGTGGACGCGATCGAGGCGCCGGACCCCTACACGGTGGTCTTCCGCCTCAAGCGCCCGCAGCCCTCGCTGCTGGCCATGCTCGCCTCGGGCTACTCCCCGGTCATCCCGGCCCACGTGCCGCTGGCCGAGCACCGCTCGCGCTGCATCGGGACCGGGCCGTTCAAGTTCAAGGAGTGGAAGCGCGGCCAGTCGGTGGAGCTGGTGCGCAACCCGGACTACTTCGTGAAGGGCCGCCCCTACCTCGACGGCGTGCGCTACACCGTCATCGTGGAGCGCGGCACGCGGGTGGCCGCGCTGCAGGCCGGCCAGGTGGACGTGGCCTATCCGGGCGACACCACGATCGCCATCGCCGAGCAGCTCAGGTCGGGCGTGCCCGGCATGGTGTTCACCGAGACCGCCACGAACGTGAGCGAGAACCTGCTGCTCAACACCAAGCGGCCCCCGTTCGACAACATCAAGGTGAGGCGCGCGCTGAGCCTGGCCATCGACCGGCGGGCCTACACCAAGACGGTGCACCGGGGCGCGGCGGTGGTCGGCGCCGCCATGTCGCCGCGGCCGTGGGGGATCTGGGGCCTCCTCGAGAAGGATCTGAACCAGCTGCCCGGCTACGGCGGGGTGGACTCGGGCCGGGCCCAGGCCCGCAAGCTCCTGGCCGAGGCGGGCTTCGGGCCGTCGAGCCCGCTCAAGATCGACATCGTCACCCGCGCGATCGCGATCTACCTCGACTTCGCCGGCTTCGTGGTCAGCGATCTCAAGCAGGTCGGGGTGGAGGCCACCCTCAAGCAGATCGACACCGCCCAGTGGCATCCGATGGTGACCCGGCGCGAGTTCCAGATGGGGGCGAACCTGACCGGGCTCGGAGTGGACGATCCCGACGCCAACTTCTACGAGAACTTCTCCTGCGGGTCCCCCCGGAACTACGGGGACTACTGCAGCGAAGAGGTCGGGCGCCTGATCGAGCAGCAGTCCCAGGAGCTCGACATGCAGAAGCGCGTCGCCCTCGTCGCGCAGATCCAGAAGAGGCTCGAGGAGGACGCGGCGCGGCCCACCATGGGCTGGCGGACCGACCGCTTCGCGCATCACCCGTACGTCAAGAACCTGATCCCGAACCAGGTGACGTACAACTGCTGCCGCCTGCAAGAGGTCTGGCTCGACAAGTAGCGGGGCGCCGATGCGGGTCGTCTTCTGGAACATCCGGCACGGGGGCGGCGTCCGCGCCGCCGCCATCGCGCGGCAGATCTCGACCTGGGCCGCCGACGCGGTGGCGCTGTGCGAGTTCCGCGGCACCCCGCCGAGCGGCGAGCTCGCCCGCGCCCTCGCCGGGCTCGGCCTTCGCTACCAGTGCACCACCGCCGACCCGGCGCGCCCGGCGGTCAACAGCCTGCTGCTGGCCTCGCGGTGGCCCTTCCGGCGCCTGCGCCTGGCCACCGCGCCCGCGGAGCCCGGCCGCTGGCTCCTCGCGCGGATCCACTCCCCGACCCCGCTCGTGGTCGGGGTGATGCACGTCCCCAATCGGGTGAGCGGGCGCAAGTATCCCTACCTCGACGCGGTGCTCGAGACCGCGCGCCGGACCTGGCCCGGGCCCGCGGTCTTCCTGGGCGACACCAACTCGGGCCGGATCGGGCTCGACGAGGAGGTGCCGGCCTTCAACCGCATCGAGGACGGCTGGATGCGCGGGCTCCACGAGGCGGGGTGGACCGACGCCTTCCGGCACCTGCGCGGGGACGCGCGGGCGTACACGTGGTACTCGCCGAACGGCGGCAACGGTTTCCGGATCGACCAGGCGTTCCTCAACCACGAGCTGCGAGCCCGCCTGGAGCGCTTCCGCTACGACTGGGGCCGGCGCGACCGCGGCCGCCCGGGCCGCGGCCACAGCGACCACGCCGCCATGCTCCTCGACCTCACCGGCTGACCCGCCCTCATCGACCCGCCGGCCGCCCGGCGGGGGTTTGGTTGGCTTCCTGGCACGCGCGCTTCAGCTCGGTGCTCCCGTTGAGCGCGCAGTCCACCGTGAGGGTCTGCGCTTCGGCCACGCGGCCGGCCTTGCGCAGGAGCCGGATCTTGTGGGGCTTGAACCGCGCCGCGCCCGCGAAGACCTTCGAGGCCTGATCGGTCCACTGGAGCGCGACCGGGACATTGCCGGTCCGCTCGTAGGCGAAGATCAGGTCCTCGTAGACCAGCGGCACCGGCTCGGGCGAGCCGACCGCGCGTCGCAGGGCCTCGATCGCCTCGGCCTGCCGCCCGATCGCCGCCGCCGAGTGGGCCAGCACCCAGTTGGGGTAGGCGTCGGTGCGACCGGCCACCGAGGCCCGGGCCGCGG
>Ga0070694_100000079_pt1 | contig 46697 bp, 70 predicted proteins | sample KBSK1251metaG_FD_65470 | JGI IMG/M metagenome (GOLD analysis project Ga0070694, IMG submission 65470) | Corn, switchgrass and miscanthus rhizosphere microbial communities from Kellogg Biological Station, Michigan, USA - KBS K1-25-1 metaG | ecosystem: Host-associated > Plants > Roots >...
GGGGCGAAGTAGAACTTCTCGTAGAACTCGGGGTCGTCCGGGATGTGCATCTTGCGGTAGTGGCCGGCCATGCGGCCGTCCGCGTCGAAGACGAGGGCCGAGTTGTGGTAGACGCCCTGGGCGCGCTTCTCGAAGACGGGGGCGACGATGACCATCTTGTGTTTCTTGGCCAGGGCCGACATGGCGCGGCTCGTGGGCCCGGGCACGGGTTCGGCGAGGGCGAAGTTGTCCGCGTCCTCCGTCTGCGGGAAGTAGAGGCTGCGGTAGAGTTCGGGAAGGCAGACGACCTGGGCGCCGTGCTTGGCCGCGTCGGTGATGCGCTTCTGGGCCTGCGCGACGTTGGCATCCGGGTCGGGGCTCATCCGCATCTGGATGAGAGCGACGCGGATGGGTCGCGTCCCGTCGGCTTTGGCCATCGGCGCGGCCTAGTGCCGGCTCGCACTTAAGCGTGATGGGCCGCCTAGTGGCTGCCACGAAGGACGACGCCGACGATCGCGAGGATGACGAGCAGCGCAAGGAGGCCGAGCGCGATGGCGGACGTCACGCTGAGGATGCGTCGCTTGTGCGCGCTGCGCTCGCCCGGCGACGGCCCGGCGTACGGGTCGCGCGAGTCGGCCGCCATCGGGCCCCTAATGGGTCGGGGCCGTTTAATCCCGCCTCACTTGGGCAGGGCCGTGTAATCGGCAGGCATGACCATGTTGTGGAAGCTCGTGAAGTATTGCTCGAACCGCTGGTCCTGGGTCCAGCCCACGTCGACGCGCTTGGGCGGCGCGCCCACGACGGGGAACGCGGGCGGGTCGACCGGCAGGTCGAAGTTGGTCGTGTTCGCCGAGCCGAAGGCGCGCGTGCCGAACTCGCAGCCCTCCTTCTTCGTCGCGTTGCCGCAGTCCAGCTTGTCGGCCGCCCACACGCTCTGCATGACGCTCTCGTTGGCGTAGACGCGGATGGGGCTCGGACCGACGGCGCTGCCGTACGTGGGCGTGCCGTCGTTGACGTGGTCCTCCGCCTCCATGACGACGGAGAGGGCCCTGCCCAAGGCCTGCGTGGACGTCCACTGCATTTCGAGGAGCGCCTCGCGCAGGCCCGTGTCGTTCACGTCGAAGGCCAGCGCGAACTTGTCCGGCGGGTAGACGGGAAGTCCGCCCGGGATGACGATGGCGACGACGCCGCAGCTGTTGACGCCCGTGTACCAACCCGGGGCGATGACGCCCGCCAGGGGGACGCCCGGCGACGCGCGCACGGTGCATTGGAGGTAGCCGCTCTGTTGCTGCAGGAGGGAGTAGGGACGTTGGATCTCGACGCCGGCGAGTTGGAGGGTGATGTCCGTCTGTTCGCCGGAACGGATCGAGACGCGCTCGGCGCGCGGCTCGTAGCCCAGTTTCGCCGCGAAGACGTCGTAGTCCCCGGCGGCGAGGCCCAGGACGGTGAAGCCGCCGCCCTCGTCCGTCGTGGCCTTCTGGATGATCTCGGACTGCAGGAGGACGCCCACTTCGGCGCCCTCCACTGGTAGTTCTTCATCGTCCGTGACGAGGCCCACGAGGCGCCCCGCGTTCGCGTCATCGACCCCGACCGTCGAACCCGCACCGTCGGAGCCTGCGGACTTGTCTTTCCCACCGCCGACGCAACCCGACAGGACGAGCGTAGCGGCAGCAACGAAGTAGACTAACCGTGACGTTTGGACCACCCGACCAGCAACCCGGCTTGTTGCGATTTATAGGTTTGGGTGGGTTGGGGAAAGGCTCAGCTTAAGAGGCGTGTCCGAACGTCGAATGGACGCGCATAGATGGTGAATGGGTCCGCTCGGATTTGAACCGAGGTCCCGTGGTCCCGAACCACGGAGTATACCAAGCTAGCCCACGGACCCGCAGGGCCGCGGGAAGACGGGTCTCTCTCTTAAATTCGCCGGGCGCGCCGTGGGAGGGCCTCGCGGCCCCGGCCGGCCGGTCGCCCTTTGGGGATGCTCCGAATGGTTTAGCCACCCGAGGAAAACAATGGGAGATTCGCATGTTCCAGCGGATCATCCTTCCCACCGACGGTTCCGAACGCGAACAATCCGCCATCGACGAGGCGGTGCGCCTGGCGAAGACACTCCAGGTCGAACTCGTGGCCGTGCACGTACTGCCGTCCGCCGACATCGGCGGCGCCTTCAAGGGCCACGGCACCGTGCTCCAGGGTTTCGAAGCGCAGCTCCTTCGCCAGGCGCAGGAGGCCGTCGACCGCGTCGAGCGACTCGGTCGCGCCCAGAAGGTCACTGTGAAGAAGCTCGTCGTGCGCGGGTCGCCGCCGGAGAAAATCGCGGAGGCCGCCAAGGCCGGCGACCTCATCCTCATGCCCACGAAGGGCCTCGCGAGCCTGCGCGGCGCACGCCTGGGCTCCGTGACGGCGCGCGTCGTCGAGATCGCACCGTGTCCCGTGCTCGTCTACCGCGCGACGGGCTGAATCGCGGCCACAGTTACCGCGTAACCTGGAACGACTCGACCTCGCCCTTGAGGCCTTGCGCCGCCGAACTGGTCTCGAAGTGGCGGCGCACGGGATCGAGGAGGCGGTTGATGTACGCCCCGACCAACTTCTTGAGGTCCATGGGGTGGAGCTTGCCCGCCACGAACGCCGCCTCCAATTCCGCGAAGCCGTGGAAGGTCACCGTTCCGCCGAACTTCTCGGGTCGTTCGACGGTGACCTCTGGGAAGCGCTCGAAGACGATGTAGCGCGCGTACTCGAGGACCGGGTTCTCCTGCGCGACCTTTTCCGGACAGTAGGCCTTCTTGAGCTTGCGCTCGACGTCCGCGGCGGAATCGGTCATGAAGATCGCCGAGTCCGGGTTGGACTTGCTCATCTTCATCGCCGTGGCGCGCTCCGTCGGGTCCATCTCGCCCGTCGGCGGCGCCTGCAGGCCCATGAGCATGTGGTGGCTGACGACGACGGGCTTCCAGAGGCCGAGCTTCGGCCCGACCTCCCTCGCGAGCATGTTGACCTTGCGCTGGTCCATGCCGAGCTGCGTGATGTCCGCCTGGAGGTGGAAGATGTCCGCCGCCTGCATGCAAGGGTACAGGATCTGGGCGGCGCTCAACTTGTCCTTCTCGCTGCGGCCCATGATCTGAGTGGTCCGCAGGACGCGGTCCAAAGAGGAGTCGCGCGCGATGTTCATGACCTTCTTCCAGTAGGCCTCGTCGGCCACGAACTGGCTCGCCCACACGAACTCGACGTTCGCGAGGTCCATGCCGCTCGCCTTCCACGTCTCGACGATGTACTTGCCCGTCGTCTGGATCTTGGCGAGGTCGCCGCCCATCTTGTTGTTGGCCCACGCGTGCCAGTCGGCGACGAACATCTTGAAGCGGACGCCGGCCTTCGTCATCTTGTTGACGTTGATGGCGCGCAGGAGGCCCTGTGCGATGTGGATCTTGCCGCTCGGCTCGAATCCGTCGTAGGCGATGGGGTGCGGCTTGGACTCGAGAAGGAGCCGAAGCTCGTCCTCGGTGACGATCTCCTCGCCGACCTGACGGATGAGGGCGAGTCGATCCTCCGTGTTCATCGGCGCCGCAAGTCCGCGCGGGCTTTAGAGGATTCGGCAGGCCGCGCGCTCAATAGACGACGTAGAGGACGCCGTAGAGGAGCAGTCCCGTCCCGAGCGTGAAACCCCAGAGCCACGGGTAGTAGCGGCTCACGCGCCTGTGCCGGATGCGGATCTCGGGCGTGAGGTCCCAACCGGTCGCGGTCCGCACGAGGCCCTTGCGCGCGATCCGCCAACTCACGACGGCGACGGACAGCGCGCTCACGGCGATCATGAGGTGGATGCTGAGCAGCGGCACGAAGACGCCGAGGGGCGCCTTCGAGCGTTCGACGACGTTGGAGGAACGTATCGCATCTTGGATGAGGAACCCCGCCAGGAAGACGGCGTTGAGGCCGAGGACCCACAGCATGAGGCCGCGGTGGCGTCCGACCTTGCGGCGGTTTCGGCGGATGGTCCAGACGCCGAGGAAGACGAGGACGCTGATGACGATCTCGCTCAGGATGAGTAGGTCGCTCGCGATGTCGGCCCCGGTGCGAAGCAAACCCACGCCCGCGCGAGGGGGCGACGCGCCTTAACGCTTTGGAGCCAGCGCGTAGAAGAGCGGCAGGAAGTTGAACTGTTCACCCGAGCGCAGGCTCGCGACGTACTCGCGCTCCCACGCGTCGATCTGGCGCTCCGTGAGGCCGCCCTGCAGGAGCGCCTTGCGGTAGAAGCCGCGCTCGACCTCGTAGCTCGCCAGGTCTTCGGCGCAGCTCGGGACGCGGGGGTTGCTCAGGCCGACCTCGGGCTCGAGGCCTGCCTCGACGAACCACGCGCGCAGCTTGCGCCCGGCGTGGGGATCACCGCCCTTCTTGCGGATCATGTCGCCCTGGAAGACCTGGTCGACGACGGGGTTCTCCGGCCAGTGCATCTTGCCCCCATAGTCGGGCTCCATGGCGGCGAGGATCGTCCCGCCGGGCCTGCACACGCGGGCCATCTCCGCGATGGCCTGGACGGGTCCGTCGACCCACATGAGGAGCAGGTGGCAGACGACGAGGTCGAAGGAGGCGTCGGGGAAGGGCAGTCGCTTCGCGTCGGCCTCCTTCACGGACACGTTGGGCAGGCCCTCGAGCGTGGTCTGGGCCGCGCGCACCATGTCCGCGTCGTGGTCGACGGCGACGATCTCGCCGGCCGTCAGCTGGGCGAGGTCCCGCGTGACGGCCCCGTTGCCGCATCCCACATCGAGGACGCGTTGGGCGCGGTCGAGCCCGACGCGGAAGTAGAGGGGGTGGCGCACGCTGGCGGTGCGCAGGGCCTGCCGGTCGAGGCGTTCGATCCATCGCTGGACGTCCCGCGGAGGCATCGGAGGAGGATAGGGGGGTCGGTGCCTCAATACTTGTCGATGGGGCCGCGCCAACCCACCTTTCAAAAACGCTTAAGACCCGGCCTCGGCGATGGCGAAGGCGTGCCTGCGGCAAGCGGCTCGGCCGGTTCCAAGCGGCCCAAACACGTCGAGGCCAAGCGCGCCCACCGCGAGCGCCTGGCCGAAGTCGCGCTCGACCATTGGAGCGAAGCGGGGCCGGCACAGCGCGCGACGTACCTCGCCAAGGTCCGGTCGGCCCTCATCGCGGAGGGGTTCCGTTCCACGCCGTTCCAGTGGCGCCACCGCGGACACGCGTTCGGCCTCATCAAGGAACACGGCCACGACAAGCAGATCCACGTCCGGGTCTACGACAACGGCGTCATCGACGCCGAGGTCGAGATCCACAAGCGCTACGTCCAACACATCTACTCGCCGCGCCCGAGCGCCCACCGCTACGTGCAACGGGTCTTCTCGAAGCACGGCATCCCGACCCACCTCGTGAACGAGCACTACGTCCCCCGCGTGGGCGCCGCTCGCCAGAAGTATCCCAAGCGTCGCACCCGCGTGAGCCACGTCATCGGCGGCGCGGCCGGCTTCGTCGGCGGCGTCGTCGCCGTGAGCGTGGCGCGCATGGTCCTGCGCCGGTGGCGGGGTCGAGCCGCCTGAAGGTCCTCGTCGTCGAGTCCGCGCCGGATCCCGCGAGCGTCAACATCGCGGCCGCGCTGCGCAAGCTCGGCGAGTGGACGCCGGTCGGGGTTCGCGTCGAAGGGGAGGACGTCCTTGCGCTCGCCGACGCACCGGGGATTCTCTTCGCGAGGACGAAACTGCTCCACTTGCACGCCGAACCGTTCGAACGCGAGGCCCAGGAGGCCGGCCTGGAGTTCGAAGCGATCGTGTTCTTGAGCAAGCATCGCGCCGTCAGCGGGCGACCTGCACTCACGGTCCATCCCGTCGGCAACGTCGACGAGGCCAAGTACGGCGGCCAACCGGGGCGCCTCTCGCCCTGTGCGCCGGCGTTGCAGAGTGAACTGCTGCGCGCGCTCGACGCTCGTGCGCGCCATCACGCATACGCGGGCGAGGTCACGTTCGAGGTCACCCACCACGGGCCCCTGCTCTCGACGCCCGCCTGCTTCCTCGAGTTGGGCTCGTCCGAAGCCCAATGGGGAGACCCGCTCGGCGCCCGCCTCGTCGCGGCCTCGTTCCTCGATGTGGTGAGCCGTGCCCTTCCTCAACGGCCCATCGCGATCGGATTGGGCGGCGGCCACTACGGGCCGCGGTTCACGGAGGCCGTCCTCACGCGTGGCATCCACTTCGGGCACATGATCCCGACGCACGCCGCCGAACGAATCACCGAACCCTCCCCGCTCTTGGCGGAAGCGCTGCGCGCGACGCCGGGCGCCCTCGGCGTGTACGCTCACCGGAAGATGCTCGACCGGCCCACGTTCGAACGATGGAGCGAGGCGTTGGCGTCGCGCAAGATGAATTGGCTGGAAAGCGACGTTTGGGCGCCCATCGAGATTCCAGAAGTCCACCGGCTTCTGTAAATGGTCGAAACGCCAGCTGGGGCGTGTTTTCCGCGTGTCCGCGTGCGGCTTGAGCCCCGACGATTTCGCCCCGACGCCATGAGCGTTTGGGGGTGAGTTTAAGGGCCGTGGTCCAGGGCGAGCCGCCTGGAGCATGGGCGGATGCACAACGGATGGGACGCCGTACGACCGGGCCTCGACCAAGACCGTGCCAGTGACGGACACGCACCAAGGGACGCACCCGTTGGACCCACGTCCCTCCGCGAGTTAAGACTGAAACGAAACCTAGTCAATTCGGAACCGGGGAGTGCATCCCTTCGGGCCGAGTCGACCCCGAGGCCTCACCCCGCCCGGCGGGGCCTCGGGTTACCATTGACCACCATCGCCCACGATCCGGATGGGCGGTCTTCATGCCGGCGAGCGTGTGCAACCGGGGCTCCCCGGGCGGTCCGGATTCAGCCACTCAGGCGCCGCCCGGATTCCCCATCAACACGTGACGCAAACACGACTCACCGACGCCCCTTCTATACTGGATTCCCCCGGACCCCCTACCCTACCCTATTCCCTGAGAAGAAAATAATCAGTCCACTGATTATTTTTCGAACGCCAACGGCGGCCGGTGGTCTTTTCTGACCGTCACCGGCCCCACGGTCCGCCGCGGGCGGCCGCGGCTCAACGCCAAGGCCGACGGTCCCCAGGTCATGGACATCGGGCTGAAGTTCCGGCCCGAGGACTTCGAACGCATCAGCCGCCTCGCGCGCGAGGGCGGCGTGAGCAAGAGCGAGATCGCCCGCCAGGCCATCGAGTCGTTCGAGCGCGAGGGGAGGGACGAGTTGTACCGGCGGCTCGCCACCTTTCGCTCGCGGTTCAGCAGCTTCCGCGACGAGTTCGACGAACTCGTCGGCCTCTTCGTCGACAAGTTCGACGTCGCGCAGAAGAAACTCGGCGCGACCATCGACGACTACCGCCACGCCACGGAGCCCGTCCCAGAACCCCCTGAGCCGCCCGCTCCAACCTTCCGCACAGCGTTCGAGGTCGCCGACTGCGCCTCGTGCCACAAGCGGACCCGCAAGGACCGCCTGGACAAGGACGGCAAGTGTCCGGTCTGCAACGGGACGGTCGCGCCCAAACCCGGCCAAGCCCAAGCCATCGGCCGGTGTCGGAAGTGCCGCCTCGTCGGCTTCGGCAAGGCCAGCCTCAAAGATGGCCTCTGCCAGAAGTGCCACGAGGAGCGACCCGCGACCGTGGGGGGCGTGGTGACTTGATTCCACAACGCGAGCGCGCCCGCCTTGCGGCCATGACCATCCGCCGCGAGGCCCAACGACTCTACGAGACGCAGGCCCGGGTCATCCTTTCCAGCCTCAACCACAACCCGGCCATCCCCAATCGCACGGGCAAGGTCCTTGCCCGTGTGAACACCGAATTCGCCAAGCGCGGTCTGCGCCAGCTCCGCTGGACCCGCTTCTACCTCGTCACGAGGCGCATGGAGGCCGAAGGTCGACTCCTCCGGCTGCACCGCCAACTCCGCGGACGCCGAGGCCGACGGAGCTACATGGCTAAGCCCGGCGGGGGGTGGCTAGGGTGAAGCTCGCCGACGCGCTCGCCGCGAGTTGGGACCCGCGACGCGCCGGATGGATCGGGGCCAGTCGCGACGCCCTCCGGGCCCACACACGGGACTTCCGGGACCGCCAAACTAGGCTCATCCTCAACCTCCTCACCGACCGCCCACGAACGATCCCCGACGTCCTGCGCGCGTTGTACGCGCGGGCCCGGCGTCACGGCCTACGAGCCGTCACCCTCGGCCACTTCCGCGAGGTCACGAAGGTCCTCGCCGGCGATGGCCGGCTCAAGCGCGTGCGCCGGGGTCGCAGCGTGTACCTCACCCGGGGCGTGGCCTGAGTGGGCGCCCCCTCTGGCGCGCATGGTTCGGTCCTTCTCGGCCGCCCCGGCCACTTCCACTCTGGCCCCGCCTGTCCGGGTTGTGGCCGCCACAGTCTCAACGACGACGGCACGGTCATCGGTTGCACGGGGGGCCCGCCGTGCCGCGTGTTCACGTATTTCCCGCGCCTGACGGACAAGGCGACTTGGGCCCCGCACGCCACCGCCGTCTATGGCCCGACGTGTCCCGGCTGCGACGGCCCTGGCTTGTGGGCGAGTCCGGATCTCGTCGTCTGCGTCAACCGCTCGTGCCACGTGCAGGACTTCCTCGGGAGGGCGCCGACGTGACGCTCGTCTCGTGTCCCGCCTGCCCCTGGCGGAACCAGACGCTCGGCCACCCTCGCAACGTGGCCCAACACGCCCGCGTCCGTCACGGCCTCCAAGTCAACTGGAGCGAGGCCCAAGGCCGGTGGGTCGCCGTCCACGAGATCCTCGCAGTCCTCAAGCGCGCGTCCATCAACGACAAGGAGGCCGCGCGCGAACTCGGCTTGAGCCAACACCAGGTGCGGAACCGGCGCGTCGCCGCCCACGTCCCCGACTATCGTGAGCGGGCGCAGCGTGAGACGCTCCGCAGCGTGGGCGTCCACTCGTTCCACTTCGTCCCGGGGGTTCCGTCGTGACGTGGTACTCGTTCACGCACACGGGGCGGAACAAGGCGCGCAAGCACCGCCAGCCCGATTGCAAACTCATCCGGTCGAAGCGCGAACCCGTGGCGTTGACGGACGCGCAGGCCGCGGTCCGGCCAGAGCCTCCATGCTCGGCCTGCGGAGGCACCCCATGACCGAGACCGTGTGGCCTCAGAAGCCCGGCCCGGACGGCTACCTAGCCGTCCAGTGCGGCTACCTCCACGTTGACGACGCGTGCCCGTGCGGTCGCCCGCACGCGAGGCGCTGGTTGTGCAAGGTCGAAGTCAGCCCACTCGCCGTTGGGGCGGGGGAGTGTCTTCACCCGGATCCGGAGAGCGTCGGCCTCGACTGCTACGCCGACGCGCCCCTCATCGAGAACGTGCCAGAAGCCGTCAACTGGGGGCCCCTCGATGTCGAATAGTCCCCTCGTCGCTGGCGACTTCTTCTGCGGCGGGGGCGGCGAGAGCACGGGCTTCACGCAGGCCTGCATGGAGGCCGGCCGCCAGGCCAAGGTCACGGGCGTCAACTGTTGGCCCCAGGCCATCAACGTCTACCGCGCGAACTTCCCCCAAGCGCGCGTCATCTGCCAACGCATCGAGAGCCTCCACCCCCGCGAGGTCTTCCCCGACGACGAACCCGAGGCGCTCCTGGCGTGCCCCGAGTGCACGTTCCACAGCAAGGCGCGCGGCGGGCGTCCCATCAACGACCAACTCCGCTCGAGCCCATGGGTCGTCCAACGCTACCTCGACGTGTTCCGCCCGAAGTGGTTCATCATCGAGAACGTCCCCGAGTTCCTCGACTGGGGCCCGCTCAACGCCAAGGGCCGCCCAATCAAGGCCCTCAAGGGTCAGACGTTCAAGACCTACGACCAGTCGCTCAGGAGCTACGGCTACAACGGGAAGTGGTTCGTCCTCAACTCTGCCGACTATGGCGCGTTCACATCCAGGACGCGGGCCTTCGGTGTCTACCGGTTCGGCAAGAACAGGCCAGTGTTCCACCCGACGCCGACCCACAGCCGCCGCGGGAAGGTCTCCGGGACGAGGCCCTGGCGGGCCGCGCGGGAAATCCTCGACTTCACGCTTCCGACGCGGAGCATCTTCGAACCGCCGTATCTCGCGGCGAACACGCTCAAGCGGATCGCGGCGGGCGCGTTGAAGCGGTGGGGCGTCAACATCGAACCGTTCCTCGTCCACCTGACCCACGGCGGGAGGGAGCACGACGTCGGCGCTCCGGTGCCGACAGTGACTGGGGCCAACCGGGGCGAACTCGCGGTCGTCGAACCCTTCCTCGCGACCCTCCGCGGCACATCGACTGGCCAAATCGAGGCGAGTTCCAAGTCGGTCGACGGGCCGGTCCCTACGCTCGCAGCTCAGGGCCAGCACGTCGGAGTCGTCGAACCGCTCGTGCTGGGCCAGCACGGTGGCGCCACTGCGCGCAGCGCGAACGAACCCTTGCCGACCATCGCCACGGGCGGCGCCCTACGCGTCATCGAACCCATCGTCCTCGCCCCCGAGGGCTACTTCCGCGGCAACCAAGCCCGAGGCGTCGGCGACCCACTGCCAACCATTGGCGCCGCGCGCGGTGGCGAAATCCGCCTCGTCGAACCCGTCGTACTGAGCATCGACCGGCCCCTCACGAACAGGTCGCTCCCGACCGGCGCCAGCGAGCCCCTCGCGACCATCACCGGCAACCAACGCCTGGGACTCCTGGAGCCGTTCCTGGTGCCGAACAAGGGCGAGCGCCCCGGCCAAGAGCCGAGGCACACGGGCATCGACGACCCGTTGAACACGGTGACGGCGACGGGGAACACGGGAAACGTCGTCCAACCCCTGCTCATCCCCTACTACAAGACGGGCAAGGCGCAGGACGTGGACGCGCCGATGCCGACGCAGACGACGCGGGACCGGTTCGGCCTCGCCATACCCGTCCTCCTCAGCGACGGGTCCCGGGCGTTCCTCGACATCCGGTTCCGGATGCTCCACTGGCGCGAACTCGCCGCCGCCATGGGCTTCCCCGCGTCGTACAACTTCCTCCCGGACCAGTTGACGAAGACCGCCATCGTGAAGATGATCGGGAACGCGGTGGAGACGAACATGGCCAAGGCCCTCGCCTTGAGCCAGATTCGCGGGCGTCCGATGGACGTGCCGCAAGTGACGCTCCCGGGGGTGGCCGCTTGAACACCCTCCCAATTTCGTGTCGTCTCGTCCTCGAGGGCGACGCCCTCCAACGCCTCAAGGAACTCCCGAATGGCGGCGTCGACTGCATCGTGACCTCGACGCCCTACTTCGGCCTCCGCGACTACCGGACGAAGGGTCAGATCGGGTTGGAGCCGACGTGGCGCGAACACCTCAACGTCTTGAAGGCGGTGTTCGCCGAGGCCAAGCGCGTCCTCAGCCCGTGGGGGAGCCTGTGGGTGAACTACGGGGACACGGTCGTCCAGCACACGCGGGGCAAGCGTGAGGGTTGGTTGGACGACAAGCGGCGGCACCGCGTGGAACGCAGCGACGCGGACGTGCGCGGCAAGGTGCCCAAACAACGGGACTTCCCGCCCGGCCACAAGCTGGGCCTCAACGCTCGCCTTCGCTTGATGCTCAACGACGACCTCTGCTGGGTCAGCCGCGACGACGTCGTGTGGTGGAAGCGCAACATGATGGCGCTCAGCACCAAGAGCCGGTTCAGCCCCAAGTACGAAATGGTCTACCGGTTCGTCCAACGACCCCGCTACCACTTCGACCTCAACCCCGTCCGGAAGGAACTCGCCGAGTCGACGAAGAAGGAGATCCAACGCGCCGACGCCGAACGCAGGCCGTTCGACGCGCGCCTCCCCGGCCTCACCCAGCCATCCACGAACGGCAACGGCGAGGGCCGGGAACTCGCGGGCTCGTTCGTGCGGTCGCGCGGCCCCTTTGGGGCCGCGCCAGGCTCGTCGCCGCAAAGCGGCCACCTCGGCGTCGGAGGTCCCGGCGACTCGTCGCCCAAGGACCACGCCGGCAGCCTCGCCCAAGACGCCCTGGCCACTAAACAACGCATCATCCGCGGGAAGCTGCCCCGCGGAGTCGGCGCCGCGCTCAAGGGCGCGGCGCCGGGCCAGAAGCCCCATAGTCGCAATCGGTTCAACGTGCGAGTCCACGACGCCCAACGGGGCGTCGCGGAGGCCAAGTGGGGCGAGGGCGTCAAAGCCAGCCCCGACGAGATCGCTTCGTATCGTGAGGGTCGCGTCAAGACCGCGACCCTCACGAGCCCCGCCCACCCCCACATCGAACCCATCCCGGAGGATTACGCGGGCGACCCCGCGGGCGCGAACCCGGGGGACGTGTGGGACATCCCGGCCGCCGCGCCGGATTGGACGTATTGCAAACCATGCGACATCCTCTACCAGGGCGCCGCCTACTACGCGTTGGCCGTCACGCGCCTCGAGGACGGGACGCGTCGGCGACTCTGCCCCATGTGCGGGCGCCACGATGGGTGGGTCGACCACTTCGCCGTGTTCCCAAAGGAACTCGTCCGACGCTGCCTCTTGAGCTCGTGCCCCCGGGAGGTCTGCACGGCGTGCGGCAAGCCCCGTCGCACCATCGAGGCCACGGACTACGTCCAGACCGCCGGGGTCCCACGCGCCGAGGCGCCCCGTGCGGGCGCCATCACCGACCAAGAGAGCCACCGGGCACCCGGGGAGGGCATGAGGTACGGTCGCGCGACGGACGGCCGTCGCGCGACCGGCAAGACCGATTGCGGTTGCGGCGCGCCCTTCCGGCCGGGCGTCGCGTTGGACCCCTTCGCGGGTTCGTTCACGACGGCCATCGTCGCCGAGGAACTAGGGCTCGGGTGGGTGGGCATCGACCTCAACCCGGATTACGTGCGGATCGGACAACTCCGGATTGCGAGTCGCTACCCGAGTCTCGCATCGTTGTTCCCGCGGACTGAGCCTCGGCACCTGGGCGCGTTCGGCGAGAAGGAGGCTCCCGCTTGAAGGAGTTCGAGGTCCGCCCCATCACGATTCGCGACGCGGACGCCTACGTGGCCCAGTACCACCGCCACAACGGCAAGGCGCGTGGAGCCCTCCTCGCCGTCGCGGCCTGGACCCGCCTGGAGCCCCGCATGGTCGGCGTCGGCATCCTGGGGCGGCCCGTTGCGCGGATGCTCCAGGATGGTCGCACGTGCGAGGCTCGCGGGGTCTGCACGGATGGGACGCGCAACGCGAACTCGTTCCTGTACGGCGCCCTGTGGCGCGCGGCGCGCGCCACAGGTTACCGGCGATGCGTGAGCTACACGCTGGCTTCGGAGTCGGGCGCGTCGTTGCGCGCGGCTGGGTTCCGGCCCGTCGGGTCCGTGAAGGGTAAGGCGTGGTCGCGGCCGAGTCGTCCGCGGCGTGACCAGGGCGTGTACTACGAGCCGAAGATCCGGTGGGAGGCGACCGCGTGAGGCTACTCGGGCGGGTTTCCTTGGACGAGCTTGCCGCATTTTTCGCACAGGAACCCGACGGGTTTCCATGTGCGCTTGGTGGGGCTGTTGACGCGGATGTAGGCGAGCTTGCGGTCGGTCTTGACGTGGTCGCAGTTGCCCACGGGCCCGTATCCGCCTTCATCGGTATTTATACCATGTGGTGCCCACAGTGGTATACCACAAGGCTTAAGGGGCACCGCGTGGTATACCACAGTGAGGCGAAACGGATGGTTGCAAGCCCCCTCGAACTCGTCGAACGCGTCGAAACCACAGCCCTAGACCTCGCCCAAGCGTGCGGACGCCAAGGCGAGGAGGATCCCCGACGCTTGACCGCCCACAGCGACTTCGCGGAAGCCCTCACGACACTCAAGATGTGGATGAGCGTCCACGGTCACGTTGCGCCCGGCCCCGCCATCTCCCCCTCCTCGGGGCCGGTTCCACTCCCAAAGCGCGACCGGAAGCCCGGCGATGAGGTCCGTCTCGTCCACTCGGACGTTGAGGGCCGCGCTTGCGGCGTCAGCGTCCTCATCGTCGAACCCGGGGCCCAGACGGCGCGGTGCATCGGGTGCGGTGCCGTCGCCCAATGGACGCTCAACGGGTGGGACGTGGTCGGCCACGGCAGCGAACACGTGGAGGAATTCTGAATGGTCGAGCCGACGACCCCCACCGTTCCGTCCGTTGGTAGCCTCATCGACGCGCTCAAGCGGGAAGCCCGCCTCATCATCGGCGTATCGCGCCCGGCCGGGGCGAACACTTGGAACATCGAAATCCGCGGCCAAGGCGACCCGCCGGACCTGGCCCAGAACACTCTCGGCATCATGGACGGCGACCTGTTCCTGGCCGTCGTTCGAGTGGCGCGGGAGTTCAACCGCGCCCGCGAGAGAGCCACGACTGAGGCCATCGACGAGGCGGTGCGACCATGATCGAAGTCATCATGTCGCCCGGGTGCGGCGCGCACGCCCTCAACTCCCTCACGGACGACGAGCTGCGCGAACTCATCAACGCGGCGAAGGCCATCCTCTACGGCCGGGTGGTGCGGTAGATGCCCGCCTCATGCAACGAGTGCGGCCGGGCCCTCCACGATCCAGAGTCCAAGGCCATCGGCATCGGCCCCGAGTGCCGGGGTAAGGTCGCGCGGGGCGAACGCACGCTCCGCGGCCACCTCGCCGCGGCATCCCAGGCCGGGGACGGCGTGGCCCTCTACTGGCGGCAACGCCTCGCCCAGGGGAAACGCTTGAGCGACATGAACCGGCGGCTCCTCGAAGCCCGGTTCTCGCGCGTGCGGGAGTGCGGCAAGTGCCACGTGCGCGCCCAGCCCGGCCAGTACGTCTGTCCGAGTTGCGGCCAAGCGGCGTTCCTCACCATCGTCCCCGTCCTCGTCTCTTCCCCCAAAGTCGTCCACGCCTCGGAGGCAACCTGACATGACCAACCAACGCGTCCTCACCATGCAAGACCAAGCGAACATCCGCGCCTACGTCCAGGCCTCGAAGGCTCGGCGTGGAGCCGAGCTTCGGTGCGCGAGGCTGGCCCGCCGCGTCGGGTGGGGCCTCATGCTCGGCACCGAAGTCCACACGGCGCGGCGCAAGGCCCGCGAGGCCGCGGCCAGCGCGCTCGACCGCCTGACGGGGGTGGCCTAGGTGGCGAGCAACGCGTTCGAGCCCAAAGAACTCGTCAGCATGAAGGGCCGCGACTACCCGGTCGTCGGAGGCCGCCTGCGCCTAGCCCACGCCGAAGGCCTCTCCAGCATCCGCACCGAGATCGTCAGCCTCACGGACTCCAAGGCGGTCCTTCGTGCCACCGTCCAACTCGTCACCCCCGGGCCCGTCCAGAGCGTGCGGGAATTCACGGGCTACGGCGAGGCGGACACCCAACGCGACGCGCGGCTCAAGGACGCGATCCTCGAACTGGCCGAGACCCGCGCCATCGCCCGCGCTCTCCGCTTCGCCGGGTTCGGCGTCGAATACACGGGCGCCGAAGAAGTCAGCCACCTACGGGGCAAGTCCGTGGACGATGACGATGACCCAAACGCGGCGGCGCCGAGCCCTGGACCGGCCGCGGCGCCCCCACCGCAGACGAGAGGCCCAAGCGCAGCCTCTGGCTCCCCGGCACCGACGTCGTCGACCCCGTCGAAGCCGAACGCCGAGTCGCCAACGTTCCAGCCAGCGTCGTCCTTGGCGAAGAACGCGCCAAGTACGCCCGGCCAAACCGCACCCCCACAGGGTTCTACTAGCTTGGTGAACGCGCGGTTCACCGTCACGATCCAGAACCCCGCGATGAAGGGCCGCTTGTCGAAGTTCGCGAGCGCGGTGAAGTCGTCCACGGCGGACCCGTCTCGGCTCGAAGTGACGGTCGCGGACGCGGCGGCTTTCCGCGCGTGGTGCCGGATGAACAACATCCCGTGCGAGCCGGTGAACCCGTGAGGGTCTACTGGGGCACGACGAGCCTCGCCGCCGGCACGGCCCTCCTCGCGGGAAGCATCGCCACGACGCCCGACGACTGGCTCTTGGGCACCATCGCGGGCGTCCTCATCGTCGCTGGCGGGCTCCTCCTCGAGTGGCGCTTCGGAGGCGTCTCACGTTGAACATCCCCAAACCACCCGGCCCGGCGCGTGGTCAGCGCGCCGGCCCTCTTTCTCCAAAACCGTAGGTGAACACGCATGAACCAAACCACCAAGACGAAACCCAAGCCCCGGAAGCTCAACCTCGAAACGCTCGTCCTCGCCAGAGGAGGCCACAACAGCCCCGCCGAGGGATTGTGCCTCATGGAAGCCGTCGCGTACGTCGCGGGCGAACCACACTCGGCACGACCCCAATGCGCGAGCCCGACGATCACGAGGTACGCCATCGGCCTCAACGACCGCCTCAGCGACGCCGACCGACAACGCCTCACGCCGTTCGTCAAGCGCATCCCCGGAACGCGGACGGCGCCCGAGAACGAACAACGCATACGGGACATCGTCAACGACTGGTGCTTCCGCGAAGCCATCCCCAAGTGGCTCGACGTCGCCGGCTACCCGACCCAGGCGAACGCCCTCCGGGCACTACCGCCCATCACGGACGCCCACGGCGTCAGCCTCGCGGCGGCCACCCTCCAGCCCATCCGTGGCGAACTCCACGACAAACGCCGCAGCCTCCGACAACGCCTCTACGACCAGGTCAAGGCCAAGACGACTGAGATCCTGAAATCCAAGAAACCGGCCGCTGCCGCTGCCGCTGCCGCTGCCGCTGACGCTGACGCTGTCGCTGCCGCTGACGCTGACGCTGTCGCTGCCGCTGCCGCTGCCGCTGCCGCTGCCGCTGTCGCTGCCGCTGCCGCTGTCGCTGTCGCTGTCGCTGACGCTGCCGCTGACGCTGACGCTGTCGCTGCCGCTGCCGCTGACGCTGTCGCTGCCGCTGCCGCTGCCGCTGCCGCTGCCGCTGCCGCTGCCGCTGTCGCTGTCGCTGACGCTGTCGCTGTCGCTGCCGCTGCCGCTGACGCTGACGCGGAACGCTACTGGAAGATCCGCAATGCAGCCTACAAGGCTGCCCGCCAGGTCTTCGACTCGAACCCCAAACTCGCAGCCATGCGCCAACCCTTCGTCGACGCGGGCCTCGACCTCCTCGACCGCATGATCATCCAGGCGAAGACGGAGCCCGTCGAGGCCTGATTCAGGAGTGGTCTAGGTGTCCACGACGTCGCGCGGCAACCAGGCGCAGGACGACGCCAAGGCGGCCCTTGAGCGTGAGGGCTGGCTCGTCACGATGGCCAAGCCGAGCGTGCGCGTCCGTTGGAACCGCGCGAGGAACGATTACGAGCGGGAGGTCTCGCACGACTATTTCGGCCTCGTGGACCTCATCGCCGTCAAACCCGACCGCGTCCGCTTCGTCCAAGTCACGCACGCGAGCGGCCGGGACGAGCGGGTTGCGAAAATCCGCGCCGGCGTCGCCACCGCCCTCCTCTCTTCCCTCTTCCTCTCCTGGGAGGTCTGGGTTCGCCAGAATGGCGGATTCCAGATTGTCCTCGTGCTCCCGCTGGAGGTCAAAGCGTAAGCCATGGTCTGGGACTGCCGCGTTTGCCATCACCGCCACGAAGGCGAGGCGAGTGGCAACTGGCAGTTCTGTCCCAATTGTGGCCAACGCCGCGACCTCACGAAGCGCACGCGGGGCGCGCCCTTGCGGGTCCTGCCAGCGGTGGCAGTGCGGAGTCGCAGCGGGGGCCCCGACCACGTCCTCCTCGTCACGCCCGACCGCGTCGCGACGTGTGGTTGCAAGGCGGCCCAATACGGACGCGTGTGCCACGCGGCCCGCGACCTAGAGGCGCGCCTCCTCGCGTTCAAGGACCGGGAGGTGCACGCCGTCTTGGACACGCACGCGCGAGTCCGCACCATCCTAAGCCTCTACCCGGAGACGCGCGTCAACGACTGGGTCCTCTTCACCCGATACTTCGAACACTGGCACGGCCTCGACCCCGAGGCCATCCGACCTCTCTTCGAGATCCTCGCCACGGAGTACAAGGGAAACCACTTCGAGCGCATCAGGCGCGTGCGCGCGCACGTGCAGAACGTCGAGCACGAGTTCGAACCCGATAGCGAGACGAGGCATTACCGGCAGGCGAACCGGGAGGCCATGCATGGCCTCTTCGCCACTCAGGAATCCATGGAGACGTGAACACGGATGGGAACCACAACGTTGCAACCAGATAGGAACCACTCAGGCCTCGCCAGCGAAGGCGCGCCACGACACGTCCACGACCCCGCGTGCCGCCACGACTGCCGCCAAATCATCGAACAGGGGCGGACGAAGACGAACATCCTCAACCTCCTCGCCCAAGGAGACCGGCACGTGCTGGACGTCGCGCGGTCGCTCAAGATCCGCGAGTCCGCGATTCGACGCCACTTGGCCCAACTCGAACGCGCGGGACAGGTCCGGTCGTTCTCCCGCCAGGAAGGCTTGGGTCGGCCGAAGAAATATGTCGGCCTCGTCGCCAGGGCCGTCCTCTCTTCCCCACTCAGCCACTCGGAGGAATAACCCATGCCCCAATACCCGCAAGGCTACAAGCCGACGCCGTCGTATGCGCGCAAGCCCGGCCGCTTCAAGGCCGAATACGCGTCCACGTGCCGCCTCATCGAGGACGAAGTGCGCCGAATCAAGGGCACCGACCTCGTCCTCGACGTGGAACGACGCATCGACGGCACGCCCAAGACGGGCACCGGCGTCGACCCGGGAGCCGTCGTCCGGTTCCGGCTCCACGGTCGCGGCGTCGCCCTCGCGTGCGACAAGTTCACGTCGACGGTTTCGAACCTGCGCGCCATCGCCCTCAGCATGGAGCACAAGCGCCTCGGCACCCTCCACGGCGTCACGACCCTCGACCAGGAATACGCGGGCTATGCGGCTCTCCCCGAGTCGACGGGAGGCGCCCGCGTCGAGGAACCCCACGCCGTCCTCGGCGTCGCCGTCGGTGCGCCGCGGGAGGTCGTGGAGGCCGCCTTTAAGGCCCTCGCGATGAAGCACCACCCCGACCGCGGCGGGTCGGGCGAGGCCTTCATCCGGATCAAGAAGGCCCGCGACGCCCTACTGCAGGAGGTGACGGCCTGATGCCCAAGAAGGACTTCATCATCGAGCACCAGACGCCGTTCATGAGGCGGCCCGACTACCTCATCAACGTCCTCAAAGGCCGCTTCGTCTACGGTCCGCGCCGGCTCGCGCTCCGGTTCAAGGGTCGGCTTGAGGCGGACCGGATGCGGTTCTCGCACACGGACCTCAAGCATGGCCACACGAGGGTCGTGCCCGCGGAGGCGACGCCGTGACGCGGAAGAAGCCGTCGGCGCCGCGCACGGTCCGGACCAAGCGGGGCAGCGCCATCATCTGGCGCGACGAGGTCGAACTCTCGACGGAGAGGAACTCGGGCCAGACGGGCAGCCTCATGGTGGGTGCCGAGGACGCGCCCCGCCACGAATCCCCCTACGTCTACGTCGTCGCCTCGAACGGGTCCGTGGACGGGACGGGCAGCTACCGTTTCACGCCCACGGAGGCCCGCGAGGCCGCAAGGCGCCTCGTCCTGGCCGCGCGGTGGGTCGAAGCCGTGGCCAAGAAGCGCGGGGGGCCTCGCCGTGTCTGACGTTCAACCCTCATCGAGTGAACGCGTCGCGCAGCCCGACGGCGGCACCCCTCACCGGGGATCGGGCCCCACCATCCCCATCACGCACCCCAAGCACGCGTGCGCGAACGACCCATGCCCATGCTGGGATGGCCAGGGATGCTGTGGCAGCCACGTCTACGGCGCGAAGCGGCCACTCGGCGTGCGCCTCACGCACGAACTCAAGATCTGGCCCGTCCACTTCGACGCCGTCCAGAACGAGGGCAAGCGTGCTGAGGTCCGCAAGGACGACCGCGACTACCAAGCGGGCGACCGACTCGTCCTGCGCGAGTGGGACCCGGCGAACGAGGCCTACACGGGGCGCGGACTCGTGACGAGGACTCGTCACGTCTTGCGCGACGCGCCCGGCCTCGCCCCGGGGTTCGTCGTCCTCTCCATCGTCGACCCGCGGCCGGTCCGAGCCATCGACTCGGAGGCGTTCTCCAATGGGTGAAGGCACCAAGATCGAGTGGACGACCGATACGTTCAACCACGTCATTGGCTGCGTCGAAGTCAGCCCCGGCTGCGACCACTGTTACGCCCGCACGCTCGCCACTGGCCGCATGGGCTTGGACGTGTGGGGCCCCTGCAAGCCACGGAAGCGTACGATGCCCGCGTACTGGAAGCGACCATTGGCGTGGAACAAAGCCGCCGGGAAGGCGGGGACGCGGCGGTTCGTGTTCTGCGCGAGCATGGCCGACGTGTTCGAGGAGGGGACAGCCAAGTACGACCCGGACGACGGCAAAGAGCCCGAGGTGAGTTTGGACGCGGTCCGGGCGGAACTCTTCGCCCTCATCCGTGCCACGCCGAACCTCACATGGCAACTCCTGACGAAGCGGCCCGGGAACATCCTTCGCATGACGGACAACCTCCGAGCCCTACCATCCAATGTGTGGTTGGGGTTCAGCGCGGAGAGCCAGTTCTGGTGGGACGCCAGAATCCGCGATGTCCGGAAGATCCGCAACGCGGGTTGGAAGGGCGTCGTGTTCACGAGTGCCGAACCACTCCTCGGACCAATCGACCTTGCCGATGGTGTCGACCTCGTCGACTGGGTCATCGCTGGCGGCGAGAGCGGCCACCACGCGCGACCCATGGAGACCGACTGGGTCCGCTCACTCCGGGACCAATGCACGACGGCCGGCGTGGCGTTCTTCTTCAAGCAGTGGGGTGAGTTCTTGCCCGTCAGCCAGGACCCGAAGGACGTGATGGAGCGCGGGCCGGGCGTATCGAACTTCGACGCGTCGAAGCCCGAGAAGCCGTTTGACGTGTGGCACCGCGTGGGCAAGAAGGAAGCCGGGCGGTTCCTCGACGGTCGCACGTGGGACGAGCTCCCGGACGCGGAGGCGGTCGTCCATGCCTGACCGTTTCGTTCCCATCCCCGGCGCCCGCCGCAAACAAGGCAAGTGCTACAAGCCGGGTTGCGGCCGATGCGTCGACCTCGAACCCGCCCATGATCGACAGACGGGCAGGACCGTGAACGTCGCGTACGAGTCGGGGTCGATGCGGCGTCACGACGAGGAGTGCTTGGCCGGGAAGCGGTTCGGGCCGGTCGAGTCCCAATCGGGTCCGGGGGCGGCCGCCGCTGCCAAGTTGGAGCGTGAACTCGCGGCGAGGCGGACGCTCGACGAGTACGGCAAAGAAAGTCCTAAGCCGCCAGAAGTCCAACGGGAGGAAAACAACCGATGAAGCCAGGCAACGAAACACTTTCGCCGTCCGTCTGTGCCCATTGCGGCACGACGGGCCGCCACACCTGCACGAAGCATCCGACGGCAACGCAAGGTGGACCCTCGGCGAAGCCAGACTTCAAGGGGTGGTGCGAGTCCGTAGACGAGGCCGCGTCGTTGATGAGCGATGAGACGGGTCGGTCGGTCAAGGACTTCTCCCTCTGGGAACTGATGGTCTGGCTCACCCGGAAGCGCCAGGAACAGGAGGCGAGCCACATTGGCCCCTGCTGAAAGAGGGCTCCCTGTCGTCGTGGGCGCCCCGGCCGATTGGCTCTCGGCGGCCTTGGGCTCGCATCCACCACACCGGACCTACGGCGGCCCGCCTTACCGTCCAGAGGACCACCCGTGTCCCCTATGCCGTCTCATCATTCGTTCGGGCTACAAGTCGGACCGAGGAGAATGGGTGCTGGCATGACGCAAGGTGGTGCCATCGACCACGTTGCTCGTTGGGCCTGCTCGAAGTGCGGCGCGTGGGTCTACGGCACCCGCCTCAAGTCGCCAGCCAGATGTGAGACAGGGCAAGGCGGCTGCGGCGGCGTCCGGGTCAAGTGGAGGCTTGTCTGATGACGGAAGAAACAGGAAGTTCTAACGCCCCGTGGCTGAAGGAGAAGGCCGACGCACTCAAGCGTGTCGAAGAAGCCCTGGACCTTCTTGAGAAGGAGGACTTCGAGGTCGGGTCGAACCTTCACAATGCGTTTGCGGCCGTAGACGAGGCCCACGCGATTCTCAAGCGGCGGTGGATGTAATGGTGCAAGAAACAGGTCTCTGGCGACGCATCGGGCCCCGCAAGAACGCCGAGGCCCTCATCGGCCACGAGGTCAAGGCCTGGACCGCCACGCACGGCGAATACCTCGGCATCCTCGAAGCCGTCGGAGGGTCACCCTGGCGCGGCACCGTCCGAATCACGGCGCTCATCGGTGAGCCGACTAATCGCTCCTACGGCGTCGGCCAAACGCTCGATATTGGCGGCTCGAACATCAGGGTGCGGGCATGAGCGACGCGAAAGGTGGCCGCATCGCCGTCCGGTTCACGGCGGAAGCTGAGAACGAAGCGACCATCGCGGAGATCACACTCGACCGATGTACGTGCCAGTTCGACCCGGCAGGCTGCCCGGAGCATGGTGAAGATGCCCCCTACTGAAACGGAACGAGGTCCTTTCGTTGCCCGTAGGCGTGGGCGGATCCAGCGTTGGGAAGCCGAGGGCCGGGCCAGGGCCCGGTTGTTCCTCGCCAGACTCGACGGGCGACTATCGCGTGCGTCTTTGGATTGTTCGCCGGGCGTGGGCTGCACTGACCGCGTCGCGTGCGAGCGCCACCGGCCGAAAGCCGACGACCGGGAGCGTCGTCTCAGGGCCAGTTTGGGCAACGTGGCCCTCGTGTGCCCCGCGTGTCTCAAGGCCGCAGCCGACCTGCCGCCAGTCAACGTCGTGCGTGGTTGACTACGGGAGTCGGCCGTTCGGCGAGTTGTAGAACCCGCCCGTGGTTTTGTGGCCATTCTTGCAGACGCTCTCGGTCCGTCCAACGGTCTCGCCGCCAGGTAGATGCTTCGTCGTCTGTTCGCCTTCTACGAGGAACCCGGCGCCGCACTCCGGGCAAATGTTCAGAACTAGGGCTAGCATCAGGTCGACGGGCCCGGGAGGCGTGTCGTCCACGACCCAAGATAGCGCGGCGGCGTGGCTTGAACCTATGGGTCTCCAATCCGTTGCCATCGTCTTGCCGCCCGTTGTCGTTCGGCGTGGTTGACGGTCCGGGACGTCCACGCCTTGGGCGGCTTGCGGTTCCGTCCGACCTCGCGCCTGTCGCGGTCCACGCGTAATGGGACGCCCCGGGCGACGCCGTCTTCGCGTTCCCACTCCCGCACGTCGCCGAGCGTGAACGTCTCGCTGGCGGCGTCCACGTGGCACACGAAGGGCTTGGCGGCCAAGGGGTGCCGGTCAGGCTCGATGGGTCCATGGTCGTCCCCGTCGAAGGCCCGCCAGCGGTAGGGGTTGCGGCATCCGGGGCAGCAGGCGTTCCACGCGACCATTCAGACACGCACCCCAGGTTTTGTAGCTCAAGGGTTGTCGGTGGGTTGGGTGAAAGTGGGCCGCCCAGTTTCACCGACCCCCAGCGGGGACTATTAGCCACCTCCAGGCGCCTACTTGGTCGCCCATGGTTGATGAGCGGCGCGTCGACGACCTCGAAGACACCATCACCAGGCAAGGCATCGAGATCGGCAAGCTCATGGACCGCGTGGAACGCCTCGAGCGTGAGGGCCACGCGGTGTTGTGCGACCTCTTGGCCGCGACGATGGACCGCGTACCGGCTCGGACGCGGCGGAAGATCCTCCGAGCGTTCGACGCGAGAGTCAGGCGGGACGTCGAGGCCGTGATTGCGCGTCCGGATGTGGGCCAACGGACGCTCTCGGACGCCTAGGATTGTTATTGTGAACTATCTATTCGGGGTCTCGACCGCGACAACTATAAGTTACTTGGTAACGTGAAACCCGTCGTGGATGGCACTCACCCGCGGGCGCGCCAGGATGGTGCGTCGTGGGCTTGACTAGCGCTCGGGCGCGCGCGTTGTGGGACGACCCGGCGTGGCGCGAACGCCAATTGGCTGTCATCCGGCGGACGCGTGAGGACCCCGAGGCCAGGGCCAGGCACGCCAAGGGCATCCGGGAGAGCCACAAGCGGCCCGTCCGGTACGTCCGGAGCGCGAAGACCGCCGTCATGAGCTTCCTCACCCGGAAGGGGTTTCCCGAGGAGCACAAGGCCGCGGTGAAGGAAGTACTGGTCCTCCTGCAGAAGGCCGAGGACGTGGCTGCGAGGATCCCGAAGGTGGCTCCGTGACGACGACGCAGGTGCATCCGAAGCTCATGGTCCAGGTCGAACGCCACTGCCTCGTTTTCGGCATCAAGCGGAAGGAGTTCTGGACGCTGGCCGCTTGCGCGCGCCTCGGCCTGGACCCGGGGGACTACCCGCCGCCGAAGTCTCCATCGCCCGTGGCGCCGAAGGCGAAGCCGACGAAGGGCGACTTGGGCGAGTGTTCGACCGCTAGGTGCCACTTCGAGGCCGTCCAGGGCGGCAAGTGTTCGGCCCACGCGCCGAGGCGCAAGGCCGACCTCACGAGGCTCCTTCGTGGTCGGCCGAACCACAGCGTGGAGTCAGAGGCATCGCGTCACGGAGGTTCCTAGTGCGCCTCTTGCCCCACAACGACGACCCACAGATCGTGGCCAGTTGGCGCCCGACGGGTCACCCGCTAGCCGTCCAAGTGACGGACCCTGTGGGTCACCGGTTCAACGTCCTCGCCAATTCCATGCAAGTGGGGGGCGTCGTGGCGGAGGCTCCGAGTCACCGTCCGCATTGTCGGGCGTGTGGTTGGCGGCAGGGGTTCAAGTTGTTGGGGTGGCCGCCACGGTGAAGCCCAACCACGCCCACCCCTGGGTCGAAGAGAAGTTCGCCCAGGAACCCCGCCTCAGCGACGCCCTCCGGAGTCCCGTGGTCCTGTTCGTCGCCTTCTGCTTGTTCATCACGCTCCTCTTGGAGCTCGTGTGGTGGTTGACGTGAAGCGACCCCCAGAACTCGTCGTGCGCGTCATCGACCAAGGGGTCGGAACGCGACCCGTCGATGAAGCCCTCAGCGCCGTCACCCGACTCTTCCACGTGAGCCAAGTCCAAGGGCGTAGCCACATCCAATGGGCGACCCGAGTCTGGAATGGTGATGAATGACCGTCAAGGACCCGGTTTCTTCTTCGTCCACGAGCTCCAACACGCCCAGTAAACCCCCCCGCGCAGTCGGCCGCCGCCTCAAACTCAACGACAACCTCATCCTCCAAGCCGAACAACTCGCCGAGAAAGGCCTCACCGACAAAGCCATCCAAGGCATCCTCAAGATCGGAAACACCACCTACTACCGCTGGCTCCAAGAAGGAGAAAAAGCACCACCCGGCACTCCACACAGGGAGTTCAGGGAGCGTCTCGCGCGGGCGCACGCGCGCGCGGAGGAGGCGGCGGTGGGGGTGTTGCAGGACGCGATGCGTGGGGAGGGCTTGTTCGCGGCGAGTCCTGAGCGTGGCGCGGATGGGCGTGCGGCGCTCGAGGCGGCGAAGTTCTTGTTGGAGCGGCGGAACCCGGCTGGGTGGGGTCGCAAGCACCAGGTCGAGTTGGAGGGCAAGCGCGATGGCGCCCCCATCATCTTGCGGATGTGGCAGTCGGAGGACGAGCAGCCGAAGCGGAAGGCGAAGACGGAGTCGGATGGCTGAACTCGAATCCGTGGACGTCCACTATGCGCCCCGCGCCGGGGGCCCAAATGGGAGCCAGTTGGCGTTCCATAACGACCGGTTCAAGGTCCGCACGCGCGTCCTCTTCGCGGGCACGGGTGGGGGCAAGACCGCGGCCGCGTGCTTCGAGGATCTCCGGTGGCTCCGGGACGGGTATACGGGGGTCGCGTTCGCGCCCGACTTGCCGAAGGCGAAGCGTAACCTCATCCCCGCGTTCGAGGACTTGTTCCGCGTGCCCGAGTCGCGGTGGGAGAGCTTGCCCATCATCGAGTCGTGGAACCGCAGCGAGCTCCACCTCCGCGTCGTCTCGGGTGGTGAGCTATGGATGTTGGGTTTGGACGACCCGGAGACGGCCGAGTCCCTGAACCTCGACTTCGCGCACGTCAACGAGGCCCGCCTCATTCGGCGGTGGCGCCAAGCGTGGCCCAGCATCAAACGCCGCCTAAGAGGCAGCAAGCCGGGCAACCCCACGGGTGCGTGGATCGAGACCCACAGTCCGACGCCCGACCTGTTCGACGAGTTCGAGGGGCCCAAGCGCGACCCCGCGAGTCGAGTCTACCGTTGGTCGACGACGGAGAACCCCCTCCTCACAGCCGACTACCTGCGCGACATCGAACGCAGCCACACGGGAAGCGCGTACGAGGCGGTCGTCCTCGGTCGGTTCAGTCGCCCCGCGGGCCTCGTCTACGCCGAGTACGAGGCCAAGCGCCACCTCCAACCCTGGCCATCCAACGCGGGCGTCCCAGTCAAGCCCGAGCGCGTGACGTACGGCGTGGACTGGGGTTGGACCGCCCCGTGCGCCATCGTCGCCGTCGCCTGGCGTGGCAACGTCGCCCACGCCGTCGCCGAATACTACGGCGAACACCGCACCCTGGACGAAATGCGCACGGCCCTCAAGGACCTACAAGCCACGTGGGGCGCTGGGAAGGCGTGGTGCGACGCGTCGAGGCCCGAGCACATCGACCAATTCAACAAGGCCAGCCTACCCGCCGAGGCCTACCGTGGCAAGGTGGCGGACGGCGTGAGCTTGGTCAAGGACCGATTCCGAGGCGGCGAACTCCTCGTCGACGCCCGGTGCGAGAACGTCCTACGCGAGTTGGACCTCTACGCGTACCCGCCCGACGGCGGCGAGGATCCCGAGAAGGGCAACGACCACGCGATGGACGCCCTACGCTACGCCGTCGTGGGCGGGATGCGCCGGCGCAAGCGCCTTGGGGGCTTCTAAATGCGGCCGAAGTTCAGCAAGACCGCGAGCGCCGTCTTCACCCGGTGGACGACGATTGCACGAGACGCCTTGGGGCCCGACGCGTCCCCCAGCGACGTCATCCTCTACATCAGCGGCCTCCTCGATGGTCGCCGTCCACCATCGCCGCCTAAGTAGGGTGGCCCAAACGGGGCCCAATCGTGGCTCCCACGCCCAAGTAGGTCCCCCACGCTAGAGTCATCAGGCTAGTGATGGGACCACCCACAACGCCGCCCAAGGCAGCGCGTAGTCTCACCACGGTCATCCGTTACGACCAACTCAACTCGTTCTACTCGAGCCCGACCCGCTACCTCGGCAACGAGCGCGCGTGGCTCATGGACTCGGCGAGCGGCCTCGAGAACACGCCCCTACGAGACCCACGCGACACGGGCCACCGCGGCGCCCGCCCAGACCTGGGCCGCACGGACCCCCGATTGAGCACCCTGCGGTTGATGTATCGCCTCATCGGCGCCGCGCGCCGCATCGTCGACATGAGGGCCGAGGACTCGTGGGGCGAATGGTTCACGCTCGACGCCCAAGACGGCGTGCGCAAGGCCTTCGAGGACCACTACGCGAAGCCCACGTTCGTCCCCGGCCCGCCCCTCAAGTTCTACTTCGAGGACGCGGACAAGCGCGCCATGCGCGACGGCCGGTGCCTCCTCCACATCCTCCTCGCCGACGCCTCCGGGGACCTCGCTGAGGAACCACGCGGAGTCAAGGGCGTCATCCGGTTCGAGTTCGTCGCGACCGAGCGGGTCCGCCGCACGGTCATCGACGGCGACCCCGAGAGTCCCACGTACAACCAAGTCGTCGCGTGGGTGCTCGACGACGGCTTGGGCGGCGAGAAGCCGGTCCACGCCGAACGCATCCTTCCCTTCATCCCGAACCCGAAGGACGCGGACCACTACGACGGCGAGTCCGACCTCATCGTCGGCTTCGCCGACGCCCAAGCGGACGAGAACGTGAAGTACGCCGCCGCCGAGAGCCTCCTCCAACGCATCACGCCCTTGCTCGTCGTCGAAGTCACGGACCCGGACCTCGACCTCTCGGACGATGCGATCCAGGCTGAGGTGAAGAAGCAAGTCCAGAACTTGCAGGACCCGAACTCGCAGCGGGCCTACCTCGACGGCGTCAAGGTCACTCCCCTCCAGTGGGGCCAGGGCACGCTCAACCCCCAACCCTACCATGATATGTTCGTCCAGGGCCTCGCCACGGCCTACGGAATCCCCAAGCGAGTCCTCACCGGCGACGAGGCTGGCGCCCTCTCGGCATCCGGCGAGGATGGGCTGCGCTACTTTGGCCGCATCAGCAAGCGGCAAGAGAAGGGACCGGAGAGCATCGTCCGCCAGTACAATCAACGCCTCCAGAAGTGGGGCCTGGTCCCGCAGGGCGACTTCGTCATCGAGTGGAATCCACTCATCGAGGCCACACCGTCGCAGTTGGCGGCCGTCGAGGCCCAATTGGCCCAGGCGCGCATGGCCTACCTCGACCGACGCGTCGTGCCGCCCGCGAACCTCGACTGGGAACCATCGAAGGCCAAGCACATCCTCCAAGCCGTGACCGAGGCGACGCGGCCCGAGCGCGTCGCCGAAGTCTTCGAGAATCCGCAACCCGAGTCGGCCGCCACTCGGGACGAAGCCTCCGCCAAGCGCCTCCTCGTCGTTCCCCCCCTACGCCCCATCGTCCGCCGCGGCACAGACGCGATCGCCCGTGCCCTGCGCGCGTTCGAGGCCGCCTACCTCGCCATCGTCCCAGCCAAGACCAAGGATGGGTTCTTCCGGTCCAGGGTCAAGGACGCGAAGGTCGACCCGGACGAGGCGGACACGGCGGCCGCCCGCGCCCAACTCCAACGCGCCATCGAAGAACTAATGCGCGAAGCCGCCCTCGAAGGCGGCCAAGAGACACTCTCGGACCTCCAGGTCGAGGCCGAGTTCCGCCTCCTCGACGCCGGCCCGATCCGCGCACTCAAGTCCCTCAGCCAACGCACTGGCGCGGACATCGCCGAGACGCTCACGACGGACATCCGCCGGAGTCTCAGCGAGGGCGTGGCCGCGGGCGAGAGCTTGGATGACCTGCGCCAACGCGTCCAAGCCGTGTTCGACGACGGGCGCGCCCGGGCCATGACCATCGCCCAGACCGAGAGCGCGCGGGGGTTCAACTTGGGCGCCGTGGAGGCCATGCGCCAGAACGGGTTCGATTCCTACGACATCGTCCTCCTGCCCGGCGCGTGCCCCCTGTGCCAGGAGGCCGCCAGGAATGGCCCGTATCCGGTGACGCGCACGGACGTCCTTCCCGTCCACCCGCACGACCGCTGCACGGTCAGCGTCGTCCCATCGCGCGGGGTGGCCGCGTGAAGGCCCGCATCCAGGACCACGCTGGCGTCGAGGCCGTCACCGTCGACGAGGTGCCCGGCTACTGGGTGGTGCGAGGCGCCGTCCCCGCGCGAGAGGGCATCATACCCGGTCACGCCATCCTCCACGATGGAACCACACTCCAGGGTGCCGGGTTCCAGACATGGGCCGAGATCCGCAAGGCCGCGCCGTCGATGAACGGCGTGCCACTTATCCTCAACCACCGCCGCGATGGAGAGGACTCCCTCGTCCTGGGGGAGGTCCGTGACGCGCGGGCGGACGACGAGCGCCGACGCATCGTCGCCGATGCCTGGCTCTACCGGGAACCAATCGATGGCCGCATGGTCGACGCCTCCGCGTTCGCCGAGAACGCGCGCCTCGTCGAACGCATCCGTCGCGGTGAACCCGTCGACGTGAGCCCAGAGGCCGACGCGCTCCTTCTCCGAGTCCCCGGCCAGTTCGCAGGCCAAGCCTACACGCACGAACGCCGAGACATCGTGTACGACGCGGTCGCCGTCTTGCCCAATGGGCGCGGCGCGTGCCCGCCCCCCCATTGTGCCCTAGGAGCAACGAAGGACATGAACCCGGACCCCAAGAAGGACGCCGACGACGCGAAGGCCCGCCTCGAGGACGAACGGTGGACGACGCGTATCAGCGACGCCCTCGCACTGTCGCTCAAGCGCGCGTTCCCGCGCCTCGCCACTCCCACTCCTGCCCCTGGCCGAACGGGGGACGAAGAACAACCGAGCGGAGGAACCCGCGTGGACGAAAAAGAACTGAAGGAAGCCCAAGAGGTCTGCCAGACGCTTGGCAAGACCCTGGACACGCAAGCCACCCCAGCGAGCATCCTCGCCCGGGTGAACACCCTGAAGACCGAAGCGGCCACGACCAAGGACCAATTGGTCAAGGCCGAAACCAAGGCCAAGGCGCTCGAGGAGCAACTGGGCAAGGTCAAGGACGCCGAGGCGAAGGAACTCGAACGCCTCGTCACGGACGTGGCCAAGCACTACCCGGACCCCGTCCAACAGGCCACGATCCGCGGCCTCACCCTCGACGAGCTCCGGGCCGTCCACGCCAAGCTCCCGACGCCCCGGGGCGCCCCGAGCCTGACCCGCGACGAACTCAAGGCCCAGACGAAGGACGGCTACATGGTCACCGAGGACGGCATCCTCCTGACCGTGGCCATGCCCGAGAAGCCCAAGGGGGTGTGGCAGTGAAGGCCATCCTCGCAGCCCCCGTCCTCGGCCTCCTCCTCGCGCCCACGGGCGCGGCCCTCTTCTCCCCGATCGAGACCGCGACGGACGCGGCCTCGGCCCTCGCGCCCGTCCTCGGCGTCCTCGCCGTCGTCTGCGCGCTGGCGTTCGCTCTCTGGGTGCGCCGCAACCTGCGCATCTGGACGCCCGAACGCGCCGGCATCGGCATCCGGATCGGCCTACGCCGCAAACTCGCCTACGCGTTGAAGAAGAACGGCGCCTGGGACGCCCTACGGATGCTCGCCCTAGCCCTCTGCGGGCTGCCCGTCGTGCCCGGAGCGAACGAGTACCTCCACCTGGCGGCGAACAGCGTCTACCAGGGCGGGACGCCCAGGCAATTGTGCACCGCCACGTTCAAGTGGAAGACCATCACGAACGGCCGCGCCGGCGTCTACGTCGAACGCGACACGACGGACTCGGAGATCAAGGTCTGCGGTGCAGGCTCGGCGGTCGTCCTCGGACTCGTGACGGAACGCAACTACACGAACCCCGAGTGGGATCCCGCGACGGCGCCAACGGCTGGCGACGAGGTCGAGGTCATCCTCATCGGACTCGGCGCCATGGGCAAGGCCCGGAACGCCACGGCCACGCTCACGGCGGGCGCGCGCTTGAACACGAGCGCGACCGGCCGTGCCACGACGGCCGCCGTTGCCGCCGCTGGCGACATCCCGAAACTCATAGGCGTCCTATTGCTGGACAGCGACGGCACGGCCGAGACTGACGCACTCGTGACCGTGGGGGGTGCCTGAGATGCGGACCCTCGACCAATTGTTCGAACAAGCCCGCCTCCGGGACAGCCTCCTCACGCCCGAGATGTACCGTGACGTGCTCGCCGAGATGACGCCCATCCTGCGCGAGCAGAGCAAGCGGGACCTGTTTCCCATCACGGAGGTCAACGACCCCGGCGTCATCAAGAGCCGCCGCCTGAACATCGTCGACATCGGCGAGGCCGACTTCGGACCCGAACCCACGGGAGGAACGTTCGACAAGCCGGACCTCACGACGAGCGACGAACTCGTGATGCGCGCGAAGAAGAGCTTCGAGATCCCCGACATCGAACTCCGCTCGGCGGGCCGCGCAGGGTTCGACTTCTTCCGCGAGGCCGTCCAACTCTCCACGGAGCGGATCCTCCTCAAGGAGAACAAGGCGTTCACGGCGGGCCTCGGCAAGATGACGGGCATCGCCGGCATCACGTACGACAACGGGGCCGGCAACGGCCAGACGTTCGCCGCGGGCGCCGCGTGGACGACCGCCGGACAGGCGTGGAAGGACCTCGTGAAGGCCGTCGACGACAAGTTGGCCAACAAGGACGCCCCCGAGGGCGTCGCCGCCCTGGCCCTACACCCGACGGACTACGCGAACCTCAAGCAGGTGTTCTCGAACACAAGCAATGTCCAATTGGACCAACTCCGGGAACTCCTGCCCGGAGGCATCCGCAAGAGCAAGGACCTCACGGCCGGCAGCCCCATCGTCTACGCCAGGACCAAGAGCGTCGTGGAGCTCAAGGTGTACGAACCCCTGCACCTGATTCCGCTCCCGCGCTTGGACGAGGCCGAGCGTGGCCGCGTGCGGTCGAGCATGGCCCTGCACATCAAGCAGAAGCCGCTGTTCGTCAAGATCACGGGCGCCTAGGCCTAGGCCGCCCGCTCTCTTCCCCTCTACTTCTCTTCCCCAAACCATGAGGTGAAACACATTCCGGAAGGCGAAAAACTCGTGAAGGTGAAAGTGCCCGAGTCGTGGGCGTTCTTCGAGGACCGCAAGGGAACCAAGCACAAGGGTGGGGCCATCGTCGAGATCGACGAGGCCTTGGCCATCGCCAACGGGTTCATCACGCCCCCTGGCGCGGAACTCGCCGAGGAAAAGACCGAGACCTCCAAGGAGGCGAAGACCTCGAAGGGCGGCAAGAAGGCAGAATCGTAAGACCACCCAGCCACTCTCTTCCCCCGCCTCTCTTCCAGTCGGAGTTGGAGCCTGCTCGCCCTCATCACGCCCGAGGAAGTCATCAGCCGCAAATGGACGAGCCCGGGCAAGCCAAAGCCGGCCACCATCAGCCCCGACGACGTGCAGGGCTACATCGTCCAAGCCACGGGTCGCATCCTCAACAGGCTCGGACTGTCTACTCTGCCAGACGAGGGGTCGAACGCGCGCCTCGTCGCCCAAGCCGTCTGCCTCGAACTCGTCATGGTCGCCATCGACCGCGTCCTCCACGGAATGAACGAGAACGCAGCGCGAGCCCTCGGTGACCGTGAACGGGCCGCCATCGACAGTCTCGGCGAGGTCGCCAAGCGCCGAGCGGGCAAGCGGCCGCGCGTCGTCACTTGGGGGGGCACGTGACCATTGACGACGAACCCGCCGCAAGGTCCCGCGCCGAAAGCCCAGTCGCCTCAGCCTCGGCAACCGGCCACGCTATTGCCCCAGTCGGCGCCATCCTCGGCTGGCTCGAATTGGAGGGGTGGATCGTGACCATCGCCACCGAGGAGACCTGTCTAGCCATCAAGGCGAAGACGGACGCCCTCCCGGGCTCCGTCTGGGACGAACCCGTTGCTGGCCACGCGACGGCGGGCAGCACGGGCAAGACGCTAAGCGACATCAATGCGAAGACCGCCAACCTGCCCGCCGCGCCGGCCGCCCAAGCGAAGCTTGACACGCTGCACGACACGCGCATCCCAGGCGTCATCCAGCCACAGACGGGGGACGCTTTCGCCCGCCTCGGCGCCCCGGTCGGCGCCTCCCTAAGTGCCGACGTGGCAGCGGCGAAGACCATCGTGGACGCCGTCAAGGCGAAAACGGACGCCCTTCCCGCCTCTCCGGCGGCGCAGGCCAAGCTCGACACCCTCCACGACACTCGGATTCCTGGAGTCGTCCAACCACAGACGGGCGACGCCTTCGCGCGCCTGGGCGCCCCCGCGGGCGCCACCGTCAGCGCCGACATCGCCGCCGTCAAAGCCGAGACGGCCGCCATCCTAGGCTACGTCGACGCCGAGGTCGCGGCTATCAAGGCGAAGACGGACAACCTGCCGAGCGACCCAGCCGACGAATCGCTCCTCGAGGCCGCCATCGCCACGCGCCTGGCCGCCGCGTCCTACACGGCGCCGGACAACACTGGGATTGCCGACGCGAAGACCGCCGCCCAAGCCGTCCGCGACGCTGTGGGGTCTTGGACGGGGCCGACGAGCGGCACGTTCAGCCTCCTCTCGGGAACGACCGAGCAGGACGCCGTCACCGTCACGGGCATCACAAAACCCACCCACGTCATGGCCGTCCTTGACCTCAACCTCGTGACCCAACCCACGGACGCCCTCCCCTTGGACGTCAAGGTCTACGAGAAGGTGGACGGCACCAACTACCGCGAGACGGACCGGTTGAGTTGGGTCCCAACGGACCCCAAGGCCGTCCGCCTCGAATTCTGGGCCCAACACGACTACAAGATCGCCCTCAAGCCGAACGTGACGGAGGGCGCGAACCGCGACGTCCCCTACAGGCACTCGAGGCGGGTGACGGCCTAGTGGGCGCGTTCGGCCATCGTGACCATCGGGAGCCCGAGGGCCAATTCGACTCGGACGCCAACAAGGCCACCCCAGCCGTCAGCACGTCCTACCAAGTCGCGCACACGCTGACGGCCACGCCCCGCACGAACGAACACTATGCGCGAATCCGCAGCATCAAGGACGGCCTCGGGTGGGATTCGAGCCTCAACAGCGTCGTTTGGCTCGGCCGCAGCATCACGCCAGAGGGTGGCGCGGAGGGCGCCGACGTCGACATTGGCTCGCAGAACAGCGGCGTGGGCACGACGCGCTGCACCACCGACTCGTACGTCGACTTGACGGAGTCTGGGACGCCAATCCGCGACGGCGCCCTAGGCCGCGTCGTGACGGTCAAGACGAAGATCCGGGTCAACAGTTTCGCGGCCTTCACGAGCGTCTGTGCCAAGAACGCGGAACTACGCGGTTGCCACGTCCGACGCCGGCGCAAGGCGAGCGCGTTCCGGGGGTCCTACTAGTGGGCCTCCACGCGGGGGAGAGCATCGAACTCCGCCAGGCCTACAAGGACCCCAAGACGAGCCTGCCGTTGTGTCCGTTGCCTGGCACGAGCGTCAAGGTCAAGGTGCTCAGTGAGGACGAGGCGACGACCCACCTTATCGAGACGAGCATGGACCTCGTGACGCTCGACGGCGGCACGAGCAGCGGCGGCAACACGGACTCGGCCCTCAAGGACTCGACGAAGAATTGGCCAGTGAACAAGTTCAAGGACAAGTGCATCAAGATCACGAACGGGCAGGGCGTCGGCCAAGAGCGCCGCATCAAATCGAACACGGCGACGGAGCTCACGCTCTACGCCGAGTCGGCGAGCACGGACGCGCCGACGGCCCTACGCAAGTGGGCCACGACGCCCGACAACACGAGCGTCTACCAGGTCCACGAGGCCGAATACAAGAAGACTTGGGACTCGCCAACGAGCCTCAAGGACACGGTCGTCAAGCAGGTAGTGACCGCTAAGGACCCGGCGTATCCGAACGGCGTCGTGTCGAAGACGCGCCTCCATTTGGAGGGAACCACGTGACGGTTCCTCTGGGTCGGACGCGACTCGTCGGGTGGGTCATCATCGTGACCCTCATCGTCCTCGTAGGCCTCGGGTTGTTCCTCCTCGTCGCTTGGGCCTCGGCCAGCGCGCAGACGTTCCCCTGCATCCCCCCGGCCTGCGCTGGCCAGACCCCGACACCGACGGACGGGACGCCCCCGCCGGAGCCGCCGGCGCCCAATTGGGCCGTGAACGCCGCGTGGGCGGCCACGGTCGCCATCGGGAGCCTCTTCGCCCTCCTCGCCGTATTGAAGCTCGCGCTCTCGCCCGAGGCGTTCGAGCGCCTCACGTCGTGGTGTTGCCGCAAGCGCCGGGGGGCCACGTGATGGAGCCACGCGACTCGCCGTCCCGCCAGGACGTCCTAGACGAATTGCGCGCCCTACGCATCGAGAACAACGCCAAGTTCGGCAGCGTGGAGGCTGCCCTCGAGCGGACGCGGGCGGCCATCGAGGGCACGCACCGCGAGTTGGCGAAGGAGATCGGCCGCGTCGACCGGGACGTCCAGGTGGCGCGGGCGGAGGCGGCGAAGGACCGAGAGGCGGACCGCCACCGCATGGACGGCCACCAACGCACGCTCTACGGCGATGACGGGAGTGGCGGCGTCGTTGGGCGAGTGAACACGCACGAGAGCCAGTTACGCATCATGCGGTGGCTCGTGGGCGTCCTCGCCAGCGTGCTCGTCATCGTGAGCGCCGACATCGTTGTGCGTTTCATCGACCAATTCACGGGGGGCGGCTGATGGAGGCCATTAGACACCTGGTCGCGAAGCACGCGCTCCCACTGTGCGCCGTCGTGCTCACGGCTGGCGTCCACGCCGCGTACGACCAATGGCCCATCCTTGACGCCGTCGCCCCCGAGTCCGTCGTCCTGGCCAGCTTGAGTGGCGTCCTGGCCGGCGTGTTCTACCACCTCGACCCCTGGTTGAGCAAGCGGGCTCCATGGTTCGTCCAACCACCAAAGGGGGGCCCCTAGTGGTCATCGAGGTCCACGTCGACGCGGCTGAGGCCATTGGCGACCTCCGGGCCACGCCGGAGCGACTCGCCAAGGCCATCACGGCCGCCCTTTCCCGCACGGCCACCCGCGGCCAGAGCATCATGCGAGAGGAGATCGCGGCCCGTGTGTCGCACGCTGCTACGGGGCACATGGCGCGGACGGTAGGCGTCGAAGTCTCCGGCGACTCGGCCACGATTGGGCCCAAGGTCGACTATGCGAAGTGGACGAACGACCCTACGCGCCCACACGAGATTCGGGCCAAGAACGGCCGAGCCCTCGCCCTCCCGCTCGGTTGGGCCCAGTTCAAGGGCGCCGTCAAGTTCGGCCAAGGAGGCACGCGCAGCGGAAGCCGGGTGTTCGTTAACGGCCGGTTCCGCCAGATCACGAGCGCGACGGGCGCGACCGCCCACTTCTTCGTCCGCGTCCACCACCCAGGCACGAAGGGGCTCCACTTCGCCGAGGCCACCCGCGACCGCCTCGAGCCGGAGGCGCAGGACATCTTCGCGGAAGAAGTCCAGCGCCAACTCAAGGGGGCCTCGTCCTAGTGGCGCAAGTCTACGGCCCCTTCGTCAAGGGCATCCGGGAGAAGATTCGCGACCTCATCAAGACAAGGGCCGCAGCCGACGCCATCCACGTGGACGACGTCCGCCTCAAACTCCACCGCAGCACGGACGAGGAGATGGCGCGGGAGGTCTTCGTCCTCAAACCACCCATGGAGGGCCGCCTCCTCGCAACGGTGAGCGCCCAATCCAAGTTCCGCGTGCCGGTCCTCATCCAGGTCCGGGCCGACGCTGAGCAAGACGCCGAGGACGCCCTCTCCGAACTCGAGAGCCTCGTCATCGACACCCTGGACGCCAATCCTCTCCTGGGCGGTTTGGCGGGCGTCGAAGAGGCGAGTGTCATCAACTCGTTCGAACTCGAAGAGGGGACCGGCCCCGACACGTGGCCGCAGCTCCTCGTCGTCGAAGTCCACACCACCCGGAGCGTGATACAACAATGACCAACAGCACAGCATACGTTACGCGAACGACCGGCAGCCTCGTCGAAGAACTCCAGGGAGTCGGGGACACGCGGATCGGCAAGGCCATCGAAGTCGACGCGGCCCTCGCCGAACGCCTCCTCAAAGACGGCACTGGGCGCTTCCGCAAGTCGACCAAGGCCGAAGTCGATGCTGTCACGGCCGAAGCCAAGGCCACGGTCGAGGCCCGCCTCAAAGCCGCGAACACGCCACCCACGGTGGGTGAGCGTCAATGACGGCGAGCGGCGTCGGCGCGTTCTTCGGCGTCGGCAAGAACGTCGGCGCGGACCTCCAGCAGGCGAAGGTCGCGCGGGACCGGTTCTTCGCCATCAACAAGGCCGAAATCGAACTCGCCATCAAGAAGGTCCCCCACCGGACGAGTCGTCGTCGCGACGTGGACGACGTCATCCTCGACGAGAACGACGTCAAGTGGTCGCTCGAGACCGAGGCCACGACCGAGGGCGCCCTCTTGTACTTCCTCACGAGCCTCCTCGGCACCGCGCCCACGAGCGTCCAGGATGGCGGGGACGCGAGCTACCTACACACGTATGCTGGCGTCGGGGACACGACGACCAACGCCGGGCGCCTGACCCTGGAGAAGCGGCTCGGCACGCAGGCCCTCTCGTGGTTGGCCAACGGCGTCGTCGAGGAGTGGGAGTTCTCGTTCAGCCAACAGGGGGCTGGCGTCCACAAGTTCAGCGGGCCCGGCTCCCTGTATGAGCGCTTGGCGACGCCGACGGTCGCCACGTTTCCCTCAGTGGCGACGATCTTGGCGCGCCGCATGGGGGCGTTCACGCTCGACGGCGTCACCACGCTCCCCATCGTGGGCGGAAGTTGGAAGGTCAAGGCGGGCCGCAAGATGGACGACTTCGTGGCCACCGGGCGAGACCGCCGCGACGCGGACTTCGACGGCGACTTCGAGGTCACGTTCGGCCTCGACGTCCTCGCACCCGATGACGGGTGGCTCCGGCGGTACATGGGCGGCTCGGCCGTGAACTCGCCAGCGGCGGCGCCCGAGGCGACGTACGCGTGCAACATCAAGTACGAACGCCCCGACGCGTTCGTGACGACCCGCAAGCACTCCATCACGCTCGACCTGCCGAAGGTGAGCTTGACGAACCCCGGCAAGGTCGCCATCGATGGGTCGAAGACGCTCGCCCAACGCATCGAGGGCCTCGCCGTGTTCAACTCGGGCACGAGCCGCAGCCTCACAATGGCGGTTCGGAGCTCGCAGACCGGGGCGTAGAGGAGTCTCGTGTTCGCGGACCTCTTAGACCTGTGGAGCATCGGGCACGTCGCCATCGCCGTCCCACTCGGCTTGAGGTTCCGCGGCCGACACCTCCACCCCCTATGGGTCGCCTTCTTGGGCTTCGCCTACGAGTGGTGGGAGGCCGCCGTCATGGGCGGCGCGGCGAACCTGCCATGGGGGGACCCTTGGTGGGGCAACAGCATCGTGGACGTCGTCTGCGAATACGTGGGGTGGGGCGCGACCGTCATCCTCGTCGTGTGGGCCAAGCCCAGGATCCCCGACCAGTACGAGGAGGCCCTCAGCGGCGGACCCATCGATGATTTCTTCCGAAACACGACGGGCACGATGGATCCCGCCACGGCCGAACTCCTCTCCAGCAATTGGGAGTTCAAGCCGAACGACCTGGACGAGGGGAAGGCCCGCCGGGTCAAGGAGGCGCCTAAGTGAGGCTACTTGCCGGGCGCGCGCTGCGCCAGCCCATCTGTTGTCGCACGCCCGTCCGTTGCCGGGCCAGGAACCACGGGCGCGGGGACCACAGTCTCCGTGGTGGACGGCGCCGTGGCGGCCACCGGCTTTCGCGCGAGCCGTTTGCGAATCTTGGCCGGGCCCACGTGCTCGCGCGCCTCGGTCGAAAGCATATCGTGGATGGCGCTGGCCAAGTCCTCGACGTCGACGAGCATCCCGCCCTGTTTGCGTATCTCGCGCCGGACGTATTCGAGGGTGGCCTGGCTGAAGAGGGCCTTGCCGATGCTTGTCGCGCTGAGGGCCCTTCGTCGCTCCCAGTAGGCGTCGTGTTCGCCCTTCTTGACGGCCGACCGGTGAAGGAGGGCCAAGAGCGGGGCGACCGTTTCGAGGTCGTCCTTGGACAAGTTGGCCGTGAACGCGCGCTCGTACTCGATGCCCTCGTCGAACGTGAGGTGGTGGAGGATCCATTCGACGCCGTTCGTGAGGAGGACCCAGCGGTAGTTGTTCTGGCTCGCGTAGAGGTGGGCCTGTTCGGCGTGGCGGTCCCGGAGTTGGACGCCGGCGGCTTTGGCCTCGAGGAGGATGCGGACGGTGCCATCTATCTTGAGGCACATATCGACGTACTTGCCTTTCATGCGCGTCTCGAACCGGACTTCCTCGATGGGGTCGTAGCCGAGGGCTTCTTCGAAGAACTTGCTGAGCCGCTGGACCGTATCCGCCTCGTTCACGTTCTCCGCTTGAGCTTGGAGGAAGACTGGAACGTACTTGCGCAGGGGCTTCCGGATGTCCACGGCCATGGGGCCCGGGAGCCCGGTCCACAGCCTATGAGAATTATGGCCAAGACGGAAACATTTGGAACGTGACGAAGTGACGAAGTTTGCATGGTTCAACAACGGAGCAGAAATCATCCATTGGGCCAACGGCCCGGAACTCAAGGCGTACGAGAAGGCCGAGCGAGAACTCGTGCGCGACGCGAACGCCACCATCGGCGAACTCGTCGAGGCCCGGGCCGCGTTCCTCACGCCCATCCTCAAGCGCAACCTACCGAAGGACGCCAAGGTCGAACTCGTGCTTGACGCACGCCAGATCGCCGAGGCCTTCCACGAATTCTACACCAACGCCCTCACGGTCCCCGGCCAGGACGGCCGCCCTTTGGGGTGACCCTCTGGCAGGCCGCGCTCGAACTTGGAGGAGTCTCGTGGTCGAGCGTGAGCGAGTTGCCGTGGCCCGTCGTGCGACGCATGGTCATTGCACTCGTCGGAGCCAAGCCAGAGGTGGCGATTTTCCTCGGCGTTGGATCGCCGAATCAGGCCGCGGGGGCCTTGGTTTGACGCTTGCGCGTGACGCCGGCCATGACGAAGCAGGTCGCGGCGAAGATGAGGATTACGGCGAACAGGCCGAAAGCGGCAGGCCCGATGCCATGAAGGAATTGCCAGACGCCTCTGGATTCGCCCCGGCAGCCGTAGCAAACGAGGCTCATGACGGTCGCCCAAATTCCGAACAGGATGGCATCGAAGACCAGGGCCGCGATTCCAATCTGGACCCAGTTGGACGTCTTGAGCATCGAGTCGCCCATGTGGCCGCACCGGTAAAGAACCCTTCGCCTAGCGATTATAAGGGGTGGGGCTGACGGGCGAGGTCACCATCGTCATCAAGGGCGACGACCAGTCGGCCCAAGCCCTGGCATCGGCGTTGAAGAACGTTCAGGAACTCGGCAAGTCGGGCGACCGTTCGGGGTCCCTGGCGTCGGCCGGCATGGGCCGGTTCACGACGAGTCTCCAACACGCGCACGCGGCCCTGACCCGATTGGACCTCATCGAACTGACACTCGCTGGATCCCAAGAGCGCGTCACCCAGACCCAGGTCGCGTACAACCGGGCGGTCGAACAATTCGGCCCGGCTAGTCGCGAGGCCATCAGCGCGCACCGCGAACTCGAGGCGGCCACGCTCGCCAACGACCGCACGTTGCTCCGGGCGCGCATGAGCTACGTAGTGGTCGCGGCCGACATCGGCGCCATCGCGACGAAGATTCCGGCTACGGTCGGCCAACTCGTCGCCCTCGGCACGGCGGCCAGGGGCGCCGCGGCGGGCATGGGCCTCCTTTCCCTAGCGTCGGCTGGCGTGCTCGGGCTCACGGCCGCCGCCGTCGGCGTCGTCGCGTTCAACGAGCACGTAAAGTTCCAGAAGAAGCTCGCCGAGGACGCCGCCCTGAGCCTGGGCGGCATGATTCAACGCCACGAAGAATTGCGCGCGGCCATGGAGAAGGCTCAGAACACGCCAGGCTGGAAAACCGGCTTCGGTGCTTGGGGGGAAGACCCCTTCAAAATCCAGTCTGAAATGGACGCGCTCTCGAAGGACATGGAGGAGAAGCGCGCCGTCATCATCGCCGCCTTCGGCGAGATCCAAAAGAGCGTCGCCGACTTCCGCAACCAACAGGGCATCCAGCACCTCATCGACTCGGGCGACGTGGCGAACCTCAAGGTCGCCCGCGACGAGCAAGTCCGGGCCATCGCCGACATGGAGGCCGCCATCAAGCGCCTCGACGACGCCAAGGGCATGACCGGCATCGAAGACGTGGTCGACGAGGCGGCGAAGGCCGCAGAGGAACTACCCAAGGCCACGGCCCAACTCAATATGTTGGACGACGCCATGCGAAAGGCGGCCGCGCAAGGCGCAGCACAGTTCAGGCAGGCCATCCAGGACGCCGGCGTCCAGACATCGCTCTTAAGCGACGAACTCTTGGGAAGCCTCGACCCCGCCCTCCTCGCTGTCCGGCAGAAGGAGGACGCGCTCACAGCCGCGGCCGTCCAAGCCAACCCCGCATTGGCTGCCCAACTCTCGACCACGCGACGCAAGGGCGAGACCAACGAGGAACTCGCGAAACGCCTCGGCCTCACCGTCGAACAAGAACGCCAACTCGAAGCAGAGGGCCGGTTCACGACCGAGGGCCTCATCAGCCAGGCCGAGGCCCAGCGGAATCTCACGAAGGAGACCAAGGAGTTCCAGGACCTCGCCGGCCCCATCGCCCAACCCTACGGCTCCTCGTCGACCGTCACGCGCACCGGCGGCACCACGGGCGGCCCGGGCGGGGGTGGCCCCATCAACTACCGCGCCCTAGACGAGGAACTCCAATACGCGCTCCAGCGGAGCCCCGGCGCCATGGGACACGCCGAAGTCACCCAATACTTCCGATGGCTGCAAGCCATCGTCGGCGGCGGCAACCCGGGCAACCCCGGCACGACGTACGCCCTACGCTCGAAGGCGTTCAAGTTCCTCGCCGCAGCCAAGGGCTACAATGGACCCGTGACGGAGCCCACGTTGTTCCTCGCCGGCGAATCAGGCCCAGAGGACGTGGCGATCTCCCCGCGTGGGGGCGGCCAAGCCGCTGGGTCCCGGACGGAGGTCCACCAGACGCTCAACTTCTACGGCCCCACGGACGCCCGCCAGGTAGAGCGCGTGACGCGCCGCCAATTGAGCATCGCCGAACGCCGCCTCGCGGCGAAGAACACGTGAACCCATGCCCGTCCTGCGCCCCGCCCGCGTCCGCCTCACCATGACCCCCCTAGGGGGCGGGAGCAGCGACATCGTCGAGGCCGTCGTCCGACCCACGAGGAGCCGCGTCAAGAGTTGTAGGGTGAGTTTGAGCCAGTCGCGCACGAGCGAACGCTGCGACCTCGTCCTGGACAACACGGGCAACAGGTTCAGCACATGGACTGGCGGCGCCACGGTCAAGGTCGAACTCCAAAGCGAACACGAAGCGGACTACACGACGGGCCTCGAAGGCTTCATCGGCCGACCCGTCTCCGAATTCGGGTGGAGGCCCCGCGTGGAAGTCACCGTCTACGGCCCCGCGGCCATCATGGAGGTCGCCAAGGTCGCGAGCGAAGTCCAATACGACGCTGGGATGAAGTGGACGGACATGGCGGACGACCTCGCCACCGACCACCTAGCGGGTTACACGCGGACGATCACGACGGATGCCCTCGTGTCGACGACGGCCGTCAAGTTCGCCAAGGGTGAGAAGCTCGCCCACGCGTTCGACCGCATCCGCCGAGCCCTCAACGCCGGCACGTCGAGTCGGTGGGAGTGGGGCGTCACGTGGGACGGCGCGACGAAGACCATCAAGTTGTACAAGCGGGACTCGACGGTCATCCGCGCCATCCGCGGCCGCGAGATCCTCCCCGGGGCCCGCCGCGACCCGGGGGACGTGCTTGAGGTCGTGAACCGGGCGACCGTGTTCGGCGCCACTGCACCGTCGACGGTCTTCGACCGCACGGGCTACACCAAGGCGGGCGTCCAACGCCTCGACGCCACGAGCGATTGGGCGGCCCAACCGTTCGTCGCCGACGATTCGCCCCTGAGCGCGCACGCCTTGTGGTTGGACCGGAGCCTCGCGAAGGACCCGCCGGGGCTCCAACACTACGTGGCCAGGAACTCGGACAACGTGGACGTCATCGCCCGAGGCGTCCTCAGAGGCAGCGTCGCGCCCACGCTCCTCCGGAGCCAATACTTGACGGTCGCGAACCTCATCGACGACAACGCGGCCACGACGACCCAGAGCACGCAGCCCAATGATTCGACGTATTACGAGGTCGCCGCGTACGACCTCGGCGCGAGTCCGCCAGCGCTCACCGGGTGGATGGTCGACTTCACGACGGCCGTCGTCAACTGGGGCGACATCCGCGTCAGTTACAGCACGGACGACTCGTCGTACACCGTGGCGGACACGTTGAACCTCGGCACGGGCACGGCCGCCCGCAACATCCGGTCGTTCGCCAGTCAGACGAAGCGGTATTGGAAGTTCGAGATCCGCCGCGTGAGCGGCAGCGGGAGCCCCACGTTCGCCGAGTGGGACCTCCACAAGTGGTTGAACCTCGCCACGGACCCAGCGTTCCCCTACAGCCTCATGGGCGAGGAACGCTCGATGAACCCCACGGGCACGACGAACGTGGCCACGACGGGGAACATCGTCAAGGAACTCGCCCGGTTCAACTTGGCCGCGGCCCAAGCCGTAGCCAAGTTCGCGGCCAAGCACAGTCACTCGAGCGCGAACAGCCTGGTCAACCTCGAAGTCCAGACGAGCCCGAACGGCACGGACTGGACTACGCTCGCCATCCTGCCAAGCACGACGAGCACGGTCACGGACACGACGTTCACCGAGGACCCCGACGTCCAATACGTGCGCCTCATCGTCCGCGACGAACGCTCGGGCGGCAGCGCCAGCATCACGAGCACGTGCCAGGCGTTCAACCTCGTCCTCCACACGACGACGTTCAACGCGCCCCTCATCGGCGACGCCCTCAAGGGCAGCACGGCCACGTGGATGGTCGAGAACCTCGTCAAGCGCCCGGCCCTCGTCGAGGCCACGGAGTGGCCCCAACCCCGCGTCGCCCTCACCCAAGGGCGCAAGTATTGGCACATCTACGTGCCCCAATCGGGCGCCGCCGTGGACAAGTGGTGGGAGGTCGAATACGCCACGGACGCCTCAACGCCCAAGGCGGCCCAGAAGAGCACGGACTCGGGGGCCACGTGGAGTCAGATCGCGGCGAACGCCATCCTGCGGTACAAGGACGAGTGGAACGTCCACGTCCTCGAAGCCACGGCCGAGGACTCTGGGAGCCAGACGACGTACGCCAACCTCGTGCCCGGCGGCATCCTCGACGGCAGCACCCAGGACGAGTCGTTGACGACCCAGGACGCGGTCGACAAGGAGGCCGCCGCCATGGTCGCCATCCACAAGGCACCCGTCGAACGCGTGACCCTCAGCATCCCCCTCGACCTCTCCATGGTCAAGGGGAAGCGCGTGTCGTTCGACGACGAGGCCCAAGACATGGGCGCGCCATCGACGGCGATGGACGTCGTGGACGTCGCCCACGACCTCGACGCCCGCGTCACTGGCCTCCAATTGGGCGAACACGCGGAGGACGGGTCGGACGCCATCGCCGCCTTGGCCGGCGTGAGCACGGGAGGACGCAACTAGCATGACACTCAAGGTCGGACGCGTATCGCTCAAGGACTACGCCAAACTCGCCCGACCCGTCCCGCGCCGCGTCGATAGGGACATGGACCTCTTGGGGTTCGCGACGGCGCGCACGGGCGAGTACGGCCTGCGCGAGTTCGACGTCCAGGGATTGGAGAGCGGCGCGCCGGCCACCATTGACGCGACGATGGATGCCCTGGTCAAGGAGGGCCAACGCTACGGCGCCGTCTACGTCGTCGACGACTATGCGAAGATCCCCGAGGGGTGGTACGAGTTGGAGGACGTGGACGTTGGGGACGTCCGCAGCGGGTCTTACCGCGAGTGGCAATTCGGCCTCGTCCCCGCAGCTCCCCCGTTCGTCGTCCGCCAGGCCGAGGATGACAACGTGGCCGGGTCCGACACGGCGGAACTCGACGCGGACGAGGCGAAGAAGGTCGCCTACACGTGCACGGCCAGCAACGTGCTCGTCCTCGACCCCCGGAACGTGGCGGGCGCCGAGAAGTTCAACCTCCCCTACGGCGATTGGCGGGTCAAGGCCCGCGCCTACCCCGTCTCGACCGCCACGGTGAAGCTGCAGGCCAAGTTGACCGACCTCACGGGCGCCGCCATCGCCACCGGCAGCCAAGTCGTCGTCACCCCTGCGGACGCGTGGAAAGAGGTCGACTTGGGCAAGCTCACGGTGCCCAAGGCGAACGACAAGGCGAACTGGTACGAAGTCTACGTCCAAGACCCAACGAACGTGAACGCCGTGTGGATCGACCGCGTCCGGTTCATCCCCGCGAGCTAGGAGCAACCATGGCCATCCCAGCGTTGAAGAACGTGAACCGCGACGTCGCGTCGAACAAGGCAGCGTTCGCCGCCGAACAACTCGCCATCCGCTTGCGGGAGACCGCCCAGTCCATTCCGGCGACGTCCGTGAACCTCGACTGGGTGCAAGGCCTCAAGGAGGGCTTGGCGGACTGCGCGACCATCGCGCACAAACTCGCCGTGGCGTTGGGCGAGCAGGGGCGGAAGTAGGTGCCGCCTGGGGTCAAGCCGGATTGCGGCCAGTGGCACCAGGACGCTGCGAATGATTGCCAGTGGTTGGAGGGCGTCCACCGCGAAGTCCTCGCCTAGGCGCGTCGTGGGCGACCGGGGAACCTCTGGCGTTGTTGGGCGAGCCGGCGTTGGACGCGCCTCCACAAGTCGGGTTCGACGAGGGGCGGCCACTCGCCCCGCCGCTCGTACGGCGCGCACCATTGGGGGTCCCGCGGGTCCTCCAAGAGGTCGAGCCACCGCGTCCAACCCAAGTACGTCGGGTTCCGCAGGAGGTAACTGATGCCGCCCATGCCCGCCCAGGGCTTGCGCGCCCGCCCACTGGGGCGCGGCCAGGCGCCCCTGCGGTTGAGTTCGTCACGGATCTTGCCAAGGCTCCAACCCTCAGCGTACAACCTGTAGGCGTCCGTGACGTGGTGGGCCATCTCGTCCCGTTCGAGGATGGTCTTGCCTTTGACGCCGGCCGTGCGGTAGCCGAAGGGTGCGAGGCCGGCGACCCAGTAGCCTTGGGCGTACGCCCACCGCTTGCCCCGGGCCGAGTCCTCGGCCTTGCCCTCGGCGTCGTCCACGTCGACCATGGTCTGGAACCGGTAGCGGTTGCGGTCCATCCGCTTGCTGAAATCGAACGTGCCTTCTTGGGTGCTTTCGAGGACGACGCCGGCCTTCCGGCACGCGTCCATGAGGCGCAGGGCGTCCAATTCGTTCCTGCGCAGGCGCTTCGAGTCGTAGGATATGACGAGGTGGAACCGCCTGGCCAGGATGCCTCGTAGGAGGTCCTCGAAGCCTCGGCGCAAGACGTCGGCCTTGGTGGCGGTGATGGCGCCCTCCTCGGCGAACACGAACTCGTCGGGGATCTGGAGGCCGTACCGACTGTGGGCCTGGAGGCGGCACTTGGTCAATTGTTGCTCGGGCGACTCGCTGTTGCGGACGGCGTTGCCGCTGCTGGCGCGCACGTACGCGGCGGCGGCGAGGCTTCGCTGAGCCAGGCCGGGCGGACTCTCGGGGGCTTGGAGTTGTTGGCTAGTCAGGGGTATTTACCCCCCCCCCCCCCCCCCCCC
>Ga0070694_100000080_pt1 | contig 46662 bp, 42 predicted proteins | sample KBSK1251metaG_FD_65470 | JGI IMG/M metagenome (GOLD analysis project Ga0070694, IMG submission 65470) | Corn, switchgrass and miscanthus rhizosphere microbial communities from Kellogg Biological Station, Michigan, USA - KBS K1-25-1 metaG | ecosystem: Host-associated > Plants > Roots >...
CGACTGCTAGGAACCCCTCTTAGGGCGAGCCTTGAACGAGGCGCCTTTGGATGCGAAGACTCGTTTGGATCGTCGGCCGCCGCGGCACGACTCGACCCGATGGGCGCCTAGCCAAGAGCGCCACGCGGAAGCCACGTGGACGCGTCGCCGGTTCTGGTCCTTCCCAAACGCCTACAAACGGAGCCTCCATGACACGCGCCGGGAGGGCGCGGCGATAGGCCGCCCGCCGGGATGCACCTTATCGCATGACCCAACGCTTCCGGCGAGGACCTCACGCAAGGCCCTCACGCCCACCTCCCCTCTTTCTCATCTGGACCGGCTCGTCGCTAGCAATCGATGCCGTCGTGGTTCACGCCGGCGGGCCCCGGAACAGGAAGTAGCGTTGCCCGTTGCCCTTCTCGCGCCACATCTGGGTCCGGGCACGTCCGGGCAATCGTTCGAGGTCCGTGGCCTTGTCGGACACGTAGAGTGCGACGCGGCCGAAGCAGCCGCGGCAGAGTTCGGCTTCGCCGGGGCCGTCGACGCGTTCCAGGTACCGTTCGGCGGGGTGGATTCCGCAGGCGGCGCACACCATCACTCACCCATCCGGCCGGCACGGACTAAGTGGGCTTGCTCACCTGCGGGTGCGGAAGTCACGGGCCGTGCCCGAGCCCGCCCCGCGATCAAGGGATGCGGACGTGTAAGTCCATCACCAATTGGTGCCTGCCCTCGGTGCTGGGGGTGGCGGTTCCCTCGGGGGAATCGGAATATGTGAACGTGAACCGCCACGTGTAGTTGCCCGCGGGGGCGGGCTCACGCGGGCCCCCGTTCGCGTCGGAGAGGTACCGGTCCCAGGAATTGTCGCACACGTACTGCGTGTTGCAGTCCGGGTACGCGTCGGCGCCGGACGTCCAGTTCACGTACGACCCGGGGGGCATGGTCGAGGCCCTGCCGGGGCATCCGAGCGCCGTGCCGGGCCGGCGATAGTCGAGGTCGCGACCGGGCGGTCCCGACAAGGCGGCCACCCAGGCCCCATAGGGCGAGACGCAGTAACTCTGCCCGTATCCGTACGTGTGGCCGCCCTCGTTGTGGGCCGAGACGTTCGCCACGAGGGCTTCGGCGAGGTCCGCGACGACGCCCGAGATGCGCACGTCGGCGGACGAGTTCGTTGCCGTCCACGATGTCGAGGCGTTGGGGGATGGGCTCGGCGCGTCGGGCAGGGCGGGAGTGGCCAGGCAGCCTGCGAGGGCGGCGGCGAGGAGGACGCCCAAGGTGGCCGGCGCTTGGACCTTCACGTGGCGCAATCCGGGCTCGCGGACAAAAGGTTGCGGGAAGGAATGGAGGCGGGCGCCCGCGTCCGTAACCCTTCTATACCCCGAGCCGTCTCGGCGACGTCCCTTCCCTCACGGGAAGACCCCGCTCCAGCCACCGGGATGAGCTCCGGTCGGGAATGTTCCCTTCGGGGAGAACCCACAAACACGAGCCCGCACCGCGGGCCGCCACCACCACGGAACGTGAACCCAACATGGCCAAGGGATTCTACCAGTACCTCGGCGACGCCTGGAACAAGCCGGACCGCTCCTTCGGGACGGCCAACTGGCACCGACTCGTCGAATGGCGCGCGAGCCCCAGCTTCGTGCGCGTCGGCAAACCGCTGCGCCTCGACAGGGCGCGCAACCTCGGCTACAAGGCGAAGCAGGGCTTCGCCGTCGTGCGGGCGCGCATCCGCCGCGGTGGCCTGCGCAAGGTCCGTTTCGACGGCGGCCGCATGCCCAGCAAGATGGGTGTCCTCAAGATCACGCAGAAGAAGTCCATCCAGTGGATCGCCGAGGAGCGCGTCGCCAAGCGCTACCCGAACATGCAGGTCCTCAACTCGTACTGGGTGGGTGAGGACGGCCTCCACAAGTACTACGAGGTCATCCTCGTCGACCCCCACCACCCGGCCATCATGAACGACAACCACTACAACTGGCTCTGCTACCCCGGCAACCGCAAGCGGGTGCTGCGTGGCAAGACGAGCGCCGGCCAGAAGGTCCGTGGCCTCAGGTGGAAGGGCAAGGGCGCCGAGCACCGCCGCCCCAGCGTCAAGCGTGGCGTGCTGCGCAAGAAGAACAAGAACCAGCACATCATCCGCAAGAACTGGGGCCGCGTCGACCCCAACAAGCGATAAGGATCCATGCGGTTCCATTGGCTTCGCGCGCGGGCCTTCGTGCACGCGACCGAGGACGAGGAGAAGGTCAAGCAGGCCCTCCTCTGGCTCGTGGCCCAGGACGAGGTCCGCGAGGCGTACTCGAAGATCGTGCGCCAGAAGACCAAGGGCCACTACGGCAACGAGATCCTGCTCCTGGACCTCTCGCTCAAGAAGCAGCCCGACGTCGAGGCCGCCCTCGCGCGCATCCTCGCCGAGGACGCCTTGCGCTCCGAGGTGGCGGACTCGATCCTGCGCCGCCTCGACGAGGACCTCGTGCTCCACGTGCGCCTCGACAAGCAGGCCGCCGTCGAGCGGCGGTTGGCCCTGGGCGAGGGCAGCGACGCCGTCGTCGTGACCGCGAAGGCCGTCACGATGAAGGGCGACGTCCCCGCGCAGCAATGGGCCCGCTACCTGGCCGATGTCGCGACGCTGGAGCGGCCCGCGCGCACACCTTGAAGCGCCCGCCCACAAGCCTTTAAAGGAATCGGGTCCCATGGCCCGGTGGCGGGCGTCCCGGCCCGTGCCTCGGTGCCCCCAATGGTGACGGCCGCGCGCTACGACACGACGTGCCCCAACTGCAACCAGAGCTTCGAGGTCGAGGAGACCCTGAGCGAGGGCAACTGTCCCTTCTGCAACGTGCACCTACGCTTCCTCGAGGAGGCCCCGCCGCCCGCGCCCGGCATGCCCTCGCTCGCGCCGCCCTCGTACGAGCCGCGGACCTACTCGGGCCCGCCCGCGCGCGAGACGCCGGCGACGAACGGCGACGGCGGCTTCCCCGTCACGTGCCCCCGGTGCGCGTCCACGTTCACCGTCGCGCGCGAGGCCGAATCGGGCGCGTGCCCGAGCTGCAACGCGCCGCTCACGTTCGAGAACCGCTACCCCACCGCCATCGAGGCCTTCACGATCCGGTGCCCCTCGTGCGGCGCCACGTCCGGCGTCGCCGCCACGGCGACGCACGCCAACTGCCCCCATTGCGGCTCGGCGTTGAAGCTCGAGAACGTCTATCCCGGCCAAGAGACCGCGCTCGGCGCGGCGCCCGCGCCGCTTCCCGAACCCGTCGCCGAGGCGCCCGCGTCGCCGGCCCCGGACCAGCCCAAGCGGGGCCTCTTCAAGCGCTTCACGCGCGAACCCGACGCGCCCGCGCCCGAAGCCGCCCCCCCGCCCCAGCCTGAAGCCCCCGTCGAGGTCCCTCAGGGGCCTGCCTCCGACCTGCCGCCGCCCATCGTCGCGCCGCCGCCCGGCGGCCTTCCCTACGTCCTCTCGTGCCCGACGTGCAAGAAGGAGTTCAGCGTCGGACCCAAGGAACACGAGGGCAACTGTCCCCACTGCAACGCGCCGCTCGCGTTCCTCACCGACAAGGAGTACGAGGCGCTCTTGGAGGCCGAGGAACGCAAGCGCGCCTTCCAGGCCAAGCTCCAACAGAAACGCCTCGAGCGCAAGAAGAAGGAAGAGGAGCGCCTCGCGCGCGAGGCCGCGACGACGCCCGAGCGCGCGGGCATGCTCTCGCGCCTTCGACCCGGCAAGAAGACGCCGGAGGCGACGCCACAACCGGAGGCGGCTCCCGCGCCCGGGCCTGAGGCCAAGCCGAAGCGCGGATGGTTCGGCAAGGGCAAGGAGGGAACCGCGCCCGAGCCGCCGACCGCTCCGACCTCACCCGCCACGCCCGAGGCCGCCGCCGCGGTGACGGTCGAGGCTCCCACTCCCGCCGAAGCGAAACCGACGAAGGCCAAGAAGGCCAGGGCGAAGCCGGAACCGGCCGCCGTCGAGGTCGCCGCAGAGACGGCCGTCGTCGAAGCGGCGCCCGCCCCCGAGTCGAAGAAAGGACTCTTGGCGCGGTTCCGACGCGAGAAGGCGCCCGCTGCCCCAACGGCGCCTGCGACCGTCGAGGGCAGCAGCGTCGACGTGGTCGGCTTCGAGTCTGCGCCCTCCACGCCACCCGTCGAAGAAACGAAGCCGTCGAGGCGGAAGAAGAGCGAGGCTCCCGTCGCGGCCGAGCCGATCGTCGCCATCGAACCCGCGCCCGTCGAGGTCTCTGCGGAGGCTGCGCCGACGCCCGCCAAGCGCAATCTCCTTTCCCGTTTCAAGCGCGAGAAGGCATCCGCGATGCCCGCCCTGGTCGAACCGGCCGCCATCGAGATGGGCGGGACGGAGGTCGCCGCCGCGCCGGCCCCCGAACCCACGAAGCCCAAGTCCAAGAAGGCCAAGCCCGCGGAACCGACACCCGCCCCCGCGGGCGCGGACGTCGCCATCGAGTTCGCCGCGGACATCGAGGCCGCCCCTGCATCGGCCACGCCACCGCCCAAGCGCGGCCTCCTTTCACGGTTCAAGCGCGAGAAGAAACCCGAAGGACCCACCGCTCTCGTCGAGACGGGCGAGATCGACTTCGCCAACGGTTCGACGAGCGATGCCGCCACGATCGAGATGACGCCCTCGGAAGCGCCTGCGGCCCAGAAGCCCGCCGCGCGCAAACGACGCAAATAGGACGAGCCCTCCGCGTGGTCAGGAAAAGAAAGGGGGAGGAGAGGGAGCCGGACCCGACGGCCCGGCCCCGGTCCCGTTCTAGTGGCAGACGTTGATGGGCCCGTCCGTGGGGTTCGCGAGCGTGATGCCCGCCGGCGCCCAGATGGCCTGGGCCGTGCCGGACGTGCACGTGTTCCAGGACGTGTCGTAGTGGTAGTCCGCCATCGAGTGGAACGCCGTCAGCAGGAGGCTCGAGGGTCCCGTCGAGCAGACGTGGCCGCAGACGCGCACGCTCGTGCCGCCCGGGGGCGTCGAGGCGTCGCCGTCCCAGATGAAGCGGTGGGCGTAGCCCGTCGTGCGGCCGTTGCACGTCTGGGCAGGCCAGCCGGCGGGCGCGTTCGCGCACGCGTAGCCGCCGCTCCAGAAGCCGCTCACGGTCACGCAGGGGCCGAGGACCGGAAGGCCCCCGCAGTTGGTCGAGCTCGTCGTGACCGGGTCCGTCGTCGAGGCTTCGCCTGCGGGCACGAGCAGTGCGAGGCACGCGAGTCCGACTCCGGCAAGCAATCGGTAGGTGTTGGGGTTCGTCGTCATGGTATCACGGGCCGCCTGGGGCCCGCACCCAGCCCGCCTTCCACCCCCATAGCCTTTGGCAACACCCGTGTTGCCGGCGGCGGACCCGCGGACCGGGGTGGCCCTGAGCGCAACCCATTAATCGGTGGCCCCCGTTCGGCCGGGCGGTCAACCCCGATGAGTGCCAAGCGCGTGTCCGACGTGAGCTCGGACTACACGGACGTCACCGAACACGTGGCCACGAACTCGGAGGTCCAACGCATCAAGAGGGCGGCCAGCCGCCTCCAGACCGGCAAGCTCGAGCGCGACGTCGACGCGCTCCTGCGGTCCAAGGGCGTAGGACTCAACGACGTCGTCGGAGCCAGGCGTTTAGGACGAGGCTCCCGCCGCACGCAGGGGTAGCCAAGTCCGGTCAACGGCGCGGGACTTAAGATCCTGTCCTCAGTGGTTCGCAGGTTCGAATCCTGCCCCCTGCATCCGTTTTTCCAAGACTAGAGTGTGGCGGCGGCCGGTTTCCGTCTCGATGCTACGAGAACCGGAGCCGCCCAACATGTCCCGCGTGGCCGCCCAGCGCCTGGAGGACCGCTCTCTGGTCAGAGCTTCGGCCCCATGCGGCTTGAGCGACGAGGCCTCATGAAACCCGATCCAGCCGCGCGACGGCCCCTCTGCTTCCGGACTTGCCCAGCCTGCAAGTCCGAGAGTCTTCCCACGGCGAACTTCTGTCACAAGTGATTCGCGCCGAAGGCGAAACGGAGCTTCGACGGCGACACGAGGAGGAAATCGACCGCATCCTTGCCGTGAAGATTCAGGAAGCCGTGGCAGCCCTCCAAAGCCGTCAGGCCTCGCCGCCCCACGAACCAAACCGTTGATCCGCCGCTCTGTGAATCGAACACACTGCCGCAACGTTCACGTTTATTTCACGTGGACGTGGCAGGCCTGGTACCAGCAGAACCCAGTAAAACCCGGGAAAGGCTTATTACAAGTACGTGCTTGCCAAACTCGTGGCCACAAAACGTGAAAACGACGAGACTCGCAGGCCAGCGCGCCCCCTGCCCCCATCACCGCTGAAGGACGCCCTGCGATTGGCCCTCACCATCGCGGAGAAGAACGCCGGAAACCCGATGGACCGGCTCCTTCTCGCCGACGCTTACGGCATCAAGCCCTCCAGCAGCGTGTACCGAGAACTGATTCGGTCCACGAACCAGTACGGCTTGATTAAGGGAAACGAGAAGTCGGACTACATCGCCCTGACCGACCTCGGTTTGGCGTATGGGAAACCCGTCCAGCCCGGAGAGCGGGAGGCGAAGGTCCTGCAAATCATCCAGAAGCCAGAATTGGCTGCGAGGGTCTACAGGCACTTTGACCGGAACCGCTGGCCGGATCAGGGATTCTTGAAGAACCTCCTTGAGCGCCAATTTGGTGTTAGCCCCCATTGGTCCGCATGGACAGCCGAAGTGCTGGAAAAGAACGCGCAGGTGGCCGGAGCCATCCGGACAATCTCCGGGTCGGCCATGCTCATAATGAGCGGAAGCAATGGTTCGACGACGGAATCCACAGGTTCCGGGCCGCCAAGCTCGTTCGTCGAAGGGAACGGCCATCAGGAGGATTCCTTGGCGTCCTCCGGACCGTTTCACACGATTCCGCCGACGGGAACAGATTCGGCGACGGGAGCGCGGCCACCGGGCAACCCCGCATCCGTGGGCCGAATCGGCGCTGAATGGAAGGTCATCCACATCGACGACGCCTTCCATGTTAAGGTTCGGGCAGACTTGGACGCCGTCGAGGACCTGATGAACCACTTGGAACTCTTCAAGCGTAGCTTGCAGAGGAACCAGAGCCGGGCGGCGTCCTCGCCCCGGTCGGAGGAAGAGGCAGCGTCGTCTCCTTCCAATTCCTAGACGGCCACGTAGCCTAGCAGGATAGGCGGCGCCCCCCAGAGTCTTCGTTTTAGCGCGGGGACCTTGGGAGCACTATGGCGCAGATAGGGGTTCGAATCCCCTCGTGGCCATCGAATTCTTTCGAATTCCTGCGTCTTCTTAACGGTTGCGGCGCGCACCTGGCTTAGCCACAACCCTCAAATCCGGACCACTCCGGTCCGAAAAGGTGCTCGAAACGCTTGACCGCCTCTTTGCGGTCGAAGCCGAGGCCGGCGTGTCCGGCCTCCTCGAAAGGTCGATGCCGCTCCCACGCGGCGTACCTGAGCATTACCGCGCTACGGATCTCTGCAACCCGACGCAGGCGTTTTACGAACGCCTGGGCCACAGCCCCCCACGGTCCGTGATGCTGCAACGCCGATTGAAGTACGGAACTATCGTTCATCGGCGCTTCGCCGATGCGACCCGAGGCTTCGCGGGTTTCCATTCCGAAGAGGCGTACCTCGACGGTGCACTGGTGGACGTACCCGGCATCACTGGCAGGATCGACCATCGGTACGAGGATTCCCTCGTCGAGGTCAAGACATCCCCTTACCGGGTCGAAACGCCTGATGACGTGTGGGAAAAAATGCCACAAAACGTCGCGCAGCTTCTCATCTATGCGGCCATCTGGCCCAAGCAAGCCCCGAACCACTACCTCGTCGTACTGCCGGTCGAAGAAAAAGACGGACGGCCGGTCCATCACCCAATCAGAGTCTTCAAGGTCCGCATCCAGGACATCCCACTCCTCCGTCGGGCCACGGCGGATTTGCTTAGGCGAACCCAGGCGGCGGTGGCCGCGAAGGACGCCACAGAGCTAGGCGGCTGCGCCTATTGGGACAATGAGTGTCCACACCAGCAGCAAAAGATTTGCGCGTGTGAAGGCCAGGGCACGCGTTTGCGTGAGTGGCTTGGGACCGGAATCGTCCTCACCCGCGAGCCGGCCTTGGAAGCCGCCTGGGAAAAGGCGCTGAAAGGACAGACTCCGCGCGGCTTGGTGCCCTTCGAATTGGCAACGCCCCGGCGCTACTACGCGGCGGTGAGGTCCGGTTATGACCATTTTGAAGGGGCCGTATCCCCCGGTAAGGCGGACGCCCGCCAAAAGGTGCGAGAAGCGGCCCTGCGCGCCGGTATTGCAGCCACGGGAGACGACCTGCGCCGACTAGAATGGCCGGAAGAACCCGGCCCGCGCCTAGGAGTCGTTTGGCTCTCGTTGGCGAAGACCCGGGGGCTTGAATCCAAGCCTCGTCTGGTCCCTGCCATCGTGAAGGAATGGGATAAGAGTTCCGCCCCCCAGTCCAAGGATGTCTCCTGGCAAGCTAGGCAGGCCGCCGCGGTGTCCGCGTACCACGGGCTACAGGAGGGTTTTGTCGTTGCGGTGAGCCCCGACGAGAAGGTTTTCACGTTCCGCGTAAAGCTTCGCGAGCTGGGGCGTGCTCGCGATTTAGTAATCAAAGCCGTTCAATCGATTCGCATCGCGATCGAAATGAGTGACCCAAACAGACTGTCCTACTGCCCGGACTTTACGAGGCAAGGTTGCAAGGTGCCCGGTTGCTCATGCCCCCCTCCGATGCTACGCAGGGCGTTGGTCGTGCCAAGGAGTTTTCGCCGGAAACCCTAGACGCCCGTGGTCGATTTGTTCAAGTGGGGAATAACCATCTTCGGGCTCTCCGACGTCAACGGTGTCCAAATCGTCGTCGAGACCGTGCCCGTGTTCCCGGACCGTGTTCCTCGGAGCTCTTGTCCGGCCATTGCGAGGATCGCGTAGACGGTGCCCCTTGGCTTGTCGGCGTTCGCCACTGCCGATTGGGCATAGCTTCCGAATTCGACGTTCGTAGGGAGTCAGGCTGTTCTTCGGTCAGGGCGCTGAGACCAGGGGCGGGGTTCTTGACCGCTTCGGCCTCACAGACGCGAGAGCGGCGCTTTGGCGCCGGCCCGAAGGGTAAATCCCTTCGCCGAATTTTCCAGTGTTCATGCATCAGAAGCCATCGAATCCTACCCCGAAATGGAACCCACCCCCGAAGTCGTGGCGCGGATTTTGCGAGTGGCTCCTGGCCAAGCCGTTTCAATCACTTTGGGCGAATTGGACGCTTTACCTCGTTCTCTGGGAGTCGTTCTCCGGCGCCTACCTAGTGGGGGTCGCCGCGCGAGAGGAGTTCTTCGAGTCCCCGCCCCTGGACGGCCTCCTCCAGGCCGCGAACACGTGGTTCGTAGGACTTCTCTTCGTCTTCGCTATGGCTGCCGGCGCCCACGGGCTCTGGCGTGACCGCCGCTCGTGGCCGCGGCTCACGGCGAGGCAGGTCGATCGAATCTTCAGCGAGGTTCGGCGGGCGTTTGACCGACGCGATCAAGTCCGCCGACAATGGCTCACCCTCCTCGGTATCGCCTACTCAGGCCTTTTGGCGGCCTGGTGGTGGCTCGTCAACCAAGACCCTGAAGAATCGCAGGTGGGTCTCGCCCTGCGCACGGGCGTATTCGCAGCGCTCGCAACGATCTCGGCCGTTGCCGCGATTTCCATATTGGCGGCTTCCGCTGCTGCTAACGAGGCCGCGATATTCCTTGAGAAGGGAGCGCGTGGACATCCCTATGAGGTATTCTCGCGACGCGTCCACAGGTTCGGGAGGTTCGCGGATCTTCTAGTTTATGCGGCGTTGCTCTTGCTCACTGCATTCTGGCTCTATTTGGCTATTGGGTGGCTGTTCGACGCCGTCCGTGCCGCGCCCTAAGGAGGCCGAACCCGGACCTGGCGGCCCCATCGCTGATGCCGCAAGCGGACCCTGGCGGCCCGGGCGGGGTCGTGACGCGACGCCTCAGATGACTCGCCGCCGAGGACCATGCCTTAAGGGCGCCCAGCGACCAAACAAAGAAACTAGACGTCGCGAGTCCGGGATGAGCGAAACCCCTGAATGGTACAAATGCGAGTTCTGCTTGCGACAACGCCACACCCGCGGCCCAGGGGGCGTCACGGATTGCACGCTCGCGCTCCTCAGGGCATGGCGACGAATGGACGGGCAGGAGTACGCGCATGTCTAGCCGGTTTTCCCCGACGGCTCGTGTGATCCGGAGCGAATCGCTCGCAACTTCGCTCGGGTAACCGACGGACGTAAATGCGCTTAGCGCATCCGTCCAATTGGCAAGCAGGGACACTTCGAACCGACGATTCCTCTGTTGAACAGAGAACTACCCCCTGCACTCCAGTCGCCGGTTCGAAGAATGTGGTCGCCGGCGGGGTCCGTTCGAGGCCCCGCATTGGGGTTCTCTCCCACGCCCCTAGAGCCCGAAGCATCCCAGATGGGATACGTCCCGCCAGACGGTTTGGAACGACGTGCGGATTCGTGGGTCACGAGAAGATTGGCGAGCCCAGGTTTCTAGGCAGCAGCCTCGGGCCACCCCATCGCGCGCCCGACGAGGCCCAAGAGGAAGGCCGTATCGAACGGCTTGGCAAGAAACGCGACGTTCTCGACCTCGCTGGAGCGCAGCCGGTCCTCGGCGGCCCCCGAATCGCCGCTCATGAGGATGCAGGGGATGCCGGGCACGAGCCGCTGGGCGCGCAGGAGGAACTCGACCCCATCCATTTCGTCCATGTGGTAGTCGGAGATGATGAGTCGGAAAGGCAGGGCCTCCAACAACCGAATCCCTTCGTGGCCGGATGTCGCGACCCGCACGCGGGGCTTCGCGCCGTTGCCCGCCAGCTCCACGAGCATCGTCATCGAGCCGAGCACCTCCGCGTCGTCGTCCACGATGAGGACCCACTCATGGCGCGCGGAAGCCGCGTCGGGCGGAACCTCCCCGACGACGCCGGTCGCGCGCGTGAACATCGACGGCGGGAGAGGAACGAGCGAAGGGGAATCGGCCATGGTGTTCCGTGCCTGGCTCGGGGCGGGCCTCGTGCCCGGCGCCGCCTTGCAGGAGGTCGCCGCGTGGGGACGGGGCTCCAGCGGGGGAAGCGCCCGTCCGCATGGCGGCGAGATGCCGTAGGGGGTGACCGGCGGCGCACGTTGGCGCGCCGTCGCCGAACTGTGGCCTCATCAGCATCCATGGGAATTAAACGGGTTCATCCCCCGCCGGTGCAAACTCGCGGACGCCCGGGCGCCGACGCGGTTTGAACGGGCGGTTTCCGAGGTTCCGCAGCCGATTGGAGCCGGTGGCTGCGACGACGGGCATCGGCCGCGTGCCTACGCGCGGGACGCTTTCGCGGGCCGCGCCGTTTCCCACAGCCGCTCGAACACGGTGTGGTAGAACCGGATCTCGTTGGTCTCTTGCGAGCGCCGGAATTGAGGGGGCCCGCCCAACGAGGGATGCGTGAAGGCTTGGTAGAGCTCGCGGCCGTCGACGATCGTCAACCACACGGGGTGACCATCGACGAGCCGGATGTCCCACACGTCCACGAGCGGGCCGAGGAGACTCGCGTCGCCGGCACCCGGGCTCGTGAGGGCGCGGAAGCGGACGCCACGGCCTTTGGCCGCCCGGTACGCGGGCAGCGTCCGTTCCCAGTCCTGCGCCAGGTAGGTGCTCCATTCGCGTGGACCCAGCACGAGGACCTCCTTCGTCGCGGTCGTCACGGCTTTCAGGAACAGGTCGGAACCGTGGTTGGGGCCCAACCATTGGTAGGGTGGCGGGCTGCCCGTCTTCTTGAGGAACGACTCCGCGAGCTGGAACCGCTGCTTGACCGCCGTGGCGAAGAGCTGACTGGAGACCTGGATGGCCACGTCCTCCCCACGGCTGGGCGCGTCGTCATCCGGCTGCACGATCACCTCCATCGCCGCGTGGTCGGTCGCGCACGAGACCAAGGGTCCGACCTGCTCCTCGGCCGCGACGCGGACGACGTCGGACCCGAGCTCGGCCTCCAAGGCGTGGACCGCGCGGGACGTCGCGGCGGTCTTCGGGAAGATCAAGTGGACGCTCAGGCCGCGCCCTTGCGCCGCCTTGACGTCCTTGAGGAACGGGGGCGTCGCGGCGACCCGGTTGGCCAGGTGGCCCCCGCCCATCAACCAGAAGAACGAGTCGGCGTCGCTCAGCATGCGGCTCCACTCGGCCTGGCAGGCGCGTCGCCCGGAGAGCACACGCACGTCGCGTGTCCGCGCGGGTCGCAGCAGAGGCAGCGCGACTTCCGGCTCGCCGGTCTTCAACGCGACCGCTTGGCCCGCCTGGACGGCGGCCAGTTGACGCGTGAGCCGCGCGTGCGCGTTTGCGAGGATCTCGGCCAGGGGCGTCGGATGGAACTGAATCGGGCGCGTGGGCTCCTCGCGCACGAGTCCCTTTCCGACGAGGCGCCGGAGGGCTTCGTAGATGCGGCCGCGTGAGTGGCCGGTCTCCCGCACGATGGCGGAGGAGACGGCGGAGGACGCGTTGAGGAGGTACTGGTAGATCTGGACCTCGTCCCAGGCGAGGCCCATCTCTTGCAAGAGGGCGACGATGTCGGGAGAAAGGATTACGCCGGTTCCCCGATCCGTCATTGGGCGCGCCTCCGGTTGCCCAAAAGCCGTGAGCCGAGGAGAGCCTGTTAAAAGTTGTGGCTGGCGCGGTCACCGTGGGTGCGCGCGCCTAACGCACGCGAGGCCGTCGCCGGTGACTCGGGTGCCAAGACCATCGGATTCCTACCTCGTGTGGATTCGTGAGCCCGCGCGCCCTGGGGGCCCGGGAGCGGGCGCGGGGTCGCCGGGAAAGAACCTATAGAGCGCGGGCGCATCGACGCGCGAGGCGTCGACCCGCGTGGAGTTCGTGTGGACCGCTGCCGGCATCGTGAACGCCGCGACGGGCGTCCTCTTCGCCCTCCTCGGGCTCCTCGTGGCCGCCCTGGGCCGCGGGCGCCGGTTGAACCTCGCCTTCGCCGCGTTCGCCGGCGCCTGGGGTCTCTCGCTGACCTACGTGAACCTCCTCGTCGGGTGGCCGAAATGGCTCGTCCAAGTGGACGCGCTCCTCAACGTCGTCTCCGCGTTGGGCCTCCTGCTCGTGGGCGTCTGGTTCGCGCCTCGCACGACGCGCACGCCGCCCCGAGCCTACGTCGTCGCCGGCGCCATCGGCCTCCTCTCGGTCCTGCCCTACTGGCTCGTCGTCTCCTCATGCCTCGCGGGAGGACCCCTGTCCGGCCGCTGGGCCCCGAACGTCCCCTGCAACCCGACCATCCCCGGGTGGGCCGTCGGCGAGACGCTCGTCTGGCCCCTCGTCCGGGCCGTCTGGTGGTTCACGCTCGCCCTCCTGGCCCTGCGCTTCCACAACGCGCAGGGCCCGCGCCAACGCCCGGAGCGCCGCACGTACGCCCTCGTCACCCTCGCCCTCCTGTGGTGGCCGTCGGCGTGGACGGCGCTCGCGCTCGGCTTCGAGATCGTGGGCTGGCACGCGGGCGTCGGCGCGTTCCTCGGACTCCTCGCCGTCCTCGGCCTGTGGATCCGCAACACGGTCGGGACGGACCCGTGGGCCTCGCGCTGGGCGCGCAACCTCGTCCTCGTGGGCGCCGCGACGACCCTCGCAAGTTACCTCGCCAACCGCATCTGGACGTTCCCGCCCCCGTCGTACGGGCCCGAGTTCGGCCTCGCGCGCGTCCTCGGGCTCGGCCTCCTGGCCTACCTCATCCTCAAGCACCACCTCTTCGGCATCGAACTGCAGGCCAAGCGGTTCCTGCGGTGGGCCACTACCGTCGCCGCCGCCCTCGTCCTTGCCTCCGCCGTCGTCGCCCTGGGCCTCGCGTTGGGCTCCGGCAACCCCTACGCGGCCGCGGCCGCCGCCGGCGCCTTGGCCGTCCTCCTCGTGGTTCTCCTTCGCGAGCCCTTGACGAGCCTGGGGGACCGCGTGGCCCACCGAGCGATGCCGCGCGTCGCGGCCTCGCCCGCCTACTACGCCCACCGCAAGCTCGAGGTCTACGGCGCCGCCCTTTCCGAGGTGCGCTCCACCGGATCCCCGACGAGCGCGGAGGACGCGTTCCTCGCTCGCCTGCGCCGCCAGATGGGCATCACGCCGGACGAGGACCGCCTGTTGCGCACGCTCGCTCTGGGGCACGAGGCGGAGACGCCTTCGGGCCCGCTCGTGGCGGGCCGACTGGAGCCGTACGTCCGGGCGCTGCGCCGCGAACTCGCCGCCCACCCTGAGACGGCGGCCGCGTCCACGAACCTGCGCGCCCTGCGGGCGGACCTCGGCGTCACGGAGCGCGAGCACGCGCTGCTCGAGTTCGCGCTGAGGCACGCGGCCTCGCCGCACGATGCCGAACGCCACCTTTCGCCCGGCCAGACGTTCCTCGGACGATACACCGTGACGAGGACCCTGGGGTCGGGAGGCTTCGCCCGGACCTACCTCTGCCGCGACGAACAGGCGGGCCGCGACGTCGTGCTCAAGGTGCTACGCCCGGGCGCCCCCGAAGGCGCGGAAGCGGTCCTGCGCGAGGCCCGCGCGGTGGCCGCCATCCAGCACGCGCACGTCGTCACCCTCTACGACGTCGAACTCCTCGGCGAGGACGCGTTCATCGCGATGGAGCATCTGGCGGGCGGCTCATTGAAGGACCGCGTGGGCGCCGGCCCCCTGCAACGCGAGGCCTTCCTCCGCCTGGCGCGGGACCTCCTGTCCGCCCTCGCCGCCGTCCACGACGCCGGGATCGTCCACGGCGACGTGAAGCCGAGCAACGTGCTCTTTGCGGGGGACGGCGGCGCGAAGCTCGCGGACTTCGGGATTGCCCAATTGCCGGGCTTCGAGTCGACCCTCGGCGAGGCGGAGGGCACACCCGCGGGCACGGTCCGCTACATGAGCCCCGAGGTCGCCAAGGGGCGACGCGCGACGGTCCGCAGCGACCTCTTCAGTGCCGCGTCGACGCTCTACGAGGCGTTCACGGGACGACCCTACGTCGAGCCGCGGCCCGAGGAGAGCGCCTTCGAGACGCAGATGCGCGTGGCCAACCTCGGCGCATTCCCGGGTCGCTTTGCGGGGCCCCCTTGGCTGGCGGAATGGTTCCGGGTCGCCCTGGACCCGGCGCCCGAGCGGCGTTTTCCGAATGCGGCGGCCATGCGCAAGGCCTTCGACCGGCGCGCGCGGGCCCAGACGCAGCCGGCCGCGCGCGTTGCGGCGAGCGACCGGCCTAGTGCGGCATGAAGCACAGGAGAGAGCGCCCGACGCCGACGAAGTCGCCCGCGCGCAGCGGCATCGAGCCCTCCTTGGGCATGCGGCTCCAGTTCACCGAGGTCCCGTTCTTGGAGGCGGGCAGGTCCACGAGGACCCACTCCTTGCCGCGGCTCTCGATCGCCGAGTTCTCGAGGCTCACGTAGGGGTCGTAGTCGAGGCACACGGAGACGCCGCGCCGGCGGCCGATGACCCATCGGCCGTCGGACGAAGAGGAGCGTTGAAGCGGGTAGGAGCGGCCTTCGTACACGCCGTGGACGAGCACGAGGCGGGGCCCGGGAGCCATCGAGAGGCTTCGGGCCGCCGCCAAGGAGCCCGTGGCGTCGCCCGTCGGGCCTCGGCCGGCGTACTGAAGGCAGAGGCGGCGCAGTTCCTCCGTGAGCGCGTAGAGCTTGCTCGGGTTCACGACGTACTTGCGGGCGCCGGGCGGCTCGCCTTCGGCGGCAGCGACCCGGATGAGGCCGGTCTCGACGAGTTGCTCGAGGTGGGCCATGATCGCCTGGCGCGAGGCGGGGCGGTCGGGGTTCTCGCCGGGCTTGAGGCGTTGCGGCCGCACCGCGATCTCGGCGAGCGAGCGGGGGAACTGGAGCGCGGCCAGGAGTTCGAGGCGCACGGGGTAGCTCAATGCGCGCAGGAACTCTGCGAGGCCCTCGTAGTCGACGCGGGAGGGGCGCCCGAATTTCGGCATGGCCCCCGCATCCTGCGCGTCGTCCATTTGCCTTCTCCTCGCCGGATCCCCACCGCGAACGGCGTTGTAGACGGGATGCAACCAAATGGCTGCACGCCGGTTATGAGCCTCACCCGCGTGGGTCCATCGGCGACGCGGGGGACCGGCCCACGGCTCGGCTCCCGCGGCGCTGAAACGGAGCTGAACCGATGAAACCGACCTACCGACCCTCTTGGAGACTCATGACGACCGTCCTCGGCGCCCTCGCCCTGGGCGCGACGAGCCTCTTGGCGCCCATGCTGGGCGCCGCTCCGGGGTCCGGGGCCCTCGCGCTCAAGAAGATGGGCTCCGAACTCTTCTGGGAAGGAGAGCGAATCGAATCGGCGCACGTGGCGGACCCGTCCCTCTGCGGGAGGCCGGACGCGTGCTACGCGTACCGCCTCGACGTGCCCGAGTCCGCACCCGGCGCGCGCCTGCGCGTCGCCCTCACCGCCATCCTACCGGAGCCCGGCGCCGTGCGACCCTGGGCGGACTCCCTCGTCAAGTCCCCCGAGATGCTCTTCGTCCTCCAGCTCTTCGAGCCGGGCTCCGACCCCGCGACGGACTCGACGCCCCACCAGAAGGAGAACGGGAACGGGCTCCACGGCTACTCCGTCGAGATCCTCGTGGGAGGCAACGACGCCAACGGCGACCCGATGCCAGCGCCCCCGAGCGGGACGTGGATCGTGCGCGCCGTCCCCCAGAGTGTCATGGACATGTCGTTCCGGATGCGCGCCAAACTCGAGATGCCCGCCCCCGACCCGGAGGGCCTCCTCTACCCGGACCTGCGACTCAACCCCCCGTTCGAGATCACCTTCTCCTCCGTGCCCGCCAGCTTCGACCCGGGCGTGACCGCCGACCACGCCGGGCCCCGGGCTTCGTGCATGGCGGAGGAGGTCGAAGAGTCCGCCCGGGTCTTCGGCGCCGTCCCGCAGCTCTGCCTCCGTTTCTCGATGGGGGCCGAGAACGCGGGCGACGGAGCCTTCGAGATTGGTTGGATCCGCCCGCCGTCGTCGACCGACACGACGGCCCAACTGGTCGGCGTCGAGCAACGGCCCCGGCTCCAGCGCGTGTGCGACTACCGAGGCCTCGAATGCGAATTCCTGCCCGACCGTCAAATCACGACGACGTTCCACGCCTTCCACGCCCACGACCACTGGCTCGACGGGTGGACGATCCGACTGTGGCGCGTCGCCGACGACTCCTGGACGCCGGGACACCGGGAACCCCCCCTCGAGCCGCTCAACGTGACACGCAAGATCGGGTTCAACCCCGGACCCGAGCTCCTCGCCGACTGGGACCGGTTCTACCAGACGCCCCAGGACGTGGCCCCGGCGCCGGACAACTCAGGATGCTTCGACTACACGTACGGGGGCCCGTGCGGATCCATCCTGCTCCAGGGCGGATGGGCTGACCTCTACGAGTGGAACCGCGGCGGCAACTACGTCGAGTTCCCCCAGGCGGGACCCCTGACGCCGCAGCCCGGCTTCTACCTGCTGCGCGGCGCGGTCGACCCCGACGACGAGATCGTCGAGAGCGACGAGACGAACAACCTCGCGTACGCCCTCTTCCACGTGGGCGACGAGGGCGTCGTCGATCTCCTCGAGCGCGGCTACGGCGCCGACCCCTGGGACCCGAAAAGGGACGTCTCCGAGGTGGCCCCGTGACCCGGGCCGCCGCGCCGCTCAATCGGTCAGGCAGGGCACGCCCGCCGGCAGTCCGGGATTGTCGATGGGCGGCCTCGGCGACGGTCCCGTGGCCTGGGACGAATCCGAGTCCAGGAGGAGTTCCTGACCGCTCGGGACCTTCACCTGGAGGTCCCCGACGCCGTGCGGCAGGCGCGGCACGAGGCCCGGCGGCAGGCCCGTGAGGTAGAGGAGCACGCACTCGACGGTGGCCTGGACGCCGCAGTGTTCCGTCCCGGTCGCGCGGTACCAGTACGTCTGCCCGTCGGATTCCTGGAAATCGAGGTAGTACGCGTCGAGGTAGGGGTTCTCGCGGAAGACGAAGCCGTCCTCGTCGTCGACGAGGAGGAGGTCGCCGACGTGTGCGGCAGCCTCGGGGCCCTCGTTGGAGGGTTCGAGGCTGTTCAACACTTGGCGGAGGTTCGTGACCGTTTGGACGTCGGGGTATCCTCGCAGCTCCGGCGGCAGGAGGATGCATCCCCCGTCGGAGGCTCCCGAGCCGGGCACGAAGGCGGTCCCGAGGGTCGCGGCGACGAGCGTCAACAGTATCCAAGCGGTCTTCATGGGGTTCCCTCGAATCGGGCGGGTGTGAGCGCGAGTTCCCACCGCGTGGATGCGATGGAGGAGGCTTCGAAGACGTGCCGGACCTGGCCGTCGGCGCGCAGCAACGCGGCGTCGCCGGTGGCCTGGACGAGGCCGGCCGTCGAGCGCAGGGGCACGCGCACGGCGTCCTCGGCGGCCACGTCGTAGCGGTCGTAGGGTCCCTCGCCGACCCAGGTCGCGCGGCGTAGCGTCGGCAGGGGCTCGGCCTGCCCGTCCGCGGCCGGCCAGGTGAGGCGGTAGGAGGACGAGGGTGTTTCGAAGGTCCACGATTCCTCGGACGCTGAGGCGGCCGCCAGGGCGCGGTCTTGGGTCACGCGCGCGGCCCGCGCGGGGAGGCCCGCCGCTTGCAGGGTGGGCACGAGCTGCGGCTCGCTGACGAGGAGGTCGACGACGTACATGGAGACGTCCGACGGCGCCGCCCACGAGGCGTTGCGGGGATCGACCGCGACCGAGACCCAGAGCCACGTCGTGTTCGCGAACACGGAGCGCGGCCCCGTCACGCGGTCGCACGCGTACGCCTCCACGTAGAAGCGCGTCGAGCCGGGAAGCAGGGGGCTCGTGGGCTCGAAGGCGGCGGGAACCATCCGGGCGGCCGTCGCCTCGGGGATCTCGACGCCTCCAAGGGCGCCGTGGCAGGACTCGAGGAGGAGGCTTCCCAAGGCGGCGGCGAGCGTCGGCGCCTCGATCGCGGCGCAGGCATCGGGTCCGCAGGGGGCGGGCGTGGGGGAGGCGCAGCCGCTGAGCCCGATGAGGAGCAGAACTAGGAGGCGGCGCAGGCGATGAGCACCTCCCCGTCGATGACGCGTCGGCGGGCGACGCCGTTGCGTTCGGCGCGCGCCACGATCTTGTAGGCTCCGCGGGCCGTGAGGCCGAAGCGGGTCGCGAGCGCCTCCACGACCTCGCGTAGGGGCCGTTCGCCTTGGGAGACGAGGTCGCGGACGACGCCGAGACTCTCCTCGCGTTGGGCGAGGACGCGCGGCAGGTCCCGCTCGTTGACGAGGGCGCGTTCGAGGACGCGCAGAGACTTGCCGCGCCGCAGCGTCGCCACGAGGCCCACGCGGGACAGGACGCGCACGTGGTAGGTCACGGTGGCGCGGTGAAGGGACGTGACGCCGGCCAGCTCCGCGAGGTCCAGCCCGGGGTTGGCGACGACGGCATCGTAGACGAGTTCGCGGTTGGTGTTGTCGAGGGCGTGGTCGCGCCCGAAGCGGGAATAGAAGGCGCCCACGAGGGAGCCGGCGAACTTGGCCACGCCCAGGAGGAGGACGGCGAGGGTGAGGGCGCCGGCCACGCGCCACGCGGCGGGGGAATCTGCGACGATGGGGGCGCCGAAGTCGAACGCGGCGGCGCGCAGGTCGCCGCGGGCGTGGGCCGACATGCCGGCGGCGTCGGGCCGCTCCTCGACGTCGAACGCGCCACCCAGCGAGAGGACGCGCCGCGAGAACTCCACCGGCTGGCCCGCCCCGATGAGCCGTCCGCTCGCGCCTTCGACGACGTATTCGCCGCGCACGATCGCGCGGCCGCCCTGGCAGACGAGCGAGGCGCCCTCGGGCAGCGACCAGCGCGCGTCGGAGAGCTCAAGGACGGCGTCCTGGACCCGCAGCGAGGCGCGGCCGCCCCACGGAGTGGACACGTTCGCGTCCTGGACCTCGTAGGCACGCGGCGCAGCGTCGCCGAACGGTGCCCGCAGGCCCGCCTCGCGAAGGTAGGCGCGGAACGAGCCGGAGAGTTCGACGGGACCATGGACGGCAAGGCGCTGGGTGGAGCCCGGGAACCCGAGGGCCTGGCGCCCCAGCACATCGCCATGGCGGACCCAAAGGCCCTCGCCTGGAAGGCGGTCGCCGGTGAGGGGGGCGGAGCGGTTGACGTTGTCGCCGCGCCAGTGTACGCTCAGGGGCGCCACGCCCCGGGCCGGGAATCCGTCGGGGAACGCCACGACGAGCGAGCCGGGCGGCAGGCTCACAGTCACGTCGCCCGGACCCCACGAGGCATTGGCCTCGCGCAGGCGCGACGCCTCCTCCTGCCGCAGGCCCGCGGCGAAGGTGCGGTTGAGGTAGACGGTCCGCTCGACGAGGCGGCCGGCCGACGCGTGAAGGACCGTCTCGGCCCCGTCCGACGGAAGCAGTACGCCCTGCGCATCGCACCAACCTTCGGCGTCGCCGAGGAGACTGCTGGCGCCATCGAACGTGAAGATGGCCTCGCCCGGGCCGGAGGAGGTCGCAGCCGCGCTGGCGGCGATCGAGAGGAGGGCAAGCGCGAGGACGGCGCCCGTCCGTGGGCGGCACTGAATAACCGGGTCTCGGCGCCTCATGGATGACCCACACCTGGATGGCGGGAACGCGCCCCGCTGCTCCTTAAACCCAGGCAGGGAACTCCCTGCCGCGACCGTTGCCGCAGGATGGCCACCCGAAACGAGACCAGGCGTGGCGACGCTATTTAGTCATTATGTTGACGACGGTTCACGACCCCTTGGATGGAACTCTCATGCGGTCAAACGGCTAGTAATCCCGGCGCAACTGGGCCCTCTTGCAGGCCGACCGGCCTGGATGGATGACCATGACCCACGTTCCGCTGAAGGCCCGCACCGCGCCCGTCGTCGCTCTCCTCCTCATGACCGCAGCCTCGCTGCTCGCCGTGCCCGACGCGGCGGCCTTCGCAGGCGCGTGCGGCGGGCGTGTCGCCCAGTTCCAGCTGGCCACGTGCGTCGGCGTCTCCTCGTGCCAGAGGGGCTCCCAGGACGAGATCGCCCTCACGTGCGACGGCGGCGTCTCCGGCGGCTCGCAGTGCACGGATTCCGCCGTCTGCATCGGCCGGAGTCTCGGAATCTAGATGCATCCTAGGTGAAACCCATGAACCCCAACCCAACCCACCACGCCAGACCCACGACCGCCAGCCGTTTCGCCTGTGGCCTCGCGGCCCTCGCGATCCTCGGCGTCGCCGTCAGCCTCGCCGCGACGCCCGCGAGCGCCCTCTTCATCGTGGGCTGCACGCCGCGCATCGGCTCCGAAGTCGGAGCGCGCTGCGGGGCCGGAGCGACGAACATCGGGCAATACAAGGGCCCCTTCGTCGGCGGCGGGATCAGCTGCGGACCGCGCGGCGGCCCCGACCAGTACGAGGTCGGCTGCGACGAGTGGGGCTACTAGGCTCCTCCTCAAGGTGCACCGGCACGGCAGGCCGGTGCACCTCCCCTCCTCCCAATCCCAACGCGCCCAAGACCCCAATCGAAGGTGAACGCATGAAAAACCGAAAAGAACCACACGCGCGACCCCAGACTGTCTACCGGATGGCGAGCGGACTCGCCCTGCTTGCCCTGGCGGGCCTCGTCGTCGGATTCGCGGCGGCGCCCGCCAGCGCCCTGTTCACGGCCGGCTGCAGCCCGCGCATCGGATCGGAGGCCGGAGCCCGTTGCGGCGCGAGTGCCCTCGGCACCGCGTACACGGGCGGCGGCGTCAGTTGCGGTCCACGCTCGGGCCCGGACCAGTTCATGGTCGGCTGCGACTACTGGGGCTACTAGGCGACCACGGACGCGAGGCCGCGCCCAACCCCACTTTCCTCCCCCATCTCTCCCCCCGCGGGCGCCCCTCGAGGGCCCCGCGCCCGCGACCCCCATGCGGGGCGCACCCCTCAGAATGACCTCGCTCAAACCACGGAGACACTCCCATGAAGCCCACCCACGCCATCGCGGCCTCCGCCCTGCTCCTGACCCTCCTGCTCCCTCCGGCGCAGGCCTTCCACAACCTGACCCCCTACACGCCGCCCTACTGCGAGATGGACGACGCGAACGCCCGCACGGCGTGCAGCGCCGACGAGGCGGCCGACCAGGAGGTCGATGACGCGGCGCAGGTCGTCTTCAAGCAGATGGACGCGGCCGGCGGCCTGGCTGAACGGGAACTCCAGGACGGCTGGACCGGCGGCTTCGGGCTGCTCGACTTCTGGGGAGCCCAAGCCAGCAAGGCGGTCGCCGACGGCTACGCGGACGCCCAGCACACGCTTGACACGGGCGGCGCCGCCGCCGACGACGCGGCGAAGAACGGCTGGAACAACGGCCTCGACACACTCGACGGCACCGGCCAGCGCGCGTCCGACGCGGCCGACGGCGGTTGGGACTACGCGTGGCACCAGGCGGACGTCGCCGGCGCCGCCGCGCAAGGCGCCCTCGCCGCCGGCTGGGGCCTCGGCCTCTCCGCCGCCGACGCCGTGGGCGGCCAAGCCGGCTCCGCGCTCGCGGGCGCCTGGGGCTCCGGATGGGGCACGATGGACACCGCGGGCGCCGCCGCCGAGCATGCCCTCGGCACCGGCTGGGGACAAGGCTGGGGCACCCTCGCCCACGCCGGCAGCCTCGTGGAGCCGGACACGAACCTCAACCAGCTGGGCGACTTCTGGGAGCAGTCCGTCTGCCAGAAGTACGTCCACCGCAACGACTGCGCCCTCCCCACCGAGCTGCCCCAGTTCGCGATCTGCTCCTACACGAGCACGGACTTCGATTGCGACGGCCTCTCGCTCTTGGACGAGTTCTGCTGGGACACGGACCCCCTCAACCCCGACACGGACGCGGACAACTGGAAGGACGGGCCCGAGGCCGGCCATTGGAAACGGCCCGGCGACGAGTGCCGCCAGGGCGGCGCCTCCGTGGCGCGCTACGACAGCTCCGCCATCGACGACGACGCCGACGGGCGACCCAACATCCTCGACCGCGACAGCGACAACGACGCGCTGCAGGACGGCGACGAGGCCCAGGGCGTGCACAACGTGGACTTCGGCCACGCCCCGACGGACCCCGCCGCGCGCGACACCGACATCGACCGCCTCTCCGACTACGCCGAACTCTGCAACGGCGCCGACGCGTCCGCCAACTACGGATGCGCCCACCAGGGCTGGGGCTCCGACCCGAACGAGGCCGACACGGACGGCGACGGCGCCAAGGACGGCAACGAGGCCCAGTACTGGGGCGAGTCGCGCTTCAACGTGAACTACGACGGCGACGCCTCCTCGAACAACCTGCGCGACGTCGACAGCGACGGCGACTCCTGGCCGGGGACGTCCAACGGCCTCGACGGCAGCGAGGTCCAGGCGAATCCCCCCTCGGACGCCGGCTTCTGGGACACCGACAAGGACGGCATCCCGGATGGGGCCGAACTCCACTACGGGCTCAGCCCCGTCCTCTACGATGGCCAGCTGGACGCCGACGCCGACGGCCTCACGAACTGGCTCGAGTACGCCGAGCGACGGCCGACGACGTGGAGCGAGGCGAGCCAGGGCCCGTGGACGGGCGGGTTCGACCCGACGAAACCGGACATGGACACCGACGCCGTGCGCGACGGCGACGAATACTACGGCACGCTCAACCCCTGGAAGGACACGCCCGCCTTCTACGCGGGCCGGGCCGGGTCCACGAACCCCCTGGACGCCGACACGGACAACGACAACCTGGGCGACGGAGCCGAGATCGCAGCCGGCACCGACCCCAACGACCCCATGGGGGACCTCGACGGCGACGGGCTCGACGATGCCCTCGAACAGGCCGGCTGGGACATCTACGTCAATGGCGCCGCGACCCACGTCACGTCCGACTTCCGGACCGCCCTCTCCGACGGGGACGGCCTCGACGACCACCACGAGTACGACACGGGCACGGACCCCCGCGCCGACGACACGGACGGCGACGGCTTCTCGGACGCCGAGGAGCCCGGCGCCGACTGCCGCCCGACGGACCGGGACTCGGACGGCGACGGCCTCGACGACCGGCGTGAGCACTTCGAGACGTTCACGCTGTGCAACGAGCGCGACACGGACGGCGACGGCTTGTGGGACAACCAGGAGATCACGGGCTGGACGGTCAATGTCAACGGCCAGAGCCGCACCGTCACGAGCGACCCGCTGCGCCCCCACTCGGACACGGATTCCCTCGACGACGGCCAAGAGTTCGCCACGGGCACGGATCCCCGCTCAGGGGACACCGACGGGGACGGCCTGGGCGACGACGCCGAAGTGGCGCGCGGCCTCAACCCGCAGGCGGGCGACGCCGACGGGGACGGCCTCACGGACAGCGAGGAACAGGACGCCTCCACGTCGCCGAGCAGCCCGGACACGGACGGCGACCAGCTCGACGACTTCGCCGAGCTGCGGATCTTCCATACCTCGCCCTTGGCGGTGGACACGGACGGCGACACGTACCCAGATATCGCCGACCCGCGCCCGCTGCAGGAGGACCAGGCTCCCATGGTCGTGAAGATCAATTCCGGCGACTACTCCAAGTACGCGGAGGTCCTCGTCGCCGACGCGAGCGCCGTGCACGTCGACATGTCCAGCTTCACGTTCACGGCGGACGCCTTCGGCGGCGGCTCGGACTGCACGGCCCGTTGGACCGACGATCGCCGGTCCGTGCCGAGCGTGACCCAGTGGTCCTTCGGGAAGCTCACGCTCTTCCGGATCGCGTTCAGCCAACCGCTCTACTACTGCAGCGGCTACGGGTTCAACGTCGTCGACGAGGCCGACAACACGCTCCAGGTCGAGTTCGGCCTCACCGGCGACGCCCACTGCCTGCGGACGTCCACCTTCGCGACCGTCGTCGCCAAGAAGGTCGGCGAGGTCGGCTGGGGCGTCATCGGCGGCCCCGTGGGCGAGACGGTGTTCACCATCGCCTTCGACTACAGCCAAGGCGGTGCCGAGGAGGTGCAGGGCACCCTGCCGATCACGCTCGCCGCCGGCATCCTGGGCCTGGCGGGCGGCCCCGTGACCGCCGTGGTCGTCGGCGCCACCGGGCTCCTGCTCGATGTCGCGCCCGTGCAGAGCGAGGGCTGCGTCGACCACCGAACGTGGAGCGTGGCCCCCCAGGTCAAGGAGCCCACGCAGGACGGACACGTGACCGACCGCACAGGCTACCGGGTCACGTTGAGCAACCCGGGCACCTACGAGGAGGCCTCGGACCCGCGCCCCGGCAAGGGCGGCACCGCCGTCCGGGGCGCCGGCGCGGCACGAGTGCAGCGCGAAGGGGCCGGCATCACGCCCGACGGCGCCCTCAACCTCGTCGAGGACATGGACCCCGTCGTCGACGGGGACCACCGCACCTACTGCGCCGCAGTGTTCCCGCCCGGAGCCTCGTGGCGCGTCGAGGTCTACCGGCACGTCGTCGTCACGGCCAAGCAGGTCATCTCCTGCTGAACGCCCGCACCCACCGAACGACGCCCGACCGGGGCTCCCGCCCCGGCTCCTCCCTCGAGGCTGGAGCCCCGGTCTCCGCCTTCGGCCGACGGTGTGGCCGAGGCGGGAGGCCGAATCGTCGTCCGCGACGCGGCCCGCTTCCGAGTGAAATTCAGGGCCGGGCGCGGGGACCGCGGGAGGGACCGAGTTGGGGGCCGCGGCGGCAACCTCAAGACCGCGTCCCCGCAATACCCGGCCGTGGTCGAACGGCGTCCGGGTCCGGCCGAGCGCAAGACCCCGAAACGGTTCTACACGGTGCTCTTGGTCGACGACGAGACGGACACGCTCGAGTCGCTGCGGCAACTCTTCGACCGGGAGGTCGACGTCCACGTCGCGAAGAGCGGCCGTGAGGCGTTGGCGTTCTTGGGCCGCACGCCCGTCGACCTCATGGTTGTCGACTACCGCATGCCGGGCATGAACGGCCTCGAACTCTTGGCCGAGGTCGAGAAGCGGGCGCCCGGGATCGACTGCATCATGATCACCGGCGTACCGGACCCGCCCGTCGCCGCCCGGGCCCTCAACGACGGAGGTCTCCGGCGGTTCCTCCCCAAGCCCGTCGACCCGCAGGAGCTGCTGCGCGTCGTCCGGGAGCTGCGCGCGGCCCGCCGTTGAACCTGCGCGAGGCCGAGGTGGCGTCCGCCGGCCAGAGCGCGCGGCGACCACAGGGGCCGAACATGCACAGCAGGGCCACCGGTCGACGGTGAAGCATCCGGGTCGAACTCGCTCCTGCCGGCAATGGCCGGCCCGGTTGATGCCTAATCGAAGGTGACGACGCCGGCCGCGCCGGTCCCCGCCGCGCCGCACGCGTTGCGGGTCGTCACGGGGCCCCCGACGTAGACCCACAAGGGCATCGTAGGCTCCAACAAGCCCCCGTGGAAGTAATCCACGAGGTCGGCGTCGTCGCAGAACGTGACCGCCAGCTCCTGCGGAATCAGGGGGTCTCCACAGATTCGGTTCACGTCGATGTCCTGGCACGCGAAGGCGCCCACGTGCTCGGTGTTGTCGCGGACGGCCACGAAGGTGTGGCCGTCGATGTTCCCAAAGTAGCCGGGCACGGCGCACGTGACCCCCGGCGTGAGGCTCTGGGGCGACCCGGTCATGAAGCCCACCTCGCAGCCGGTCTCCAAGCAGGCGCGGACGAGGCTGCACTCGTCGAAGCCGACGTACGCCTGGGCCCAACCCGCTTGCGCGGGGGAGGCCAAGCATAGGGCGGCGACGGCGCAGAGGCCGATTACGGCACGCATGGAATGCCGATTCGCGCCTCGGCTTTTGGACTTGGGCAAGTCCGGACTTGCCAATGCACGGGTCCACGGCGGCGACCCCTATCGAGACGGAGGTACCTGCGCCCCGAGAGGGCCCCCGACGCGGAAGCCGTTCGCGACGCGCTCGGCGGCGTCACGGGCACGGCGAGAGGAGGCGACGCGGCCGCTCCGCGTGGTCCGGGACCGCGCTACGAGGCGATGGGGCATCGGCAAATCGGAACCTGCCAACGGCTTAGGCATCCGGGTCTCTCCCTCGCGCCATGACTCATACCTCGATGGGCGTGCGGAGCACGCGCTCGAAATGTGCCACAGCGATTGCGAACTTGGTCCTCGCGGCGACCCTCGTCGGGTGGGCGAGCTCGGGAGTTACCGCGGACCTGCCAGTGCCTCCCGTGCTGCCGCTGCACACGGATGCCTTGCCCGTGGCGCCGAGCTGCGACGAGTCCGGGAGCCTCGTGTCCGCCGCCTACTGCTCCCAGCAGGCGACCACCACGGCGAGCTGTTCGAAGGACGACCCGTGCGACCTGACGGTCGGCTACGTCGGGGGTCCCGAACACGTCATCCAGGCGCTACAGCTGACGTGGAACGACGCCGACATCGACTGGGGCGAACAATGGGATTACGTCTTGAGCGAGAGGTGGTCCGATGGGACGACCCACGTCTTTTTGCATGTTTTCTGCGAGCGAAGCCCGTCTACGGGGGACGATGACTGCCGCGAAATCGTGCACGCGACCACGTACCGCGGCGACAACTGGTCCCTGCACTCGCAGTCCCGGAACGAGGGCAACCAGTGGCCGGAGGGCCACGTCGGATGGGTCGTCTCCTACGATCCTTGACGACGGCGGCCGCCGGGTCGTCTTTGCGAATACACCGCGCGGGGCGCGGCGCAGCCCGAAGACAAGCGTCGGGATAGGCCACGAGGGCGAGACGGAACGTGGAGCCGGGCGAGGAGGGGAGAGGGGGGAGCCGGACGCCGCCGGCCCCCCCGGTTCCACCCGTTCAGCCTCAGCCGATGCACGTCGAGCCCGAGCAGATGATGTGCACGTTGACGACGCGCGTCGTCTGGCTCGTCGCGAGGTTGCCGTCGCGCACCTCGACCTTCACCGTCTTGGCGCCCAACGACGTGTACTGCTTGGACGCCGTCTTCGTGGTCGAGAAGCTCGTGTCCCACGTGCCGTCGTTCTCGAAGTCCCAGCGCACCTGCAGGCTCGAGGACGGGGTCAGGTCGTCCGTCGAGCACGAGGCGTTGAACTGGAACGTCGTCGTGAGGCCGCCCTGCGTGGGCGTCGCCGAGAAGCACGCCGTGGGCGGGCTGTTCACGAGCACGCTCGCCGTGATCGTGGCCGTGGCGCCGTTGCCGTCCTGGACGTCGAGCTTGATCGTCTTCGTGCCCGACGTCGAGTACTGCTTCGTGGCGGTCTTCGTCGTCGTGTAGGACGTGTCCCAGACGCCGTCGTTCTCCCAGTCCCACCGCACCTGCAGGCTCGAGGACGGCGTCAGGTCGTCCGTGGAGCAGCCGGCGTTCACGGAGAAGACCGTCGAGGTCGTGCCGCTCGAGGGCGAGACGGTGAAGCAGGGGCTCGGCGGGTTGTTCACGAGGACGCTCTGGCTCGCCGTGTCCGTGAGGGCGCCCGCGTCCTTCACCTCAAGGGTGATGGCCTTGGTGCCCGAGGACGAGTACTGCTTCGTGGCGGTCTTCGTCGTCGTGTAGGACGTGTCCCAGAAGCCATCGCTCTCCCAGTCCCAGCGGACCTGGAGGGCGCTCACGCCGCCGTCGTCCGTCGAGCAGCCGGCGTTGACCGAGAACACGGTCGACGTCGTGCCGCTCGCCGGCGACACGCTGAAGCACGCGTCGGGGGCCGCGTTCGCGCCGCCCGACTTCTGGATGACGAGGTACCACATGAGTTCGCCGTTGACGTTGTTGCCGTTGGCGCTCGCGTCCGTGCGGCCGAAGTCGCGGTCGGAGTCGATGGCCCAGTGGATGTTGCGGTCCAGCCAGTCGCCCGCGATCTCGTACACCTCGAAGCTGTTCGTCGCGCCCGCCGTGAGGTACGCCAGGGGGATGTTGAACGACTTCCACTCGAAGGCGACGTTCGACCAGACGCTGCACGGGTTGTGCTCGCTCGCGGTGAAGCCGTTGGCCGTCAGGCGGTGGTTGTTGCCGCTGGCGCCGCACTCGACGGACTGCGCGCGCATCCACAGGGCGGCCGACGTCGCGCCCGTGAGCGCGTCGCTCGGGAGGATGAGGCGCTTGACGGCCACGTCGTCGCCGAAGTCGAAGTCGTACCACGTGTCCTGCTCATCGTCGTCGTCGCGGATCGTGAGCGGTCCGCCGCCCCCGCCGCCCTGGGACGCCGTACCCGTGACCTGGACGTCGTCGACGTACCAGCCTTCGTAGTTGTTGAACGCGCTGTCGATCGTGTCGAAGCGGAACCGGAGCTTGATGTTCTGGCCGGCGTACGAGGAGAGGCTCAGGTGTTCCGTGTTCCATTGGCTCATCGTGTCCGTGACCTGCAGGAGGGAGGTCCAGCTCGTGCCGCCGTTGTTGCTGACCTCGACGAACATCTGGTCGTACGTGATGCCGCCCTCGGTCTGGTACCAGCTCTTGAAGGAGAGCTTCGGCGCCGTCGAGGGCACGGTGACCGTTCCCGTCGTCGCGGTGCCCGTGTGCGTGGCGCCGTTGTCGTAGTTGCCCGTCGACTCCTGGCCGTACCAGAGGGACTTCGTGGCGGTGTTCGAGCGCCGCGACGTGAGGTGCCACATGCCGTTGAGGGTCCACCCGTTGGCGACGCTGTCGTCGAAGTTCTCGTTGAGGGCCCGCGTGATGGCCTGGTCGAGGCCCGCCTTGGCGTCGACCTCGCCGTAGCCGTACCCGTTGTCGAAGCCACCGGCGCCGAGGTCCTCGGCGCTGTTGCGCAGGATCGTGCGGACCTGGGCGGCCGTGAGGGACGGCGCGTAGCTCCAGATGAGCGCCGCCACGCCGCTCACGTGCGGCGTGCTCATGCTCGTGCCGGACATGTTGCAGTAATCGGTGTCGCTGCCGAAGCACGTGCTCAGGATGTTGTCGCCGGGCGCCGAGACCTCGGCCTCGGGGCCGCGCGAGGAGAAGCCGCACACGGCCCCCGTGGCGGTCGTGCACGTGACGGCCATGACCTCGTCCATCGTCGCCGGGAAGTTGACGCAGGGGTCGCAGCCGTCGTTGCCGGCGGCGGCGATGAGAAGGAGGCCCGCCGCGTCGGCGTTCTCGAGGGCCGTCCGGATGAGGTCCTGCCCACCCCAGGCCGTGAGCCAGCGCCAGCTCATGCTGATGATGTGCGCGCCGTTGGCCGTGCACCAGTCGATGCCGTCCGCGAGCATGTCCGCGCTCGTGCCGAAGGCGCCGATGCCCTTGACGCCGAGGATGCCCGCCTGGGCGATGCCCGAGATGCCCACCGCGTTGTTGATCGTGCCCGCGGCGGTGCCGGCGACGTGCGTGCCGTGGCCGCTGTCGTCCATGGGGTCGTTGTCGTCGTTGACGGTGTCGATGCCGCCGAGCCAGCGCGCGCCCGCGATGTCCTCGTGGGTGTAGCGCACGCCCGTGTCGACGACGCAGATCCACTTCGCGGCGCTGCCGAGCGTCGTGTCCCATGCCTCAGGCGCGCGCACGCGGCCGGGGCCGTACTGCGTCGTGAACGAGGGGTCCGTCGGCGTGTGGAGGGCCGGGTCGACGACGTCGTCGCCGCGGTCCATGAGCGGGTCGTGGAGGGTGCGCTCGTCGACGAAGCGGACGTTGGCGTCGTTGCGGGCCTCGCCGCGGAACTGGTTCGGGTTGTGCGCCTCGACGAGGGCGTAGTTCAGCCGCTCGTTGTGGTGGACGACCTGGCCGCCCTTGTACTGTCCGCCTTCGTGGGCCTGGGGCGGCAACTCGTGGAAGCCGACGATGAAGGTCGTGGGCGTCTCCTCGTCGCCCTGGGCGGAGGCGAAGCCGGCCCCGTCCAGGACGAGGGCGGTCCCCGCCAGGAGGATCGTGAAGAAGAAGGCGGTCGTGGAGCGTGTCATCGGAGCGTGCGGCCGAGGCTGCATGCGGGCCCCAGCTTCGGCCCGCCCTCATGAAGGCTCCCCGCCCGTGTGCCCTTCGCGTGCGTTCTCGTTGCCACGCCGGCGGCAGGAAACGCACACCATCGCGAAACGGTTTTCCGCCCCAGGGCGTACGCGGGGCCGCATGGTGGAGCTCGAGTCCTACGCGCTCTTCGTGCGGCTCCTGCCGTGCGTGTTCCTCCTCTGGCTCGCCTGGGTCGTGGGCCGCAGTGCGTTCCCGCAAGGTTCAAGCCGCTGGCTGGGCGCGTTCTTCACCGTCGTCGCCCTGGGCTTCTTCCTCCAGTTCCTCTACCGCCTCTTCGAGCCCCTGGGCGGCGCCGCGCAGGGCCTCGTCGCCTTCGAGAACGTCCTCGGGGCGATCGATCCGCCGATCCTCCTGGCCTTCAGCCTCGCCGTCCTGCAATCGCGTTGGCTGCGCGCGCCCTGGGTGTGGATCGCGTACCTCGTCGCCGGCCCCGCCTCCTTCTTCCTCTCGTACGCCGGCGCGGCGGACGCGTATCCCGCCCTCAAGTTCTGGGGGCCCATCGCGTACGTGAACGTCACCTACCTCGTGAGCTTCGGCCTGCTGCTGCGCGCGTACCTGCGTGAACCCTACAAGTTCCGCGCGCGGCAACTGTTCTTCGTCGTCGTGGCCGTGGGCTTCGCGGCCTTCTCCCGCAGCGGGGCCCTCTTCTTCGGCGGCCTGCGCTCGGCGGACCCCGGACGGGCGTTCGTCCTCCCCTCCTTCCTCGTCGAGATCGGCCTCCTCGTCGCGTTCTGGGCGACGACCCGGTTCCTCGTCCCCACGGCCGTGCGCCGTTCGAACGCCGTCTACGCCTGGCTCTTCGCGCTCCTGGCCGCCTTCGCCGTCGCGTACTACCTCGTCGTCCTCTGGGACGACCTCCTGGGCTTCCACGCGTCGCTACGCGTCCAGTACTTCGGACTGCGGTGGCTCGTCGTCGGGGGCATCCTCGGCTACGGCGTCGTGCGCCACCAGCTCTTCGACTTCGGGTTGCGCACGCGCCAGGCGGCCGCGTTCCTCAGCGCCGTCGCCGTCGGGCTCGCCGCCGCCTTCATCGCCGCGACGCGGGCCCAGGCGGGCGGGACGCCCATCACCGGAGCGCGCGCCATCGGGTTCGCCGCGGGCTTCGCGGCGAGCCTCCTCACCTACCACCTCGTGGCCTGGCTGTGGCGACGCTCCCGCCGCGGTGCGGACCTTCCCGCCAGTTACCGACACCGCCGCCTCGAGCTCTACGAGGCCGCGCTCGAGTTCTCGCTGGCCCACCGCGACTGGACGCTCGCGGAGCGGCTCTTCGCGGACACACTGCGCGACGTGTTCGAGATCACGCCCGAGGAGCACGAGCGCGTCCTCAAATCGCTTCAGGGCGCCCTGCCGGAGACGGGCGCGGGCGACGGGGCCGGCCCTCGCCGTTAGACACGCGGCGCACCGGGCGCGCGGAACTTGTTGCGCGCCCACAGGAGGAGGGCCGTCTGGTTCCGGATGGCCCACCAGGCGGCCTCGGAGCGGCGTCCCGCCATGCGCAGGTGGTGGATGTACTCGACGAGGGAATCCATCGAGCCGGCCTGGGGGTCGAAGGCGGCCGCCCACCGGTCGTGGATGGCCCGGCGTTCGGCCTCGGCCAGCTGGCCGTAGACGGCGTCGCGGATCTCGTCGTGCATCTCCAACGCGCCGCCGCCGACGCCCGTCACGATGCGGGACCCGACGAGCCGCTCAAGGGCGACGGGTTCGAACCGCACGGTCGCCTCGAGCAGGGTTCGGGAGACGGGTCCGCGCACGGCCGAGAGGTGCTTGACGATCTCCATCTCGCCGGAGGACGAGGCCTCCCATACGCCCTCGCGCAGGTACCGCACGAGCCCTTCCTGGGCGGCGGCCTCGCTGCCGCCGGCCGCGAGGAGTTCGAGGAAGAGCGGGTTCCCGCCCGAGCGTTCCGCCAATCGGGCCCGTTTCGTCTCGGGCACGCCGCGCACGGAGAGCAGTTCGCGGCGCTCGTCCGCGCTCAGGGGCGTGAGGTCGATGCGCAGCGCGCGGCGCATGGCCTCGACGGGCAGTCGCAGCGTGCGGCCGATCCAGACGACCTTGAGGCCGCCCGGGCGCTGCGCCGCCGTCGCGAGGCCCTCGAAGGCCTGCCGCAGCGAGTCGTCGGCCTTGTGGACGTCGTCGAAGACGAAGAGCAAGGGCAGGTTCCGCAGGCGCGCCGGCAGTTGTTCGACGAGGTCGTGGGCCCGTTCACTCGTCGAGGAGGGAAGCGGGCGGCCGACCCGCAGCAGGAAGCCCGCGAGGCGGGCCAGGAACTTGGCGGGACTCATGTTCGGGGAGAGGCGGACCCACAGGACGTGGCGCCGCGGGGCCGCGTCCTGCAGCACGTGGGCCACGAGGATGGACTTGCCGATGCCTCCCGCGCCTTCGACGAGGCAGGACGGGGCGGGCTCGCCCATCCATTCGGCCAGTTGCCGCCGCTCGGACGCGCGCCCGACGAAACCCGCCACGACGGGCGCGTCTTCCAGGTCGCGGACGAAGGCCTGTACGGCCGCCGATGGAACGTCGAACCCCGTCCCCGGTTCGTCCGCCTCGAGGGTGCGCACGACGTCCCACATCTGCCGGTCCGGCCCGGCCCTGCGCAGGAGGTCCCCTAGGCGCTCGCGCCGCGCCGGCGCGTCCGGGACGGGCACCTCGACGACGAGGTCCCCGAGATTCCGTTCCAGGTCGGCGTAGGCACGGCGACCCGAATCGGAGAGTGCGAAGACGAGCATCGTGCGGCCGAAGCCGGGGACGCGGACCCGTTCCCGGGCCACGAGGCCCTCCCGTGCCAACGCCTCGAGCATCCGGGACACGTGCGTCCGGTGGAGGCCAGTGGCGTTGGCGATCCCCACCTGGGTCGAGGCGAGCGCCGCCTTGGAGGCCGTCTTGCCCAGGTAGAGGAGGATCTTCTCCCGGACGGAGAGCTTGGGCAAGGAGCGCTGCGACGGAATCCGAGTTCACGACCGCCGCCGATGAGTGAGGGTCCGCTTAAACCGCTTTTCGAGAGGTCCCGAAACCCGCCCCGCCCCCGCGTCGCTTGGAATCTTGCAAACGCTAGGAACAATTGACAATATCCTCCGCGAGGCTCGTCGGCTTGGGTAACTCCCATGAGGAAAACCATCCTGATGACGGTGATCGCGCTCACCGTCCTGGCAAGCGCAGCGATTCCGACCGCCTCGGCCTGTCAAGCCACGCAGCCCACCGTGAACTACGTGGTTTGCAGCGGCGAGAAGTTCGACGACGTGGACTCCCTGCTGGGCTACGTCGCCGAGGGCGTCCAGCTCGTCCTCGAGATCGTCGACCACGCCATCTAGACGCGCCTGCGGCACGCCTGGGGGGCCCGTGGTGTTTCGACGCCGCGCGGTCCCCCGGTGCGGCCGTTGGCCGAAAGACGGCCGGCTGCCATGGGCGGCCTTCACTTCCCGGCGCCTTTGACGCGACGATAGGCCGCGACGTAGTCCTTCATCGGCGTGCGGGCGACGGCTTGCCCGATGACGTCGAGCGGCAGGTCCTCGGCGCGCTTGAACCGGACGCAGGACTTGCCCATGTCGAGTCTTTTTCCGCTCGCCTCGTACGCCTGGCGGAACCACCTGCCGGTGGCCGCGTCGCCGTAGACGTTCATGAGGTAGAGCGAACGGTGGTTCTTCTGGGCCGCGAGGGCCACGTAGGGAAGCGGGTGGCCGTTGTACGTGTCGGGCAACGCCTGGAACGGCACAACGTACGAGAGCATCCCGAAGTCGATGGTCTCCTCGTACCCCTTTGGAAGGTTCTGCAGGATCACGCGACGCACCGCCTCGATCTCGCGTCGGTCTTCCAGCGACAGGTCCGCGAGGTAGTCGTCGACGGTCGTCGCCGGGCTCCGCACAGGGCCGGCAATCCCAGGCGGGTTCTTGAAATCCCCCGCGTCGTCGAACGGGCCTCAACGCGGGCGACCGACGCCGCGCACCTTGGGCAACACGGGCACGGTCGGCCGCGAAGGCGGGACAAGGACCTCACGCCGGAAGCCCAGGCCGGCCGGGAACCAGTAGACGCCGCGCGAGCCGCGCCAGACCTCGCCGCCCAATCGCCGGGCCTCATCGAACACCCGGATGAGGTCGATCCGGTCGCGGGCGTGGTCGCCCGCCTGTCGCGAGAGGCCTACGCCGCACCGGGCGCCGACGCTGAACCGGCCGCGGCTGGGGTAGAGCCTCAGCCACTCGTGTTGGACAGGCTCGGCCTCGCACGCGCTACAAGCTTGCCCGACCACGAGACGAAGCATTCCACGGTGCGATTTGAGGCTTGCCCGGGAAAACACGCCCTATCGGGCGAGAGAACGCGAGGTCCTTACGTCCAGAGCCGCAGGTCGCACGGCGAGGGCGACCTGCCGTTTGGCGCTCACCGCGCGCGCGGCGCGGTCCCTGGAGGCTAGGTCTTCGCCTTGGCCTTGGACCCGTTCGAGGCCGCGACCAACGTCTCGGTCATCTCCCACAGTCGCTTGCGCGCCTGCGGGTCCGAGCCCTGGCCGGGCGTCTTGAGCGGTTTCCGCTTCTGCCACAACTGGCCCGTGACCTGCGCCGCCTCGGGCGCCGTCGCCAGCCACAGGACCGTGTCGGCGCCCTTCTCGGGCGTGCCGCCGAACGTGTTCGTGACCCACCGGAAGAAGCCGCCCGTCTCGTTGAGGAGCTGCGTGTGGGCGACGAGGCCCGGGTGCACGGCGTTCGCCACGACGCCCTTGCCGTTCATGCGTTCGGCGAACTCCTGGGTGAAGAGGACGCGCGCGACCATCGTCGGCGGCGTCGACTTGATGTACGAATACGGTCGGCGTTCGAAGTTGGGATCGTCGAAGTCCACCTTGGCGCCCCCGTACCGCGAGGAGACGTTCACGACGCGCGACGGCGCCCCGCGTTGGAGAGCGGGCGCGAGGAGGTTCGTGAGGAGGAAGTAGGCGACGTAGTTCGTCGCGAAGGTCCGCTCCAGGCCGTCCTCGGTGACCTCGCGCTCGGGCACGAAGACGCCGGCCGCGTTGACGAGGATGTGGAGTTCCTTGTGCGCCTTGAGGAAGGCCGCGGCGGCCTCGCGGATGGAGCGTTGGCTGGAGAGGTCCGCGACGAGGAGGTCCACGCGCGCCTTGGGGACCTCGCGCTGGATCTCTGCGACCGTCGCCTCCCCCTTGGCGCGGTTGCGCACGACGAGCGTGACGTGGGCGCCCCACTTGGCGAGCCCCTTCGCCGTGGCCTGGCCGATGCCGGACGTGGCCCCCGTGACGAGTGCAATCGTGTCCCTTGCAGTGCGCATGTGGCGTCGGATGCGGCGAAACCTCTTAAACGAGGCCGGTAAGGACTTATGGAGCGGCCGACGAGTGAGGTCGCGTGACGACGGGCCTCGTCGTCGGTTCACTCGTCTCGCTCGTGGCCTGCGGGAGTTTCGCGTTCGTCGCACACGTGTTCTGGACGTGGCCGGCGGGCCGGACGCAGGGCGGCGCGACGCGCGCCTTCGCCCTCCTGTGGGTCGCCATGTCCATCTTCATGGCCGAACGCGGACTCGTGGGCCTCGCGGCCGCCGCGGGTTCGGCGCCGCTGCCGCTCTACGTGGCCACGCGCTACGTCGAGGTCGTCCTCGTGTGCGTGGCCGCCTGGGGGATGACGTACTACGTGGCCTACCTCTACACGGGTTGGCGGTCGCTGCGGCCATTGCTCGCAGTCTACTTCCTCCTCGTCGGGCTCGCCTACGCGGCCGCCACGGCCGCCGGTCGACCCTCCGGCGTGACGGTCAGCGGTTGGAGCGCCGGCCTCACGCCCGCCACGCCCTTCATCGACGCGATCTACCTGGCCTTCGGGCTGCCGATGCTCGTGTCGATCCTCGCCTACCTCACGTTCGCAGGGCGCCCCATCACGCCCATCCAACGCTACCGGGTCGTCCTCACGTCTGCGTCGCTCTTCGCGTGGGTGCTGGCCGGCCTCGCCGCGAGCATCGCGGGCGACTCGTTCGCGTCCTTCCTCGCCATCACCCTCCTGGGCATCGTCACCGCCCTCGGGGTCTTCCTCGCCCACCGGCCGCCGGAGGCCGTCCGCCGGCGGTTGTCAGCAGGCCGGTCCCCGGCGCAGCGTACGACCGGCGTCCAGTTGTCGCGCGAAAGGTTCCGAGAACGCGTGGCGGAACTCGTCTAGGACGCGTGGACGAGTGAACATGGATGGCTGCGCACGGCGCCGTCAGAACGCCCGCTTCAATCCGAGCAGGATGTGATCGGGGCCGGCCCCGCAAGCATCGTCCGTGATCGGATCCTCGTCGATGAGGAGACACGGGACGAGGTCGCCGCTGGGATCGGGAGGGATGGTCCCGTGGCCCGGGAAGCAATCGCCCGTCAGGCCGATCCCGCCGCGTTGGAGGCCCGGGACGCCGTTCGACTCGTAGTAGACCCAGGTCCCGTCGCCGATGAGCACGCCGCAACTGGGGAACATGGTGTCCGGGGTGGGGCAACCGCGGTCCTCGAGGTAGTAGAGGTGGTCGACGGGCCGCAGGTCGACCTCGATCACGTTCCACGCCTGGTCGGGAACGCAGCCCTGCGCCGAGGCGGGACTGAGCACTGCGATCGACAATGCGGCAAACGCGGCGGACCAGCCAATTCGCATGGACGGCGCCATCGCAAGGGCCGTCGTCGCCTTTGTGGACGGACGCGTATCTGCCGCGTCGGGCTTACCCGCAGGAGCCTTCGAGAAGGCTCAGATTGATGGTCGTCGGCGGCACGCGCCGGTGCGTCGCCTGTTCGTACGCGTACGCGTAGGAGAGGAGCTTGGCCTCGCTCCAGGCGGGGCCGAAGAAGCTCAGCCCTTGCGGGTTCTTCCCGTTGTAACCGGCGGGCAGCGTCACCGTGGGGTAGCCGGCGGCGGCGCCCAGGGACGTGAAGGGCGCGCCGGAGCCGATGATCGCCTCGACGTCGTTGTCGGCAAAGAGCTTGTCCGCGGCGAGGCGGCTGGAGGCGACGACGGGGATGGCGGCCGCCTCGGCCTGGATGCCGTTGCCGGCGTTCGCGTCGGAGAGGATGAGCAGGTCCTGGCCGTACTTCAGCTTGTCCGGGTGCTGTTGGTTGAAGAGGATGATGTCCGTGAGGTCCTTGACCGGCAGTCCCGGCCCGGCCTCGTGGGCCAGGTAGTCGTTGATGCCGTAGTGGAACTCGTTGAAGATGAGGGGAATCTCCAGGATGCTGACTTGGGTGAGTTGGTTCGATTGCAGCGGAACGAGGATGGCGCCGAGGGCGGCGAGGTCCTTGAGCGCCTGTTGATACGTGGCCGAGGTCGAGGTCGGGTTGTTGACGCCCAGGCGCACGCCGCGCAGGGCGTCCGTCGTGAGCGTGGCCGTGTAGTCGTGGTCGGGCGGAAGGTGGGCGTCGCTCTCGGCCGTGGCGGGGTCGCGGGGGTCCGTGCCGGCGATGGCTCCCAGCATGGCGGCGGCGTCGTAGACGTTGCGCACCATGGGGCCCGGCACGTCGAAATTCTCGGCGAGCGGGATGATGCCGGCGCGGCTGTTGAGGCCCATCGTGGGCTTGAGGCCGACGACGCTGTTGGCGTTGCTGGGCGAGAGGATGCTGCCGGAGGTCTCCGTGCCGATGGAGCCGGCAGAGAAGGCCATCGACGTCGCGACGCCGGAGCCGGAACTCGAGCCGCTGGGGTCGCCGCCGTGGTAGGCGTTTATGACCTGGCCGCCGAGGGTGCTGTAGCCGCTGGGCATCGTGAGCGAGACCCAGTTGGCGAACTCGGAGAGTTGGGCCTTGCCGAGGATCACCGCGCCCGCCTCGCGCAGGCGCGCCGTGATCGTGGCGTCCCGGGGCGGCACGTTCGCCTCGAGCGCGATGGAGCCCGCCGTCGTGGCCATGTCGGTCGTCCCTACGTTGTCCTTGAGGAGGATGGGGATGCCGTGCAGGGGGCCCCGGACGTGGCCGGCCTTTCGTTCGGCGTCCAGGCGCTTGGCGTCCTCGAGCGCGTTCGGGTTGACGACCTGGATGGAGTTGAGCCTGGGTCCGTTGTTGTCGAAGGCCTCGATGCGCGCCATGTAGGCCTCGACGAGTTCGACGCTCGTGAGGCGGCCCTGGTCCATGAGTTGCTGGAGGTCCCACATGGTGGCCTTCTGCAGGTCGACGCCGCGGACCTCGCCCGCGCACACGACCTGTCGTTGACCCGGCGGCGCGTCGGCGGCCGACGGCGACGCGGCGGGGGACTGGAGGCAACCCGAGACGAGGATGAGCGCCGTGGCGCAACCGACCAGGAACCCCGTTGCGCGCGAGCGGTTGGCAGAGTCGAGAGAACGAAGGATACGCATCGGCCGCACCACCGGACCCATGGGTCCGCCGGAGAGAGCCGTCGGGTGGCTACAAGAGCCTTCCGGCGGACGCAAGACCTGGGCTTCCTGTGCAGCGCGGAGGGCGCAGGGGCGGTTGCGACGCCGACCAACGCTTCGCGTAATTCCGACCCACGCGTGCCGCGCTTCCAGCGGCGCGGCGCGCGAATCCCCGCGCAAGACGCAGGCTTATGTGGGTCACTTACGCTTAGGATACCGCATGACCGCTCGAAACTCACAGAGCCGTGCGTCCGTCGACCACTCCTTCCCCGTAGCCAACCCTGACAAACCCCAGGCCGCGTGCGCGATCCTCCTCGATACCAGCCAAAGCATGCGAGGCGAACCCATCCGCGCTCTCGAGAAGGGCCTGGCCGCGTACCGCGAGTTCCTCTCCCAGGACGAGGAGGCGAAAGTGATCGTCGAGACGTGCATCATCACCTTCAGCGACGAGGCCAAGGTCGTCCACCCCTTCTCGAGCGTCGAAGAGATCCCCGAGACCGTCGAGATGAAGGCGGGCGGCTGGACGGCCATGGGCGCCGCCCTCGACCTCGGCATCCAACAGATCGAGGACCGCAAGCAGTACTACAAGGACGAGGGCGTCGACTACTACCGGCCCTTCCTCATCCTCATCACCGACGGCGCCCCGACCGACCTCAAGACGAAGACGCGCTTCGACGAGATGAAGGCGAAGATCCAGGACGGCGCGAAGAACCGCAAGTTCACGCCCCTCTTCTTCGGCACGGGCAAGGCCAACTTCGAGAAACTCAAGGACCTCGTCGGCGAATCCGGCCAGGTCACCGGCATCGACGGCGCCCGCTTCGAGGAGTTCTTCGTCTGGCTCAGCAAGAGCGTGAGCGGCATCAAGAACTCCAAGCCCGGCGAGGTCATCGAGTTCGAGGACCCGACGAAGAAGTCCCGCTCGACGCCGAACCCCTTCGCGTTCGAAGTGTAGGATGCGGGTCGCAAGCGGTCGACGCGCGGGGCGAAGCCATCGCCAGCGCAACGTCCCCTGCCAGGACGCCTCTGCCATCGTGCGACAGCCCGAGGCCGGCCGCGTCGTGGTTGCGGTCGCGGACGGCCTGGGCTCGCGCGCGCAAAGCCACATCGGCAGCCAGACGGCCTGCGACGCGGCCGCCCAGCACCTGGCGGGCGAGCCCACGTGGGACGAGGCGGCCGTCCGGCGGGCCTTCGAGGCGGCCCGGCAGGCTCTCGAGTCGAAGGCGGGCGAGCTGGGGTTCGCCCCGGCCGAACTCGCCACGACGCTGCAGGTCGCCGGCGTGGGCCCCGAGAAGGTCGTCGCCGGCATCGTCGGCGACGGCGCCGTCGTCGCCCACGCGGACGAGCCGCGGATCCTCCTCGCGCCCGAGGACATGCAGTACGCCAACGAGGTCGTCCCGCTGACCGAGGCCGCCTGGCCAGAGCACTTCCGCTACGCCGAACTGGACGCGCCGCAATCCGTGCTCGTCTTCACCGACGGCCTCACGCGCCTCATCCTCGAACGCCGCAAGGGCGGATGGGAGCCCTTCCGGCCCTTCTTCGACGCCTTCCTGCCGACGATCAACGGCGAGGGCTTCGATGAAGAGCTCGTCTCCCGCTTCCTAGAGGGCGAACGCGTGGACGCCTCGTGGGACGACGACAAATGCCTCGTGGTGGTCGGCCGTGAAACTGCGACTCGTTGACGCCTCGGGCACGCCGATCGCGCTCGAGCACCGCCTCGGGCGCGGCGGCGAGGGCGAGGTCTACGCCATCGCGGGCTCGCCCCACCTCGTGGCCAAGCTCCTCTATCCCAAGAGCCGCACGCAGAACAAGTTCGACAAGCTGCGCGCGATGGTCGCGCGGCCGCCCGCGGGCGCGTACGACGTCGTCGACGCGTTTCCGGTCCTCACGTGGCCGCGCAGCCTCCTCTTCGAAGAGGCAGGGCGGATCCGGGGGAAGCGGCCCATCGGGTACACGATGGCCCGCATCCAGGAACGCGACTTCATGCCCTTCTACCGGATCACGTCGTCCGGCCGCCGCCGCGAACTCGGCGGCGCCCCGCTCACGTGGGACCGCCTCGTCGTCCTCGGCATCCGGCTCTGCCACGTCGTGCGCACCCTCCACCGCCTCGACTACGCCGTGGGCGACATGAACGACCGCAACGTGCTCGTCAGCCGCCGCTTCACGCCGCTCTTCATGGACACGGACAGCTTCCAGGTGCCGCGGCCGGGCGGCGGGCACTACCCGTGCATGGTCGGCGACCAGATGTACTGGCCGCCGGAGCACCTCGACGTCGACTACACGACGTACCGCGGCAGCCGCGTCACCGGCGACCGGTACGCCCTCGGCGTGCTCCTCTTCCAGCTCTTCCTCAACGGCCACCGGCCCTTCCAGGCCCGAGGGTCCCAAGTGGAGCACCTCGAGTCCCTCGTGGACAAGACGCGCGCCGGATACTTTCCCTGGAGCGCCCCGCAGCCGGGCCGCTTGGAGCCGCCGGCGGGAGCCCCCGACTACGCCAACCTTCCGCGCCCCGTGCGTGCCCTCTTCGAGCAATGCTTCGTCAAGGGACACCACAAGCCGGGCAAGCGCCCCACCGCGGACGACTGGTACCGCTGCCTCCTTCGGGTCCGCGAGATCGGCTTCCAGACGTGTCCCCGGCTCGCGGCGCACGTCTACGGCAAGGACCAGCGGGAGTGCCCATGGTGCCGGGACCCGAACAATCCGTTCGGGATGCCCGCCGGCTGGAAGCCTCCGCGGCGGCCGGCGCCCCGGCCGCGCCACGTGCCGACGCCGCCCGTCCCGAAACCCGCGACGACGAAGCCCCAGCCGAAGCCCATCTTCGCCCGTTCCGCGAAGCCGCAACAGCCGAAGGCCGCCGCTGCGCCCGTCTCGCGAGCCAAGCCCAAGCCGTCGTCCCCTAAATCGAAGGCGCCAGTTGCGGCGCAGGCGAAACGTCGCGGCCCCGCGGCCAAGAAGGAACCCTCGAACGTCCGACCCGTCCTCGTCCGGACCGTATGGGTCGCCGCCGTCCTCCTCGTCTGCGCGACGTCCACCCTGGCCCTCCTCGCCATCCCCATGATCGAGGCCAAACAGGTCGCGCTCTTCGCGCTCACGACGCTGTGGATCTCGGGCGCGTTCCTCGCCCTGGGTTGGAGGCGGGTCCGAAAACGCCGGACAAGCGCCATGGTGCTAGCTTTCGTCGCCGTGGGCGGGATCGCCAGCGCCGGCATCGCCTTCGCGGCGGGCTGGCAATGGCTCGACTACGCCAACGCCGCCATGTCGCTCCTTCTTGGAATCGCGACGTTCGTCGTCCTCGAGCGGGGCCAGCGACTCGCCTTTTGGCCGCGGCCCCGCGGAGCCCTCCACGCGACGGCGGCCATCGGCGCCTCCTACGCGCCGGCGATGCTCGTCTGGCTCACGACGCGGATCTGACGCCCCTGCGCTACACGACGCCTACGACGAGCAGGATGATGAGGATGATGAGCAGGACGCCGAGCCCGCCGCCCGGACCGTACCCCCAGCGCCGACTATACGGCCACGTGGGCAACGCGCCGACAATCAGCATAATCAACAGAACCAGCAGCAGCACTCCAAGCACGCTCATGATGAATCGTATCCTATTCGGTCGTCCACCTTATATGGTCTCTTGCGGGCCGACATGTAAGCGTCCGTTTCGTCACGCGAGCGAAGCCGCGCGAGGATGGCTCCAGGACGCACGGCGCACGGGTGAGGCTAGAGAAGTTCGTACATGCGCTTGACAAGCGCGCGTTCGAGGATGACGAGGTGCGGCGGCGCGTGACCCAATGCCGGCTCGGACAACGCTGCGGAGACGAGCTTCGAACCGTCCGGCCGACGGAAGACGCGAATCGTGAGGTCGATGTCCTTCTCGGTACCGTCGCGGCGCCGCGCCGGGACCCGCACCGTCGAACCTTGGAGGTTGGAGACGCCCGTGCGGACATAGCGCGCGAACCCCGCCAGGTGCCGCGGCAACAACCGGTCCGGGATGACGGTGGTGAGCGGCCGTCCGATGAGGCTCTCGTCCCAACCCAGGAGTTCCAGGGCACTGGGCGTCGCGAAGCCGATGAGGCCATCATCGTCCACCGCGACGACGGCCCCCGACGCCACCTCGTACAGGAGCCGGGTCTCGTCCGCCCGGTGCATAGCCGCGCAATATAGACCCTCCGTTAGAAAAGGGTCGCGGCGGCGCCCCAAGGGGCCGGGCCCGCAGTCACAGGTGCACTCCGTCCCTTCCACAGTCTTCTTAGGCCCCAAAGGACAGCGCCCCCTGTCGTGGCGGACCACACGGTGCGGGGGATTCTCACTTGACGAGCGGGACCCTCGTCGCCGGGGCCGCCTACGCTACCGCGGCCGCGCTCGTCTACGGTTTCGTCGCGCATCGCATGGCCCGCCGCAACGCCACGAACCCCGAGGTCCGCTTCGCGGCCTCGCTCTACGCGTTGTGGTGGGCGGGCGTCGGCGCCACGTCCGTGGTCGTCGCTGCAAGCAACGCTCTCGGCGCCGCCGGCGTGCGATCGCTCATCCCGTACATCGCCCTCGACTACCTGGGTCTCCTCGCCGTCTGCGTCGCCGTCTGGGGGCTCCTCTACTACGTCGCCTACCTGCTGTGGGGCAACGGCAACCGCATCCTCACGGTCCTGACCCTCTTCTACGGCGCGAACGTCCTCATCATCCTCGTCCAACTCACGCTCGCGCGGCCCATGGACGTCCACGTCAGCCGCTGGCGGGCGGACCTCGTCTACGACCAGAGCACGGCCCCCGCCGTCGTCCTCGCCTTGGGCACCCTCGTCCTATTGCCGATCATGATCGCCACCGTGGCCTACTTCAGCGTCTACTTCCAGGCCGTCGACGCCTCCGCCCGGTACCGCGTCGCGGCCGTCACGACGTCGATCCTCGTCTGGCTGGAAGGATTGTTCCTCGGCCACATCCCGTCCTTGGCCGACCACGACGGGTGGCAGATCGCCGGCCACCTGGCCACGTTCGCCTCCGCCCTCATCGTCCTGGCCGCCTACCACCCCCCCGCGTGGTTGGCCCGGCAACTCGCGGCGGACGTCCGCGGCACGCGGCTGCCGCAAGCCAGCGACGGCGACCGCCGCTAGAGGCTCCCACCCGAGCTTGGGCCGCAAGACGCGAACGTTTTTCTCCAACCGCCCTCATGGGCGGCCGAAATGCGCTACGGGCGAGGCCTCCCCATCGTCGCCCTCCTCGTCGCGGGATGCCTCTCGGCGTCCACGCCACAGACCGGACCGCCCACGACGAGCGCACCCACGAGCGTCACCTACCCGTGGGGCATCACCGAGTGCGCCTTCACGATCGTGAGCATCCCCGTGCCCGCCGACCGATTGGCCTCGCGGCTGCCCGCCAACTTCCGCGTGGGGCCCTCGACGTTCAGCCGCGTGCCCTCCGAGGCCGCCCTCGATTTGGACGTGTACGACTGCAAGGCCGGCGTGGGACTCAACGAGACGCTCTCCGGCGTCGACTACGGCTCCTTCTACACCGGCGTCACGCCCCCCGACGAGCTGCGGGAGGACGGCTACGGCGCCTACTTCGTCAAGTGGGACTTCCTCGTGCCGGACGCGGCGCGCCGCAACGTCTTCCGGGCCGCCGGCCTTCCCTCGCATGATGGCTCCGCCGACGTCACCGTGACGCAAGGAGTCGTGACCGCGTCGCTCGAACTCGCCGACGCGGGAGGCTTCCGCTTCACAGGCACCGTAGGCGACCTCCAACCCCAGGCCGCCCCCTTGCCCTTCATGGAGTACACGCCGCTGGCGGGCCCCGCGTCCCTCGCGCGCTGGCACGCACGCCTGCACGATGCGCGGATCGGCGAGGGCGCCGGCGAAGTCGAACTCGTGCCAGGCTCGTGGGTCGCCGACCTCGCGGGCTCGACGCGCGTGCCCGCGACCGCGATCGCCGGCGTGTGGAACCTCGACGAGGCCGACGTGACGTTCCCGGTCCCATGGCCCGCCTAGGTCCACGTGTAGGTTGCGCTCGTCACCGTCGCCCCCGCATCGTCCGTCGCGCGGAACCGGACCTGCGACCCGTTGGGCGTATAGAGGCTCTTGGCCCAGTTGCCCCAACTCTGGAGCGTGAGGGCGGTCCAGGCGCCCCCGTTGATGCTCGTCTCCACCTTCGCCACGTGGTTCGAGCTCGTGACCTTGACTTCGACCCACCAGTCGTTGCCGACGGCCTGGGGCGTGAACGTGGCCGCGAAGGGCCCCGCTGTGCCCCATTGCACAGGCGCCGAGGTCGCGGTGGCGCCCGTCGTGCTCGTGGCGCGGAAGACGACCATGCTGCCCTTCGGGACATAGAACGACTTGGCCCAGTTGCCCCAACTCTGGAGCGTGAGCGCCGTCCACGTTCCTCCGTTGACCTGGGCCTCGACCTTGGCCAAGGGTTGGTTGGCCGTGACCTTCACCTCGACCCACCACTCGTTGCCGACGGCCTGAGGCGTGAACGTGGCCGCGAACGCGCCGCCCGTGGGCGAGGTCGTGGGCGTCGTGGTTGGTGTGGTCGTGGGCGTGGGCGAGGGCGTGCCGCCGCGCGACATGCTGACGTAGGGCAGGTGGGGCCACATCGAGCTGTACGCCACGCCCGTGTCGTAGACGAGGACGGCCGCACCGCCCGCCGTGGACGTGGAGGGACCGACCTCGATCACCCACTGCATGGTGCCCGTGTTCCACAGGTCCGCGACGATGGGTTCACGCGCGGCCTGCCACGGGTAGAGGTCCACGAAGGTCTCCTTGGCGCCCGTGCGGGAATCCAGGTACCAGATGCCGTCGTGGCTGCCGCTCGGGCCATTGGCCAGCACCTCCTGCACGCCGTCCGCGTCGACGTCGGCGAGCGCGAGGTCCTTGTTGCTCCAGTACGTGTCCAGGGATTGGCGCCAGAGGAGGGCTCCCGTGTTGCTGTAGCGGTAGAAGTGCCCGGGTCCGGTGCGTTTCCACGCGTCGGCCTCGTTGGCGGGCGGCTTGTGGCCGATCGTGTTCCAGTCGCCCCAGAACACCTCGTTCTTGCCGTCCTTGTCCGAGTCGACGATGATGGGGTGCGTGTACGTGAGCGGGTTGCCGGTGGGGTCCTGCTTGCCCCAGAGGAAGGCGCCGCCGGAACTGAGCGCGATGAGGGCCGCGTGGTCGTTGGCCCAGTTGACGGCGTCGTGGCTGTCACGGGCTCCGACGACGACGTCGGGGCCGCCCACGCCGTCCAACTGGCCGATGCCGGCCCCGACGGGGATGCTGCCGCTGCCGAGGTTGAACTTGGAGAAGACGCTGAAGCTCCACATCCACCCGCCCGTGCGGCCGTTGAGGGCGGAGACGAGGCCGCCGTCGGAGACGTGGACGACGTCGGGCCAACCGTCGAGGTTGAGGTCGCCCACGCTGGGCTCCGCGTTGCCGCCGCCGAGGCAGTTCTTCCAATACAGTGCGCCGTTGTCGCGCAAGGCGTAGAGACCGCGTTCTTCCGTGTTGAGCAGGATCTCGAGGCGCCCGTCCTTGTCGAGGTCCGCGAGCACGGGCTTGCTGTCCATGCCGGGATTGGAATAGCAGTCCGTGAGGCGCCGTTCCCACTCCTTGACGAAGGCGAACTTCGAACTCG
>Ga0070694_100000081_pt1 | contig 46650 bp, 23 predicted proteins | sample KBSK1251metaG_FD_65470 | JGI IMG/M metagenome (GOLD analysis project Ga0070694, IMG submission 65470) | Corn, switchgrass and miscanthus rhizosphere microbial communities from Kellogg Biological Station, Michigan, USA - KBS K1-25-1 metaG | ecosystem: Host-associated > Plants > Roots >...
TGCATGCTGCCCGTGTTGATCCAGGGAGAAAGCGGCACAGGCAAGGAACTGGTGGCCAGGGCGATTCACCAGAAATCCGGCCGCCAGGAACGTCGGTTCTTCTCCGAGAACTGTTCAGCTCTTTCGGAAAGCCTCCTGGAATCTGAGCTCTTCGGTCATGTTCGCGGTGCGTTCACAGGAGCCGACCGTGACCGGAAGGGCATCCTCGAGCTCGCACACGGCGGCACGCTCTTCCTGGACGAGATCGGCGACATGAGCGTCCGCATGCAGAGCAAACTCTTGCGAGCGCTTCAGGAGCGCGAGTTTCGTCCCGTTGGCGGGAAGGAAACCATTCGCGTGGATGTTCGCGTCATCTCGGCCACCAACCGCGGATTGAGGGGGCTGATCAAGCAGGGAGCATTTCGAGAAGACCTCTTCTACCGCATCAATGTGATCACCATCGACCTGCCGCCACTGCGCGACCGCAAGGCCGATATTCCGGCGCTCGTCAGCCATTTCCTGGATCGCATCTCCACCGAATCCGGGTTTCCTCGCAGGGAATTCTCCGCCGGCGCGCTCGAGCTGCTCGGCGGCTACGAATGGCCGGGCAACATTCGCGAGCTCGAGAATGTCGTGCAGCGCGCAGTGGCATTGAGCGAGTCCGAGCAAATCGACTCGGAAGAGCTGCCTGATCGCATCAGGCACCTGATGATCACCGAGGAATCGAGCGACTACTCGGGGGCTGGCAAAGGGGGCGAGCAGCTCATGATTGAGAAGGCACTGCACAATTTCGAGGGAGACAAGACCCACGCGGCGCGCTTCATCGGTTGGTCACGTCCCAAGCTCTACCGGCGCATGCGTCACTATTCCATCCCAATACAGTTCGGGCGCGCCGCACCGAGAGCGGATCACTGATCCCTAATGCCCCCTCGGCAGCGGCAGCGTCACCTTCACCGCCGTCCCCCGCGCGCTCGAGTCGATCTCGAGCTTCCCCCCCAGCTGCTGCACGCGCTCGCGCATGCCGGCGATGCCGACGCCCATCAGGGCGGGGCTCATCGCGGGGCGCCCGTTGCGGGGCCGTAGGCCACGTCCCTGGTCGCGGACGACCATGGTGACGCCCGATCGGCCGCGGGCGAAGCGGATGCGGGCGCGGGGGCTGCCGGAGTGGCGGTGGATGTTGGCCAGGCTCTCCTGGACGATGCGGAACAGGGTGGTCTCGATGTGCTCGGGCAGGCGGCCGGCCTGCGAGGCCTTGGGGATCGTCAGGTCGACCCGGATGCCGCTGCGGTTGGAGAACCCCTCGGTGTACCAGCGGACCGCGGACCACAGGTCGCCGTCCTCCAGCTCGGGGGGGTGCAGCAGGTAGGACAGGGTCCGGATCTCGCGGCAGGCCTGCTGGGCCAGGGCCTCGCTCTCCTTCAGGCGGCCGGCGGTCTTGGCGTCCAGGCTGGCGCCGGCCTTGCGGATGATGCCCAGGTTCATCGCCAGGGCGGCCAGGTTCTGGGCGGTGCTGTCGTGCAGCTCGCGGGCGATGCGGCGGCGCTCTTCGTTCTGTGAGCGCAGCAGGCGCCCGGACACGTCGCGCAGCGCCTCTTCGGTGCGCTTGCGCGGCGTGATGTCCTGGATGATGCTGTCCAGGTGGATGATCGTGCCCGCCGCGTCGCGGACGGCCCGCACGTTCATCAGCACCCAGATCGGGGTGCGATCCTTGCGCCAGACGCGTATCTCGAGGCCCTGGATCTCGTCCGCCTTGTCCAGGGCGCGCAGCACGACGGAGCGGATCTCCGGCTCGACGTACAGGTCCTTGCCGATGTCCTTGATCCCGGCCATCAGCGCCTCGCCGGACTCGTAGCCCAGCATCCGCGCCAGCGCCAGGTTCGCGGTCAGGATCTTTCCGGACATGGTGCACTGCGCGATCCCCTCGATGGCGTTCTCGAAGATGCCCCGGTACTTCAGGCCGGCGAGGCGCAGCGCCTCGGTGGTCTCTTCCAGCTTCTGGTAGGCGATGGCGTTCTGCACGGCGACGGAGGCGGCGTGGGCGACGGCGATGATCTTCTCCTCGTCGGCCTGGTCGAACCCGGCGCCGTGCTTCTTGTTGTGGATCTCGATGAACCCGAGCGCCTCTCCCCGGGGGTTCAGGAGAGGGGCGCAGATCGCGGAGCGCACGGCGAAGCGCCTCTTCACCTCGCGCGCGAAGAGCGGGTCCTGGCTGGCGTCGTTGCTGATGTAGGCGGACTTGTGGCCGACGGCCCAGCCCGGCAGGCCGGACCCGGGGGCGAAACAGTGGACGAAGTCCAGCACCTCGGCGCCGCTGCAGTACTTCTCGCACTCCAGGCCGCGCTCGGTCATGATGCCGGCGAAGCCCCCTTCGCCGTCGACGAGCTTCAGCGTCTGCCTGACGATCGACACCATGAGGGCGCCGACGTCCAGCGTCGAGCTCAGCTCGCGGGTGAGCGACAGCAGGGACTGCACGGTCTCTTCGGTGCGCTTGCGCTCGGTGACGTCGCGCTCGACCCCCGCGAAGCGCACGATGTCGCCCGATTCGTCGCGGATCGGGAAGGAGCGGAGCCAGATCCAGCGGACCGAGCCGTCCGGCTTGAGGATGCGGAATTCGTTGTCCCAATGGGGGCTCGATCCCTCGGGCTTCCAGTCGCGCAGCGCCTTGAGGACGCGCTCCCGGTCGTCCGGATGGACGAGATCCATCCAGCCGCGCGGGCGGCTCTGGATCTGCTGCCGGCTGATCCCCCAGATCCTGTCGAACGCCGGGTTGATGTAGATGATCTCGTTGGTCTTGGCGTCGCTCAGGTAGAAGACGTCCTGGATGGCGTCCGCCATCTGCCGCATGCGCTCCTCGCTCTGGCGCAGCGCCCGCTCGGCCTGCATGCGGCGCGTGATGTCGCGCACGATGACGAGACGCGCCGGCTTTCCGAGCCATTCGATGCGGTTGGCCGCGAACTCGATTTCGAGGAAGCCGCCGTCCTTCTTGAGATGGCGCCAGGTGCCTTCGTACGCCCGCAGCGGGCGGTCGCGGATGGTCGCCAGCAGATTCGGGACGTCCTCCTGGGGCCGGATGTCCCTGATGGTCATCGACAGGAACTCTTCGCGCGAGTAGCCGTACAGCTCGATCGCCGCCGCGTTCACCGCCAGGAACGACAGGCTATCCTCGCAGAACACCCACATCGGACAAGGGTTCTGCTCGAAGAACGGGCTCGCGACGAGGTCGGGCGTGGCAGGCTTGGACTCGGATGTCGGCGGCACGGCGGCGGCCTTCCGGAAGCACGGGAACGGTACGGCAGACCCGATACGGAATTCTGCGCCCGCCCATGGCCGGAAGTCAATGTTTTGGGGTGCCGACGCGGAGTATTGAGTGAGCCTGCTCTTCCTTACTTCGGGTTGACACAAAATGGTCAAATATTGCTCAATAAACATTGAATATTTGCTCAGTCAGTTGTACATTCCATGTGCGTTCAAATGACAAAGATTGCCCCCCCCCGGAACGCACAAGGAGCCAGGAGGCGCCATGAGCTCGATAAATATCCCGTTGATCGACCCGAACGTGAAGTATCTCGGTGTCAGCAAGCTCAGGAAGCTGAGCGCGTCCAGCCTCAAGGCGTCCGACCATACGTACGTCATTCAGGAGAACGACACGCCCCTGGCGGTTCTCGTCAGCTATGAGAAGTTTCTGATCCTCCAGGAGAAGCTCATGTCGGTTCTCAACACCGTCGACCTGGTCACCAGCAAGGCTGACATGGATGGAGTGACCGCCGGGCTGGCGGCTGTGGCAGAAGGCCGCACCCGCCCGCTTGCCGAGATTCGCTCCGAGACGAAGAAGCGTGGCTAGGAGGAAGGCCCAATCCCCACAGCGCCCGGCCGAGCCAAAGTGGGAGATCCAGCTGGCTCAACCGGCCGAGGTCGTCTACAGGGAACTTGTGCGCCTGGCCCACGATGCCGAAGGTCGCGGCGAGCCCACGAGCAATCACTGCACGACACTTCGCATGGTGGACGAGGTTCTTGACAGGGTGATTCCGCACAATCCGATCGATCGCCGGAACGCCCTGGTTGGCAATCTGTCGAACATCTACCGATACGGCAAGGGGCGCATCAGAATCTTCTGGATCGCCTCCAGCCAGAAGCGCAAGGTCTACGTGTTGTACATCTCCGACAGGCCGCGCAAGGAAGGCGACGCCTACGACCCCTACGAGGTTTTTGGCCGCATGGTCCTGTCAGGTCGATTCAGCGCCTTCTTCGATGAGCTTGGCGTGAGACTGTCTGAAGTGGCTGGCACCGGCTACGAGGCGCACTGACCCCTCCAGATGCTGTCCCCCCTCCAGACGCTTGACTTGCCGGAAGCGGCTCGCGTACGATGACACCCGACCGAAGCCGTTGCCGGTCAAGCGGATAACGCGCGGCGGGTATCTTCAGTCGCAACGCAGCGCGGTGTGATCGGCCCGGTCGTCGCCGGGCCCCCTTCCTGGGCGCAGCAAGCGCCACGAGTCGAGCGTTGTCGTCGCGCATCGTCACGGGGCCGATCGGAGTCTCCGACTCGATCCGGGCCCGGATTCGCACCGACCCCTCTTTGCTGGAAGAAGGGCTGCGCCTGCTCGGCCACGATGTCCAGGCCGGCGGGGCCGGGACCGTCGACGCGATCGCCGTCGATACGGCCGGCCGCATGGTGATCGTCTCCATCGCCCCTCCCGACGCCGATCGCGCCCTCGGGCGGCTTCTCGACCTGCATTCCTGGGCCATCGACCAGCGCGACCTGCTGGGCCGCCTGTTCGCCGGCGACGGCGTGGCGGTCGATCTCCCCGCCCGCTTCGTGCTCCTGGCTCCCGTTCTGTCCCAGGCGCTCGTGCGGCGCCTCGCGCTGCTCCCGATCGACGTCACGCTTCTTTTGGCGCGCGCCGTCGCGCTGGAGGACGGGGCGCACATCGTCATCGAGCCCGCGGCGGACATCCTGGGCCTGGCGACCGGGGCCGCGCCCGCGATCTCCTCGATGCACGCGGGGTCCACGGTGTCGGCGCCCAGCCGGCCGGCCGCGCAGGCGGCGCCCCCTCGGCCCGCTTCGCAACTTGCCGCTTCGCAGCCTGCCGCAGCGCAGCACGCCGCAGCGCAGAACGCGCTACCTGCAACGCAACACGCGCCAGCTTCGCCGCCCCTGTCCGCGCAGGACGCGCCCGAGCAGTCGAACCGGGGCGAGACCCAGTCCCGCGCAGCCGCCACGTCGTTCTGGCCCGACGAGGTTCTCCCCCCGGAGTACTTCGACGAGAAGGCCGTGCCGCTCCCGACCACGATGGAGGTGGAGGCGGAGGATCAACCCTGGCCCGGCTCTCCGGAGGATCGGTTTCCCTGGGAGCTGCCGGAGGACCCGCTCGCGCCGTCCGACGAGCCGGTGGCGCCTCCCGAGACCGTCTTCGAGACGCTGTCCGCCGAGGAGATGCAGGAGTTCGAGCGCTTCGACAAGCAGCGCCGGGAGCGCAACGGAAAGTCGTCCTGAAGGAGATGCGTTGACGCGTCGTCGCCTTGGACGGGGGCTTGGCGATCTGGGGGCTGCGCCCTTCGCCTCCTCGTCCTTCGCGAAGTCGGAGCTCACCCTCGTCCGGAACGGCGATGTCGAGAGCCCTCGCCCGCGGCCGTTCATCCTCTGCGTCACCAGCGGCAAGGGGGGGACCGGCAAGTCGGTCTTCACCAGCAATCTCGCGGTGCACCTGGCGGCGTCGGGCCTCAGGGTCGTGGCGGTCGACGCCGACATGGGACTGGCGAACCTGCACCTGCTTCTGGGGATGCAGCCGCAGCGCACGGTGATGGAAGTGATCGAGTCGGGTGCGACGCTCGACGACATCGCCGAGACGGGCCCCCTGGGCGTGCGGCTTGCCGCGGGCGCCTCGGGTCGTCCCGACATGGCCGACCTGCACCCGGGCCGCCTGGCCCGCCTGGTCTCCGCCATGGACGACGAAGGGGATCGCGCCGAGGTCGTGCTCGTCGACACGGGCGCCGGCATCGGCCGCGCCACGACGTCGTTCATCTACACGCTCGGGGAGATCGTCGTGGTGACCACCCCGGACCTCACGGCCATGACCGACGGCTACGCCGTCATCAAGAACGTGGCGCACAACAACGCCTCGGCGCGCATCTTCGTGGTGGTGAACCGGGCGAAGAGCGCGGTCGAAGGGCTCGAGGTCTTCGCCAAGATCGACCGGGTCAGCCAGCGCTTCCTGAAGCGGCCGCTCTTCTACCTCGGGCACATCCTGAACGACACGCGCGTGGGGGCCTCGGTCGCCAGCCGCATCCCGATCGTCCTGAACCAGCCGGCGGCGCCGGCCTCGGCCTGCTTCCGCGGCGTCGGCCGGACCCTGCTCATCGAGATCGACCGGAAGCGCGGCGTCACGCCCGGCGCGACGGCCGTGCCCGAGCTCCCTCCCGAGCGAGGCCCCGAATGCGCGTAATCGCCATCGCCAACCAGAAGGGGGGCTGCGGCAAGACGACGACCGCCATCAACCTTGGGGCCTGCCTGGCGCGCCTGGGCCGCCGGACGCTGGTCGTCGACCTCGATCCGCAGGCCCACGCCTCGCTCGGTCTCAGCCGCGGCCGCCCCGACCTGGACGGGGCCACGGTCTACGACGCTTTGCTGGGGACCGGGTCCTTCCGCGACGTGGTCCGGCGGGTCTCGGACAATCTCGACCTGGCCCCGTCGAACCCGCGCCTGATGCTGGCCGAGCAGCGCCTGCACCTCCTGCCGCACGGCGAGGAGACGCTCGATCGGGCGCTGGCCGCGGTGGACGACCTGTACGACTTCGTCCTGGTCGACTGCCCGCCGACCGGCGGCCTGCTCACCGCCAACGCCGTGCGCGCGGCGCACGAGACGATCATCACCGTCGACACCGGCTTCTTCGCGCTCTACGGGGTCAGCCAGCTCTTGGAGTTCATCGAAGGCTCCTCCAACGGCAACGGACGGACGCGGAAGGTACGCGCCCTGGCGACGCTTCACGACCAGCGCACGACGTTCGGCAAGGAGATTCTCAAGGACCTGAGCGGCTACTTCGGCGCGGCCCTCTTCGGCACCGTCATTCACTCCAATGTGAAGCTGAAGGAGGCCTCGAGCTTCGGCATGCCGATCGTGGACTACGACCCGCACGCCCGCGGCTGCAAGGATTACATGGCGCTCGCCCAGGAGGTGGTGTCCGAATGTTGAGGCCAATGACACGCAGGAGGCGCGACGCATGAGCGACCGCGGAAGCCGCGATCGTCAGGTGATGACCCTGCTCGTCCAGCTGTTCGGGCGCGACGTGATGGACCGCCTGGCGGGGGCCGGGTTCGACGCCCCCTTGGCCATGGCCAAGGCCGGGGCGGAGCGCCTCGCCGCCGAAGCGGGCATCCCCATCGCCATCGCGCGGCGCGTCTCCATCGTGGTCGAGGAGTCCCCGGGCTCGGCGACCGCGGCGCGCAAGGAGCCCGCCGCCCAGCCGCCCGCTCCCAAGACGGAATCCGCAGCGCGGTCGAAACCTGTGGAGCAGGATGAATCGGACATGCTGATGGAGGCCTCGACGCCGCCCGAGCCCGCGGTCCGGGAGGAGCGTCGGCCCGCCAGGCCGAGTCCCCGCAAGCGCATCGAGCCGCGAGTCGCGGTCGAGCCGATCAAGCCTATGGCGCCGCCGGTGCCGCCGCCGGCCGAACCCGCTTCGCCGGCTGCGCTCTCTCCGTCTGCCGAGGCCGCTGCGACTGCCGCGGCCGCTTCGACGGGGGCGCCTGCTCCATCGCCGGGGCCGTCGCTGCGCGACACGTTCCCCGACGAGGGGGACCCGTTCGTCGACGACGTGGCGCTCGTGTCCTGGATGGGGCTGAGCTCGCACCAACCCGACGGGCGGCTTGCCTTCACCGTCTCCGACACCATCCTGGATCCCGTCGATGCGGGCGCGTCCGCCTCGGCGGGCGCCTCCGGCCCGGGCTCCCCTGCCGCAGCGGGAGCCTCCGGCGCGGCGGGGCGCGACGCGGCCCGGCCCTCGGACGCTGGGCGCTCCCAAGCCGCCAATGCCGCGTCCATCGACACGCCGGCCCGCCCGGCGACGATATCCGGCTCGTTCTGGACCTTCGGACGCCCTGCCGATTCAACGCAGCCCTCCACAGGCCGCAAGCCTGAAACGCAGCCTCCGGCCGCCTCGCCGCGCAGGAGAAAGCACGATGGCCACTAATCGCCAGCCACGTCCCCCGTCACCCGCCGGCCCCGGCTCCGGCGCGATGAAGCGCATTCCGCTGCCGCCGCTGCCCCACTTCCGCGGCGCCATCGCGAAGGAGACGCCCATTCCGGCGGACCGCATCGCTTCAGAAGCGCCGCGCGCCGCGGCAGACGCCAATCCGCGGACCGCGGCGCCCGTCTCGCCCCCCGTCGCGCCCTCGGTTGCTCCGAGCGACATGGCCGAGCCGCGGGGGACCGTGTCCCATCTCGAGATGTCCGAGCTTCTCTCCCCCTCCCACGAGGGAGGGATCACGCCGGTCATCGAAGGGATCGCGCCCATGCGCACCGGCGCGACCGGCGCGACCATCCTGAACAACCTGGTGGACGAGATCGAAAAAGGTCTCGAGAGGGACCTGGCCCGGATCCCGATCGAGATCGCCCAACAGCGCTACCGCCGCGTCGTGCCGTGCAGCCTCGGCCCGGGCGCGGCGCCCGAGAGGAGGGCAGGCGAATGATCCGTTTCCAGCTCGACGATTTCACGCTTCTCGAGAAGGCCCCCACGTCGGCGGCCTCCCTCAGGACCAAGCTGGGGGAGATGCTGATCAGCTCGACCTCGGCGCGGGTGCAGATCGAGTCGGTCAACCCCCAGACCGGCGAGTACCGACTCGTTTTGCTGGGGACGCTCGATCTCGAGAAGACACCGTTCGACCGGACCTGAACGCACCGTTCGCCATCGAGGAGACCGCGTCATGCCGCGCTTCCGGCTTCAAGATCTGCCGAGCCTCGAGGCTTCGCCCACCTCGCCCGCGACCCTCGGGGCCAAGGTCGGCGACCTGATCATCCATTCCGTCAGCGCCGTGGCGCAGGTGGAATTGCTCGACCGCGAGACCGGCGAATACCGCGTCGTCCTGCAGGGGACCCTGGACCTGGACAACCCGGCGCTCAAGCGCTGATCGGGACGCCGACGAGGAGACCGTGACCGACGAGCTGCTCCGCCCCTTCCGCGACAAGCTTCGCGGCCGCATGGCGGCCGGGAGACCGGCCGGCGAGCACGCCGACGCGCCCGCCGAAGACGTCCATCCCGACACGATCCTGATACGGGACGTCGCGGTCGGTCCCTTTCCGGAGGCGGTCTCCCTGCACCCCGCATTCACGCCCGGCGTGCCGCGCGTCCGCCTGACCATCGACGTGGGGCTCGCCCTGAGGAAGCGACCCGGCCCATTGGGCGTCGAGGAGACCAAGGCGCTCCTCGAGTTCTGCCCCCGGCTTCTGGATCACGACTGCGGCGCCGGCGGCTCTCTGCGCAGGTTCCTGAACGGCGCTCACCGGCTGGCGGGCACCGTCTCGAGCGTTCCGGCCGACGGCGCGGCCGACGAGCGCGACGGCCTCAACCTGGCTCACTTGATCGAGCACGTGGCGATCGAGCTCATCGTCGGAGTCACCCGCGTCCCACGCTGCAGCGGCGCCACCTGCGCCCACGCCGGCCGCCTCGACCGCTTCGACATCTTCCTCGAATGCACCGACCCCCTCGCCGGCCGCGCCGCCGCCATCCTGGCCGCCGCGCTCGTGCGCGATCTTCGGATCGGCCAGACCGACCGGCTGATCCTGCACCGGCGCTGTCTCGAATTGTTGACGCTGCTTGCGCCGGCGGAGGACTCCCGGATGGTCGCCGAGGACGTGGCCCTGCGGCTCGCCTGCGGCCGGGACGAGGCGATGCAGACTCTTCAGGAGATGGTCCGCCTGGGCTATATGGAGGCGGGGCCGGCGGCCTACCTGTTCAGCTCACCGACCGGCGTTCTGTTCCGCAAGGCAGCGATCCAGTCCCCCCAGCGGTAAGTGGCACCGTCTTCAGCGGTCTGCGGCTCCCTGGCCAAATAGAACTTCCCTGCCACCAGGCACTTCCCCGAAGTGGGTCACAAGCATCAACAGATCATGTGGGTTGGATTCGGGGGCCCGAGATGGTCTATTAAAGACGTGCCGATCCAATCGGGTGGACGGGGTCAGGTTACACCATGACGCCAGCACGCATGCGGCCGCATCTCCTGTTGAGATCAAGCTTCAGCAATCTCGCCTCCGAGAAAAGGGACGAATCTCGGGAGGGTGGACACCTCCCCCGGAACATTGCCGCAATCCGGGCAGAACCGGTCCTGGAAAGACCTAATTTGGCAGCAAATATCGAAAGGGGCGACAATGACGCAGCACGACGCTGCCTGTTGCGATTACAAGAACCAGCCCCACACGGGACTGTAGCGCCCCACGGGCACTGTCTATCGCCGACACTACGTACACAGCGACGACTGCGACAACCGCCGCCAGCACCGCATCTATCAGAGCTGTCTTGAGGCCCCAGGCCCGACGGAACGCCAGGCATGTAAGGCCGCCAGCGCCGACTCCTAGCGCACTCGCGAAGATGATGTTGACCAACACCAACATGGCCGCACCCCTTGTACCGATCATTAATGATCTCCTTTGCAGTAATTGGAAACCTGCCCCAGGAAGTGGTGCCACTGTGCTTTTGAGAACGCAGCGCCTCCAAATTCGTACTTAACGGGCTGTGCGACAGTTCCAGCGATATCGATGCTGAAGTGGATCGAACCCGCGGAAGCAGGTGCGGATGCAAACGTGATGGACGCTGGGTACATGAGATGGCCCGGGGTAGTCGTAAACGTCAAGCTTTGGCAATTCATCGATTCAACGGTCACGGTCATGTTTTGAGTGACGCCGAAAATACTAACCTTGATTGGGATCTCTGAACCCGGTTTCAAATCTGCTGGCGGAGAAAACGCCACGCTTTCAGTCCCGGCCCATCTTGAATAGTTCCCAAATTGTGCAAAGTCGCCTTGTACAGCGGACATTACGCCGCTGGCGGTAGCGCTGCATGTCGTGGTCAGTGAATAATGCTTTGTGACCTCATTATTCTGCCCCTCACTTCCTCCGGCCGTGCTCTGCTCCGATTTATAGATTCCGCCGCCTTTCATATACGAACCGTATTCTTGTGCCATTGCGAGTTGGCTCACGCTCACGTTCAAGTAATTGGCATATTCAGCCGCACCGTTACTCTCTGCCCTCGCCTTCACGGACATTGTTCCTGTGGGATCAATGAAGGCTAGAGGGTTATTGCGGACGTAGGCGTATTTATTCCAACTCTGCGGAGACTCCAGGACGGTGTCGTCCCCCGGATCGACAGCCATGAACCTTCCAAGACTAGAGGAGTAGTATCTCGCTAACATGTAGTCCAACCCAGCCTCAGGGTCGCGCTCCTGACCAGTGAACTGGCGCTTGCTGGTGCTGCCCTGGGCCTCTCCTGGCATCTCCTGACCGAAGGGCATGTAATGGTGCTTGCTCAACAAGCTACCATCTGCCTTCGTCACGACTCGTGGAGTCCCAAGGTGGTCAAGATGGAAGTAGACAAATCGCGCCACGGCGTTCGGCTGGAGGTCTGAAGGCGCCAGGCCGATAACTCGATACGGTGCCCGCAGAAAGTCTTCTGCCGGTCCCTCTCCGGGTTCAGGGTCAGACATTGATTCCCCGGTCATCCGCGATGCTACGATGTCCTCTTGATGCTCCAGCTCTGCCGACGACTCTCCGCAGATCGCCTCCGGGGAATTATCAGGATCGAAGACGCGCCTCCACGTACCAGTGCTCCCCGGATTGTAATTTGGCCATCCCTCATTTTCAATTGAGAATGCCGATTCCTGTTCATTGGGAGCAGTGCCCCGCACGGCGGTCACTACATAATAATAGATTGGCTGAACAGGCGGGTTTGGTGGGGTGTTGGGGTGCGCTTGATCCACGGTGGTGTCGATGATTCGGCATGTACCGTCAATTCCCGCCACGCAGCACGTGTCCGTCATCGGATGAATGACTGTAGGGGTGCTGAAGCACGCTGGTTTCACAGTGGGTTCATCATCGAGGTCGATTTCGCAGCGGTGCTTGGAATCTACACAGGTCGCGGGAATGGTCGCGATCTGCGTGTAGGGCCCCAGTGACTGGTTGGCGCGATACACTCGATAGCTAGTCACTCCCTCCCGGTAGGGGTTCGGGCACCAGCGGAGGTAGATCCCCGCAAACTCCGTGTCCAGGCCCAGGCCTCTCCCCTTAGGCGATTCTGCGACGAACGACACCGGCGGGGACAATGGCTGGATAGCTGACGGGAACAGCACTCCGGGCACGGGAGAAGAGCGAACGGACTCGGCGCCGCCAGTAGTCACGGCGGACACAGCATAGTAATAGGGCACTTCGGGACTCGCCGTATCGTCGATGAACGATAGTTTGTTCGTGCTCACCTCGGTTGAGCCCAGAGTTGCTTGGTCGCGGCACTCCAAGGAGAAGGGGCTGCTCGGGGTGCTGTAAATGAGAGCGCAGTACGGTCCGCCCTCGGATAGGCTCCTCCACAGCCGATATCCGGTCAAGGTGGAATAAGAGGCCCCCGGCTTCCAGTCGACGCGGATTCCCTTCCTATCTTGCGCGAGCCCGGCGACGGCCCAGACCACGGTCTTCAGGCTTGCGGGGGCAGCTATGCCTCCCGCTTGCTGTGGCGCCACGATTTCTGACGGGTCCGTGAGGCTTGACATTCGTCCGCCGTGGTCGTAACTCGCGATCCTGAATGTGATCGGCGTGGGGTTTGTAGTCGATAGCCAAGGGGCGAGATTGCTAAACGTATAGAGCCGAGACGAGACATCCGTCACGGCAACAGGTGAGTCGGGGTTAAAGTGATGACGCTGTCTCCGCCGATCGTCATAGCCCAACGAATCCACCGATTTTTCATCGGCGTAGATGTAATACCCGGCAATTTCATTCTCACGGATAATGCAGGTCTGTCCCGCTCCGCAGGCGACCTGGGGCGAGCACGAAGCTAGCGTACAACAATAGGCGGGGCTCCTGAAACGGCAATGTCCGTTGACGCCAAGTGGATCATCGATGTCGCAATATTGCTCTGGGTCAGAGCAGCCGCTCTGGTCTGTACAGGGGGTCAGTGAATTGGGCTCGCAGGATGACGGAGGATCCCACCTCACCTCGAGGGTCCCAGGTAACGGCGAGGTCGCCACTGGCTTTCCTGGAATCGGTGGCAGCGTTCGGGCCGGCGCGCAGGGCAACCAGTTCTCGGGCTGGACGCCGGACGTGCCGGCAACGTCCGTGCACAAATCAGGCATGAACTGCAGACACGGCGACGACGGACTGGAGGGGTCGAAGTTGGAAGCGAAATCCGACTCGACGTCGCGCCAGGCACCGTTTGCATAGATGCGATAAACCGCCTTGATGGAAAGGCACCCGCTAAACCTTGTAGTGTCTAGGGCTTCCGATACAAAGGTATTGATCCCGCTATCGACGTACCGGGTGAGGTAGGGATCTTGTCCCGCTCCAAGGTGGCACTTGCTGGTACTCGAGCACCCGCTATCCTCAAAACACCTCGCCTCAACAGTCGGAGTCGGCTGGCATACGTTGTCTCGACAATGTATGAGAGCGCCGGAACACTGCGCATCAACGTTGCACACCGTTTCAGCTGCAGGGACACAAATGCCGGTTTGCCGACCTAGGCATCGCCGCGGGTCGTTAACTGGACCGGCACAATCATTCGTACATGAAGCCCCCGAATCCTCGCACGTCCCTGGGGGGACGCTGGGGGCGTTGATACAGTCGTCACCGGCCGGACACTGCCCGCCGCCCGGAGTGCACAAAATCTCTGGGTGCCCACTACAAAACTGGGAAGCCAGAGAACAACGGTCGCCTGGCGGGCAGAATGCATCCCCCGCGCAAGGTATTCCCGGATGCAGATAGCAGTGAGTCTTTTGATAATCATCTTGCAGTGGAACGAGCGAGTTTTCATTCAGCCCAGCGATGGCATTCGCGGGTATTTTGAACTTGTAGAGTCGATACCCAAGCAGGTAGCCTGCGACGTCATCAGTATTGGTCATCCAGAGTGGCTGGTACTGCGGGTCGTCGGAGGCCTGCCAGCGCAGGATAGCGCGCATCATCTCCCGATTTGCGCATTGTCTCGCTCCGTCTTTCCACGGACTCTGCCAGCTGGGAGGGATCGGGTCCGGAACCGTACCGAGCTTCTCGACGCACTGTGAGAACCCTGTCGGAGGACTCAACGGGACGGCGAGTGCCGTTTCCGACAGTACGGATTCCCGTCCCGTCGCATCGATCGTGGCGAGCGCATAGTCGTAGGCACTATTGTTCGTGACGGTCGCATCGGTGAAAATCTGGCCCGCATATACCGTTCCTACGATCTCGTACGCCTCGCAGGCAAGGTCCATGTTCCGCTTTCGGTACACTCGCATGTTCCCGCCCGATGAGGGAGCACGCAGCGTCACCACGTGGTCATTGGCCTTGACCATCGGCCTGCCGGGAATGGCCACCGCACCCGCGTCTCTGGTCCTAACCGGCACGTGGAGTGATTCCTCTGAGATGTTGAGGCTTGCATCCACAGCCTTCACCCAGTAGGTGTACTGCGCATCGCTCGCGGTACTCGCGTCTGTGTAGGTCGAGCCATTGACAGCGAATGACACGATCTGCCCCTGGGGGTCCTTGCGGAAGAGCGTGAACGTCACGCCCTGGGTTGCCAGATTGAGCTCCCACGACACGTTGACGTGGCTCGTCCCATCGCATGCCGCGACGGCCCGCACTGCCAGAGGCGGGCCGGGTGGCGAGAAATCGTTCGGGGTCGCCGTCGCCTCAGCGCTTTTAGTTGATTCGCTATTCGCGCTTACTGCCGTGACTGAGTAGCGGTATGTCGTCCCGTTGGTTGCACCTTCATCCACGTACCTGATTTTCAATCCATTGACCATGGCCGGCTGGGCCACGAGGTTCTGGGTGATTCGATAAGGGGTTTGGGTCCCGACCGCTCGATACACGTGATATCCACGCACTGTGTCAATCTGGCTCTGAGTCCACTTCAGCGCCACTCTACGGTCACCCGCAGTCGCGACAAGGCCAGTGGGGGCCGTCAACAATGCATTACCACCCGCCTTGACTAGGATCGAATCGCTGAGGTAGCCGGCTTGGGATCCTATGAGTGCGGTCACCGCATATTTCCACCAAGTGCCTGTTGTCCTACTGTCGGTATAGGAAGCGGCCGAGATGGGGTTGCCGGAGTTCAGAACCGACCACTCTGGCGGATCCAGGTTTGCCGAGCGGTAGACCATATACTGGTACTGCGCAGGAGACGGAGCTTCGTCCTGGGGGGTGGCGGACCAGGTCAGTTGAATGTTGGCGTTCGAGCCATTGACCGTGACGCTCGCGCTGAGGCCCGCCGGCGGGCCGGGGTTGGAGTTCTCGCGCACCCCGATCATCCGGTCGCCGAGGTACATGTGATGCTTGAGCCATTCGGGGGTGTAGGTGCCCCGGGACGTTAGCCTGAACTCGGACATCAGCCGGCCCTGCGCGTCACGCACGTAGAAAGTCCATGTGTCGCGCTGGCGATCAAGCTTCCTCACGCGGCTCCCGTCGGCGTCGTACGCGTACCGTCCTAATTCTGAATCCAGGCTCCCGCTTCGAGTGCGTGACGCCACGGCACGGTTACGGCTGTCCAGGTCATACACCTTGCCGTCACCGGACGTCACGTTGCCGCGTGCGTCGTAGGTGAAGTTGCTTGCGACACCCGACACATGCTGAACGATGCGGTTGTCGATGCCCACGCTGAACGTGTCCGTGGTCTGCGCTTCGCCCACCGTTAGCGTCCGGGCCGTCATGTTTCCGAAAGCGTCATAACTGTAAACTTCCTCACGAATCGTGCTTTCGAAAGAATCGAAGGCGCGGACAAGCCGATTGGCAGGATCGTAGCCGTAACGGTTCAGGCCCATCTTGTGAATGTTCCCGGCGCCGTCGTACTCGTAGTCTCCACTGTCGTACAGAGGATCGGTTGAATCAAGGTTACTGACGACGATGCTCTTCGCACGGTTCCTGCTGTCGGGCTCAATGCGCGTCTTCCGATTGCCAGGAGTCTGTACTTCGAGGACCCCTCCTGCAGCGTTGAGCGCCGCTCGTGCTTGCGGCACACACGATTGTGGATTTACGCAGCTTGGACAGCCCTTCCCGGGGGGTTCGCTTCCCTGGCGAGCATTGCAACTGGCAGCGTCCCATGTTTCGAGGAGATGGCCGTTCACGTAGTTGTTGACTGTCGCGAACGCTCCTCCCTTGGTCGGCGCGCCTTCCGGATAGACGGTACGATTGACCAGACCGAAGGCGTTGTATGTGTAGTCGATGGCAGCATCGAGAATCGTCGAGCCGCTCCCGCCGGCGAAGTAATTGCGCTCCCTCGAGAGTCGGCCGTTCAGCTCCTGATACGTGAATTCACGACTGTGGATCCAGTCCCCGGCATCGTCGTAACTCTCGGTCTTGGCCAAGCGGCCCCAGAGCGAACTGTCTGGGCCGTCGTACCTGTTCCTCTGTCCCATTCTACGCATCGGAGTCGCGGTTCCAGGTTTCTGATATTCCTGCAGCATCACGGCGACAAGGCGCCCAGCCCCGTCATAAGCCCGAAGCGTGCGGCTGCCTGAACCGTCCGTGCTCGCCGTCACGTTGCCTAGGCCGTCGTAGCCGGTAACAATTTCCGCTCCGTTCTCAGGATTGACGCTGGCGTGCAGGCGATTGAGGGAGTCATATTCAAACACGCGAGTCTGAACGGCGAGCGTCGTCGGATCGGTGAGCGCTGCCTTGATAAGCTTGTCACGGAGATCGTACGTATACGAAGCGCTGGCACCTCCTCCAGATGGCGGCAGGACATCCGTGAGTCTCCCCCATACATCGCGCGTGTAACGGGTCTGGGCGTCGAACGTGTCATCGCCGATTGTGGAGATGTCTTCCACAGTCACCAGCGTCGATTGGCCAATGTACGAAGTCTGGGTCACCTTCCCGTCGGCCGTGGTGGCCTTGCGCACACGACCGAACGGGTCAATCGGGCTGCCATACTCATACCGCGTCGCACATTGCGTACCCTGCGCACAGAGGTTCTCGCCGGGCCAATGCCATTCCGTCTGCGACAGCATCAGTCCAGCACCGCTGAGCTCTGTCTCCTGACTTACAGATCTCCCATCGAAGGCCCGCTTCTGCGTCCGGACGAGCCTACCCAGGGTGTCGTATGTGTAACACGATAGAATGAAGTCATCTACAGCTGCCGAGTCGTCACAATCGAATGTGCTACCGGCCCCTTGGCGGACGTTGGTTCTTGTGATGCTCGCATAGTCAATCTTGGTCTCGAGTTCCGAGCCGCTCGGCGTGACCTTTGTCACGCGTCCCAAGTTGTCATAGGTGTAATGTGTCGACGTTTGTGCTGTATCCCTGGATAGGATGATGAGCCCCGTGTTACCGTCACGCTGTCGATCGATGGCCTTCCAGCCAAAGTAACCGCCATCTGGAGGGGCACCCGGCGGCGGCGTATCCCAGCACTGGGGTGGATCCACGCCCTGGACACACACAGGTGGCGGGAAGTTATAGAATTTCTTGGAGACCAAGTAGCCACCCGACTGATAGCCATACTGGATTCTGTATTGGGGCTGTCCGCCCGGATTCCACGTCCATGTAGAGTTCTTTACTGGCGCGATACTTGATGAGATTTCCTTTAGAAACGGCTGGTGTCCCGCAGCAAGATTCGCATCGTCGTATGTATACACGGTATATACATCCCCGACTGCGCTGGCAATGTGCGCAGAATCGAGCGCGGGCGTCCCAATCTGCGAGGGCACCACAGCCCGGTCTGCGCTCAGGACCAACCTCCCCTTGCTGTCGAATTCATTGTCCGTACGGCTCAGGACGCGTGCCCCGTCGGATATCTCACGATAGTAGAAGACGCCCGCATCCCCTGAGGCTCCATAGGCAGTGAACGTCGTGCGTGCTCCTTCAATGCCCTGCCCGCTTTCAATCGTCTCCCGCCACAATCCCTTCCCGTTCCAGTTGCGGTATTCGGTCGTCGACTGTTTGCCGCCGTCGTCCTCGTAGGTCGTAACAAAGTAATTGAGCCGGACGTTGTCGCCGCGGTGCTTGCTGGTTGTTGCATCACGGTCACTGTCGTATGCGCGGTTCTCGGAGCGGATGAGCTGGCGCGACGAACCACTTCCCTGGAAGTACTCGATCCGGAAGTTCACGCCGTCGTCCCATTCTGGAGCCCAACCGTCGTCGTAGTCCGGAGCAACCGGAGCCGGCGGTTCCACAGGCTGGTTCCCGGACGCTCGATAGAGGTACAGTGTGTCGTTCCCGTTGGCGTCGCGGACCGTGACGTGTTTCGGATTAGTCAGCGGGGTTCCGGTGTCACTTGCCTCACGAGTGTAGATCCACTCTCCCAGCATCGTGCCTAGATGGACAGCCCTGAGCTGCTTCCTAATGAGCTGCCTGGTATCGCCGCTCAGATACCAATAACGATCCCAGATATAGGCAATTTCTCCTCCGGTCGGGAGCGTCCTTGTTGCGATCTCACCGCCCATCGGGCTGTAGGCAAAAGTTAAAAGGTAATTAGTCGTTGCGCCGGAGTGGGGAGTCACCTCCGGGTATGTGATGCTACTTAGGGTGTTGACCCAGAACGGTGCGCAGGGGCCAGAGATGCTGCAGTCGAAGTCAGGATTGTCAACCGATGTCCAGGCATATGAGAAATCGTACTGTGCCTGCGTTGGGGGTGCGACCGAGGTCGAGTTCGCAAACGCTGGCACTTTTATTTTCTTGATGCGGTAGGCAGCGCGCTGCTTGTTGTTGATCCCGACTGTCGTGCCATTTAGGCATGGTGGACCGACGCCGGATCCGGATGCCGACACGCACTCGCGCTCGAAATCAATTCTTCGCCCTAGGCTATCGATTACGTTGCTGATGACGTGGGTGTACGCTTCTGCGTTGGAGTTGGGGTCCTGAGAGTCAACCGGATGGGCTGGGTATGTGATCGTCAGATAGTTTTGTGCCGTCGCGGCATCTCCCCCCGTCTGCGACGCCACGTCATAGATTTTCGTGACGTACCAGCCTCCAAAGTCACGGTTGTAATCTGTCTCATAGCCTGTGTCCGCGACCTGCGTGTGGCCTTTGATGTTCAGCGGCGCGTTGCCCGTCGAGGTATAGACTTGGATGAAGTGACCGAACTCATATACCAGCCGGCCGTCGGCGCTGGTCATGCGCAGGACCGGGGCAGGATTCTCTGCTGTTGGAATTCCATCCCATGAATTGAGTAAAGCAAAATTGCTCATCGAGTAGTAGGTCGTGTCGCTCGTTGTTCCGGACGGCAGGTTCGTGCAAGGATCGACGAACGTTGGGCCAGAGGGCTGCTCTGGCGGTAGCGGATGCTCGTTGCCGTCCGGCGAAACGTAGTACCAGGTGCAGACCGACGCGCCGGACTCGCTTCTCTCAACGTCCTTGTAAATCCGCCCAAAGTGCATGGTGAAGCCCAATCCCATTGCGCTGCGGTGGATTAGGCGGTCCTTGAAGCCGCCAGTCGGGAAAGGAGTGTGGTCCCATATCTTTGAGCCATACGATAGCTTCAGCTGATAGGTGAGATACCTGCTGACCTGGTAGCCGGGCCCGATCGGAATGGTCAGGTTTAGACCGCCGTTCAGAATATCGATGTTCTCCCCGAAGTGGCCGCCCTCAAATAGATGATTGCTTTGGAACCCCACCGTCTCGTTCTCGTTCTGGGCCAGGAGGAGTCCGGCCGGGAAAGACAAGCAGCAGAGGATACAGGCCAGTCGCGCTGCGGCGCGTGCGGACCGAGAGGTCATGAGTTCCCCCTTGATGGGATGGGATTAGGAGATTCCGGCTGCCGGGCACAAGCATCCTGTTGCCCGCAAGGCGGGCATGTCCGAGGTTAGGCTTGGCACGCTAAGCCGCAGCCAGCAACTGCGGAGCCCCTGACCCTAGAACCCTCCCAGATTCTCGAGTGAGGGGTTTTGTGCCACCTTACTACGATCACCCTGAGATTCTGTCAACCGAAAAATTGTTGCTGGGCGCTGAGAATCCGCAGCCTCCCATGCGGTATCAGCATCCGCAGCTGAAATGTTGTCTCGTCTTGTACGCTTGGATCGGTCGCCCTGTCATCGGGGCTTGAGCGCGCATTTCGTACGTAGTTCCACGCCCGTGGCCGCTCAACTACGCGCTACACTCTCAACCAAGCTGATGCTGCAAGGAGTCACGGGGATGTCCCGTTTTCGAGTAGCTGCGGCAATTTCTGGATCTCTGCTCTGGCTGTTCGGCACGGACGCAGCCGGGGCTCAGGGACGAGATCTACTCGATCGCCTGGCTGCGGCGGAGTCGGGATACAGTGCGGACTCCCAAGCCGCGGCTGAAGGAACGGACCTGCTGTTCCGAATCGTCGAATTGCGGAAGGAGCTCACCTCGCTGGCAGGCTCCGTCCCCCTGGCCCAGGACCGGGTCAGCGCGCTCAATCGGTTTGTCTTTGCGCGTCTGGCGATCCAGGCGACCCAGGACCTGAAGGATCCCGACAACCTTCTCCCCTCACGTGTTCTGGAACGCAGGCAGGGCTACTGCGTCGGGATCGCCGCGATCTACCTGGCATTGGCCGAAGGCGTGCACTGGCCGATTCACGCGGTGGCGACGCCATCCCATGTCTTCTTGCGCTACGACGACGGCACGGCACGCATCAACATCGAAACCATGGACAGCGGCGCGAGCATCCCCGACGAGCAGTACATCCGCGAGCAGCGGATTCCCGAGGCGTCGATCCAGCGCGGCGTTTTCATGCGCAACCTGACGACGGACGAGTTCCTCGCGCAGGTCCACAACAATCTCGGCGTGGTCTACTCGGAGAGGAAGGAGTTCGAGAGAGCGGCCAGGGAGTACGGCGAGGCGCTCAAGCTGGACCACCGTCTCCCGGCAGCCTGGTACAACTACGGGACTGACCTGCTCCGCCAGGGCGAGCAACGTCGCGCAGTCCGGTACTTCTCAAAATCACTCCGGCTCTACTCCACCGACGTCTGGGCGCTCAACAACAGAGGGCTGGCCTACCTGAAGGCTGGCAAGAAGGACAAGGCTAGGAAGGACTTCCTGGAGGCTCTGCAGCTCGACCCGGACTTCCAGCAGGCGAAGCAGAATCTCGCCGGACTGCCCTCATCGCCATGACCTCGTAGAACACTATCTCGCCTATTGCCATTGATGGCGCTCGTGTACCTGTTCAGCGCAGGGCCGCCTCTCACGCCGATAATTCTCCTACCCCTCTGTTTTGCCTGAACGCTACCGGCCTTCTCTTGACTCAATGCACACTTGGCGGTATATGAAGGCCATCGAATCACGACCACCGCGAAGCAGGCCATCTGCTGAAGGATCCATGGGAACGTCGCGATGTCGCAGGCTCGTGTTCGCTGCCCTCCTATGTCATGCCGGGACTCTGTGCGTGACCGCAGCGTCCGACGTGCTCCTGCCCGGCCGCCTCATTCCCTACGGTAGGTACACGCTTGATTTCGGAGTTGGGGACTTCGACGGTGATGGAAAGGTCGATATCCTGGTCGCCAGCAGTGATCCCGACAGCTCGACATCTCTCCCCGGCCTCTCCCTGCTCCATGGGAGCGGGGACGGAACGTTCGAGACCCGGCACATCAATTACAGCGGGGGTTCGGTGCTCGTGGTCTCTGATCTGAACGACGATGGCAGGCTCGACGCAATCCAGTCGGGCCAGGCGTACGGGGGGGGACAAACTCGAGGGGCCGTCTCGGTTTCTCTCGGCAAGGGGGACGGCACCTTCATGCCGAGCAATGTCACGGCTCTTGGCCCGAGCTCTCCATCTTTCATCGAGTCAGGCGATTTCAATGGGGATGGGGTCAAGGACCTCATCGCGTTATCCGAAATCGCAAACGACCGGACTCACTACTCCATGTGGATCCTGTTGGGCAATGGCGACGGCTCGTTTCACCCGCCCATTGAGATGCCTTCTGCCGGACCAGTGACGTCCGCCGGATACCTTTCCAACCAAGTGGCGGTTGCCGATTACAACGGGGACGGCCTGGACGATCTTGCCGTAACCGAGACCTACTTGGGGATTTCGCTGTTCGTCAGCAACGGAGACGGGACCTTCCTATATCAAGGGAACGTTGCCGGCCCGCTGGTGCCGGTGTTTGTCCGCACGGGGGATCTCAATCTCGACGGTCATCCGGATCTGATCACGAACGATCTTGGCAGCACGGTGGATGTGTACGTGCTGTTCGGGCGTGGGGACGGCACGTTTAGCGCCCCCGTCGGATACGATACCGGCCCCTCGTCCAACACATTCTTCGTCACCGATCTCAGTGGGGACGGCGCTCCCGACATCGTGGTCGCTTCACCTGAAACCGACGAGGTCATCGTCTTGCTGAACGATGGGCTTGGCGCATTCTCCATTGCCGGGACACACGTCGTGGGATATTTCCCTCTTACATTCGGGGCGGCGGATTTCAACAGGGACGGTCACACCGATCTGGCCGTCGGGACAGTCGACGAAGCGCAGGAGATTGGAGGCTACCCTGTCGGCACTCACAAGGTATGCCTATTGCTGGGGATGGGTGGAGGCGCCCTGGATTCAGCATTGCTCTACAGAACGGAAATACCCTCATCTCCATTCTCGATTGGGGCGCCGACGCTCGCCGCCGGCGACCTGAACGCGGACGGGAGAATCGACTTGATGAGTGCCAACTACGCCACGAACAATGTGTCGGTTTTCCTCGGAAATCCGGATGGTACTCACGGGGCGGAGAGAACCTTCGGAACAGGACAGCGTCCCGGCACCATCGCAGCAGGCGACTACAACGGCGACGGGGCGTTGGATGTCGTTACGGGCAATTCGGGCTCTCTCGACCTTTCTATCCTCGAAGGCCGCGGAGATGGAACCTTCGCCGCCGCCACGCGGATGCCGCTTGGCTATGCACCCACATCCCTCGTTTCTGCAGATTTCAACCAGGATGGGAGGGCCGATCTGGCGGTTGCCTCGCCTGCGAGACGCGATATCGCTATCTTCCTGGGGCAGGCAGATGGGACGTTCTCCGTCGCGGCATACTTCGATGCCTATCAGGCTCCGTTCCATCTCGCCCTGGCCGACATCGACGGCGACGGGCACTTGGACATTCTCTCCGTCGCTGCCTCGGTCCTCAACACAGTCAACCTTCTCCTTGGCCGCGGTAACGGGGCGTTTGAAAGCGCCAAACCAATCCTGGGTCTTCGGCCCCCAGTCGGGCTTCCCTTCAGTGAGGCCATTGCTGTCGCCGCTGCCGATTTTGATGGAGACGGCCGGCTCGATCTGGCGGCCGTCGACTACTTCAACTGGTACGTTCATATCTTTCTGCAGTCGAGTTCGGGCTCCTTTGGCGAACCCTCCTGGGTCTTGAAAACGGCGACGTACCCTACCGCCGTGGCGGCCGCAGACCTGAACCGCGACGGTCGTCCGGATCTCGTGGTCGCGGGGGAGTCGAACCAGGGGAGGGGAAGTCTGTCGATTTACGTGCAGGCAAGCGGCGGAGGCTTCGCAGAGCCTGGCAGCAGCTTTGCCTCGGGCGCCGGACCGCATGCGCTGGTGCTTGCGGATCTCGATTCCGATGCGCTTCCGGACATCGCCGTCGCGGTCCGCCTGGGAATCTCGGTGCTTCTCAATCATCGCGACGCGGATCACGACGGCATCCCCGACAAGAGTGACACCTGCATCGACGGCGACGGTGACGGTGCCGGCGATCCCGGTGTGGTTTCGAACGTGTGCCATCCCGACAACTGCCAGGCCGTGCCGAATCCAGGGCAGGAAGACCTCGATGCCGACGGATTGGGCAACGTTTGTGACAATTGCCCCGCCGCAGCGAACCCAGGGCAGGAGGACTCGAGTGCGGACGGGTCGGGAGACGCCTGCCAGCCCAGCCTGGCTTTCTTCGGCTCCCGCGCATCGGGCGATACGCTCGAGATCCTGGTGAAGGCCAAGGACCCGCAGGACGATCCATTGAGCGGTGTCGTGCAGATCTACAACGCATTCAACCAGGACATAACTCTTCATGACAGCCTTGCGACCCGCAGCTGCGGCGGGCCCTACCTCCCGGATGGTTTGGCCGGAGAGGGACTCGGCTTCACCTATGGAGCAGTCGGCGCACCCTATCTGTTCGATTTGGGCACCGTTCTACACTGCGGGGATGGTATACCGGACTATGCCATCGCCCTTGGAGCCTGCGGCGATCAGCCGACGGATGTGATTCTGTCGCTGGCTGATGTGACCCTGCCCGCTCCCCTGTGTTTGCGGCGGTATGGCGAGACCGTTGGTGGCCTGGACCTGACCATTCAGAGCTTCGATCTGTCGACGTTGATCCTCTCTGTGCCAGGGCTGCTGGCCCTCGATGCGACGTTCGATCACGGGCTCCCAGCGCAGATAGCCATTACGGACCTTCTTCCGGGTCGCTCCTACCTTCTGAAAATGACGGTGACCGATGGGAACACCCTGCCGGTCGGGGCAGAAATGACATTCACTCCCCAGGGTGAATCACGGCTGGTGTTCACAGCGCCTGACGCTCCGCCTGAGGCGTCGATTGTCTCGCCGGCGCCGGTGGAATGCACCAATCCCGCCGGGGGACTGGTGACGCTGGATGGCTCCGGCTCGTCGGACCCCGACTCGAGTCCCGGGACGCATGACGACATCGTATCGTTCGAGTGGTACGAGGATTTCGCCAACCCTGGCCAGCGCCTCGTCGGAACCGGAGAGGTTCTGGCCGCGATGCTTCCCCTCGGCAGTCATGTCCTGACCCTCAAAGTGACCGACAAGGCCGGGCAGAGCGGCACGGCTGCATCGGTGGTGGTGGTACGGGACACGACACCACCATCACTGACCCTGTCGCCAAACCCCGCGACACTTTGGCCTCCCAATCACCGCCTAGTGTCGGTCCAAGCCACATGGCGGGTCAGCGATATCTGCGATCCGGCGGCTGTAGTCGTTCTCGCGTCGGCGACGAACAGCGAGCCGGACGACGCGCCCGGAACCGGCGACGGAAGCACGACCGACGACATCCAGGATGCCCTTATCGGGAGCGCCGATGCCACGGTGCAGCTGCGAGCCGAGCGCTCCGGTGACGGATCGGGACGCGTTTATGCCCTGACGTATGTCGCGCGCGATGCGTCGGGGAACTCGGTGTCGGCGCTTGGAATCGCGACCGTCCCCCATGACGAGGGGACCGGTCCGGAGCCTGTGCTGCTGCAGCTCGAGGGCGACGGCACTCCAGGGATGGCGCACGTTTACTGGAATTCCGTGGGCAACGTGGACCGTTACGACGTGATTCAGGGTGATCTAGGTCAGGTCACGCAGTCCGACGGAGTGATTCGTCTGGGACCGGTCCACGTTCTGTCCTCGGGACAGATCGGAACGACGTACTCCGAAGGCTCGGGCGGCGGAATCCCCGCTATCGGGAAGGCGTTCTTCTATCTCGTCCAATATCGGGAGGGACAAAGCGCGAGCGGTTGGGGCACGGAATCGAGCTCCTGGCCGGCAGAGCCCTCCTCCTGCGATGTCGCCTGTCCAGGGGTTCCCGCCACTGGTTCAGGGGCGTCGACTACGATGCACCGGAGATAGGCCCGGCCAAGGGAGTCTGATGCTCGGCCGGTCTCTTAGCGTCGCTTCGGGGCGCCGCCACCTGCGCCCAGATTCTCGTACCCCGGGCAGCCGTCGTCGCACGAAGCCGGCTCCAGGGGCAGCGGCACCGACTCCGTTCCGAAGCCGCTTGTCCCGTGCGCGTCCCGGTAACCCACGAGATAGAAATACGCCCGGCCTGGAGGCGGCAGCGCCCCCGGCGAACCAGCTGCCTCGATGAAGGACGTGGCCGTGCTCAGCCGCGCCGGGACCCGCACCGCCCCGAGCGTGATCCGGTTCCCGTCCACACGCAGGCTCGCCACGTCCCCGCTGATCAGGTCGTACGACGTGGCCCCGTTCACCGTGTTCCAGTACACGCGCGCCAGCCCCGGTGCCGTGCCCGGCTCCAGCCGCAGGCTCACAGGATCCGGCCCCTGTCCCAGGTCGTGCGGCACCGCCACGACCGTCAGGGCAGACACCTGGTTCCCCGACGCGTCGGTCGCCGCATAGGTCAGCTCGTATGTTCGACCCGGCCCGCTCGCGGCCCGCTCGGCTCGCAGCAGGAGCTCCGCATCCTCCGTCCCCGGGTCGGTCCCGTCGATGTCGCCGGTGGTCCGGCCGTCCGCATCCCCCGGCGCATCATCCGGCTCGCTGCTCGTCACGCCGAGCAGCCGCACCGCTGCGGCCGGGTCGCACCGGTCGCTCACGTGCCATCCGACGTGAACCGGCACCAGCCGGTGGTTCGGAGGCCAGAGGACTGCCTGGTCCGTCGTCAGGTCCAGCACAGGCGGCGTCGCGTCGCGCACCGTCACGCTGGTGACGCACGTCGCGACGCTTCCCGACGCGTCGGTCGCGGTGAAGCTCACCGGGGTCGTCCCGAGCGGGTACGTGCCGGAGGCATCCTCTCCTCCTCCGCGGCTGCTCGTGACCGTGACCGTCGGGCCGCAGGCGTCCGATGCCGTCGTCACGACTTGCGCAAATGCCCCCTCGGGCCCCGTGCACTCGATGGTCACCGCCGCCGGGCAGACCAGCGATGGCGGTGTGGTGTCAACGACGGTGACGAGCGTCTGGGTCACATCGGTCATCCCCTGTGCATCGGTGACCCGCAGTCCGACCGCGTTCGATCCGAGCGGGAGGGTGACGCTCAACACGGGACCGGTGCCGATCACCCTCTCCGTCGGCTGCCCGGGGTCGCTCACCCACTCGTACGCCACGATGTCGTCGTTCGTCCCGGCGCTCGAGTCCGGGTCGGTCGAGGCCGATGCGTCAAGGGTGGCCGTCCCGCCTGCCGGACCACCGCATTCGACCGTCGGCGGCGAGACGATCACCGCGCGCGGCGCGTTGTTGGGCGGGACGAACACCATGCGCGACTCACCCCGGTACTCGAAGGTCCCTTCCACGGTCACGGGAACGGTATTGCCGTCGGTGAGCCCGATGACAAGTCTGTACGACCGACCGGACTCCAGACGCGAGATGTCTATCTGCGATGGGAGCCCGAAGTTGAATGGCACGCTGAGCACCGGGAATGCCTGTCCTGGGAGGAAGGTCAGGCTCGTGGTGTCGAACCCAATCACGTCCAGGGTGCGTCCACCCTGGCCTGCACCGAAGGTCCGGACGCAAACGGATGCCGGAGGAACAACACCCGACAGGTCGATGAGGGTGTTGAACGCGGAAAGTGGATGCTCGCACGTGCCAAGGGCGAACTGGTAATCGGAATAGCCGTCCCCGCAGAGCATGTAGGTGTCGAGATCGAAAAGGTACGGCGCCCCCACCGCCTCGTACGTGAAGGCGATCCCCTTGCCGGCGATCCCCTCCGGCAGGAAACCCAGAGCGCAATCGGATGTCATCATCGCATCTGTGATCGTAATGCTCGTGTCGGAGACCATGAAGATCTCGACCGCGCCCGCAAGCGGATCGTTCTGGGGATCCTTCACGGACGCCCGGACCGCCAGTGTGTCGCTCCCGTTTCCCTGGATCCCGGACAGGATCAGGCTGGGCTGGCAGGCGTCACCCGAGCCGTCATGCGTTGCATCGGACTGTTCGGCGTTGGCGGCCGCGGGGCAATTGTCACACGCATCGCCAACCCCATCGGCGTCCTGATCTCCCTGAAGTGCGTTGGAACCATCCCGGCAGTTGTCGCAGGCGTCGCCCACGCCGTCCTGATCCGTGTCGCTTTGCGATGGGGCGGCGACGGCGGGGCAATTGTCACAGGCATCGCCGGCGCCGTCACCGTCCGAGTCGGTCTGGGCGGTGTTGGCCGTCTGGACGCAGTTGTCGCAGGCGTTACCGGCGCCGTCGCCGTCCGAGTCCGTCTGGGACGTGTTGGCGGTCTGGACGCAGTTGTCGCAGATATCGCCCTCTCGGTCGCCGTCCCTGTCTTCCTGCGCGGGGTTGGACTTCGTCGGACAGTTGTCGATGTCACCGCAGACGCCGTCACGATCCTGATCGTCGGCGCTGTCGTATGGGCAGGGGTCGCAGACGTCGCCGCGCCCGTCTCCGTCTGCATCCTGCTGCGACGGGTTCGGTGCGGTCGGGCAGTTATCGGACTGACACGATGAGTTCGGGTGGCCCGGATCTCCGTATCCGTCGTGGTCCGAATCGATGCAGGTATCGCACGCATCGCCGACTCCGTCGCCATCCGGGTCCGCCTGATCGGGATTGGGTGTGCTCGGGCAATTGTCGGGCGGACAGGTGTTCGGCGCGAAGCCCTGATTGCCGTATCCATCCCCATCCGTGTCGGTGCATGTATCGCAGACGTTGCCAAGACCATCGGCGTCGGCGTCGGCCTGGACCTGGTTGGCCGCCATGGGGCAGTTGTCACACACGTCCCCGTACCCGTCGCCATCGGCGTCCTCCTGCCCGGGATTCGACCGGGAGGGACAGTTGTCCGTGGCGCAGGTGTTCTCCGGGTAGCCCAGGTCGCCGAACCCGTCGCCGTCGGTGTCCGTGCACGGATCGTCTGCATCGTCGATGCCGTCCCCATCGGCATCGAGGGGCCCACCCAGGTTCAGGAGGACCGTCCCGCCGACGAGGAGATCGATCTTCCCGTCGCCGTTGAACTGTCCGCTTGCGAGCGCGCCTCCATAGTGCGTCGTCGCGAAGCTCGTGCGATTGGCAAATGTTCCGTCGCCGCGTCCCATGTAGAGGGAAACGTCGGGCCGCCCGTTGTTGATGACGGCGAGATCCTTGCGTCCGTCCCCATTGACGTCGGCGGCGATCAGTCGCACCGGGTTCTTCTGGGTGGGAAGCGTCGCCGCCATCTCCAGCGTCCCGTCGCCGCGCCCGAGAAGGACGGCAATCCTGCCTGCGCCTGAATCTGCCGTGGCGACATCCGCCCTCCCGTCACCGTCGAAATCGTCCACCGCCAGGGAGGCCAGACTCGTGCCCGCTGCAACGCGCCACTCGGGATCGAAGGCTCCGCCGCCCCGTCCCAGGAGAACGGATATGGCCCCGTCGTCACCGGCGGCGACGATGTCCGGCTTTCCATCGGCATTGAAATCGGCGATGCCGAGGGCGGTAGGATAGATCGTTCCGGTGGCAAGGGGCTGGGCTGTGGAGCCCGCGCTCGGGTTCAGCAGAACCCAGAGGTATCCGCGGAACTGATTGGACACGCTTCCCCGGTACGCCACCACCAGATCGTCCCGACCATCGTTGTTGAGGTCGGCCGCTGCGATCGCATGAGGGACGTCCGCGGTCGCAATGCGCTGGTGCGCGAACACGCCATCGGGTCTCCCGAACAGCAAGGAGATGGATCGGTTCGCATCGCAGGAATTCGCGTCCGCGAGGTCGAGCATTCCGTCGCCGTTGAAGTCGCCCGATACAATTGTTTCGGGGCAATAACCGACCGTGTAATTGCGCTGCCACACAAACGTGCCATCCCCCTGGCCGGTATATGTCGCCACGGTGGACCCCCCCGCTGTGGCCAGATCCTGGTTCCCGTCGTGGTTCAGATCGCGCACGATGGCGGTAGCGGGCTGCCAGTAGCCGAGCCCGCCAATGACCGGAAACGTCCCGTCGCCGTTGCCCAGGAGAACGACCACTCCATCGAGAACCTTGTCGCCCGCGATCAGGTCAACGCGGTCGTCACCGTTCATGTCCCGGAGGGCGATCCCGGGGCGCACCCCTCCGGACACATAGACGTTGTCCAGGACATACTCCGTGGCTGCCGCGAAGGTCCCGTCTCCCGATCCGAGCGCCACAACAACGGCCCCGCTGGAATCGCCGGTCGAGATGACCAGGTCAGGATTGCCGTCGTTGTTCAGATCCTCCGATTGAATGGTGTTCAGCCCATTGGGGACCTGTGGCGAGGACCACGGGTTACCCAGGCCCCCTCCCCCCAGACCGAGCAGGACGTTGTAGCCGTACCCCGCGCCGACCACGACGTCGTTCCTCCCGTCGTGGTTGACATCGGCGATGATCGCCATGCGGATGGAATCCCCGACCTCCATGAACAAATCCCCGGAGAACGTGCCGTCCCCGTTGCCGAAGAACCGTGAGAGGCGCTTGGTGCCCGTATTGGCTGCCACGATATCGAGCATCCCGTCGCCGTTCATGTCGCCGGCCGCCGCCCGATCCGCGTTGCCCTGGGTGCCGAGCAGACTCCCCGAGACGAACGTCCCGTCGCCGCGTCCGAGAAGAACCGCAATTCGATTCGTGTTGTTGGTGATCGCCAGATCGATCTTGCCGTCGCGATTGAAATCACCGGCGGCGGCGTACTCGGGACCGGCGACGGTCACGGTCCGGATCCGTGATCCGAAGGTGCCCTGCCCGTTCCCGAGGCGGACCCAGAGATCGTTCGACAGGCGGTTCAGCGCCAGGATATCGGCGCGCCCGTCACCGTTGAAATCGGCCGCGACGACCTGGACGGGCGTCGTCCCGACGGGATAGCGCACCTGCGGCCGGAACGTTCCGCCTCCGATCCCGAGAAGGATCGACACGTCGTTCGACTGCTGGTTGGCGGTCAGGAGATCGAGGATGCCGTCGCCGTTGAAGTCGGCCGTCGCAATGGACACCGGATCGTCGCCCGTGTCGAAGTCCGGCCGGGGGAACAAGGGAGACGGTTGACGCGGCCTGCACGCGTCGCCGTGGCCGTCCCCATCCGTGTCCTCTTGATTCGGATTGGGCGTACGAGGACAGTTGTCGCAGCGGTCACCGCGAGCGTCGCCGTCCGTGTCCCGGTTGTCGGATGTCGTGATGCCCGGGCAGGAGTCGATGTCGCCGCATACCCCATCCTGATCGACGTCGTTGAGACGATCGTGCGGGCAGGCATCGCACGGGTCCCCGATCCCATCGACGTCCGCGTCCTCCTGGAGAGGGTTGGGAATGGCAGGGCAGTTGTCGGTCGCGCAGGCCGTGTTCGGATAGCCCGGGTCCCCTGCGCCGTCGTGGTCGGGGTCGACGCAGGGATCGCAGGCATCTCCCACGTCATCCTGGTCCAGATCAATCTGGGACGGGTTGGCCGCCCCCGGGCAATTGTCGCAGGCGTCCCCCGGACCATCCTGGTCCATGTCGAGCTGATCGGCATTGGCGATCCCGGCGCAATTGTCCGCCTCGCGGCAGACCCCGTCGCCGTCCAGATCGCCGACCGGATCCAGCGGGCACGGATCGCAGGCATCGCCTGCGCCGTCCCGATCCGCGTCCTCCTGGAGCGGGTTCGCTGCGCCCGGGCAGTTGTCGCACGCGTCCCCGAGACCGTCACCGTCGGTATCGGATTGATTCGGGTTGCTCTGGAACGGGCAGTTGTCCACGGCGCAGGTGCTGGACGGGAAGCCGGGGTTGCCATGGCCGTCGCGGTCCGTGTCGGTGCAGGCGTCCGCTTCGTCGAGAATGCCGTCACTGTCGGCATCACCCGGAGGACCGAGGATCTCCAGAAGGAGCCTCGATTCGCCCTGGTAGTTGAAGGAGGCCGCATCGCTGACAGGGGAGGTCTTGCGGTCGGTGAGGGAGATCTCGAGCCGGTACGTGCCGCCCTCCGGCAGCGACTCGATGTCCACGTAACCCGGAAGCCCATCCTGAAATTCAACCGCCACGAGGGTCTGGAGCGTGACCTGAAGGGTTATGGAGTCCAGGTCGAACGCAAGCACCCTCAATTCGTATTGCTCGTCACCGCCCGGCCAGGAGCGCAGACAGGCGTCCATCGGCAGTGTGACGTCCGATAGAAAGAGGACACCGGATTCGTAGCCCACGGGATGATCACAGGTCCCTCTCACCAGGATGTAGCTCTGCACGCCACCGCAATCGACCCCGAATTGATCATCGAGGCTCGCCACGTCGAACAGAACAGGCACACCGATGGAGCCATTCGCGAACGCGATCCCCTCACCGTAGCGAGCGGGGAAGAAAGCGCTGCTGCAGGAGAGGCTGGAGCCGAAATCCGGCAGGGACATCTGTGCCTGTGTCGTGGCCTGAACCCTGACGGTGCCGCTCAGCGAATCGTTCTGCGGGTCGCCCGCGTGCACTTCCGCCACGAGGGTATGAGCCGACTCGGTTCTGATCGAGCCGATGGACAGGAAGGGCTGGCACGCGTCTCCGGAGCCGTCGCCATTTGAATCGGCCTGATCCGGGTTGACGGCATCTGCACAGTTGTCGCATGCGTCCCCGAGTCCGTCGCCATCGGTGTCCGACTGGTCCGTATTGGCCAGGCCGAGACAATTGTCGATGTCGTCGCATGCGCCGTCCCGATCGGCGTCGTTCGTCGCGTCGTGGAGACAGCGGTCGCAGGCGTCTCCACGGCCGTCGCCGTCGGTGTCCCCTTGCCCCGGGTTGGCCAGGCCGGGGCAGTTGTCGCGTGCACAGGTGTTGGTCGAGAGGAGCGGATCGCCGAACCCGTCCCCGTCGGCGTCGGTGCAGGGGTCGTCGGGATCCGGGATGCCGTCCCCGTCGGTGTCCGGATACGGCCCCTGGTTCAGGAGGACGGTCACGCCTCCGTAAGCAGGAACCACGATGTCCTTCCGCCGATCCCCATCCGCATGCGCCGCGACCATCCCCCGGATGCCCGGGCCGACCCACGACCGCGTGGCCGGCCCGAAAGTCCCGTCGCCTATGCCGAGGGACACGGAGATGTCCGCCGCCCCGCTGTCGGCCACGAGGAGATCCGGCCTGCCGTCGAGGTTGACGTCTTCCAGGGCGACGGCCGTCGGGAGAAGGTCCGCCTTCTGCCGCCTTTCCGGTCCCAGCCGGGCGTCTCCTGCGCTCAGGAAAACCGACAGATCCCCCGAGGAGGCGTCGAGGACAACCAGATCCTGCCGGCCGTCCGCGTTGAGGTCTCCCAACGTGAGCGACGACGGCCTGCGCCCTGCGAGGTGATGGACCGCCGGGGCGAAGGAACCATCCCCGTGTCCGAGAAGAATCGCCACGTCGCCAACCGTTGGCGGAGGAGGGTAATCATGTCCGGGGTTGGACACGGCGAGGTCTGCGACGCCGTCGCCATTGATATCGCCGGCCGCGATCGACGATGGGGCGTCCCCGACGTGATAAAGGGATGGCTGGGAAAAGCCTCCCCTGCCGTCGCCAAGGTAGATCGCGGCATCCCCCAATTGGGTCGTGATGGCCAGGTCCGGGGCGTTGTCGCGGTTGAAATCATCCACGGTCAATCCGCTGACCGGCCAGGGGGGTGGGATTGGCACGGGTTGCGCGAACGTGCCATCTCCGTTTCCAGGATAGACGAGAAGGCCGTGCGTGTCGGCGAGGACCACGTCGCGGTTTCCGTCCCCATTGAAATCACCGGACCGGGCCGCGACGGGCTCGTATGTATAGCCCTGCAATTCCTGCGGCGGGCCGAAGGTGCCGTCCTCGTTCCCCTTCAGCACGACCCTGCGATAGACAGAGGCCACGAACGCGTCGTTTCTGCCGTCCCTGTCGAAATCGTCCACCACGACCACGCGGGGATCGAATTCGAGGATCTGCGGCCGTGCGCCGAAGGTCCCGTCACCGTTGCTCAGGAGAACGAACAGGTCGGCGCTTCCCCCGTTACCAACGGCAAGGTCCTGTCTTCCGTCACGGTCGAAGTCGCCGCCGCCAAGAGCGCGCGGGTATTGCCCGGCGGGGGTGACGGAGGGCGCACCATCGACGTCAAACGTCCCATCGCCACGTCCTGGCAAGGTGATGACGCCGCCTCGGAATAGATTGTTGGCCACGGCGACGTCTTCACGTCCGTCACCATTGAAATCTCCCGTACGGACCCGCGCGGGCCGAAAAGTCGTCCCTTGCCCGGGGGCCCATTGGGTCTGGGCGGCAAATGTTCCGTCCCCCCGACCGAGAAGCACGGAGACATTTCCGTCATAGCAGTCGTAGAAATAGCAGCTGTTGGAGACGGCCAGGTCGTGGTTCCCGTCCGCGTTGAAATCGGCGATTGCGACATCGTGCGGGAACCTCCCGACGTCGAGTTGCGCCCCGGGGTGCAACCTGCCATCCGGCCCACCCAGCAGGATCAGGACATCACCATGGCCCGAGAACGAGACAACGCCCTGCTCGACCACCGCGAGGTCGGAGAGTCCGTCATGATTGAGGTCCTGGACGACCGCCGCCATCGGCTGCGTCCCCACCGAATACGCCTCTGGAGCCGCGAAGGTGCCGTCGCCCGATCCCTTCATCACGAGAATCTGGTTCGCACCGCTGCCCTGACCGAAGGGAAGTGCCACGATATCGAGGTGGTGGTCGGAATCCAGGTCACCGACCGCGATGGACCAGCTGTACAGGTCTTCGCCGTTGAGGCGGGTTTCCGGCCCGAACGTTCCATCCCCGTTGCCCAACAGGAGGGTGATCCCCGGAGTGACGTAGTGCACCAGGAGGTCCAGCCGGCCGTCCTCGTCGAAATCGCCCAGAGCGACGCGTCTCGCCGAGAACCCGACCGGAACCCGGCGCTGATCGAAGCGGCCGTTGCCTCTTCCGAGCAGGACGGACACGTCGGAGTGGCTGCACGAGTCGTCCGAGCACTGATTGATGGCGACGAGATCGAGCAGGGAGTCGCTGTTGACATCTCCAACCGCAACGTCGAAGGGATTGCGCCCGAGTGCGTAGGCGGGGTTCGGGAACAGCCCCGGATCCGCCGGCGGCTGGCAGGCGTCCCCGTAGCCGTCATGGTCGCCGTCGATCTGGGAAGGGTTCGGCGTGTTCGGACAGTTGTCGGTTGGGCAGGTGTTCAACGCATATCCGGGGCTGCCGAATCCATCACCGTCGAGGTCGGTGCAGGCGTCGCACGCGTCGCCCATTCCATCAGCGTCGCCGTCCTGCTGGCCTGGATTCGCGATGAGGGGACAATTGTCGATCGGACAGGTCGTCGCCGACGACCCGGGGCTCCCGAAATGATCGCCGTCCGGGTCGGTGCACGGATCGCATGCGTCGCCCGGGCCGTCCGCGTCCAAGTCCTCCTGCAGTGGATTGAATGCGGCCGGGCAGTTGTCACAGACATCCCCCACACCGTCGTGATCGCCGTCCTCCTGCCCCGGATTGGCGACGAGCGGGCAATTGTCCAGCACGCATGTGGTGGCCGGGAACGCCGGATTCCCGAAGCCGTCGTGGTCTCCGTCCGTGCAGGCGTCGCAGGCGTCCCCGACCTGGTCGCCGTCCAGGTCCTCCTGTCGCGGGTTGGCTGAGTCGGGGCAGTTGTCGCAGACATCCCCGACCTCGTCCAGGTCACGGTCCTCCTGGGCCGGGTTGTTCATGGACGGACAGTTGTCGTCCGCGTTCAGGAACCCGTCGCCGTCCTGGTCCGGGAGCGGCCCCTGGTTCAGCAGTATCGAGACCTTTCCATGGGGGGAATAGGTGTCGTACCAGTTCGAAACGATGATGTCCCGCCTGCCGTCGCCATCGACGTCCGCTGTCGCGATGAATTCGCCACCCCCCGTATGGAAGCGCGGCTGAACGGCGAACGTCCTGTCACCTCGATTGACAAGAACGAGAAGGGACGCAGAGTACCGGTCCAGGGCCGCCACGTCCGCTCGGCCGTCCGTGTCATAGTCGCCGATGGCGATCACCCCGGGCGACAAGCCTGAGGCGATCGACTGCTGCGGCCCGAACGTTCCGTCATCTCGACCGGGGAGGATCAGGAGCTGGTCACTGTAGTTATTAGCGACCACGAGATCCTTTTTCCCGTCCTCGTCGAAATCGGCGGTTGCGAAGGACACAGAGCCGCAACAGTTGAGGGGAGTGCGAACCCGCGGACCGAACGTCCCATTCCGATTTCCGGGAATCAGGAATATTCCGTTACCGTTTTGGTAGGCGCCGACCAGATCATCGACTCCGTCTCCGTTGAAGTCCGCGGGGACCATTGGGCCCGGGGGATCATCGAGGGTCAGGGGGATGGGCGCGGAAAACGCCCCGTGACCGAGACCCAGGAGAATCATGATGTCCCGCGAGCCCGACTGCACCACGGCGAGGTCCCGATTGCCGTCGGCGTTGAAGTCCCCGATGACGACGTCGAGCGGATTGATTCCCGGGGCCACCGCTGCGGGGGCGACGAATGTCCCGTCTCCGTTTCCCGGATAGACGAGTATCTGCCCCGCCAGGACGATCAGGTCGGCGCGGCCGTCTCCGTCGAGGTCATCGGATCGGACGAGACGTGGCACGGCCGTCAGCGGAAGGGAGGGCTGCGGGATGAACGTCCCGTCTCCCTGCCCGAGCAGGACGGAGACATCCCTGATGCTCGTCGGATAGCCCCCACCGCGATTGGTCACGGCCATGTCTTCATGGCCGTCGCCGTTGAAGTCGGCGACCGCGATCGCCGAGGGCGCCTGGCCCACGTCGGTCTGCAACCTCGCCGCGAAAGCGCCGTTGCCCTTCCCGAGCATGAGCAGGAGGCTGTCATACTCGTGGTCGAGAATGAGCAGGTCGCCGATGCCGTCGCGGTCGAAATCGCGGAAGAGAAAATCGATCGGGTAACGGCCCGCCGGCAAGGAGACCTTGGGCTGAAACCCTCCCCCGCCAACGTTGAACCAGAGAGACAGCACGTCCGACTGGAAATCGGCGACCGCCAGATCCTGGAGATGGTCCCCGTTCAAGTCCGCCACGACGATCGCGGCAGGCGTGCCGCTGGCCGGCAGGCGATGCTCCGGCTCGAAGGTCCCATCGCCGCGGCCGAAGAGAAGAGAGACGCTGGCCCCCTCCTGGGCCGAAGCGCTGTTGGTCACCGCGAGGTCCACCCTGCCGTCCTGGTTGAGGTCCCCCGCGCCGACGCCGGCCGGATACTCTCCGACGGAGAAGCGCATCTGCGTGGCAAAGGTGCCGTCCCCCAGGCCGCGGAGCACCGACACGTCGTGCGTCCCCCCCCGGTTGGCCGTGACCAGATCGAGCCGTCCGTCCTGGTTGAAGTCGGCGGCACCCAACCCCTGCGGAGCGTCACCCGTTTCATACAGGACCGGGGCGGAGAAGGTCTTGTCTCCAAACCCCAGCAGGACGGCGACTCTTCCCGGGTAGTATCCGGAGTAGTTGCTAAGCCATCCCGCCGCGGCAAGATCCATCACTCCGTCGGCGTTGAAGTCCGCCACGACGACGGAAGTGGTCGTGATCGTGGTGGCGATCGGCGGTTGTGCCTCGAACGTGCCGTCACCTCGACCGAGGAGAATGAAAATGGAGGAGTAGCTGTGCCCGACAAGATCGTCACGTCCATCACCATCGACGTCGGCAACGGCGACCGCTGACATCCCCGTGCTCGATTCCACGGTGACGGGCGGAGCAAAGGTCCCGTCGGCCCGCCCGAAGAGCAGGGATGCGTTCGGTGGGTAAGGGTAGTTGGGGTTCGTCGTGACGACGGCATCCACGAATCCGTCACGGTTGAAATCACCTGCCGCAAGGGAGGTCGGGTCGGGACCCACGCCGAAAAACAGCTCCGGGAAGAGCGGTTTGGCCTGCGCCGAGCTTGCCGCGGTGGCGACCAGGATGCAGAGGACGAAGGCCAACGAGGTTCCGGCAACCCTGCGCGCTCTCATCATCTTCTCCAGTCCATCCTGTTGCAGCGAGCGCCCCGGATCGATGCGCGTGGAGTAGCCCGCTGTGACCAGGTCACTTGCGGACAATGTTGCATCGCATCGAAGCGAACCGCCCGTCGGAGTGAGGGAATGGAACGCCGCCACCGCAGCCTCGTGGGCCCTATGCCTGCGTGCACTTGTTCGTGCAGGGCCGAATCCATTGCGATGAATGGCCAGCTATGCCGGAAGTATACGACGATCGGGTTGCCGGGGTGAAGGGAAAGTGCCTACCCGCGGCCTGGGACAGCTACCGCACCGATCCCCTGCGGCCGCACCGCGCGCGCCTCGCCGACTCTGTGATCGTCCCGCAGATCGGAGCGTACCCGTGGAGTAACGCGCCTTCCCGGCAGCACTCGATGACCAAGCGCGGTCAACCCGCGGCTAGAAGCGATACCTTGGGTATCGCATGCTCGCTAGCTTCCACCGGCCGTTTCTTCGGCCTGAGTCTTCCCGCGCGCCCTTATCAGGTCGAGCTTAGGGCTGACGTATCCAGCCTGGCTCATCCCCATGAGCGCTACCATCTCCCATGGCACGTCCCACAACACTCCCTCGAGGGCGCTCTTGACGATAAACAGAGCAAGCATCAGGCAGGTCCAGAGGACCATTTGTGCCTTTGCGATCGACAACTCCTCTTTACCCCGCGGCCCCTCCTTGTCGGAAATGAGGCAGGACCATCGAGGCCAGCCTTTAAACTCCGTTCCCCGCTGTTGTCTGATCTTGTCCTCGACCTCCTTCCCCTTCACATAGCTGATTCCACCTGTGGCCAGGGACAGCCCCATCAGGGCTACAAGAGAGTTGGGGATGTCGGGAATGTCGAGTCGAATCAACCCGTAACCCACCACCGTGCCGCCGATGGCCATGGTCCAGGCGGCAATCTGAGTTCTCCAGAGAGACAGCCCTCCGTCTGGACCGCAGAAGAGGTAAATGGCTTTGTGCTTCACACGTCTCGCAAGGAGAACGATGAAGCCCGCGACAACCACGAGGAGGACCAGGGTCCAGCCAATGACGCTCGGAATCTGTGCGAGATTGACCTCATTTGCTCCGACCGCGTTCTGCTCGATGCCGTACTCCTTCCAGGTCAGGGTTGGGGTTACGCGCGTCATGGCTTGCCAGAATGGAATGGGGAAGTGACACAAGTCGAAGAGCAGGAGAGTGCCGGTAAAAGCAATCTGCTGGCCTGCAACCTCTTGCACCCACCTCTGGCGGGGCGCCACGACAGCCGGCTCGTAGAACGAGTCCTCCCCCGGGTGTTTCTTCCCGATGAGGTGGCTCCCGATGAATCGGAGACGCGGGTTCATTTCAACGGTCATCTCACGGTTCACGAACACCCGGATCAGATGAGATTTCACTTGACCGTCGGGAACGAAGACTTGCACGGCTTCTTCGGCATCCTGTGCGCGCAGCGCGGATTGTTGCATCACGATGCAGGCCACCGCCCCAAGGACCGTCCACTTGAGCAGCACTCCAAGCAGGCGCATGCGGCTCACTAGCGATAGACCCTGATCCCGTACTGGCCCGTGCCCGTCGCCCGGTTGTAGTGCCTGATCTGCACATAGTACTGGCCGGGCGAGAGATCGACGGTAATCTGCGGGTTGTTGCCGTTCCCGCTGTCGTCGTCCTCGGCCAGGAGATGCGTCGTGCTGTCGGGACCGTAGAGCTTCATGATCAGGTCCGTCTCGCCATCGGTGTCGACGGTGTATCGCCCCGTCGTCCGCACGGCGAAGCGGAACAGGTCCTCCTCGCCCGCCTTGCCGATCGACGCCTTGATCGCCTGGATGGTGCTCACGGGGACCTCCACCGTCACCGGATTGGTCCCGCGATTCGGATACATCCGCTCGGACGCCACGAACGCCTTGTCGGTCGCCGACAGGTTCGCGTTCTCGTCAGAGTGGAAGCCGTCCGTGGTCCACTCCTTCGGAAAGCTGTAGAGCATGATCGATTTGGGATCGAACCCGGTCCCGCGGATCTGATCGTGACGGTACTTTTCGAGGACGTTGTGCCGGATGGTCGCCTCGTCCCAGTAGTTCGGAGGACCCGACAGGTCCCGGATCACGGCGGCCTGGTTCCACTGGATCCCCCCCGCGGGGTTCTGGTGCTCGTGGGCCAGGCCGATCGCGTGGCCGAATTCGTGGAGCACCACGGCCTCGTCCAGCCAGCCGAAGTTCATCGTGGACTGGTTCGCCGGGATCGAGCGCGCGTCGGTTCCGATGTAGGACCACGCTCCGTCGTCGGCGAAGGCGATCCGGATCGGGGCATCGGCCGCACCGTCGAACTCGAACCTCAGGTTGGCGAACTCCGTCCACTGCGGCGCGAAGCGCTTGACGACTGCGTGCTGCTCGGCCGTCCCTCCGATGAAGCGGACCTTGAGAGCCGAGCCGTTGGTCCACTGCGTTCCGATCGGATTGATCGCGCGGGTCTTGTTGCCGGTGGCCATCCGCTCGAAGCGGACCGGCCGGCGCAGGTTCCTGGGCAGAATGCGGTCGAAGCAGATCTTCTTCATGTTGGACATGGTGGTCTCCTTTCCATGGATTACGTTGGCCCCCGGTTCAGTCCAGCAGTCGCCGCACCCCCAGCAGTCGGCTGGAGGGAAATGGCGAGACGTTCACTGCGTCCGCCTGATTGCCCCCGAGGATCAGGACGTTCGACCCGTCCCGGCCCGCGAAGAGCCCCACGTGTCCGGGCGCGTTGAGGACGGTCGGCCCAGGCTGGGGTCCGGACCCCCGCTTCAGGATCACAACGTCGAACCCGACCTCCGCTTCCTCGAGACTGACCCCCCTGCCCACGCCGAGCCACGACCGCGCGCTCAGGCTCTTCGAGCGCGGCAGCCTGAGGAGCCACGCCACGTAGTTCATGAATGCCGAGCACCATGGGACGTGGTCCCCTTCGGGAAACTTCTCGTCGAGTCGCAGCATTGCCAGGATCTGCGGGTTGGATGCCTGGTCCGGCACTTCGGAGGTTCCAGCAAACCTCTGCGCCAGGTCGAACGCGGTCAGCTCTATCTTGCTCATCGATCACTCCCCTCGTCCTGCCGGTTGAACTTGTAGCTCAGGCCCACATGGGCCCCGAGAACCCGGTCCTGTTCCCCTGGAAGATCCCCGTGATTCGCGTAGCTGACGGTGATCGGAAAGCTCACCGTCGTCGAGATCGGATGGGTATAGGTGGCCCGGACAACGAACCGATCCAGCCGCTCCGAATCGTCGCTCACGTTCAGGTATTCCGCCGCCACGTCGAGGCGCGGCACGGGCTCGCCGGCCTTGGACCGTCCCAGGAACCGACCCCACTGGACCCTGCCGGTCAACTCGCTCGAAGTCGGCAGGTCGACGTCGGCACTTCTCGGGAACTGCGTCTGAGTCCCCGTCCCCGGGTCCGTCACGGTCTCCACATAGGCGTACGAAAGAGCGTAGGCACGCACTCGGTTGTAGGTCATGCCGAACACGAGCTTGTTCTCGCCCAGAGCGTCCCCTTCGCTCATGACGTCCCGGAAGGCCTGGAAGGCGGTCGCCGCCGGGGAGTCCTTGGCGTTTCGCTTGAGCCACCGGTACTGACGGATCACCGAGTTGAAGTTACGGAAGCCCAGCTCGTAGCTGATGGACAACGCATAGCTGTCCGGTCCCACGAAGGCGTCACGATTCACGTAGGAGAGCTTGGCTGTCAGCTGAGGCTGGTTGTCAATGAGATCCGGGAGTCCCCCCGCGAGGTTCCAGTCGCGCACCGTGCTGTAGAGCGCGGTCCGCGCCTCCGCCTTTCGAGCGAGGCCCTGGAGCAGCGCCTGGTAGTCCTCGGACGAGAGAATCGACTCCAGGCACGCCAGGACCAGTTCGTCGAAGCTCGTCCGGTCGCAGGACGTGCCCTTCGCCGCCCTGCTGGTCTTCACCTTCGCGGCCACGAAGGCCCTTTCGGCCGCCTGGCGCATGGCGTCGACCTCGGGCGGCATGCTCTCCAGCGCGGAAACGAGCAGCGAGTCGACCAACGGACGATAGACCGCGTAGTCCCTTCCCCACAGAATGTGAAGTTGCGGGCTCTCCCACGTCTCCGCCCGTCGCAGGTAGCCGTAGGTGCCCGTGACGGTCAGGTCCCCCCAGTCGTCGACCTGATCCAGAAGGAGCTGCCTCTGCTCCTCACGAGCAGGCGCGACCACGGCATCGAGGACCGGCTGGAAGACCTGCGGTTCGGTCAGGGTGGCGCCGAACGCTGTTTCTCCGCTCTTCCATCGCAGCGGATTGAACCGCAAGGTGATCGATTTGTCGTCATCGCTTGTGCTGATTCCATTGATCGCGCCCTGGAAGAACGGGAGGAAGTCGGCCAGGGCGTCGTTGACCCGGCCCGCAAACCCTTCCGGTGGGCTCGTCGCGGTCGTCTTGGAGGAGATGATTTCGGCCGTTTCGACGTGCGCGACGGCGAGCGCCTCGTCCAGAAGCCGTTCCTCGTACTGTGCAATCGTTTCTCCCGCCCTGGGCGACGGGCTCTCCGCCCCTAGTACGGGCATTCCAGTCGGGATCATTGCAAGCAGGACCGTCATCGGACGGATGGTCTGCACTGCACCTCTCATGTCCGGGTGATCTCCCACTCGCACAACGGCTTGTCGGCGGTCCGGCTGCAGTCTTCATCCAGGGCGGTTTCGGAATCGAACCGGAGTATGGTGTGGACGATCGCCTCCTTCCCCTTTTTCGGTATGACCACAACGTCGAAGTTGTAGGTCATTCCGGACTCCATCGATGTCTTGACGCCTCTCTCGAGCTGTTCCCGGGTGTAGGCCTTGGGCGGCGGGCTGGTATCCAGGCCTTCCCAATCCGTCACGAGAAGTCGCCCCGAATAGGACACCACATCCGCCACTTCCGTCACCTGGATCTCGAATCTCTCCCCCTCCTCGAGGACCCATGTCCCTCGACATTTCATCGAAGCCTCCATGGCGGCGTCGCCGTGAAATCCTGAAACGCCCGAGTTTGGTTGGATTTGGCGCGAGTCCCGACGCCGCGATCGCGGTCGCGGGAGTTTGTTCGAGGTCGCGAATCAAGACGCGGCGACATGGCCGGGCAAACCTCTTCCCGATGCCATAACGGTCGCCCCGCCTCACCCCTGAGCTGCGGCGGCGTTCTTGGCTAGGTTGTCCGAGAAATAAGTGACACCCGTATACGACACGAGCGCGCAGAATGCAAGCGAAAATGACGTCGGAAATGATGTCGTCGCAGGTGAAGAATGGAATCCGACCACGCACGTTCGCAATTCAGCGCGTATCAAACACGTACGTGTCAGCTGAAAAAATACGGACAGAATGATCCGTTCGAGAAGGTCCCCACGTCGGCCGCCGCCCTGCGAACGATGCTGAGCGATATGCGGATCAGTTTGACGTCGGCCGGGACGGCATCCATGACTTCAGCGTCGAGCGTTGTCGGGACTTCGGGGCGGCGTAACACTCATTGAGCCGAACCCGCCCCAGGCGGACGGGCTCACGAGGCTTCAATCCGTGGCGAGGGTTCACTCCGCAGCCGTCGCCGGCTGCGGCGTCGAGCCGCTCTGGATGGCGGGGCGCACGCGCTCGGTCAGGTCGAGGTACGTCTTGAGCGCGCTGCCGGTCTCGCGGAAGGAGCGGCGGAACAGGGCGGCGATGTCGCGGCGGTCCAGGACGCCGGCGCGGTAGGCGTCGTGGATCTGCTGGCCGAGGAAATAGCCCAGCTCGTGGATCAGGATGTTGCCGCGGCGCGGCTCGGAGCGGATGCCGGCGAGGATCTCGGGGGGGACCTCGTCGTACTTGTCGTAGTTCTGCTCGAATTTCTTGTGCAGCAGGACGAAATCGATGATGGCGTTGAAGTCCTCGTAGGAGAAGCGGGTCTCGCGCTCGATGGTCGCCTTGTCCTTGCGGTAGTACTGGTACAGCTCGGTCTCGAAGAAGTGGTTGCGGCTGGGGTCGAAGAGCTTCGAGCCGAAGAAGCCGAGCGCCTCCTCCAGGACGCCGGTGTAGAACAGGTCGTGCTGGGGCATCTCGCGCGGGGTGCCCTCGTAGGTCTCCCCTTTCAGCGTCAGGTTGACGAAGTGGGCGGCCTCCTCGCCGGCGTGCATGACGTTGAGCTGGCCGATCAGGATGGCGTTGATGCGGGGGATGTAGCAGGAGCCGCGCTCGGAGACGTGGCCGGTGATCTCGGCGACCTCGTCCTCGTCGAACTTGTGGCCGCGCAGGAGGTGCTTCAGCTCCTTGTCCGACAGGCCGGAATAGACGTCGGGGTAGGCGTCGACCAGGAACTCGCGGGATCGCCCGGGGTGCCGCACGACCAGCGTGTACTTGTCGACCCGCAGGAACTTCAGGATGGTGTCGATCATGCTGTACACGGTGGACGACAGGTCGACGTCCTCCTGGTCCTCGGCGTCCCCTTTCCACACTTCGATGGCCTGGCGGTACGCCTCGTACTTGGCGATGGGGCTGGTGTTGAAATGACAGAAGCGGTCGGGGCCCAGGCTGACGACGTCCTCCTGCTCCTGGCCGCGCTCGGCGAGCTGCCAGTAGATCTCCTCGAGGTTCTGGACGACGATGACGCCGCGGCGCTCGAGTCCCCTGGCCTTGAGGAGGGTGGTCACCCTGCCGGGCAGATGATTGCGCGCCAGGTGCGATTCGCCGATCACGACGACGATCTTGGCGCGGGGCCTGGCCTGGACGATGTCGGCGAGGCGGGCCGCGGCGTGGGCGTCGCGCTTGTTGATGTAGCGCAGCCCGCTGCGCGGTTCGCTGTCGATGCCGTACACCGGCAGCCGGTGCTCGCGCGCCATCGCGAAGATCTTCCGGAACGACTGCCAGTCGTAGCCCCAGTCCAGGTCGTAGCGGATCCCCTTCAGGAACTCGGCGTCGTCGATCTGGCCGGCCATGTAGCGGTCGAGGATCTTCTGGCTGCGGGCGTAGACCATCTCGACGCACAGGATCACCTCGCGGGATCGATCGGCGATCTCGCGCAGAAGGCGGGCGGCGAACTCCTGCGAGGCGGGCAGGGCGTGGTAATCGCCGACGTAGACGAGGTCGGCCTTGTAGCAGGCGACCACCAGGTCGTCGAACGAGGACGGCCCTTCGATGCGTGAGAACTCGTCGTGGAACTCGCGGATGTACTTCTTGCGCGCGTTCCGATCGACGCCCAGGATGTCCTTCTTGAGGCGCGCGACGGTGGCCCGCTGCAGGGCGATCTCTTCGCGGATCTGCGGGGACGGCGTGGTCAGGGGAGGATGGGTCGACATGTCGGGCCCGGGGGCTGAAGACTCAGCGCGCCGGCGCGCGCCCGGTGACGGGGAGGATGCGAAGCGGAACGCTCAGTTGCCCTTGGTCTCCTTGTTCTTCTGATCTCCCTGCTCGCCGCTGCCGTGCATGGCTTCCCGGAAATTGCGGATGCCCGCGCCCAGGCCCTTGGCGAGCTCGGGGATTCTCTTGCCGCCGAAGATCAGCAGCAGAATGATGAAGATCAGTATCAGTTCAGGAATGCCGATTGGACCCATGCGCTTGACCCCCCAACGCGGCCCATCTTAGACCCCGAGGGGGGGTTAGTCAATGCGCGGGGGTCGGGCAACGGGCAGCGCACTACCGGGTCCCGGGCGGGGGCAGGATGAGCCGCTTGTTCCCCTCGCGGCGGGTGACGCGCTGCTGGTCGAAGTGCTCGAGCAGCGGAATGGCGTTCTTGCGGCTCGTTCCGCTCAGCTCCTTGAACTCGGAGATGTCGATGACGGGGCTCTTGGCCCTCTGCCCCCAGAGGCGCTGTTTCAGGTCTTCGAGGGCCCGGGCGTGAAACACCTTGCCGTCCGGGATGCGCACGAGCTGCCCGCGGGTCAGGAGCAGGTGGAACAGGCGCGCGACCTGCGCCGAGTCGGCCTTGAGCGCCGCCGCCACCTCGTCCGGCTCGGGGGGATTGGTCCCGGCGGCGGCGAAGCGGCCCTCGATCTTCTCCAGGAGCGCGGTCTCCGGAGCCGACAGGGCGATGCGGTGGGACGCCGCGGCGACGCGGTCCTTTTCCATCCTGAGGACGCCCGCGCGCACGAGATCGGCCAGCAGGAACTTGAAGACGTCGGGATGGATGCGCTGGAAGAGGCGGGTGCGCAACTCTTCGCGCGACAGCCCCTCCTTCAGCGGCTCCTTCTTGTGAAACGCCCCGACGTCGGCCACGACGCGCGCGGACAGGGCGCGCCAGGCGTCCCCTTCCACGTACCGGACGTCGGGCGCCGGCAGCGCCACGACCCGGCCCGCGCCCACGGCTTCGTTCAGCTCGCGGGCGGTCTCGTCGGGATCGAACCCGGTCAGGGACCTGAGGCCGCTCGAATCGATGCCGGAGGGGCCGGCCTCGGTCAGCAGGGCGAGAAGTCGGGTCGCCTGGGCCTTGTCGGCCAGCCGCTCGAACCGCTCGCGCGCCCCAGGCGCGGCGGGGCGCAGCTTGGGAGGCTGGTTGTGCAGGACCGTCCCGCCGGCGATCGTCACCGGGGGGGAATAGCGGCGCAGGATGAACCGGTCCCCCGGCAGGGCCGCGACGGGGGTCTCGAGGCGGAGCTGGGCGAAGCCCGAGGCGCCCGGCGGGACCGCCTTCCCCTCGAGCAGCTTGACCCGCGCCATCGCCTCGAGCGTGCCGTGGTGGAAACGGACGCGCGCCAGGTCCCGAAGCGGCGCCTCCGATGCCGGCAGGACCTCCAGCTCGACGTCCAGCATGGGGGCCGGCTTGAGGATGCCCGGCACGGTCAGGAGGTGCCCGCGCTCGACCGCGCCGGCCTCCACCCCCTGCAGATTGACCGCCGTTCTCTGGCCGGGAAGGGCCTCCTTCGTGTGGTGGTTGAAGACCTCGATGCCGCGCACGCGGGCGGTCATGCCATGGGGCAGGACCGCGACCTCGTCCCCCTCGCGGATCGTCCCGGCGATGAGCGTCCCGGTCACGACGCTGCCGAACCCCTTGATGCTGAAGGAGCGATCGACCGGCAGCCGCATGAGCCCCCGGGCCGGGCGCGGGGGCACGCGGGGAGCCAGGTCCCGCAGGACCGATCGCAGCTCGTCCAGGCCGGCGCCGGTCCGGCTGCTCACGGCGACGACCGGGGCCGACTCG
>Ga0070694_100000082_pt1 | contig 46363 bp, 42 predicted proteins | sample KBSK1251metaG_FD_65470 | JGI IMG/M metagenome (GOLD analysis project Ga0070694, IMG submission 65470) | Corn, switchgrass and miscanthus rhizosphere microbial communities from Kellogg Biological Station, Michigan, USA - KBS K1-25-1 metaG | ecosystem: Host-associated > Plants > Roots >...
ACGACGTCCGCCTCACGAAGTGCGGCAGCGCCTCGGGCCTGACCAAGGTCAAGTCCGGCGACTCCGACCTCAACAGCCCGCTCATCGCGAGCCCTGTTGCGATCGGCGGCGAGTCCTTCTTCGATGCGGACGGCGACGGCGTGTACAGCACGCGCGACACCGTCTACCTCGACATGGACGGCTCCGCCAACCCGACGGTCAACGACGTCCGCCTGAGCTCCCTGCAGGGCAGCCAGACCCAGAACACCGCGCCTGTCACGGGTCCCATCACGAGCGGTCCCACGTCGGGCGCCACGAACAACATGACGAGCGGTGCCACGAGCGGTGCCACGAGCGGCGGCACGAGCGGTGCCACGAGCGGCGGCACGAGCGGCACCAGCGGCACGGGCGGCACGACCAAGAAGACCCCGGGCGTCGAGATCCTGGGCTTCGCGGTTGCGGCAGTCGCGGCCTTGGTGCTCGTCTACCGGCGCAAGTAAGCGCGCCTGAGCACCGTTCCTCTCTTCCCCTTCCTCTCTTCCTTTCCCCTTCTTCTGCAAGCTTCCAGTTGACCTTCTGCCCCTCGTCGTGTCCCTCTACGGGCTCCCGGCGCTCATTTTACGTTTCTACGAGCCTTCGCCTTGCCGGCCGCAAACGTTTCGGGCGACGGGCCCCACGCGCACGGCTCCGGCGTCCCTCCTGCGCGCCCGATTTGGATTACATTACACCCGGTCCGCCGCGCACTATGCAAACGCGTCCCGGATGTGCAGAAACGAAGGGTTCATATGGCGCGGATAAGTTGAGTTGTATCTGACAACGCTTCTCAGACTCTAGGCGTTCGAAGCTAACAATGGAGGAGGGCACATCATGAGTTTCTTCAATCCCCAACGCTTGATTGCTGCGGCCACGATTGCGACCGTCGCGGCGCTCTTCCTGAGCTTCGCTCCCACGGTCTCTGCCACGGAGATCGCGCCCGTCTACGGCGCCATCGTCAAGAAACCCGCGGCCACAACGAACGACGCCTCGACAGCCATCTTCGATACGGCAATCTCGGCCTCCACGATGGCGGCCGACCTACGCTTCTGGGACTGCGACGCGAGCGGCGGCGGACCCACCTCGAACGACCGGTTCTACGTCGACGTCAACAGCAACGACAAGACGGACACGAACGACGTCCGCATCAACCAGGGCAGCACGTCCTCGTGCGGGTCCTTCACGGCCGGTACACGCGTCGGCGGAAGCGACTCGGACCAGAACAAGAACTTCGCCGCCACCGGCACGTACGCGCTCTGCTTCCGCGACACCGTCATCGACGACGACCGGTTCAACCCGAAGGAGATCGCGTTCATCTCAATCGACGACGCGGACTGCACGGACGGCGTCGTCATCAACGACATCTTCTTCAACACCGTGAGCGGCCTCGGCACGGCGGGATCGAAGGCCACGGCGGCCCAGGCCACCCTCGGCACCGCGTTCCCCAACGTCCAGTTCGAGATCTTCGACATCGACAATTCGGGGACGTACAGCTCCCTCGACGGCGTCTACGTCGACGTCGGCTATGGAAGCACCGACGAGGTGGGCTATGCGTCGCCGGGCGACATCCGCCTCACGGCCGCCCTGAGCGAAACGTTCGGCTCCAACGTGGAGGTCGGAGACCTCGACACGGTCTACCGCCTCACGGACGATGGCGGCGGGTTCCTGCCGCACGTCGTGCGCGACAACGCGGACGCGGCCACCTGCACGGGCTCCACGGCGCCCAACATGTACGTGAACATCGCCGCCAACGACACCGCGGTCGGGCTCCACGACGTACGCCTAACGGCCTTCAGCAGCAAGAGCGCGGGCACGAAGATCAAGACCGGCGACACGGACATGGGCATGTCGGTCAACACCGCGGGCGACCTGACCGCGCGGCTGCGCTGGGTCGACTACAACGACAACAACGCCGTCTTCGACAACGACGACTACGTCTTCTTCGACTCCAACAACGACGGCAACACCGACGTCGGCGAAATCCGCGTCTCCAAGACGCCTGGCGGCAGCGGCGGAACGTGCATGGCCACGGGCAACTCGGACCTCAGCCAAGACGCCGAGGCCGGCATGATCGGCGGCACGCTCGGCAACTTCCGCTACTTCGACGCCGACAACTCGGGCGACTTCTCGGCCATCGACCTCCTCTACATCGACACGGACGACGACGCCTGGGCGACGGTCGCCGACGTCCGGCTCTTCACCGGCACCGACCTCTCCGGCGCCTCGTACGGCGCGCTCATCGCCTCGGGCGACAGCGACACGACCCACGTCCTCGACATCACCCCGACCGGCGACGACATCTGCTTCTTCGACGTCGACGGGGACAACGCCTACGAACAGGGCGACACCGTCTACCTCAAGCTCAGCTCGGCCGACTGCACGACGGTCTTGGACGCCACGGACGTCCGCCTCACCTCCTACCAGAGCAAGGCGGCCGGCCTCTTTGTCCAAGGCGAGGCCGACAACGGCCACGCGGTCAAGAACGACGCCGACACGGAGGCGTTCCGCTACTACGACGCGGACGCCACGGGCTTCCAGGACGGAGACGTCCTCTACATCGACATGACGGACGACGGCGACGTCGACATCAACGAGGTGGTCATCACCTCGAAGACCGGTCACGGGGCGGCAGGGCAGATCGTGGTCAACGGCCAGGACTTCCTCGGCCAAGACCTCCTGGCCTTCGCGGCCTACGCCGTCCTGGTCTTCGACTCGAACGGCGACGGCATCCTGTCCACGATCGACGAGGTCGTCTGGGACGACGGCCTCACGTTCGGCGGCGCCTTCTTCATCGGCCCGGGCGACGCCTACCTCGCCGGCACCGGCGGCACCACCAACTCGCTCACGGGCGCCGGAGGCGGCGGGGGCGGCGGCGGTGGTGGCGGAGGCGGTGGCGGCGAAACCACCGACACGACCACGAGCGCCACCTCGGGCGCCACTTCGGACGCGACGTCGGGCGCCACCTCCGGCGCGACGTCGGGCGCGACCTCAGGCGCAACGTCGGGCGGCACGTCGGGCAAGACAACCGGCGGCACGTCGGGCACCGTCGGCAAGACCTCGAAGGGTTCCCCCGGCATCGAGATCCTCGGGTTCGCCGTGGCCGCAATCGTCGCCACGGTACTCGTCTACCGGCGCAAGTAGGCCCGGTCGGCGGCTAGGGGACGACGTCCCCCGACGAGGCCGCTTCCGGCGCAGACGGCGCCGTGACGGGCACGCGGGTCCCGGACAGGCGGCGCCACGCGATGACGACCATCATGCAGATGCATACGAGCAGCACGAACGACGAGGCCTCGAAGAGCGGCACGAATTCGCCCCAGGGCCCCAGGCGCATGTGGTAGGCCCACACATACGACACGACGTGGGCGGCCGTGAACGTGTACCAGAGCCAGCGGGGCAGTCGCGCGAGGACGAAGAGCGGCAGGAGCCAGAGCGCGTACTGGAGCGAGTACACCTTTCCGGCGGCGACGAAGACCGCCAACAACCCGGTGGAAAGCAGCATGGCGTCCTCGCTGCGGCGGCGCCAGCCGATGGCGAGGGTCACCACCATTCCCAAGAGCGTGAGCACGAGGGCGAGCCGGTTGAATTCCGTCGTCGTCAACGCGTGGTCGAAGTGGGGCATCATGACCTTCTGGTCGAGGAAGTAGCCGATCGTCTGGTAGGTCGTGCCGCGTTCCTCGTGGAACCGGTACGTCTCCCACCAAAGGGTCCGGTTGCGCAGGATGAACGGCAGGTTCACGGGCAACCAGCCGAGGACGAAGCCTCCTGCGAGCTTCGCGAGCTGGCCGCGTAGGGCGGGCGAGCGCCAGTCGGCGCCTTGGTTGCGCGCGCGATTCACGAGGACGAGGGCGAGGCCGGGTCCGACGACCGCGGGAAAGAACTTGGCCGCCGTGCCCAGTCCGATGGCGACGCCGGAGCCCACGAGTCTGCCCTCGAGGAAGAGCACGAGGCCCGCGACGAGGCCCAACGTGGCCCAGAGGTCCCAGTTGGTGAACCCGTCGATGACGAGGGAGGGCGCGAGGATCCACGGCGCGGCGGCGCGCCAGTCGTGGCCCGCGCGGCCCAAGCAGTAGGTGACGCCGAGGCCGGCCAGGAAGAGGAGCACGGCGTTGGCGTGCCACCAATCGTTCACGTTGTGGAAGAACCTCGTGAGGATCCAGGGGATGATGCCCGTGATGACGGGGTATTCGCTGCGCACGTCGACGTACGGCATCCGCCCATCGGCGTAGCCGTTGGCCCAGTAGAGCGCTCGGACGTCGCTGTAGCAATAGTTGCGGAACTCGAACCCGCCGACCCAGGGGACGGCCGCGCAGCGCGCCTTCAACCAGTAGCCCAGGACCAGGGTCATGGCGGAGAAGGCCAGGAGGGGCAGCCAGAACGATCGACCGAGCGAGCGCGGGCGCGCGTCGGCTGGCGTCGGGTCGGGTGCCTGTTCCACTCGAGGATCTCCCGGGTGCGCCCGAGGGGCCTGTCCGTCATGAAGCCCGCGGTCGACCCTGCACGGCCTCCAGCACGCAATAAATATGATTTGCGGCGATTCGCGGGCACCACCCACGCACGTCGCCGATGACGTTCCCGGACGCCACGGCGGACTCGCCACCGTTAAATCGCGTCGCCTCCCATGCGGACGCCAAGACATGCGATCCGAAACCAGCCGGCGATGGGCGGCCCTGGTCCTCCTCACCGTCGCCATGAGTTTTGCAATCCCGCTCGCGGCGGCCAAGATCCCCGGCTTCGGCACCCGCGTCCAAGCCGGCGACCCAGACCATTTCCCGGCCCTGAAGGAACCGGAGGCGGCCCTCTGCCGCCTCAACGCGGGCTCCGCCCCCTCCCTCACGGACGACTTCTTCTACCTCGACGTCGGCGACTCGGGCGCCATCGATCCCGGCGACCTCCGCCTCGTCCGCTTCCGCACCCACGATGCCGGCACGCTCGTCACCGAATCCGACGAGGACGAGACCCTCCAAGAGGGCGAGGAATGCACCGTCGGCGCCGCGTCCACGACTCTCCAATGGCAGGACCTTGACCACAACGACCGCGTGGACGAATCCGACCGGTTCTTCCTCGGCCACGACGCCGACCTGGGCGGCGACCTCAGCGCCTCCGATCCCGAAGGCGACTGGTGGATCCGCCTCCAGCCTGGATCCAACCAGCGCGCCGGCAGCCTCGTGCGCCCAGGCGACGCCGAACTCTCCGGCGGGGGCGGCGAGGCCGTGGGGGATGGCTCCATCGGCGGCTTCTTCGCCTACGAGGACGCGAACGCCTCCGACGTGCTCGACGCGGGCGACCACGCATGGGCCCGGCCTGCGATCGCGGGTGAAACGAATGGCACGCTTGCGTTCCGCCTCAGCCTCGACGCGGCCGACTTCGGCGACCGCCACGCCGTCGCAGCCACCAACCGCAGCCTCACGACGGTCACGACCGGCGCGGGCTCCCCCGTCGCGGCGTGCCGCATCGACTTCGACCCTCGGGACGATCCATCCGGGGACGGGTTCTACATCGACACGGACGCGAGCGCCACCGTGAGCGCAAACGACATCCGGCTCGCGGCCCACGGCGGCAAGGGCCCGGGCAGTCTCGTGCGGTCCACCGACCGCGACGAGGCGGGCGCGGGCGCCGACCGCGTCTCGTGCGGCGACCTCGAGGCCGCGTGGCAGGACCTCGACGTCGACGGCGCGTTCGGGACCGAGGACGCGGCGTTCATCGGCGACGACGATGGAGACCGGGAGATCGAGGCTTCGGCGCGCGGGGGCGATTGGTGGATCCGCCTCCAAAGCGCCGGTTCCAAAGGCCCCGGCACGCTGCTCGCGGCGGGTGATCCCGAACTCGGCAACGGCCCCGGCCAGATCGGCGGCCTGGGCGACGAGGTCTTCGCCTACGTGAACTTCGACGCGGGGCCCGGCTTCGGCGCCGACGACGAGGCGTATGTCATCGCCACGGGCGATTGGGAGGAGGACGCGCCGCCGCCCCTGTTCAGCATCCGGGTCCATACGCCCGGCGCCGACGACGTGCCGCACAAGAAGATCATCCCCGGCTTCGAGGTCGTCGGCCTCGTCGTCAGTGCGCTTCTGGTCGCGGCGCGGGTTCGCCGGCGACGTGCGTGACGGGCGGGAGGCCGGTCGGGCTTCCACCCTTGAGGGGGCGTCGGACCTTGGCCACGAGCCAGGCGAGGAGGGTCAAGAGGCTCAGCGTGCGCGTGACGACGGCCCACGAGAGCCACCGGATCGAGTCGTCCTGCCGGGGCGTCCCCGAGGCGCCGAAGAAGGCGAAGATCGTCGAATAGACCCACGCGTCCGCCGCGGCGAAGACGGCGAAAGTCCAGATCGGCAACGGGAGCAAGGCGAAGAACGGCAGGATCCAGAGGGCGTACTGGACGCTGAAGATCTTGTTCAGGAGGAGGAAGACGAGGACGGCGGCGAAGGCCGCGGTCCGAGGCCCCCACCGACGCACCCATGCGAGGGCGGCGACGGCCACGAAGCACAGGACGAAGGCGGCCAGGAGGAGACGGTCGAGGTGCGGCCGTTGGTCGAGCCGGCTCATCCACTCGAAGCCCCACCGGTTGCCCCACTCGTGGGCCACCCACCAGATCGTCTCGAAGTTGGGCGTGCGCCGAAGATGGAACCGGAAGACCTCGAAGTAGATACTCGGACTTCCCCACAAGAGGAACGGCAGGTTCACGACCGCGAAGCCGACAACGGTCCCCACAAAGAGCAGCCACGCGTTCCTGGCTCGCAAGAGGGCCCGCCAGAGCGCGGCCGGGACGCGGGCGAGCGACGCCGGAGCGTCGTACTGGGCGCGCCAAAGCACGACGAAGAGCAAGGGCGCCACCACGATCGGGAACAACTTCGCGCTCGCCCCGAAAGACAACGCGAGGCCGCTTGCGCCAAACCGGCCTCGCTCGAACCAATACAGGGTGAGGATGAGGAAGAAGACGGCCATGAGGTCCCAATTGTGGAACGCGTAGAGGACGACGGGCGTGCCCGCCGCGAAGAGGGCGACGCGCCGCGGGTCGGGCACCATCCGCCACAAGAGGACGACGGAGGCCAACGCGAAGGCGGAGAGCATCGCGGCGTTCGTGTAGAGGAACGTCTGGCCGTTCTCGGGCATGCCCGTCGCGCGCGACCAGACGCTGCCGAGCTTCGCCGCGAAGAACATGTGCAGGCCCGTCAGCACCGGGTATTCGACGAAGCCCCAATGGGTGTCGGGCTTGGCCGGGTCGTAGTTCCCCTTCGGCCGGTCGGCGTCCCGCTCGGGGTGGTCGACGTACGGGAAGAGGTCGTCCTCGAAGCCGTGCGCGTAGTAGAGGGGCACGATGTCGTTGTAGCAGAGGGCGCGGTACTGGTAGCCGTCCCAGGAGGGGCCGTTGCATGAGTCCTTGAGGGCGAGGCCCATGCCCAACGTGAAGGCGCACACGAGGAGGAGGACGAGGAGCGATCGGGGGATCGGCGCCAACGCCGCAGCGGAACCTGGCCTGCGGTGATAGCCCTATCGTCACGAATCGAGAGAGGCTGTTCTTGAACCGTCACGGCATTGTCCGGGGTCGTGGGACCGCGTTCCAACGCGGCAAGCCCGGTTACCAAAGTCGACAAGAAGTCGTCGCGGAACGCTCGGCTCAAGTTGTGGTTCCCGACAGTTGAAGACCTTGCGGAAATGCATGACGAAATCATCCGCCGAACGGGCGGCGACTCTGGCGTCCTGAACCGGGGCACGCTCGAGGCCGCCGTTGAGCGCGTCCGCTAGGGTCCTTTCGGGGGCGACGGTGACCCGTTTGACCGAGCGGCGCTCCTCCTGCGGGCCATCGGCCTTGACCATCCGTTCGCGGACGGCAACAAGCGGACGGCGTATGAGTCCGCGATCACGTTCCTCCGGCGGAACGACATCACCGTGCGCACCGACGCTGAGGATGTCGTGCAGTTCATGCTGGGCGCCGCGCAGGGCGAATTCGACCTCGAGGCGATCGCGGCCTGGCTCCGATCCAGGCGGAAGGATTAATATCGCTCGAATGAAAATGAATGGGAAGATGGCGCGCGCAAACGGCAAGAAGGCCGCAAAGAAGGGCGGTTTCTCCGACCCTGAGTGGGAGAAGGCCTTCGAAAAGACGTTCAAAGAGAACGAAGAGGCTCTTCGCCGCCTCGCCAAGCTCTAGCATGGGCTCCGGCGCGGCAAGGCCGGCAACCAATCTCGTTTAGGCGCCCATCCTCGACGCGGGACGCCCCGCATGCGTCCCCTCCTCGTGCTTCTGCTCTGCTTGCCCGCGATCGTCGCCGTGCACGCCCAGCCGGATCCCCTGCCCCTCGTGCGGATCGCCGAGGTCGTCGCCGCACCCCTCACCGACTGGAACGATGATGGCAAGGTGACGCCGAGCGACGAATTCGTCGAACTCGTCAACGAAGGCGACGCCGGCCTCGACCTGGCGGGTTGGCGACTCTGGCTCAACGATTCCACGCCCGAGACGCAGACCCTTGCGGGAACGCTCGCTGCCGGGGGCCGGTTGGCCTTCGTCAACCCGCCCGGCGAGGTCAACAACAACGCGCACATCGCCCTCATCGATCCGCAAGGGCGCGTCGTGGACGAGATCCGGTATGGAACGTGGCCTGGTGCAAACTTGCCCGGAGCTTCGTCGACCACGGCGGAAAACGAGGCGCTTCGGCTCGTCGATGCGACGTGGTCCCGCGGCCATGCGACGCCCAACGCCGCGCCCCTCGGTCCGACGCTGCGGCACAAGCCACCGTTCGAATCCGTCACGGGCCAACTCTGGGACCCCGGCTCGCGCCGGGTAGCTTGGGTCGCGGAATGGGCGGACGCGGACCACCGGTGGACCCAAGCGCGCATCGAGGCGAACACGCCTGAGCATGCCATCTCCGCCGCTTCGCCGGCGGTGTACGCCAACGGTCGTGGCCGCGCCAATGGCACGCTCGTCACTCCATCCGAGGCGTTCCAGTGGCGGATCGTGCTCGTCGACGCCGAGGGACGAGAATGCCTCATGCCTGCCGCCCTCGTGAAAGTCGACCGTGACCCGCCGTCGGCACCGACGCTCGTCGTCCCGGAATGGACGAACGACGACCACCCGCCCGTACGCGCGACGGCGACGACCGACGAGGGCGTTGGAGGGGTCGAATACGCTCTCGAGTCCCGCGAGGGCGAAGCCGTCGCGCAGGTCCGGGCCTGGTCGACGGACCCCGATTTTGGGCCCCTCGAGGCATCCAACAAGTCCTCGATGGAGTTGCGCGTCGTCGCCCGCGACGCGTACGCGCACCAGGCCGCCGGAGCCTGGACGACCGTCCGCTTCGACCGTACGCCTCCCGCGCCGCCCAACGTGACGACGACGGGTGGCTACACGAGCATCCGCCTCCACTGGCCTTCAATCGCAGACGACGCGTCCGGCACCGACCACGTCGTCGTCCGACGCATCCCGCCCAACCCACGCCAATGGCTGCTTGCCGCCAATGCGACCGACTTGGAGGACGACACGTTCCGACTCGGCGACCGGCTCTCGTACGCCGTCCGCGCGGTCGACCGCGCCGGCAACGCCGGCAACGAGACGCTCGTCAACGTCTCCTACGAGGGCGAGCGACCCCACGTGCGCAACCTTCGCGTCTCCAGGAACGTGTGGGGTGCTGGGACGTTGCGCGTCCACGCGGACTTCGACCGGGCTATGGACGCCACGACGGATGCGGACCTTCGCGTCGCGGGCGAAAGGCGTTACGGCCGCTGGCTCGCCAACCACTCCACGTACCTGGTCGAGTTGGACGCCTTCGAAGGGCCCCCGCGCGCCCGCGTCGAGGTCGACGTCCAAGCCGCGCGCGACGAAGAAGGCCGGGACCTCTGGGCGCCCGCCCAACGCGTGATTGACGGCGACGGGGCCGCGCCGACGCTCGAATCCTCCGACGTGAATGGTTGGGTGAACGCCACGGGCCTGAGCCTTCGCGCGCGGGACGCGGGCGAGGCGCACCTGCGATACCGGCTCGAGAACGAGACGGAATGGACCGAGTCGGGCCCGTCCATCGTCCTCCCCATCGTGGGAGCGACGCGTCTGCGGGCCGAAGCCCTGGACGACGCGGGCTGGCACAGCCGCCCCATCGACCGCACGGCCCGCCTCGATGACGAGGCGCCCGACCTCGGCCCGCCCGCGCTCTCGCGCGGCGCCCTGCGGATCCCCGTCCAGGATTCCGGGGCCGGCGTGAACGAGTCCGGGATCCACGCACGCGGCGGCGGACGGCTCCTGGCCGCGACCGTGAGCGACGGATTCATCCGAATCCCACTGGACGGCGACGTCGATGTCCACGTCGACGTGCGCGACCGCGTCGGCAACCTCGCCGCGCTCGACTGGTCGCCGCCCCGGCGTTCGTCGCCCACGAGCTCGCCCGCGGTTGCGGAGCCACCGTACGAAGGCGTCGCCCACGAAGCCGGCCTCGCCCTCCCGCCCCCTGCGACCACGCATGGAGCCCCCGTCCACTGGGACGCCACGAAGACGGGCGGCGTCGGGCTCGCCGCCCTCGCGCTCGTCGTGGGCACCGTGCGCGCCCGGCGAAGGCGACCCCGCGCGGGCTCCCTCGCGGCGCGCATCCGGCGCGCCCGCTTGACTCGACGCCGCTATTAACGAGGCCCCGGTTCACGCGCCGCAATGGGGTCCCGATCGGCGGCGGCCAGTGCCCCCGGCAAGGTCATCCTCTTCGGCGAACACGCCGTCGTCTACGGCGAACCCAGCCTCAGCCTCGCGCTGCACCGCCGCATCCGCGTCTGGGGCGACGTCCCCGCTGACGCCACCACCGTCAACCGCGAGGCCCTCGACGAGCACCGGTTCTCGTACATCGCCACGGCGCTCCGCCTCCACTGGCGCGACGGCCACGTCCGCCTGCGCACGGAGACCGAACTCCCGCAAGGCGGCCACGTGGGCTCGAGCGCCGCCCTCAGCACCGCCACCATCGGCGTCCTCTTCGCCCTCCAGCGCGGGACGCCCGCGCCCGCGGCCGACGTCGCCCGGGCCGCCTTCGAGACCGAGTACGCGACGCAAGGCGCCGCGAGCCCCAACGACACGACCGTCGCCACCGCCGGCGGCGCCGTCCTCCTGAGCCCCCAACGCGAAGCCGGCGCCGAACACCTGTGGCGCATCGAGAAGGGCGAACGCGCATGGAACGCGCACCGCATCACCCTCCCCGACCTGCCGCTCGTCGTCGCCCACAGCGGCGTGCGCGCCCGCACCGCCGACCAGGTCGCCAAGGTCAAGCGCTTCGTCGACAAGAACGCCTTCGGCCGCGACCTCATCCAAGAGATCGGCGCCATCACGCGCGAAGGCGTCGAAGCCCTCAAACACCGCGACCTCGTCCGCCTGGGCGAACTCATGAACCGCAACCACACCTGCCTCCACACGCTCGGCGTCGACGCCCCCGCGCTCACGCGCCTCGTCGAGGCCGCCCGGCGCGTGCCCGGCACGTTCGGCGCCAAGCTCACCGGCGCCGGCGGCGGGGGCAGCCTCATCGCCCTCGCCGAGCGACCCCAGGCCGTCATCGAGGCCCTCCAACGAATGGGCGCTCAGGCCTTCCCGGCCGAACCCAGCCCGCGCGGCCTCGAGGTGAGCGTCTCGTGATCCTCGCCAAGTGGGGCGGCAGCCTCCTCACGAACAAGGCCGGTCGCGGACCGCCCCGTTTCCAATCCCGCGCGGCCCGCCGGCTCGCACGCGAATGGGCCCGGGCCCTCGCGGACCGCCCCGGCCTCCTCGTCCACGGGGCGGGAAGCTTCGGTCATCCCCAGGTGCAACGGTGGCGCGTCGGCCAACGCCGCCTGCGGGGCGAGGCGCTGCGAAGCGCCATCCTAGAGGTCGGCGCCAACGTCCATGCCCTCCAGACGGACGTCGTCAACGCATTGCGCGACGCGGGCCTGCCCGCCGTCGCCGTCCCCGCGAGTTTCCTCGCGCGCGCCCAAGGCGGTCGCGTGCGCCTGCGACCGGCGCCCCTGCTCGAACTCGTCGACCACGGCTTCCACCCCGTCACGGGCGGCGACCTCATCCTCGACGACGCCTGGGGCGCACGCGTCCTCGGCGGCGACGAACTCCTCACGCTCCTGGCCCGCATCGTGCGACCCACGCGCGCCGTCTACGCCACCGACGTCGACGGCGTCCGCCTCGACGGACGGCTCCTGCTCGAACTGCCGCCCGCGGCCGCCCGCTCGGCCGCGCGGCGCATCGAACGCGGCACCGACGCCACGGGCGGCATGCGAGGCAAACTCGAGGCCGCCATCCGGCTCCAACGCCTCGGCGTCGACACGTGGATCGTCAACGGCCAACGCCCCGGACGCCTGGCGCGGGCCGTGGCTGGCAAACCCGGGGCCGGAACGCGCCTTCCCCCCGCACGCCATATTTAAGCACCCGGACGGGGGAGGAACTCCCGGATTGAACGCGAAAAAACCCCGGACGGGCTGGCCGCTCATCACCCGCATGCGACCCACCGCTCGCCTCGTCGCGCTCCCCCTAGCCTGCCTCCTCGCCCTGGGCGGCCTCTTCGCGGCGTGGGCGCCCGAAGCCAGCGGCGTCGTCGCCCCGCCGGGACCAACGACGAACCCGAAGGCCGTCTACCGGTTCGCCGGCGGCACGTACGACGACGTCACCGGCCCCGCCACGAACGACGCCGAGAACGACGTCGCCTTGGACAAGAACGTCGACACCGCCCTCTACTTCGGCTACGACAAACCCTTCGACCAGATGCTCGTGCGCGTCGGAACCGGACGCGACGGCGGTGGGGTCGTCTGGGAATACTCGAACGGCGCGATGTGGAGCGAACTCGTCCCCAGCGACCCCAGCCTCGGCCTCAGCGAACCCGGCACGTACACCGTCTCATGGAACCCCCCGCGCGGCTGGGGCCCCGTCGAACTCGACGCCAGCCAGGCCCCCGGAGCCAACTTCTACGTACGGCTGCGCGTCACCCAACGCCTCGACGGGGCCGCACGCATCTCCAAGGCGAGCCTCGAGGTCTGGGACCGCCCCGCGGCGGTCTGGGCGTACGCCGCCCAGGCCTGGGGTCCGCCCCCCGCCCTCACCGCGAGCGACATCCTCGGCATCGCCGCCAAGCCCGGCGTCGCGTTGGCCGTGGCGGACGACGGCACGGTCCTTCGGAGCACCGACGGCGGCGACCGTTGGGCGCGCGTGGCCACCCTGAACGGGTCCCCGCGCGGCATCGACCTCATCGACTCCACGCACGGCATCGCCGTCGGCGCGGCCGGCGCCATCTGGCGCACATCCGACGGCGGCCTCTCCTGGTCGCGCCTGGGCATCGGCACGCAGGCCGTCCTCGAAGCCGTGCAATGGGTCACGAGCAGCCTCATCGTCGTCGTCGGCGACGGCGTCGTCTACCACAGCCGCGACGCGGGCTCCACGTGGACGAAGGACCCGCCCTCCAAGCACTACTTCGACGTCAGTTTCTCCGACCCGCTCCACGGGTGGGTCGTCGGCGACGAGATCAACCGCGAAAGCGTGTGGAAGACGAGCGACGGCGGGGAAACCTGGACCGAGGTCGACATCGCCCTGCCGAACATCAAGTTCGCCAAGGGCGTCCAGTTCTGGGACGACAAGTACGGTTGGATCGTCGGCGACAAGTTCCGCGTCCGCACCCGGGACGGCGGAGAGAACTGGGAGTACTGGAACATCGGGTCGAACATGAAGGACATCGTCCTCGTCGACCCCGACAACGGTTGGATCGTCGGCGACCAGATCATCGAACGCATCCACCGCGGCCGCGAGGAGGGCCCCCTCGTCACGTTCGACTCCCAGTACCATGGCTTCGGCTACGCCAAGCGCGTGGCCAACCGTAGCGCCTCCACGGTCCTCGCCGTGGGCAGCAGCGGCCTCCTCCTGCGCACGAACAACGGCGGCGAGACGTGGATGCAACCCGGCGTGCGACCCACGACCGACATCCGCAACCTCGAACGCCTCGACTCCGGCACCATCTGGGCGGCGGGCGCCGCGGGCACCCTCCTGCGCTCCCTCGACGGCGGCCGCAACTGGACCGGGTTCCCGGCCGACAGCGCGGACAACTTCTATGACGTGGACTTCGTCGACGACCAGCACGGGTGGGCCGTGGGCGACAAGGGCCTCATCCGGGCCACGTCCGACGGCGGGTACAAGTGGACGGATCAATCCTCGGGCAGCGTCGGGACCTTCTACGCCCTGGCCATGGCCTCGACGACGACGGGGATCATCGTCGGCGACCTCGGCAAGGCCTACCGCACGACGAACGGGGGCGACACGTGGACGCCCGTCGACGCCCCGAATCCGATCCCGTTGCGCGACGTTGCACGCGCCGGGGCGCACACGTTCGCGGTCGGCGGCGCCAACGTCTACCGCCTCGACGACGGCAGCGCCTCGTGGGCGACGATCCCCGTCGACCAGGCGACGGAGCTTCGCGCCGTCCACTTCGCCGACGACCACGCCGGGTGGCTCGCGGACGCCAGCGGCAAAGTCTTCCAGTCCCTCAATTCGGGCGCCTCGTGGACGCGCCAATACGTGAGTCCCACGGTCCCCGTCTACGGCGTCTACGCCGCCTCGGCCGACGTCGTGTGGGCCGTGGGCGAGGGCGGCCACCTCTGGCGCACGAACAACGGCGGCGACACGTGGAACGACTACGAGACGGGCACGACGAACGCCCTGTACGCCGTCGCCGCGCGCCCCGAGGGGCCCGCCGCGGCCGGCGGTTCCCTGGGCGTCCTGCGCTCGACGGACCCCAAGTGGGTCGACGTCACGGGGCTCCTGGGCGGCGCCAACCCCGGCGACATCCGGCAAGCCACCTCCGCATCGAGCGGCGACGCCCTCTACTTCGCCCAAGCCGACCCCTTCGACTCGCTCCTCATCAAGGCCACCGCCGCGCGCAAGGCCAGCGTCGTCTGGGAGTATCCCTCGGCGACGGGGTGGAAGGCGTTGTCCGCCCTCGACGGCACCCAGAACATGGAATGCTCGGGCATCTGCCAGGTCAAGTTCCCGCTCCCCACGGACTGGACGCCGCTGCGCATCGCCAACGAGACGTCGGACCGTTCCTGGATCCGCATGCGCTTCCTCGCGCCGCCCGCCAATGGCCTCGCCTACCTCGTCGACGCGTGGACGCTGCGCCTGCAGCAGGGCCTCCAGAACAATCCCACCGTGACGAGTTCGGCCACGAGCGCCGCCTCGTCGACGCCCATCACCGCCTTCGCCATGTCCGCCAACCCCACGGCCATCGACTTCGGCCGGCTCGAGCGCGGTGCACACGCCAACGCGACGCTCCAGCTCCTGGCGTACCGGGGAAGCGCCTCCGCCACCGTCCGCCTCGAAGGCACAGCCGCCGCGTGGTTGGACGCGAGCGCGAGCCAATTCGAACTCAAGCAGGACGTCGAGCAGGCGCTGCGGCTCGACCTCGTCGTGCCCGCGGAAGCCGACCCCGGCCCCGCGCACGCGCGCCTCTACGTGGACGCGCGGCCCTTCGGCACCTTCAGCACCGTCGTGGGCTGGGTGGACATCGACCTCGTCATCGACGCCGCCGACCTCACCCACGTGGCGTACCTCCTCGACCCGCCGCGTTGGACGGCCCACTTCCTCAACTACGCCCCCAACGCGACGCACGTCCGCTTCGAGGCCACGCTGAAGGGCCTCCATTCACCGCCGCTCACGCTGCCCGCGCAGGAGGTCGACGTCGACCCGGACTCGGACGAGAGCGTCGAGGGACCCATTGACCCCGGCCTCGCCCCCGGGGCGTACGACCTGCGCGTCACCGCTCGCTTCGGCGAGAATGCCCACAGCCGCGAGCTCCGCATCTTCCTCGGCGCCTCCCCCGTCACGATCGACGGTTTCTCCATCGACACGAAGCCCCTCAAGAACGTCACGTTCGAGTTCACCATGCACAACGAAGCTCCCGTCCCCGTCACGGCCCGACCCGTCGTCGTCGTCACGGACGTGGAGGGCAACGAGGTCGCCCGCGTCGCCGGCCAACCGTTGCCGATCGAGGCCAACGCGTCGCGCCAGGTCGTCATCGAGTGGGAGCCCGTCTTCGGCGTCTTCCAAGCAAGCGCCCACGCCGAGGTCGAGAACGCGCCCCACTCCGCGCCCCTCGAACAGTCCTTCGTCGTGCGCGGCGTGCAGCGTCACTCGTCCACGTTCTTCGAACAGTACGGCCTCTTCGTCCTCGTTGCCTTCGTCCTCTTGGCGAACGTCGCCGCCGGGCTCGGACTGTGGACGGGCAACAAGCGGGCATAGGCCGTTTGGGCAGGGTTAAAAGGCGCCGGGACCATCCCACGGGACTGAGCGCATGGCCACGATCCAGGAACGGAAGGCCGACCACCTCCGCATCAACCTCGAACGCGACGTGAAGGCCACGCGCAACCCCTGGGACGACATCCGCCTACGCCACAACGCCCTGCCCGAGATCGACCGCGACGAGGTCCACCTCGGACTCGACCTGCTGGGCCGACCCCTCAACGCGCCCATCGTCATCAGCGGCATGACGGGCGGCGCCCCCGAGGCCCAACGCGTCAACCGCCACCTCGCCCAGGCCGCGGCCGAACTCGGCCTCGCAATGGGCGTGGGAAGCCAACGCGCGGCCCTTGTCCAACCCGACCTCGAACCCACGTACTCCGTCGTCAAGGAGTTCGACGTGCCCCTGCGCATCGCCAACATCGGCCTGCCCCAACTCATCCAGTGGGGCGCCGACGAATCCGTGCGGCGCGCCCGCCACTGCGTCGAGATGGTCGACGCCCACGCCATGGCCGTCCACCTCAACTTCCTGCAGGAGGCCGTCCAGCCCGAAGGCGACACGGACGCGCGCGGCGGCCTCAAGGCGCTCACGGACCTCGCGAAGGTCTTCCGCGTGCCCCTCATCGCCAAGGAGACGGGCGCGGGGATCAGTGCCACCGTCGCCCGGGCCCTCCTGCGCACGGGCGTGAAGGCCATCGACGTGGGCGGCTGGGGCGGCACGAGCTTCAGCGCCGTCGAGGTCTACCGCGCCGAACAACAGAAGGACCAACTGCGGGCGCGCCTGGGGACGACCTTCTGGGACTGGGGGATCCCCACCCCCATCGCCGTGCGCGAGGTCTCCGAGGTCGCCGATGGCAAGGTCCAAGTGATCGCCACCGGGGGCATCCGCAACGGGCTCGACGCAGCCAAGGCCCTCGCACTCGGCGCGGACGCCGTCGGCGTCGCCGGCGCCATCCTGCCCGCTGCGGCCCAGAGCTACGACGCGACGCTGCGCGAACTGCGCTTCTTCGTCGAGGAACTGCGGACCGCCCTTTTCCTGGGCGGGTGCGCGAACCTCGAACAGTGGTGGCGCAGCAGCATGCTGCTCTGAGCCCCCCGCGCGCCTCACGCAAGCCACGCGGCGGCGTGCCGAAACGCTGCCGCTCAACCATCGACGACTAACGAAGCCTTCAAAAGGCGACATCGGCCTCCCCGTGCGCTCCGATGGCCGCAACGGGCGAACGCCGCACCACGCTCCTCAATCTCGAGGCCGCCTTGACCCCCTACTCGACGCAGGTCGATGCCGAACTCCGCAAGTACCTGGCCCCCCCGCGGGAACCCAAGGAACTCTACGAGTCGGCCAAGCACCTCTTCGACGCGGGCGGCAAGCGACTGCGCCCCATCCTGAGCCTGCTGGCGGCCCAGGCCGTCGGCGGCGACAGCAGCGAGGTCCTGCCCTACGCCGCCGCCATCGAGATGGTCCACGTCTTCAGCCTCGTCCACGACGACATCATGGACAAGGCCGAGACCCGCCGCGGCGTGCCCGCGGTCCACGTCAAGTTCGGCCAAAGCACGGCCATCCTCACCGGCGACCTCCTGCAGGCCATGGCGTTCGAGACCTTGTGCCGCCTCAACTCGCCGCCCGAGCTCACGCGCGAGATCGTGCGGGACTTCGCCAGCCTCGTGAAGGAGATCTGCGAGGGCCAGCAGCTCGACCTGCGCTTCGAGAGCCTCAAGCGCATCGACGAACTCACCTATTTCCACATGGTCGAGCGCAAGACGGCCACGCTCTACGAGATCGCCATGAAGCATGGTGCCCTCATCGCCAAGGGCGACGTCGTCCACTCGAAGAAACTCGCGGAGGCCGGGCGCCTCATCGGCCTCGCGTTCCAGGTCTGGGACGACGTCCTCGACCTCACGGGCGACTCGACGAAGACGGGCAAGCCCACCATGGAGGACGTCTTCAGCGGCAAGAAGACGCTCGTCACCGTCTTCGCCATGGACAAGCTCGACCCCCTCGACCGGCGCAAGCTCATCGACCTCTTGGCGAAGAAGCCCAAGACGGACGAGGACGTGCGCGCCATCATGGCCCTCTACGAGAAGGCCGGCGCTATCAAGGCCGCGCGCGAGAAAGCGAAAGCCTTCACGAGCCACGCCAAGAGCGCCCTCGCGAGCCTGCCGCCCACGAACGCGCGCACGCTCATCAGCGAGATCGCGGACTACGCGGTCACGCGCGAAAAGTAGGCGGCCCGCGACCTCATGCGGTCGAGCGCTTCACGGTGTCGAGCAGGTCGTTGACGGCGTCGGAGGGCTGGGACGGGACATCCGTCGGCACGTCGGGGCCGCCCGTCGGAGCGGACTTCGCCGGCTCCTGGCCCACGAGGCTCTGGACCCAGTCGCCCACGGCGTCCAAGGAATCCGAGACGGCGGAGACGGCGCCCGTGACGCCGTCCACAAGGTTCTGACCTCCGTCGGCCACGGCTTGCGCCGCGGTCGCGACCGCGTCGACGATGGATTGGACCGCGACGATGGGGGCTTCGGCGAGAGCGGCGCCAGAGCGCACGGAGACGTCCAACGCGGCCTGGACGCTCTGGCCCAGGAAGTCGACGAAGTCGAGAGCGGCGCCTGCGACGGCGTCGCCTGCCATGGAGAGTGCGACGAAGGGAGCCGCGACGAGCCGGAGGAGGCCGCCGAGAACGTCCTTGACGAACTCGATGGCGTCGCCGACGAACTCCTGGATGGCATCGAGGGCGTTCGTGGGGTCGTCCACGATCTCCTCGACGGTGCCGACGGCGTCGTCGGCCAGGTCCTCCACGTCCTCCTGGAACTCTTGGACCTCGCCCACGGGCTCTTCGGGCTCTGGGGGCACGGCGGTCACGTCGGGATCCTTGGGGCAGACGGGCAGGTCGGGCTCAGGCACGCCGGCCGTGTCCGCCGCGTCGTCGAGGGTGAGACAGGCGTAGTCGCGCGTCCAATTGGCTTCGCGTTGGATGCCGTCCGGCGACGAGCGGTCCTGGGCGTAGGCCACGGGGTCGGCTTGCGCGTCGGCGGCCTCGTGTTGCGCCTTTTCGACGAGGGGTTCGACCGATTGGGAGGCGGCCAGGGGGAGGAGGATCAAGGCCGCGGAGAATGCCACTCCGAGGAACGCCCGCATCCACGCCATACAAGGCTCCTACGCCGCGGGGGCCCCTATAAGGAGACTGAATGCGCGGTTGAATCGTCCCCGGCTCCGCCCCTGCCACCCTTGTCCTTTAAGTCAGGCCCTTCCCTCCCCGCGACGCCGATGGCCCTCCCGGAGAACGCCGAACTCGTCGTCCGCAAGTACGCCCTCCAGAACGCCGTCCAACACGGCGGCAAGGCGGACCCGAAGAACATCGTCGGCAAGGTCCTCGGCGCCGAACCGGCCCTTCGCCCGTTCGCGAAGGAACTCACGAGCCTCGCCTTGGTCGTCGTCCCCAAGATCAACGAGCTCGCGCCGGAGGCCCAACGCAAGGAACTCGAGTCGCTCGACCCCAAGCTCCTCGAGAAGAAGGTGAAGGAGGAGCGCACGGGCCTCAAGCGCCTTCCCGACGACGACAAAGTCTCGCAGATCATCATGCGGTTCGCCCCGAACCCGAACGGACCCGCGACGCTCGGCCACAGCCGCGGCATGGTCCTGCACGCCGAGTACGAGCGGATGTACCGCGAGATGGGCAAGCCCTTCAAGATGATCCTGCGCTACGACGACACGGACCCCGCCACCAAGAAGCCCATCCTCGAGGCGTACGACGCCCTCAAGGAGGACTTCGAATGGTTGGGCGGCCACGCGGACCAGGTCCTCTTCGCCTCCGACCGCATCGGCACGTACTACGAGTACGCCGAGAAGCTCATCCAGCTCGGCAAGGCCTACGTCTGCGAGTGCGAACAGGAGGCCTTCAAGAGGCTCAAGGACGCCGGCGAGGCGTGCCCCCACCGCGCGCGCAGCCCGCAGGAGAACGCCGACGCGTGGAAGCGGATGCTCGACCCTCAGGGCTACGCGCCGGGACAGGCGGTCCTGCGCGTCGCCACCGACGTCAAGCACCCGGACCCCGCCCTGCGCGAGTGGGTCGCGTTCCGCATCGTCCTCGAACCGCACCCCCGGGTGGGGACGAAGCACCGCGTGTGGCCGCTGCTGGACTTCGAGTCCGCCATCGAGGACCGCCTCCAAGGCGTCACGCACATCGTGCGCGGCAAGGACCTCATCGACAGCGAACGCAAGCAGACCTTCCTCTACCAATACTTCGGCTGGGACTATCCGAAGACGATGCACTGGGGCCGCGTCAAGGTCCTCGAGTTCGGCAAGATCAGCAAGAGCCTGCTCGGCGAGGGCATCGCGAGCGGCAAGTTCAGCGGTTGGGACGACGTGCGCCTGCCGACCCTGGCCGCCATGCGTCGGCGCGGCATCCGGGCCGAGGCGCTGCGGAATTTCTGGCTCGCCTTGGGCATCAGCGAGCGCGACGTCGAGGCGAGTCTCGCGAACGTGGAGGCCGAGAACCGCAAGATCGTCGAGAAGGAGGCCAACCGCTACTTCTGGGTCCAGGACCCTCACAAGGTGGAGATCTCGGGCCTTCCCAAGGGCGGCGTCGAGGGCCACCCGCCCCGCCACCCGGACCACCCCGAGCGCGGCACGCGCAAGGTCCGCATCGGCGACGCGAACGGCATCGGCAGGGTCCTGCTGGATGCGGCCGACGCGGCCGCTGTGCGCAAGGACGAGGTCTTCCGCCTGAAGGACTGGGGCAACGTCCGCCTGACGGGCCCCGGCCGCGCCGAGTACGCAGGCAACGACCTCGCCATCCTCAAGGGCGGCGCGCGCATCGTCCAATGGGTCGGCGCCGACCCGGGCGCCACCGTGCCGGTCCGGATCCTCATGCCCGACGAGGCCGGGACGGTCCGCCAGGGTGTGGCGGAGAACGATTGCGTGCGCGACTTCGGCAAGGTCGTACAGTTCGAGCGCGTGGGCTTCGTGCGCCTCGAGCGCCAGGAACGCGGGACCATCGTGGCGCCCTTTGCCCACGACTAGCCACTGGATGAGTAGTTAGCACCACGTATAATTAGCCCGGCGAAGTAATTGGGGGCCCATGGCCTCCCCCACGGGCGCCGACTGCGCTGCGCTCCTCCTGGACACCATCCCTCCCCTCATGCGCGCACTGCGACGCGAAGCCAGCGAGGGCAACGCGGCCGAACTCAGCGTCCTCCAGTTCCGCACGCTCTCCTACCTGAGCCGCAACGACGGGGCCGCCCTCGGCGAGATCGCCGGCACCTTCGACCTCTCACCGCCCACGCTTTCCAAGACCGTCGATGGACTCGTGCGCCGTGGCCTCGTGCGGCGCGCGAGCCCGGACGAGGACCGCCGACGCCTCTCGCTCTCGCTCACGCGCGAAGGCCGCGACCTCACGGCCCAGGTGCGCCGCCGCATCCAGGGGCGCCTCGCCGTGCGGTTCGACGAACTCTCGGCCGCCCAACGGTCCACCGTCCACGAGGCCCTGCAGGCCTTGACGGAGGTCTTCGCCACGCCCAAGGCCACCGCGTGATCCCATGGACGCCGCGCCTCCCCCCGCTTCGAACACGCCCGCCCCCGTCGTCTTCTCCCACCGCGCCATCCTCCTCATCTACAGCGGCCTCATGCTCGGCATGCTCCTGGCCGCCCTCGACCAGACCATCGTCTCCACCGCCCTGCCCACCATCGTCGGCGACCTGGGCGGCCTCGACCACCTCTCCTGGGTCGTCACCGCCTACCTCCTCACGTCCACCGTCTCCGTCCCGCTCTACGGCAAGCTGAGCGACCTCTACGGCCGCCGACGCCTCTTCATGGCCGCCATCGTCCTCTTCCTCGCAGGCTCCGCCCTCGCAGGCCTGAGCCAGACGATGCTCCAGCTCATCCTCTTCCGCGGTCTGCAGGGCCTGGGCGGCGGCGGGCTCTTCGCCATGGCCCTCACCATCATCGGCGACGTCGTGCCGCCACGCCAACGCGGCCGCTACCAAGGCTACATGGGCGCCGTCTTCGCCCTCTCCAGCATCGTCGGCCCCTACCTCGGCGGCTTCTTCGTCGACAACCTCAGCTGGCGCTGGATCTTCTACGTCAACGTCCCCATCGGCATCCTCGCCCTCTTCGTCACGAGCCTCAACCTCAGACTGCCGACCCACCGCATCGCCCACCGCATCGACTACGAGGGCGCCCTCCTCCTCGTGGCCGCCACGACCCTCGTCCTGCTCGGCCTCGTCTGGGGCGGCAACGAGTACGCGTGGTCGTCGCCGCCCATCGTCCTGCTCCTGGGAGGCGGCCTGGCCCTCGGAGCCCTCTTCGTCTTCGTCGAATCGCGGGCGCAGGAGCCCATCCTGCCCCTGCGCCTCTTCCGCAACTCCATCTTCACCGTCTCGGTCCTCCTGAGCGTCGTGATCGGCTTCGCCATGTTCGGCGCGACCATCTTCCTCCCCGTCTTCCTCCAGGTCGTGCAGGGCGAGTCCGCGACGCAGTCCGGCAAGCTCATCCTCCCGATGATGGCCGGCATCGTCGCCGCCTCGATCGTCTCCGGCCGCGTCATCACGCGCACGGGACGCTACAAGCTCTGGCCCATCGCCGGCACCATCCTCACCGCCCTCGGGCTCTTCCTCCTCTCCACGATGGACGCCGGAACGAGCCGCTGGCTCTCGGCGCTCTACATGATCGTCACCGGGACCGGCCTCGGCATGTTCATGCAGGTGCTCGTGCTCGCCGTCCAGAACGCCGTCGAGCGGCGCGACCTCGGAAGCGCCACCTCCGGCGTCAACTTCATCCGGTCCCTGGGCAGCACGTTCGGCGTGGCCATCTTCGGTTCCATCTTCGCCGCCCGCGTCGCCGGCTACAAGGAGTACCTCAACACGCCGCAGGTCATCCGGGCGCTGCCTCCCGACGTGCGCAACAACGTCATCCAGGCCTTCGCGGACGGCGTCCACACCGTGTTCCTCACCGCCGTGCCGGTCGCCCTCGTCGGCGTCGCCCTGGCCTTCCTCCTCAAGGAGATTCCCTTGCGCGAGGCCGTCCACGCGACGACGAGCGAAAAAGTCGGCGAAGGATTGCGCGCGGCGCTCGAGCCGGGCGTGCCCGCCCGCGCGGCGCCGCGACTGGCCGACCCGCGACCCGCCTCGCGCATGGAGATCCCGCGGATCCCCCGACCCCGATCGTGAGTGGCCCGACGCCTAGCCAAATCGGGCCCAAGTGCACGTGTTCATAATGGTTCGCCGAGTCGTTCATATTCGAGACCCGGGCGAGGCCCGGTTTGCAGCGAAGCCGGGGGGCTTCGTCAGGGGAACCGGGTACGCAGAAAATGACGAGGGAACCCAGCAGAGAATCCGCGAAACGCGACCACGCCGCGGCGGCTCTCCGACACTCAATCGAGTTGAGGATCCGCGAACTCGTCTAAGGCGCCGCACCGCGTTCCCGTTTTCGCCGCAACGGTTTTGGAACCGCGGGGCCATCGCCGGCCGGGGATAACGGTGAGGGCGCTTCAAGCCGTGCTTCTGGTCGCGCTGGTCGGGACGGGTTCGTTTTTCGCGGGGTTCCGCACGGGCCAATGGGACCCCGACGGTCCTGCATCGGCGAAACCTACCGACCCCGCCGACGCCGCGTTCATTCCCGCCGCCCCGTTCGCGGTGGACGACGCCGCCGGAGACGCGCGGGACTTGGGCCTCACGACGCTCGGCTACGGCGGCCAGTGCATAGTCCTATGCGAACCCTGGGCTCCCGGCGCGGCCGGACCCGAGGCCGGTGGGTTCGACGTCCTCGGCGTCGCCTTGGCCGAGGACCGGCCGGATTCCTTCGTGCTCGCGATGCGCCTTGCTGACCTCAAGACGGGTTTCCCGAGCCTCTACGACACCCCGACGCACCGCTGGGTCGGGGAATACTTCGCATGCTGGCAACCCGAGGGCTTCGGGCAGCGCTGCGCCGCCGCCTCGGTGACGCGGCACCACGACGGGGCCCTCATCCAGAGCGGTTTCATCATCGAGGGCGCGGAGGCGTGCAACGAGTTTGGCTGGTGCGCGTGGAGCGTGCCCATGGAGGTCGTCTATGGCGCGCCCGGCGAATTGCGTTTCACCCTCCCGAAGGAGTACGCGGCCTTCGACGGGGCGCCGCTGACCCTCGAGGGACTCAACGCCCGCGCGGGCTGGTGGAGCACGAACAAGGCGGCCCCGCTCTGGCATGGCGCGTTCACGGTGCACGCCAACGACCAGCATGAGCACGACCACATGGTGCTCCTCGAGCCGGCGCAAGTCGCCGACGAACTGGAGCCCGCCCGTCGGACCTTCCCCCTCGGCCCCGCAACGGCCCCTTACACCTTCCCGGCCGACCAGCCCCTCCTCGTTGGCGGCCCCGGCTCCATCTCGGGGGCCGGGAGCATCCGCGACTACCCGGAACTGGACGTGCTCGCACTCGATTACCGCCAGGAAGGTACGGACCTCGTCGCGACCTTCCAGTTCGCGTCCTTCGAGAGGATGCCCTCGTGGGACCTCCAGATCGCGGCCCAGTTCATGGTGAAGGGCGGCCCCATGTGGGACGAGATTGGGATCATGCAGTCCAACGGCGACGCCTACGGCTACGCGGGACGTTGCATCTCCAACGGCTGCCACGACGGGTACCTGAAGCGCGTACCCCTGCAGATCAAGGGCGACGGCCTCGTCGAGGTGCGCGTGCCGCGCGAGACGTGGCCCCACATCCAGGACGGCGACGTGACCACCTTCAATTCCGTCTACACCATGTACGGAGAGGCCAACCCCGACGTCGGCGAATCGGGAGCCCCCGTGTACGGCAACGTCCACAGCGGTTCCCTCGTGGACGGCCTCTCCGGCGGCATGCCGTACGTCTTCGGCTCCGACCACGTCGGCGTGTTCCACTCGCCGGCGCATGACCACTAAACGGACGCGGCCGTGTTTGTGGACACGCTCGGGGCTTAGGGGCTAGGTCGACTCGACGGGCAACGTCGGTCCCGTCTCTTGGACGACAACGGTCAGCGGCTTGCTCCCCGTCTGGGTCAGGGATTGGCCTTGGTCGTTTCCAGATACTTCCGACATGACCATGTAGCCGCGCCCATCCGGTCCGACGGCGGCGCCCTGCACGTGGCGGGAGGCTTCCGGCCCATTGTCTACCGCCAAGGTGATCTCGCGGATCTCCGGCGCGCCATCCGCACCGGCGAAAAGATGACCCATGTACCAGTCCGTCGCGTCCCCATCCACCTGGCCCCAGTTGATGAGAACTCCGGGTCCGTGCTTGTTGCCATCGGCGTAAACCGAACTGACGGGCTGGGCGAAGCGGAACGTCCGCTCCACGAACGTTTCCCCGTCGTCCAGACTCGCGGCGATGTGGATCCCGCCGGCGTCCTCCCCCGCGGCGGCCGCCTGGTTGTTCATGGCGGCCACGAAGAGGGTGCCCTCGCCGTCGAACACGGCTTGGCCGAAGTTACCGTTAGAGGATGCGTAGACATGCGAGTTTTCGAAAACCGCCCGTTCCTGAACGTCCTTCACGTTGGTCGCGTAGCCCGTCACGACCACGAATTTGCCACTCTGCTCTTGGGGAACGGCGAAGAACAGGTCCTCCCGCATGTCGGGAATGCCGGGGATGGAGCCGCCGCTTCCGGCGCAGAGGTTCCAGGTCGGGCCTTGGACGGGGTTGGCCGCTTCGGCGTACGTGGGCCGCGGGACCTTCATGGCTCCCACCTGCACGGGACCGCCGCCGGGGTTGTTCACCATCAGCAGCGTCCCGCTGGCGTATGCGGCCCAGGGCCGGTCGTTGAGGGCAGCCGTGGCGCAGTCGGGGTCCGCCTCGGCCCGGTTGTACGCGTTCGGGTTGTGATAACAGTGTTCGGCGCCGTCCCCGCACCACCCGTTGACGGGGAACGTACCGAGGGTGATGTCGACGCTCCAGGCCTGACCCTCATCGCCGGCCACGATGAAGATCTCGTCGCTGGGCGGCGGCGTTCCGCCGTGCATCGGCTCCGGGAGGGCCGCGCTGGCCGCGAACGGCAGCTGGGCCCACGCCTTGCCGTCGTCCTTGCTGAAGAAGGCCGGGGCGCCCGTGCTGTCGAGACCAATCGAATGGGCGCTGATGTAGATCACTCCCGAGTCGGACACGTCGATGGTGGGCTCGTAGAGGCCGAGGGCAAAATGAACGGCGGGCTCGACGACGTGATTGGAGAAGGTCATCAGTTCGGTGAGCTCCAGGCTCGGCGGCGAGGGCGTGGACGGGCCGTCGAGGGGATCGCCGAGGCAGCCGGCGAAAGCCAAGGCCGACACCGTTGACAGGGCCGCGAAGAAGAGGGACGTACGCACGTTTCGACTGTTGCCGCACCGGTTTAAAGAGTTTCCAGTTGTTGGCAACCAAGACACGCGCTCGCGCGCGCCGCCCGCTATCCGTCGCCGAACCTGAAACCCGCATGTCCGTACGGAGAACCCGAATCAATGGGCGGAAAAACCGCTTTAACGGACAAGTCCCGAGTTTTTGGACACACAGCCCGGCCCCGAACGGATTAAATATCGGTGCCCTTCTCGGCGTCCTCCCCATGAAAGGTGAACCCCCGGTTCTTCCGGGGGCGATGGAGGAAAACACTTGCCGATGTTCGTCCGATTCCAGACGCCCAAGGAACTGAGCGACCAGACCCTCGAAGCCGTCGAGCGCGCCCACGCCACGGGCCGCGTCGTCAAGGGCACGAACGAGGTCACGAAGCAGGTCGAGCGCGGCGCGGCCAAGCTCGTCGTCATGGCCGAGGACGTCTCCCCCGAGGAGATCCTCGCCCACGTCCCCCTCCTCTGCGAAGAGAAAGGCATCCCCTACGGCTACGTGCCCACCAAGACGGAACTTGGGAGCGCCGCCGGCCTCTCCGTCGCCACGGCCGCCATCGCGGTCGTCGACCCGGGCGCGAACGCTGAACTCGTCGAGGACGTGGCGAAGAAGTTCGCCGGCCTCAAGAAGTAGGCGGAGTGAGAACCCATGGCCGCCGAAGAGGAAACCGAGAAGGGCATCCCCAGCGAGGTCGTCGAGATCCTCGGCCGCACCGGGATGACGGGCGAAGCGACGCAGGTCAAGGTCCGCGTCTTGGACGGTCGCGACAAGGGTCGCATCATCACGCGCAACGTGATGGGCCCCGTCCAGATCGGGGACGTCCTCATGCTCAAAGAGACCGAACGTGAGGCCCGCAAGCTCGGCGGGCCCCGAGGCCGGTGAGTCCGATGGCGGAACAGCGCGTCTGCAGTTTCTGCGGATTCCCCCTCGAGCCTGGCACGGGCACGATGTTCGTCAAGAAGGACGGAAGCGTCTACTTCTTCGACAAGCGCCGCTGCCAGCAGAGCCTGCTCAAGTTCGGCCGCTTGGCGCGACGCGTCAAGTGGACCCGCCACTACCCCCGCGCCGGCCAACGCGAAGCCCTCGAAGCCCAGGCGGTCGCCGCCGAGGTCGCGAAGGCCCAGGCCGCGCAAGCGGCTGGCGCCAAGAAGCCGGCCAAGGCCAAGCGGTAGGTGACGTGTGGCGGTCGAGCGCACCCTCGTCTTCGTCAAACCCGACGGAGTCGTCCGCGGTCTCGCGAGCGAGATCCTGAGCCGGTTCGAGCGCAAGGGCTTCACGGTCGTGGGCCTCAAGCTCCTGCAGGTCTCGAAGGCATTGGCCGAGAAGCACTACGCGATCCACAAGGGCAAACCCTTCTACGAGGGCCTCGTGCGGTACGTCCAATCGGGGCCCGTCGTGGCCGCCGTCCTCGAGGGCGAGGACGCCGTCCTCCAAGGCCGGTCGATGATGGGCGCCACGGACCCCCGCAAGGGCGCCCCCGGCCAGATCCGCTTCGACTATGGCCTCGAGATCGGCCGCAACCTCATCCACGGCAGCGACTCGGTCGAGAACGCTAAGGCCGAGATCGCCCTCTGGTTCAAACCGGAGGAAGTCGTCGACTGGAAGCGGTCGGACCACGCGTGGCTCTACGAGAAACCCCTCTGATTGGCCGCAGCGCGCGGTAGATCATCGAGACGGGGTCCAGCACGACGCTGGCGAGCGCCAGGTACCACCCGACGTGCGCGTACGTCTTGACGAGGACGAAGAAGAAGGCGCGCTCGTCCCAGAATTCGAGGCCGTTTCCGTACGAGACGACGGGTTGGATGACGGCGACGGAGCCCACGATGAGCGTCAGCAACGTCATCGCGTACCTCGTCCAACCCGTCGCGAACCACGCGACCAAGGCGGATAGGAGTGTGAGGACGGTGACGGCGACCCAGAGCCAGCCGGTGAGGGTGACCTCTTCTCTCAACGACTCGTCCGCATCCGGGGGGTCGTGCCATCGGAAGGGTGACTGGTGGTAGGTCTGGGTCTCCTCGCCGCGGATGTCGATCGTCCACCACGGGAGGAACCACGCGGCACCCACGAGGGCGAGGGCCAACAACGGGGCGGCTTGTGGGCGAGCGAACCGTCCCCCTTCGACCATGACAGGCCACCCGGCGGCGGCACGGAAATGCTCTCGGGCACCTGCGGGTTTCGCTCACGTCGCCACGTTTCCCGAGGCCCATGGAGGCCCCGCCCGACGAAGCTCTATGAGCAAATGCGCGATGCGCGGCATAGAGGCACCAAAATGCGCTCCATACCCAACCTGCTCATCGCAATCGTCGTCGCCTTGACCCTCTCCGGCTGCACCATGAACGACAAGGGCCAGGCGACCACGGCCGTCGCCGCCAAGGACAACCAGTTCGAGCCCAACACGCTCAGCCTCAAGGAGAACGCCAAGATCACCGTCAAGAACGAAGGCGACAACCTCCACAGCGTGACCGTCCACAAGGCCGGCGACCCCGCGACGCAGACGAAGAAGGACACGGACATCGCCAAGGGCACGTCGACGGAGTACACGTTCGACGAGTCGGGCACGTTCCACGTCTACTGCAAGTACCACTCGGGCGGCGCCGCGGGCTCGTTCGGCAGCGGCATGGTCCTCACGGTGACGGTCACCGAGGGCTAGGACGCCAAGGGCTGCCTAGGGCGCCCGATACCTGAAGTCGGACGGGCCGGGCTCGCCGAAGAACGTCGTGAAGTCCACCTCGTAGGGTTGCTCGAGCGCGAGCCCCGCCCCCATGGGGACAGGATCGTGGCGGACGCTGGGCCCCGAGGACAGGGTGACGCGCACCGGGGCGCCGTTGGCGAAGTACTTCTGGATGTTTGCCTCGCCGATGGAGACCTTCATCCCGGGCGGTCCGGGCTGGTTGGCGAAGACGACGTTGAGCGTGCCCCGGTCGACGGTCTCGACGCGGACCGTCAGGTTCGAGGCGGCCGCCGTCGTGGGCGTCCAGAAGATCTCCAATTGGACCTGGACCGCGCCGGGCTTGATGAGGAATTCGTGGCTCGCTTTCGAGTTCGGGTCGGCCTGGTTGCAGTCGTAGGCCGTGCCGGTCTCGGGGTCGTCGCCCAACGTCGCGTGGCAGGCCAACTGGCCGTTGAAGGGCACCGTCTCGTGGAAGACGTCCTTGGGGGCGGGTTCGAGGGTGACGTTGACGATGGTCGCGTAGCCGTCGCGGATGGAAGCACGTTCGACGCCCGTGCGGAAGCCTTCCTTCTCCACGCGCACGGTGTGCTCGCCCGGCGGCAGGTCATTGAAGCGGTACGTGCCCGCCTCGTTCGTCGTGCGCACGTCGTCGACGCCCTCGACCTGGACCCGGGCCTCGGCCACGGGCAGTTGTTCGTTGTCGAAGATGAAGCCGTAGAGGGCGTTGGACGTCTGCGGGGCCAAGCTCGTGCCGGTCGCGTCCTGCGTGGCCGTCTTGTGCCCGCCCATGCAGCCCGATAGGAGGAGGGCGACGAGGACGAGGGTCAGCCTGGAGGGGGTAGGCACGGCGTTCCGACCTCGTTCGACGAACCCGACCGTATTTAAGGGTTGTCGACGACTCCTCGCTCGATCCGGGCCGGTTTGCGCTGGGAGGCCTCTTCCTTGCGTCCGGCCGAGCCCAACGGGGTGACCGTCACGTAGCGGACGGTGGGCAAGCCGAGCGCCTTGCGGATCTCCTCCACCACGCCGGGCGGCACGGGGTCATCCACGCGGAGGATGCTCACGGCGGGCCCACGGGCCTCCAACCGGCCCACCACCATCTGGGCGATGTTGATGTTCTCCCGACCGAGGACCGTACTGATCTTCGCGATGGTGCCGGGTTGGTCGCGGTGCTGGATGACGAGGAACCGCCCGGAGGGCTTGACCTCGACCTCGTAGCCGTTGACCTGGACGATGCGTGGCCCCAGGCGGGCGAGGCTCGTGCCCAAGAGGCGCGTCTCGCCGGCCTCCGTGCGTAGGACGACCTCGATGCTGGCCGCGTAGTCCTGGGGGTTCTCGGTCTTGGACTGGATGAAGCGGATGCCGTGGTCCCGCGCGCGCTTCTCGGCGTTGATGAGGTTCGTGCCTTCGGCGCTGCGGCTGAGCACGCCCGCGAGGGCGGCGGTGGCCACGGCGTGCGTGTCGAAGCGGGCGACGTCGCCGCGGCACAGGACGTTCACCTCTTCGGGTTGGCCCTGCGCCAGCTGCGTCGCGAAACTGCCCATGCCGTAGGCGAGGTCCACGTAGGGTTGCAACGCGGCCTCCACGGGGTGCGGCATGTTGACGGCGTTCGTGATCTTGCCCTCGAGCAGGTAGTCGGCGACCTGTTCGGCGATCTGGAGCGCCACCTTCTCCTGCGCCTCGGCCGTGCTCGCGCCCAGGTGGGGCGTGCCGACGAAGTGCGCCTGGCCGATGAGCTGGGGCGCATTGGGTGGCTCGTCCGCGAAGACGTCGAGCGCCGCGCCCGCCAAGTGGCCCGACTGGAGCGCCGCCGCGAGGGCCGCCTCGTCGACGATGCCGCCGCGCGCGACGTTGAGGAGGTAAGAGCCCTTCTTCATGCGCGCAAGCTCCTCCGCGCCCAAGAGCTTCTGGGTCTCGGCGGTCAGCGGCGTGTGGATCGTGATGAAGTCGGCGTCGGACAGGAGGCGCTCCATGGTGGCGATCTCCACGCCGGCCTCGCGCGCGACCTCCTTGCTGATGTAGGGGTCGAAGACGAGCACGCGCATGCCGAAGGCGCGTGCGCGGAAGCCGACCTCGCGGCCGATGCGTCCGAACCCGATGATGCCAAGCGCCTTGCCGTTGACCTCGATGCCCGCGAACGACTTCTTGTCCCACTTGCCGGCTTTGAGGCTCGCGACGGCCTGGGGGATGCGCCGCGCGAGGGAGAGGAGGAGCGCGAACGTGTGCTCGGCCGCGCTCAACGTGTTGCCCAGGGGCGCGTTCATGACGAGGATGCCGCGCTCCGTCGCGGCGGGTTCGTCGATGTTGTCGACGCCGACGCCCGCGCGGCCGACGACGCGCAGGTGCGTGCCCGCCTCGAGGATCCGGCGCGTCACCTGCGTCGCGCTGCGGACGATCAACGCCTCGTAGCCCTCGACGACGCGCACGAGTTCGTCCTCCTTGAGGCCCGTGCGCACGTCGACGCTCAACCCGCGGGTCTTCAAGACGCCGAGCCCTGCCTCGGACAAGGGATCGGCCACGAGAACGCGCAACGTGCTTCCTCGAGGCGGCCGAACCCGGGCGTCGGACTTAAACCCCACCGCGGACCAAATCGTTAAAGCGGGCGCGTCACTCGTCGCCGACCATGTCGCGTTGGGGTCGGCTCGTCGACGTCCTCGTCGTCCTCTTCGCGCTCTTCTTCGTCTTCATCGGCGTCGCCTTCCTCTACCTCGGGCTCACCGGTCGAAACCTCACGGGCAGCGACGTCGCCGTCGAAGGCGGCGCCGGTTGGGCGAAGGTCGGCGTCGGCCTCGTCTTCTTCCTGGCTGCGGCGCCCATGTTCTACTACGTGTTCCACCCCGGCGCGCGGGGCTTGGCCAAGGCGGAGAAGCGCACGAAGCCGCCCGGACGCCTGCCGGACGAGCCGTAACGAAACCGTCACCTCCACAATCCTTCTAATTCGGGCCTTCCTTCGGTCGACCGATGGCCGACCCTGCGACGCGGCTCACCGCCCAGGGTCGCCGCCGCCTGCAGGTCGCTGCGGTCGCCCTGGTCCTCATCGGTGTCGTCCTCGTCGTCGGGTCCTTCTACCTGTTCATCCGCAACGCGGAAGCGGACTTCCGGAACTTCCCGTACGGACCTCAACACTCCATGGCGCCCACGATGATGGCGTTCATTCTCGGCGGCATCCTCACCCTGGCCGGAGGGTCCCTCGCGGCCGTGGCGTTCATCCGACCCGTCTCGGGCATCTACGTGACCGAGGCCGAACCCGCGATCGCCGTGGCGTCGCGCACCATCGGCGAAGGACTGCGCGCGGGGCTCGGGCCCGCGTCCACGGGCGTGCGCGTCAAGTGCGGCTCGTGCGGCTTCCTCGAATCCGAGGACGCCAAGTATTGCAGCCGTTGCAGCAAGGCGCTCTGAAGGGCGCGCCTAGGTCTCGCTGAGTTCCTTGCCCAGGACGTGGCGTGCGATGATGAGCTTCTGGATCTCGTTCGTGCCTTCGTAGATGCCGCAGATCTTCGAGTCCCGCCAGTAGCGCTCGACGGGGTACTCGTTCGTGTACCCGTTGGCGCCGTGGATCTGCACGGCCTCCTCCGCCACGCGCACGCACATCTGGGCGGTGTAGAGCTTCGCGAGGCTCACGGCGAGGCCCCACTCGTCGTACGAGGCGTCGCCGTTGTGGTAGGACTCCTTGGCGAGCGCGGCGCGCCAGACGAGCATGCGGCCCGCCTCGACCTCGGTGGCCATCTCGGCGATCTTGGCCTTGACGAGTTGGAAGCTGCCGATGGGCTTGCCGAAGGCCTGCCGCTTCTTCGCGTAGTCGATGGAGGCCTCGAGGGCGGCCTGGGCGATGCCGACGGCGCCCGCCGCGACCGAGAGGCGGCCGTGGTTGAGTACGTACATGGCGATATCCCAACCTTGGCCTTCCTTCCCGATGAGTTGGTCCTTGGGGACGAGGCAGTCCTCGAAGACGAGTTCGGCGGTGGGGGAGGATCGCAGCCCGAGCTTGTTCGTGGTCTCGATGACGCCGGGACGGAAGCCCTTCGCGCCCTTCTCGACGACGAAGCAGCTGATGCCCTTGTGCTTCAACTTGGGGTCCGTCGTCGCGTAGACGACGACGTGGTTCGCCTTGGCCCCGTTGGAGATCCACATCTTGCTCCCGTTGAGGACGTAGCCGTCGCCCTTCTTCGTGGCGCGCATCTTCATGGCGGCCGCGTCCGAACCCGACTGGGCCTCGGTGAGCGCCCACGCGCCGAGCTTCTCGCCCTTGGCGCAGGGGACGAGCCACTTCTTCTTCTGGGGCTCGGTGCCGTAGCGCAGGAGCGTCTGGCCGAAGAGGCTCGCGTTGACGCTGAGGCTCGTGCGCAGCGACGAACAACCCTTCGCGAGCTCCTCGGTGAGGATGGCGTACGCGACGGCGTCCAGGCCGGAGCCGCCGTACTCTTCCGGGATGGGCGCGCCGAGGAAGCCCTGGGCGGCCATCTTCTTGTACACGGGGTCGGGCACTTCGCCCTTGAGTTCCCAGTCGCGCACGTAGGGCTTGATCTCGTTGTCGACGAACTCGCGGGCGGATTGGCGGATGAGCTTCTGTTCGTCCGTGAGTTTGAGGTCCACCGGCTTCGACCCGCGGGCGCCAAACGCGCCCGATTGTTAGAACTTTCGACGTTCGTCTCCTTCCCGTTCGGAAAGCCTAAGTAGGGTGGGGCGCCCACGTTCGAGGGTTGACGCCGGCCCCCGACTCGACGGATGCCCGCCTTCAATCCCTTCGGCGCTTCTTCCTCCTGCGCTACCACGAGGCCATCCAACGCGAGTTCATCGCCTTCCGCGACCTCTTCCCGCTCGTGGGCGGGTCCCGCCTCGACCTCGTGCGCATCAACGGCGGCCACCGCGTCCATTTCCTCTACCAAGAGGGACAGGCCGGCGAGCACCTCGTCGTCGTCCGCGATCTCACCGTCGACGGCGGCGACGCGGAGGAACAGACCGAGCGCCGCTTCGTTCGGTGGGCCCTCAACATCGAAGACCCGCTTGCCCACTTCGTCCTGCGACCGCCCTACGAGGACCGCTTCGACCAGGTGGAAGAGGAAGCCTTGGCCGCGGTCCGACGGCACGCGCGCAGGCGGCCCCAACTGCGGCACTCGCAGAACTAGGCCACTTTCACCCGCCCCCACGAAGCCGGTGTATAGCCGGTGGAGCGTGTGCAACGTCTACCGGCATGCGACGAGCGATGGAGGAGCTGCTTCACAAGCAACGGGCATCCCTAGACTCGTGCCCTGAGTGCCCGGTTAAAGGCACGTGCGTCTACGCGACGCCAGAGTACGAGCCCGGCTACTGTCTGTACGAGTACAAGCTCCTGCATGCCTTCGTAAGCCAGCGCCTGCGGGCGCATCCTCCCGCAGGCGTTGCCGGCTTTGAGCGGTTGAGCCTGGAGGCCGCCGATTTCGTCCAACGCGTGCGCGAGCGGCAACCCTATGGCGGCCATTCGGCCAGGTTGCCGGATTCGCGTGCCTGGCCCAACCAGACGACCCTTGCACGATTCGCGGACTAGGAATCCGCCGCGGCGCCGCCCGCCGACGGGCGCGCTTTCCGCAAGAGCGGGCAGGTCTAGAAACGTACCTCCGCGTAACCTTATGCGGCACGGTCAGATTCGGCCCGCATGCAAGCTCATCCGGTCGCCCTGGTCGCGGGGATACTGATTGCCGCTCCCATCGTGATCCTTGCCTCTCCGACGACGCAGGCGAACACCTGCGCGGGGGCCTATACGTACACGACCGGCGTCGCGATGAGCACCGTGGACGCCGGCGAGTCGGACTTCTACACGTTCGACGGAAGGACCACGTACACTCTCGTCTCGGGCGTCAACCCGTTGTCCCACGTCACCACTGGAGGCGACGTGGACCTGTTCGTGTACGATCTCGGGTGTACTCGTCTTCTCTGTTCCAGTAAGGTGCACACGGACCCGGTCGACCGTTGCATCGTGCAACCAACGTCGAGTTTTCCGCCAGGGATTCCGACCCTCGACGTTTTCGCCATCGAGGTTCGATACGTCTCCTCCACGGACCCGAACTTTCCCCACGTGGACTACACGTTGATCGGCGTCTAGGCGTCATCCCGGCGGGACGACGGATCTTTCGCGCCCGTCCTGGGACTACGCTGCGTCCGGTTCGGGCGGCGGCCACGCGCGGACCCGGTCGAGCAGGGGTCGACGCGCGCGGCGGCGTTCGGCGAAGGACTGCCAGGCGAAGATGGTCGGTGCGACGAGTCGAAGCGTGGGCGTGGCGATGGTCCCAACGTTCGCGTCCTGCCACCAAGGCTCGTCCACGGCCGCCTTGCTCATCCCCGGCGCGGGTTACATCGCGTGCGCGCGGAACGCCCGTACGGGCGAGGTCCGACGATGCTTCCCGCCTCGTCGGCCTGGCCGAACCAAACGACCCACGCGCGTTTCGCCTAGGAAACCCCCGTCGTTTCGCCGACGTACGTTTAAGCCTGGATACGCCCGCTGCCCATGCCACGATGAAGCGTACGCTCTCCTGGCGCGAGTTCGAGGTCCAGCTCCACGATGCCTACATCGACCTGGACACGCTCGTCCAAGAAGGCAACGAGGTCCGGTGGAGGGGCACAAAAGAGGACATCGTGCGCACGTCCAGGGGTCGACCGAAGGTGAAGCTCGCGTACGAGGCGCGCGTGAAGGGAGTACGCGCGATGCACAACGACGATCGCGCCCGCGTCCGAATCCACATGATCCGCGAGGTCGTCCTCGCCCCAGGCCGCGTCACATTGGAGAGCGGGTTCGACGGTACGCTCACGCTCGACACGGATGCGCCGGGCATCGAGGTCGAGTGGGCATCGCAGCCCGTCAAGGTCCGACGCCGCTTGCACTGGCGGACCTTCGACGCCGCGCGCGACGGCGCCCCGCTCTTCGTGGGCCCGGACCCCGACCCGTCCGCGAAGACCGCGTGAGGCGCGCCGGCTACGCCCCGTCCGGCTCCGGCGGCGGCAAGGCCTGGATCCTCCGAAGGAGCGGCCGGCGCTCGCGCCGGCGCTCGACGACGACGCGCCACGTGAAGACGGCCGTGGCCACGAGCAAGAGGGCGAGGACGGCGAACAACCACACGTTGGCGTCGTTCCACCATTCGTGGCCGCCGGACGTGGACTGGGCTTCGGGCGGCGCGCCCGCCTGCAGCTGGTCGGAGGCGGCGCCGCGTGGGGCCGAGTCGCCCGATGCGCCCTCGGCAGGCGCCATCGCGGGCGACGGACCCTCCGGCGAAGCCTTCTGAGACTCGCTCAAGGTTGGCGACGAGCCCCACCAGGCCAACATGTTCCCGAGTTGCCCGACGAGACCTCCCACGCTGAGGACCGACGTGCCCAGGAGGAGCATGAACTGGACGTTCTCGGGGTGCAGGACGTTCTTGCCCTTCCACGTTAGACGGTAGTAGACCCACTTGCGGCCCTCGTCTTCCTTCTTGACGAGGTCGGCCGTCATGAGTTGCTTGAGGTGTTCGAAGACGGTGGCCTTGTTGAGGTCGAGGAGGCGTCCCATCTCGCTCACCGTGAGGCGGCGCGCATCGAGGGCCTTGAGGATGTGGAGGCGCGTGTCGCTTGAGAGCGCCTTGAAGGCCTCGGCGTCGAGGACGATTTGGGGCATCCGGTCAATCTGGATGCTCCGGCCGGGGCTATAAAGGGCGCCAGATTGGTCGCCTTTTCCCCACCCGACGCAACGCCGCGCTCCTCACGCGGGCGCAGCGCCACCTCCGACGGACCGTCGGGCCTACGGCGTCACCGTGAAGCCCTCGAAGAGCACGGCCGGCAGGTTCCACGCGGGACTGCCGCCGATGGCCTTCACGTCGTCGCCCAGACGCAACCCCTTCCCAAGCGCCTTGTGCACGTTGCCGGCCACCGAGAGCGGGGCGACGGGGCCCTCGACGGCGCCTTTGCGCACGCGGAAGACGACGCTGGAGGTCACGCTGAAGTCCCCGCTCACCGCGTTCGCCGTGTGCACGCCCATCATGTCGTGCAGCAGGAGGCCGTCGTCCACGGAGGCGACGAGCTTCTCGGTGGTCGTGTGGGGCGCGACGACGCGGATCTGGAGCGCGCTCGTCGTCGGGGGGCTCTTGTAGCTGCGCCCATCGAAGGGGTGGGCGCGGACGGCGTTGCCGGTGGCGCGGTCGCCGTGCTCGGCCGCGTCATAGTGGTCGAAGAGGTAGGACTTGAGGGTCCCCGCGGCCACGATCTTGCGGGGCGCGGAGGGCACGCCTTCGTCGTCGAAGGGCGTGCTGCCCAGGCCGCGCGGGATCGTCGCGTCGTCGACGATGCTCACCTTGTCGTGCATGACGCGTTTGCCCACCTTGCCGGAGTAGTAGGATTCCCCGCGGCGGGCGGGTTTGCCGTAAAGGGACGGAATCGTGACGGTGCCGAGGAGGTCCGCGGCGGGGTCCGGGCGCAGGATGCACGCCATCGCCTTCCCCTTCTCGAGTTTCTGCGGGTTCGAACTGCGCACGGCCAGGTCGCCGGCCTCGCGGCCGATGCGTGCCCACTTGAGGTCCGAGCGGGTGGACTCGGCGTTCGCGAACCCCGTGCTCACGCCATCGCGTCGTTGCACGACGTACGCGGAGCCCCCTAGGCCCGTCTCCTTCGACGTGCGCTCCAGGCCCTGCGAGTTGGCCACGGCGGCCTCCGTGACGCCCACGTGGATGCCGCCGCCCGCGACGAGAAGGTCCTCGCGCACGTCGACGACGGCGTCCAGGAGTTCGCCCGCGAACGACAGGAGTTCCTCGCCGCCCAGGGAGGCGATGCGCGGGTCGTAAAGGCCCGTGACGCGCGGCGGACGCCGGGGCCCGGGGAACTCGAACTTCGGCAACGGTTTGCCCAGCTTCGACGCGCGCAGGGCCGCCTCGACGGCGTCCTTCAGCCGTTCCTCGACGGAGGCGTACGCGAAGCCCACGCGCTTGTTCTTCACAATCCGAATGCCGAAGCCCAACGTCTCGGACCATTCGGCGCCGGCCACGTCGCCCTTCTCCATGTCCACGGTGCCGCCCTGGTCGCGCAGCGCGAACACCTCCGACGATTCGGCGCCCATGCGCACGGCCAACCGCACGGCGCGCTCGCACGCGCCCACGAGGGCGCTCAAGCGCTCCCCCCCACGACGCACTCCTTGACGCGCGTGTGCGGCCCGCCGTCGCCCACGGGGACGTACTGGCCCTTGCCGCAGTAGCCGGGGTCGCCCCAGTGGAACTCCTTGCCCAGGGCATCGATGTTCGCCAGCGTCTCGAGCGTGAAGCCCGTGAGGCTCACGTCGCGCAAGGGGTGCGCGATCTCGCCGTTCTTGATGAGGTACGATTCCTGCGCGTTGAACTGGAAGCTCCCTTTGGCCGTGTCGACCTGGCCGCCGCGGCTGCCCACGGCATAGACGCCCTCCTTGATGCCCTCGAGGAGTTCGTCGAACGAGTGGTCGCCGGCCTCGATGAACGTGTTCGTCATGCGCACGAGGGGGCGGTCCGCGTAGCTTTCGGCGCGCGCCGAGCCCGTGCTGTGCATCTGGAGCTTGAAGGCGCTCACGCGGTCGTTGAGGTGGCCCACGACGACGCCCTTCTCCAAGAGGACGCGGCGGCGGCCCGGCATGCCCTGGTCGTCGTAGGGGAAACTGCCGAAACCTCCCGGAACGGTGGAGTCGTCGCACAAGGTGACGATCTCGCTGCCCAACTTGTCGCCGATGCGGCCCTTCAGGCAGGACTCGCCGGCGGCCACAAGGTCGCCTTCGCTCGCGTGGCCTAGCGCCTCGTGGCTGAAGACGCCCGTGAGCTCGGGGTCGAGTACGACGGTCAACCGGCCCGAAGGGGAGGCGGGCGCCTTCAAGAGGCGGACGGTGGCCGCGGCGCCCTCCCGCGCCTTCTTGGCCACGTCCACGTCGCGGAAGACCTCGAAGCCTTTCGTCGCGCCCACCCGCACGCGGCGGCTCGTGATGCGCGGCCCGGCCTTCGCGATGAAGTGGACCTGGGCGACGGTGCGCGTCACGCTCGTGGTCACGTGCGCGCCTTCGGTCGAGAGGAACTCCTGGCCCAGCGTGCGGTCGGCGTACGAGCCCGTCGTGGACTTGACCTCCTTGTACGACCGCACCGCCTCGTGCATCGTCTTCACGACGGCCTCCTTCTCTGACGGGTCGACGTTCGCCGGCGCCACCTTCGGCTTCCAGAGGACGCTCGCCTCGTACGACTTCTCCGGCGCGACGCCCGACTTCTGCTTCGACCGCTTGCTCGTCGCGCGCGCCAGACTCAGCGCCCGCTCCAGGACGCGGCCGATGGCCTCGACGCGCAGGTCGTTCGTGGCGGCGAAGCCCCAGGCGCCGTCCACGAGCACATGGATGCCCAGGCCGTCCTCGTGGCCCTCGACGACGCGCTCGATCTTCCCGTTGCGCAGTTCGAGGCCGTTCGTCTCCAAGCGTTGGACGCGCAGGTCCGCATACTTGGCGCCCCGCCGCCGCGCCCGCTCGAGCCATTGATCGTACAAGCGGCCGCCCGAACTGGGCGACCGGGTTAAACCCCTGCGGTCTAGGGCTCGAGCGTCGGAGCCAGGCCCTCGCCCGTTTCGGCGACCGTTTCGACGGGTCCCGCGGCGCCTGCATCCTCGGCCCAACTGGGCACCAAGACGCTCGTGCCGTCGCCCTGGGGCGCCACGCGGATCACGTGGTCCACGCGTTCACGCACCTCGTCCAGGTGGGTGACGATGAGGACCTGGCGGAAGTGGGTCCCCAAGCGCTTGAGGGACCCCAGCACGTTACGCCGGCGCGACTCGTCCTGGCTCGCCAGCACCTCGTCGAGGGCGACGAACTGGAGCCGGGACGAGCGTCGCGCGTGGGCCAGGAGTTCGCTGACGGCCAACCGGACCGCGAGGTTCACGATGTCGACCTCGCCGCCGCTGAAGCGCTCGAGCGGCCACGCCGTGCCGCCTTCGTAGACGCGGATCGTGTAGTCCTCGTCGATGGCGAGCTCCGTGTAGCGTCCCTGCGTCATCTCGAGAACGAGGTCGCCCGCCGAGCGCGCCAGGGCGGGCCGCACCCGGCCGATCACGTGTCGCTTGAACTCGGGCAGGAGGCCCTGGTCGCCCCGATCGGCGGCCAGGAGCTCTCCCAGACGGACCTGGTCCTCCAATCCCTTCGCTTCCTCCCGGGAAGCGGAGAGGGAGCCCAGGTCGTGGCGGAACTGGAGGGCCTGGGCGTCGAGGCCGGCGGCGCGTTCGGTCAGGACGTCGCGTCGGCGTTCGGCCTCGTGCAGGCGCGAGCGTTCGGCCTGGGTGGCTTTGCATGCGGCCTCCCACGCGCCCTCCGCATACGGGGTGAGGCCGAGTTCGCGCGTGGCCGCCTCGATCTCGCGCCGGACCTCCTCCGCCTCGGCGTGCGTGGCGGCCAGGTCGGATCGCAGCCGGGGCAATCGCGCCACTTCGGCTTCGAGGCGCGCCAAGGCTTGCGTCCAGCGCTCGCGCGCGGTCCGCAGGCGTTCGAGCTCGGCGCCGTCGACGGGCGCGGAGCCGACCGGAGGGCGCGCGGCGAGCCGGCCATCCACGTCGGCCAGGCGCTTGCGAAGCCGCTCGCGTTCCCGCCGCGCGACCTGCAACCGCTCGTGGCGCACGCGCAGGGTCTCGAGCAGGCGCTCGTGTTCGACCAACCGCGCCCGGTCGGCCTCAAGGGTCCCGCGTGCCGCCTCGGCGGCCACGCGCAGCCGCTCGCGTTCGTCCGCCATCGCCTTCAACCGTGCGTGGCGCTCCGACTGGGCGTGCGTGGCCTTCTGCACGATGCGGTCGATGGCGTCGCCCAAGCGGCGCTCGCACAACGGACAGTCCGCGTCGGGACCCAACGCCTGCAGTTCACGCCACTTCTCGCCCTCTTGGGCGGCGTCCATCTGGATTCGTCGGCGGTCGGCCTCGACGTGCTGGGCATGGACGTCGAATTGGGCGAGCTGCGTCGTGGCCGTTTCGATGCGGGCCCGCAGCCCCTGGATTTCGGCATCGAGGGCTCCGCTTGTCGCGTCGACGATGGTGTGGGGCGCCTCGTGGGCGTCCCAGCGTTCGAGTTCGCGCAGGACCGCGGCCCGCTCGGCTTCGAGGGGTTCGCGTTGGGAACGTTCGGTGCGGTGGGCTTCCCATTGGGCCAGGCGCTCGTCGAGGCCGTCGAACATGCCGGACTCGGCTTCTAGGCGTGCGAGTTCGTGCTGGCGTTGGTCGAGGCGCTGGACCTCGGCGCCGATCCGCGTCGTCGCCTCCATGCGCGCCTGGAGGGCGCGTTGCAGGCCTTCGAGGCGGCTGCGTAGGTCGCGTTGGCTCTGTCGATGAGCCGCGAGCGTGGCCTCCGACTCCTCCAACGCGGCGAGCCGTTGGGCACGCTGCACGGCCTCGGTGGTGGCCGCGACGTGTTCGGATCGCGCGGCCTCGAGGTCGCGCGTCGCACGCTCGAGCCGGCTGCGCAGGTCGACCTCGCGTTCGAGGACGCGCCGGACCTCCTCGAGACGGATCGAGGCCTCCCGCTTTCGCGTGCGCGCGGCGGCGATGGCCTCGTCGATCGCGTTGACGCCCAAGAGTCCCAAGACGAGGCGCTTGCGTTCGCCGGGGTTCGTGTCGGAGAGCGCCGAGAGGTCGCCCTGGTGCGCGACAATGGTGGCCTGGAACCCGCGACGGTCCATGCCCAGGACCTGCGCGACCTTGCGCGCGGAGAGCTCGCTCGAGTTGGCGCCCGGTGCCACGACGAGGGCCCCATCCGCCTCGACCTGGGCCTCCGTCTGCTGGCTGCGGCCGCGCATGCGACGCGTGACGACGTACGCGACGCCGTCCAGCTCGAACTCGACGCGCACCTCGACGTCCTCGCCGGGCGCCGCGGCCGAGCGCTTCACGTACTCCTTCTGGGTGCGCGAGGCCTCGTGGCCGTAGAGGCACCACGTGAGGGCCTCGATCAGGCTCGACTTGCCGGCGCCGTTGGGGCCCGTGATGGCGATGACGCCGTCCGGGAACTCGAGGGCGGCGTCGCGGAAGCGCCGATAGTTCTTGAGGCGAAGCGTCCTAAGCCGCATGCGAGGAGCCTCCAGCCTCGGAGAGGCACCGCAGGGCCTCCTCGCGCACGCGCTCCCGGTCGGCCGCGGGCAGGGGCCGGCGGGCGAGGAAGGCCTCGAACTCTTGGCTCAACGTTCCCAGCTCGAAGCCGCCGTCGACCGCGTGGGAATCGTCCAGGGTGCGAACGCGCAGGTCCAGGTGGGTGAGGTCCGGGCGGCGGGCGCGCAGGGCGTCCCAGTCGACGAGGCGCGCCACGCCGCGGTCGGCGTCCTCGACGGTGAGGCGCACGATGCCCGAGGCGGGTGCGTCCTGCAACCGCCCCGCGACCGCGTCCGCCAAGGCGCGCGGCTCGAGTCCGCGCGCCTCGATCGTTCCCAGGTCGTGCATGGGGCGCGATTGGACGGGCCGCGCCCGCACCTGGACGCCGTCGGCGGCCGCCTCGACATCGAGCACGACCTTGGACTGGCCGGCCTCGTTGAACGAGCAGTACTCGAGGCTGCCCGAGTAGTAGGCGTTGGGCGCGACGCGCTTGAAGTTGTGGAAGTGCCCGAGCGCGATGTACGCGAACTCGGGCCGGAGGTCGCCCTGGGCGATCTGGTACTCGTTGAACTCGCTCGTGAACAATCCGTCGACGCCGAGCACGGTCCCGTGGACGACGAGGACGTGCGGGCCGGGGCCCGAGGGTTCGAGGCCACGAAGGGATCGTTGGAACGCCTCCTGCGTGACCGCCTGCGGGACGGCGTGGACGACCACGCCGCCGGCGACGATGCGCTCCGGCTCGCCGCGGTACACGGCGTGGACGTGGGGCAGGCCGTCGAAGACGCGGAAGATGCTCCCGGTCTCGCGCATGCGGGGCGCGTCGTGGTTCCCGCTCACGAGGACCGTCGGGATGCGGGCCTCGCTCAGGCGCCGCATCTGCTGCAGGGCGAAGGCGATCGCGCGGTTGTTGGGCCGGGGATGATCGAAGAGGTCGCCGGCGTGGACGACGAGGTCGGGTGGGTCCGCGATGGCGTCATCGACGACGCGGCGGAAGGCCTCCTGGAGGTCGATTTCTCGCTGGTTGAGGCCGTCCGGGGTCAGGCGTGGGTAGGCCTGGAACCCCAGGTGGGTGTCGCTCAAGTGGAGAAGTCGTGGCATCCCGTTGGGTCGCTCATCGACCCGGCCGTATAAGAAGCGCCCCCCGGGTCGGTGAATGTGGGCGAGGCGCGACTAGTCGCCGTCGCGGTCGTGGCGATCGTCGTCGCGGTCCTTACCGTCGTGTCGGGAGTGCCGGTCCTCGCGGTCATCCTCATGGCTGTCCCGATGCGATCCGTCCTCGGCGTGCCGTTCCTTGTCGACGGCCTGATCGTGGAGGGGCGAAGGGGGCCCGGCCGCGTCGAGGGCGGGCGCCGCGTCCGCGGGCGGGGGCTTTGCGAAGCCGGACGGGCGCAAATGGACGGGGCTGCCAGGGAGGATGGGCGCGGCCAGGCCGCCCACGAGAACCGCGAAGGCGAGGGTGAGGGAACCCGCCTGGAGGACGTCCATGCGTCGAGTTGGGCGTCGAAGCGTAAAACGGTCCTCGGGCGAGCATCGATGGGTGCCTCCGCTACCGCATGGAAACGGGCCGCAACGACCGGCTTTATCACGGGAGCCCGCTTGGCCCGCTCGTGCGCGGCGTCGTCCTCGACTTCGATGGCGTGCTGGCCCGCAGCATGGAATTCCATGCCGAGGCCTACCGGCGCGTCCTCGACCCGTTCGGCCTGCGACCCACCGACCGCGACGTGTTCCTTCTCGAAGGCGCGCGCAGCGAGACGCTCATCCGCGAACTCCTCGAGCACAGCGGCCGACAGGTGTCCGAAGGGGACCTGCAACAACTGGCCGAGGCGAAGCAGCGAATCTTCGCCACGCTCGGACCCGCGCGCCTCTACGACGGCGCGCGCGAGCTCGTCGCGCGGGCGCGGGCGGCCGCCGACCGCCTCGGGCTCGTCACGGGCACGCGCCGGGAAAACCTCGAACGGCTCATCCCCGACCTCATCCCGAGCTTCGACGCCCTTCTCGCCCAGGATTCGTACCGAAAGGACAAACCCGACCCGGAGCCGTACGCGAAGGCCGCAAACGCCCTGGCGCTCGAGCCCGGGCAATGCCTCGCCCTTGAGAACGCGGTGCGCGGTGTTGAGAGCGCGCGGCGTGCCGACTACGGCCACGTCGTCGCGATCACGACGACGCTGCACGAGGACGAACTACGCAACGCGGGCGCGCACGTCGTCGTCCAGACGCACGACGAGGCCGCCGTCGCCATTGAGGCTTGGGCGGGCCGGCCGGCCGAGGCGGGTACGCCTAGTAGTGGCGGCCGCGCTCGATGACGTGGGTCTCGCGCACGGGTTCCCGTTCTTGGCGCACGTTCTCTTCGCGGATGATGCGCTCGCGCGGGGGCTCGACGTGTTCGTGCGAGTGCATCCCCTCGGCGGCCGACATCACGATGACGCCGACGATGAGGATGAGGCCCGCGAGGGCGATGCCCGCCGGGACGTAGGCCGAGAGCCCCGTCTGGAAGAACAGCAGGAAGATCGCGAATACGACGAGCGCGACGCCAATGATCCATACGACGAGTCGGGTTCCATTCATGTTTTCACCTAGTGGTTTCTGGGCCCAAGGATTTGGGTGGGGGCCGCGGGAGCGAATCCCGCGACCCCTCAGGCGAGGACCCCGGTCAATCTAATGGTGCTCGTGGTGCTCTTCGACGACCTTCTCCTCGTGGTCGCCCGGCAGCTTCTCGCTCATGCTCATGATCGAGACGCCGATGATGAGAAGGAGGCCTGCCGCGGCGATACCCAGCGGGACGAATCGATTGAGGCCCGTCTGGAAGAAGAGCATGTACGCGGCCACGACGACGAGCGCCAAGCCGATAACCCACACTAGTACACGCGTTGCGTTCATGGTCCGACTCTCCCCATCCGCCGGGAATAATCGTTTTGGGGCAAGCGTCGTTATCCTAGCGGACGGGCGCAATGTACCCGCCGCTGCACCGCCCTTTCCGCGGCGCCAACCGGCATCTGCCGCCGTTTCGGCGAGGCCTGCGGACAGGATTTTAGCCGCGTGACCGCTTGGCGCGCCGTGCGGCAGCCCGTCGTGCGATTGGACGGCTCGCACGGCGAGGGCGGCGGCCAGATCCTGCGCACTGCCCTCTTCCTCAGCACGCTCCTCGACCGCCCGTTCCGCATCGACCGCATCCGCGCGACGCGGCCCGAACCCGGCCTCAAGGCCCAGCACGCGGGCATCCTGCGCATCCTGCAGGAGACGACGGGCGCACGGTGCGAAGGCGCATCGGTCGGCTCCCCTACGCTGACCTTCGACCCGGGCCCGCCCCGACCGGGCGCGTACGCCTACGACGTGGGCACGGCCGGGTCGGTCCCCCTCATCCTGCAGACGATGCTCCCAGTCGCGCTCCTCAGCCCCGAACGCTTCCGCCTGCGCCTGACGGGCGGCACGGACGTCGCATGGGGGCCCACCATCGACTGGGTCACACACGTCATCGTTCCGCTCTTGCGCCCCCTCGCCGACTCCGTGGAGGTCCGCGTCGAGCGACGAGGGTTCTACCCGCGAGGCGGAGGCCTCGTCGAACTCGCGGTCTCGGGCGGCGGGGGGCTGCCCGCCCGCGTCGGCGAACGCCTCGCGCAGGATCGGACCCGGCCCGGCCGCGTCGTCTCCCTGGGCGGAGCGAGCGTCGCCCACGCCTCCCTCGCGGGTGCGCGGGTCGCCGAGCGGCAAGCCGAAGCCGCGGCGGCGACATTGCGGGAGCCCGGCTGGCCCGGGGCCGACATCGCGCGCCAGTACGTCGATTCGGCCTCGAACGGCACGAGCCTGACCCTTTGGACCGTGGACGAGCACGGCAACCGCATGGGATCCGACGGCCTGGGCGCCCCCGGCCGGCCCGCCGAGCACGTGGGCGCCGACGTCGCCCGCCGCCTCATCGAAGACGCGCGGGCGGGCGCCACGGTGGACCGGCACTTGGCCGACCACCTGGTCCCCTGGGTCGCCCTTGGGATGGGTCCCGTCCGCGTCCCACGCGTCACCGACCATCTCACGACGAACCTCACCGTCTGCCGCGCCTTCCTCGGCCCGGACGCGGTCTCGTTGCACGATTTCGTCCTGGGCCCGGGGCCCTGAAGCCGCTCCGACG
>Ga0070694_100000083_pt1 | contig 45725 bp, 48 predicted proteins | sample KBSK1251metaG_FD_65470 | JGI IMG/M metagenome (GOLD analysis project Ga0070694, IMG submission 65470) | Corn, switchgrass and miscanthus rhizosphere microbial communities from Kellogg Biological Station, Michigan, USA - KBS K1-25-1 metaG | ecosystem: Host-associated > Plants > Roots >...
GGGCAGTGCACCCGAACCGAGGAGATGACGATGTTCTTCGAGCTCCGGCAGTACCACGTCCGTCCCGGGCAGCAGGAGAAGTGGGTGAAGTGCATGGAGGAGGAGATCATCCCGTTCCAGGTCAAGATGGGGATGGTCGTCCTGGGCAGCTTCGTGGGCGAGGAGGACGCCTCGGTGTACGTCTGGATCCGCCGGTTCGAGAGCGAGCCGGAGCGCAAGCGGCTCTACGACGCGGTCTACCAGAGCGACTACTGGAAGAACGAGATCTCCCCGCGGGTCCCGCAGCTGATCGACCGCGAGCAGATCAAGGTGACGCGCATCGTCGCCACGCCGCACTCCGTGATCCAGTGAGCGCCGGCCGGTGAGCACCGCCCCGCTCGACGCCGCCCGCGCCCTCGGGCCCCTCATCCGCGCCTCCGCCCCGGAGACCGACGCGCAGCGGGAGCTGCCGCGGCCGCTCTTCGAGGCGATGGCGGACGCGGGGCTGTTCCAGCTGGGGCTGCCGCGGGCGATCGGCGGGGCGGAGCTCGACCTGCCGAGCTACATCCGGGTCATCGAGGAGATCGGCAAGAGCGACGCGAGCACCGGCTGGGTCACGAACCAGGTGGCGATCTTCGCCACCTACGCGGCGCGGATGCCCCACGCGGCGGCGCGGGCGATCTGGATCGACCCGCCCCGCAGCGTGGTGGCCAACACCCCGATGGCGAGCGCGGAGGCGGTGGTGGTGCCCGGCGGCTACCGGGTCACCGGCCGGCAGGGCTTCAGCACCGGCTGCCGGCACGCGTCATGGCTGGCCGCGCACGCCACCGTGGTCGAGCAGGGCCGGCCGCGGCTCGACGAGGGCCAGCCGGAGCTGCGCTACTGCTTCGTGCCGCGCGCGCAGGCCGAGCTGCTCGACACCTGGAAGGTGCGCGGGATGCGGGGAACCGGGACGCACCACTTCGCGGTGAGCGACGTCTTCGTGCCCGAGGAGCGCAGCGTGAAGTCGGTGACCGCGCCCCTGGTCGAGACCGGTCCGCTCTACCAGATCCCCCGCACCCTCGTGTTCGCCTCGGGCGACGCGGCGGTGGCGCTCGGCACCGCGCGGAGCTGCCTCGCCACCTTCGTGGAGCTCGCCACCACCAAGACCCCGCGGGCGATGGAGGCCCTGCTGCGCGACCAGGTGATGGTGCAGAACGACGTCGGCCACGCGGAGGCGGACCTGCGCTCGGGCCGCGCCTATCTCGCGGAGGCGGTCGGGGAGATCTGGGCCTCCCTCACGCGCGGCCTCGGCATCACGCTGGAGCAGCGCGCGAACCTGCGCCTCGCCACCACCCACGGCATCCGGCTCGCGGTGCGGGTGGTGGACATGGTCTACAACCTGGCCGGCGCCACCGCGGTCTACGACGGCAACCCGATCCAGCGCTACTTCCAGGACGTCCACGTGATCAGCCAGCATCTGCAGGCCCGGCTGTCCCACTACGAGCTGGTCGGGCGGCACTGGCTCGGCCTCAAGATCGACGAGGGCCGGCTCTAGGGTATGATAGGCGGCGAACGGAGGTCACCCATGGCACAGGCACAGACGCCCCGCGGCATCAACCACGTGGTCCTGAACGTACGCGACATCGAGGTCTCGCACCGCTTCTGGACCGAGGTCATGGGCTTCCGCTGCGTGGCCGAGCTCAAGCCCCGGCCGGACCGCGTGCGGCCGAAGATGCGCTTCTACAGCGGCGTGTCCGAGAGCGGTGACGTGACCCACCACGACCTGGCCCTGGCCGAGGCCCCGAAGCGCGAGGGGGAGACGGACGGTGAGGCCGAGACCTGGAGCCTGACGCGGGGGGGCGTGGGCCTCAACCACGTGGCCATCGCCTGGCCGGATCGCGAGTCCTGGCTCAAGCAGGTCGAGTTCCTCCGGGACAAGGGCGTCACCTTCCACCGCCGCATCAACCACGGCATGACCCACAGCGTGTACATCTTCGACCCGGACGGGCACGGCATCGAGGTGCTCTACGAGCTGCCGCGCGAGATCTGGGAGCACGACATCGACGCGGCGCAGAACTACGCCGAGGTGCTGCCGACCGAGGGGCCGGAGGCGATGGTGGACCGGGTCGACTATCCGGTGTTCGGGCCGGTGTTCGGGCCCGCGCCCGCCCGGCGCTAGGACGCGATCTCGAACTCGATCCGGCCGAGGCCCTCGCTCTCGACCGGCACCACCCCCTCGCTGACCCGCAGGCGGTCCGGGCTCACCTTGCCGCCCGCCCGCAGCCGCGCCAGCGTGGTCTCCACCCGTCGGGTCGCCAGGGCCCGGGCCGCCGCGTCCGGGCTCGGCTCGTCCCGGGCCAGCTCGGCCACGATGGCGTCGAGCCCGCCGGGCGCGGCGCGGCCCGGGAAGCGCTCCGCGAAGAGGCGGGCCGCCACCGCGTCCGCGCCCCCCCGACCCGGCTCGCGCGCGGCCGCGTCGATGCGCTGGCGGACCGCCTCGCGCTTCAGCGCCACCACGTCGGCCACCGTGAGCACCGACTTCATGTTGAGGGAGACGCCGGGCGCGTCGCGCAGGAAGCCGGCCAGCCGCTCCGCGTGCCGGTCGAAGTCCTTGGCGAAGGTCGTGGTGCCCGCCTCGAAGTAGACCGGCCAGATCCGGATGGTCTCGATGCGCGCGTCCTCGGTGTAGAAGATCTTGCCGACCCAGCTCACCGGCAGCGCCATCACCGAGACCGCGGTCTGCCGCACCGCCTGCCAGAAGGCGTCGGTGAAGTCGAACTGCCGGGTGGCCACGTTGCCCGAGACCGGCACCGGCAGGCGCACCTCGCCCCGCGCGTTCTTCAGCAGCGAGATCAGCGTGCCGAGCGGCACCCCGACGCGCTCCCGCACCGCGTCGCCGCGGCGCGAGGGGGCGAAGTCCGGCTGGCCCAGGACGATGTCGTGGTTGGCGTCGAGCACGTCGTTGGTCACCCGGTAGCGGACCGTGCTGCCGAAGGCCCCGCGCCGCGCGATCCAGCCGATGAGCTGGTTGCTGTAGGGGTTGACGCGCGGGAGCGGGTAGTCGGTCAGCTTCCCCTCGAGGTCGAGGTTCAGCGGGCCCCGGAGCGCGCCCACCGCGCCCTTGAGCTCGAACGGCGCGGTGCCGACCTTGCCCGCGAGGGTGACCTGGCCGCGGGCGTCGCGGGCGGTGCCGAGCCCGCGGCCGCTCATCGCGATGCGCGAGACCTCCTCGGCGAACGCGGGCGTGGTCGTCCGGTCGACGAAGCGGACGAAGCCCTCGTCGACCGCGAGCGCGCCGACCGTGACCACGGGCTGGCCCGCGTCCCCCGACGGGGAGCGGGCGGCGGCGCCGGGGGCCGGCGCGGCGCCGTCGGGCATCAGCAGGGCGAGGATCGGGAGGCCGCCGTCCGCGTCGCGCTCGAGCAGCAGCCACGGCTTGTCGATGGCCAGCCGCTGTACGCCGACCCGGCGGGGCCAGTCGGCGTCGAGGCCGGTGACGTCCACGCGCTTGATGTAGGCCAGCATGCGCTGGCCGTCGCCCCAGATCGTGTCGTCGATCGCGAGCTGCCCGGTGGCGGTCCCGGCCAGGGGGTCGAGCGTGCCCCGGACGTGCAGCTCGGCGTCGAGCTTGCCGGCCAGCGTGCCGCGGGTGGGCAGGAACGCCTGCGCGGTCTCCACGTCCACCTGCTTGAGCGAGAGCTGCAGATCGACCGCGGAGGCGTCGAGACGCACCTGGCCGCGCGCGTCGACGGAGCCGCCGCTGCCGGTGGTCGCGCGGAGGCGCACCTCGGAGGGCTCGCGGGCCGGCCACGTGAAGCTCCGGACCAGCAGGCTCGCGTCGCGGATCTCGGCGCGCGCGGCCGGCCGGACCGTGGAGTCGACGATGGCGGCCGAGCCGCCCTCCACGAGCGCGGTGCGCACCCGCAGGTCGAGCGGCCGCGACGCGGCGCCGCCCCCCGCGGCCTCCGGCCGCGCGCCGGGCGGCGGCGCGCCGGGCCCGCGAGCGGGCGCCTCCAGGAGGGCCCGCAGCGGGAAGGAGCCGTCGGCGGCCCGCTCCACCCGCGCCCACGGCTTGCGCAGCGTGGCCTGTTCCACGACCAGGGTCGCGGGCCACGTCCACTCGATGCCGGTGGCCTCGGCGCGCGCCGCGGTGACGAGGGGCTGGCCCTGGTCGGCGACGGCCATGTCTGTCACGGTGGCCGTCCCCCGCGCGGTGATGGCGAGCGGCTCCAGCGCGGCCTTCAGGTGGAGATCGCCGCTGGCGCGGCCCGCGGCCCGCCCCCGGATCGGCAGGTAGGGCTGCATCGGCGCGAGGTCCACGCCGCTGGGGGTGATCTGCAGCTCGAGCGTGCGGGCCGCGAGGTCGAGCGTGCCCTGCGCGCCGATGGTCCCCGCTCCGGGGGTGGGCGCGTCGAGGCGCACCGGGAAGGGCCCGCGCGCCGGCCACGTGAAGTCGCGCGCGGTCAGCCGCACCCCGGCCACCTCGATGCGCGCGGCCGGGCTGACCGCCTCGTCCAGCGCGCTCGCCGCCCCGTCCTCGAACAGGACCTCGCGCACCGTCACGCTCACCGCGGGCGCGGGTCCGGGCGGCGCGGGCGCCGCGGGGCCGCGGGGACCCTGGCGCGCGGTGGTGAGCATGTCGGCGAGCGGCAGGGATCCGTCCGGGCGGCGCTCGAGCCGCACCCACGACTTCTGCATGTGCACGCGCTCGATCGTGGCGGTGGCGGGCCACGCATAGTCGAGGCCGGTCATCTCGAGGCGGCCGACGGTGAGGAAGTCCCGGCCGCCGTCGGTGAAGGCCAGGTCCGAGAGCGCGGCGCTGCCGCGCGCGGCGATCTGGGGCTGGGCGCCGAGCGTGCCCTTGGCGGTGACGTCGGCCTCGAGCCGGCCGGCGAGCTGCGCGGCCAGCGGTATGTACGGCCGGTACGGAGCGAGCGCGACGCCGGCCACCCGGGTATGCAGGTCGAAGCCGAGCGGATCGAGGGTGACGGTGCCCTGCGTCTCGATCGTCCCGGCCGTCGGGGCGGCCACCGTGAGCTGTACCGTCGCGGGACGGCGGCTCGGCCAGGCGAGGTCGCGCGCGGTGAGACGGATCGGGGCCAGGCGGAACCGCGCGGCCGGCTCCACGGTCGCGTCGTCGAGCCGCAGCCGGCCGTCCTCCACCGTCACCTCCCCGACCTCGATCGAGAAGTCGGGCGGCAGCGCGGGCTTCGCGGCGGGAGCGGGCGTCGTCGCGGCGGTCGCGGGCGCCGGGCGCCTGAGCGACTCGACCACCTCGATGACGCTCAGGCGCCCCTCGCGGTCGCGGCCGATGCGGGCGCGCGGGCGCGCGAGCCGCACCCGCTCCACGCGCGCCTTCGGCCATTGCAGGTCGAGCCCGGTGAGCTCCGCCCGATCGGCGGCGGCGAGGCGGCGGCCGTCGTCCGAGACGGTGGCCGTGACGAGGGTGGCGCGGCCGCGCACCCGCGCGCCCGCGGGGGTCGCGTCCACCGTCAGCTCGGTCTCGGCCATGCCGGAGACGTCGAGCGGGAGCGAGAAGTAGGGCGCCCAGAAGGCCAGGTCCACGCGGCTCACGCGCGCGCGCAGCGCCGCCCCGGCGGGGGCGAGGGCGGCGGTGCCGCGGACGTCGAGGCCGCCGCCCCCCGGCAGGCCCGCGGTCAGGACGACCGCCGCCGGGACGCGGCCGGTCGCGTCGAGGCCGTCGGCCACGAGCCGGATGCGCTCGATCTCGAAGCGGTTCGACTTGCCCGGGCGCGGGTCGAAGACGGTGGCGCGCCCGGTCATCTCCACGCGCCCGAGCAGATGCCCGTCGGGTGCCTTCGCGCTGCTGAGCGCGAAGGCGAGCCGGGGCACGGTGAGGAGGGAGGCGTCGACGCCGCGGCGCCGCACCGTCAGGCCGTCGATCTGCGCCTGCCCGTCCACGCCCACCCCGCCCTGCGCGTCGAGGGTGGCATCCAGCGCGGCGCCGACCACCGCCTTCTCCAGCACCACCGCGGTGTCGGGCGGGAGATACAGGTTGGCGAGCGTGGCGTCCGCGTCGCGGAACGTGACCCGCGCCCGCCCCGCGAGGGGCGAGAGGTGCACGCCGGAGGCCTCCACCACGAGGGGGGCGCCGGCCACCGTGGTCGCGAGGCGGATGCGGCCGCTCGGATCCGGGCTGACCGTCGAGAGGGCGGCCGCGTCGATCGTGAGCGCCTCGGCCTTCCAGGTGCGCGGCGGGGTGAGGGTGTGGTCCTCGAAGACGATGGCGCCGCCGGTGAGGGCCAGCCGGCCCAGCGTGAAGGGTGCGGCGCCCGATCTCGAGCCGGATCGCCCCAGCAGGTCCGAGATGTTGAGCACGCCGCGGCCGGTGCGAACGATGTGCACGCGCGGCGCGGTCAGGATCACGTCCTCGAGGTCCACGTGCCCGCGCAGCAGGCGGGCGGGGCGGAAGCGCACGTCGAGCCGGTCGAGCTCGGCCAGCGGCGGGCCCGGCTCGCGGTCGTCCAGACGGAGGCCGTCGATCCGGAGGTGGCCGCCGCGGACGTCGAGGTGGAAGGCGGCCATGGTCAGGCGGCGGCCGGTCTGGGCTTCCACCTGTCGGACGAGGACCCAGCGCGCGAGGCTCGGCAGGGCGATCCAGAGCGCGGCGGCGGACAGCGCGAGGCCGCCCGCGAGGGCGACGCCGAGCGTGATCCAGAGCCGACGGCGGGTCACGCCCCTCAGTATGCCTCGCCGGCCGCCGTCAGCCTACCTCGGGAAGGCTCAGCGGAAGGCGGGCGCGATCTCCCCGATCAGGCGGTCGAGGTCCCGGCGCAGCTCGGGCAGGGGCCGAAAGAGCGTCGGGATGAACAGGGTGTCGACGCGAGCCGCCCGGAGCTCGGCCAGGGTCTCGCGGATCTGCTCCGGCGAGCCGGCGAGACAGGTGTCGCGCGCGTCGGCCGCGTGCCGGCCCATGCGGGCCCCGAGCGTCTCGGCCAGGCCGTCGGCCTCCGCCTTCTTGTCGGTGATGAGGAGCGCCATGTTGGCCGAGCGCCGGACGGTCTTGGGGTCTCGGCCCACCGCCGCGCAGTGCTCGTCGAGGACGCGGCCCTTGTGGGCGAGCACCTTGGGGCCGCCCCAGACGTTCCAGTGGTCGGCGTACCGGGCCACCGTGCGCAGGGTCACCTTCTCGCCCCCGCCGCCGATCATCAGCTCGGGGTGGGGCTTCCGCACCGCCTTCGGCTGGAGCGGCGCGTCGGCGAGCGTGTAGTAGCGGCCCTTGAAGGTGCTGCGGTCCTGCGTCCACAGCGCCTTGAGCACCTGGCAGGCCTCGTCGAGCCGCTCGAGGCGCTCGCGCATGGTGTAGAAGGGGATGCCGTAGGCCTCGTGCTCGTTCTCCTGCCAGCCCGCGCCGAGGCCCAGCAGCAGCCGCCCGCCCGAGATGATGTCGACCTGGGCCGCCATCTTGGCCACCACCGCGGGGTGCCGGTAGGTGTTGCCGAGCACGATGGTGCCGACCTGCAGGCGCGGCACCAGCGCGGCCAGCGCGGTGAGCGTGCTCCAGCCCTCGAGCATGGCGCCCTCGCGCTCCTTGGTGTTCGGCATGAAGTGGTCGGTGACGCAGGCCACGTCCCACCCGGTGCGCTCGGCGTGCTGCCACAGCTCGAGGACGCCCGGCCAGGTCTGGTTGCCCATGCTCGTGAACATGCCGAAGCGCATCGTCTCCTCCTTGAAGGTGAGGGCCTAGCGCGACCTATTCATGAACGGACAACGCGCGAGGCGGACGGGTCCTGTCGCCGTGGGGGGCTGCCGGGCAGCCGGCTCCGTCACCCACTCGCCGGACTCGCTGCTCTTCGAGCGGCGCACCGGACTCGGGGGGCCCACTGCGCTCGTCTGCCCGGCAGCCCCCCACGGCGCCACCCGTCCGGTCTCGGTCGAGCCCGTTCATGGATAGGTTGGGTTCGGTCTAGTGTTCGGTCTGAGATTCTCTAGCGGGGCCGACCAGGGTGGCGCCGCCGTCCACCACCAGGAGCTGGCCGGTGATGTAGCGGGCGTGGTCCGACAGCAGGAAGCGGGCGGCCTGGCCGATGTCCCAGCCGGTGCCCTCGCGCGCGAGCACGGAGGCGCGCCGCCGCTGGTCGCGGGCCGCGGGGGTCATGCCGCGCGCGTAGACCATCGGGGTGTACACCGGGCCGGGGGCGATGCAGTTGACGCGGATGCCGTCGGGGCCGTGGTCCACCGCCATCGCCCGGCTGAGCGCGATGACCGCGCCCTTGGACGCGGAGTAGGTGGTGAGCCCGCGCGGGCGCAGCGCCGAGATCGACGAGATGTTCACGATGGCCCCGCCCTGGGCGGTGCGGATCATCTCGGGGATCGCGGCCTTGGACGCGAGGAACATGGTCTCGACGTTGACCTGCATGACCCGCCGCCACGTCTCGGGCTTCTCCTCCACCACGCTGCCCTTGCTGCCGATGCCCACGTTGTTGATCAGGAAGTCGAGCCGTCCGTAGCGGGCCACCGCCTCCCGCGCCATGCTCGCGCACTGGGCCTCGTCGGTGACGTCGACCGCGAGGGCCGAGGCCCGGCCGCCCTCGCCGGTGATCATCTCCACGGTGTGCTTGGCCAGGCCTGGGTCGCGGTCGACGACCAGGACGCTGGTCCCGCTGCGGGCGAGCAGGATGCAGGCGGCGCGCCCGTTGCCGATGCCGTCACCCGCCGCGCCGCCGCCGGTGACGATGGCCACCCGTCCGGCCAATCCCAGGTCGTCGCTCATGTCGATGCCTTTCGTGGGTGGGTCAGGGGAGGCCGGCGCCGGGCGCGTCCACCCGGACGCTCTCGATGCGGCCGTCGCGCTTGTCGGCCATGGCGGGACCGCTGCCGGTGCAGGTGCACACGTAGAGGGTGCGGCGATCGGCGCCGCCCAGGATGCAGGCGAAGGCGTGGCGCCCGGGCCCCGTCGGGATGCGCCGGTCGATCGTGCCGCCCTCGCGGACCCGCAGGAGGTCGGGGCCCCGCGCGTCGCTGACCCAGATCGCGCCCTCGGCGTCCAGGCAGATGCCGTCGGGGAACACCCCGTCGAGCGCGGCCCAGACCCGGCGCCCGGTCAGCGCGCCGTCGGCGCCCACGTCGAAGGCGGTGAGCCGCTGCCCCATCGTCTCGGCCACCACGAGGGTGCGGCCGTCGGGGGTGATCACGGTGCCGTTCGGGAACTCGAGGCCCTCGGCGGCGCGGGTGACGGTGCCGTCGGGGTCGACGCGCGCGAGCGCGGCCGCGCGGGGCGGCTCGCCGCGGTGGCGGTCGAAGCCGAAGTTGCCCACGTAGGCGCGGCCGCGCGCGTCCACCACCATGTCGTTGCAGGGCCCGGTGGCCATCGACGCCAGATCGGCGTGGAGCCGGGGCTTGCCGCCCTCCACGCGCAGGAGGCGGCGGTCGAGCATGGAGACCACGAGCAGGGTCCCGTCCGGCAGCCAGCCGAGGCCGGAGGGCCGCGGCGGGACCTCCAGGATCGTCTCGACGCGCCCCTCCGGGGTCACCGCGAGGACGCGCTGGGTGTAGAAGTCGGAGAACCAGAGACGGCCGTCGTGCCAGCGCGGGCCCTCGGTGAAGGTGAGCCCGTCGAGGAGCGTCGTGAGCACGGGTGTCGCGGCTAGACGACGGCGGCGGGGGCGTGCGGCGTGGCCCGCCACTGCTCGGGGTCGTGGCCGTAGAAGACGGTGGCGCCGGCCCGGTCGCGCAGGCGGCGCAGGGAGGCGAGCGACTCGCGCATGATCCGGCCGTCCCACAGGATGCGCGGCAGCACGTCGCGGTCCATGTTCTCCCGCGTGTAGCAGGCGTCGGCCGCGCAGACCAGGTCCTGGCCCTTGCCGGCCCGCACCCGCAGGGACTGGTGGCCGGGGGTGTGGCCGAAGGTGGGGAAGAGGACCACGCTGCCGTCGCCCCACACGTCGTGCTCGCCCTCGACCAGGCGGTAGTCGAGGGGATGGTCGAAGTCGAGCGGGCTCGGGTTGTAGCCGGGGGCGAAGCCGGGCCGCCGCGCCGCCTCCATCTCCGCCTTCTGCACGAGGAAGGTCGCGCGCGGGAAGAACTCGTTGCCGCCGCAGTGGTCGAAGTGCAGGTGCGAGTTCACCACGTAGCGGACGTCGTCCGGGCCGAGGCCGAGGAGGGCGAGCTGGGGGACCACGTCCTCCCCGGCCTTGGACTTGTCGACGAGCCGCTTGGCCCGCTCGGGGCCCATCCGGCCGATCGGATCGACGCGCGTCTGGCAGTGGACGCCGGTGTCGAAGAGGAGCCGCCCGCGCGGGTGCACGACCAGGAAGCTCATCACCGGGACGGTCCACGGCTGGCCGGCCGGGAGATCGTCCAGCATGCTGGCCCGATCGAGCTCCAGGTACCCGCTGCAGAGGGCGAAGACCGAGATCACGGCGGTTACCATAAACCCTCGCGCGCCCGTTGTCAGGTGGAATTGCATCCGCTAGCATGGCCGCCGATGCGCGTCGAGACGCTCCTGCCCCTCGGCAAGCTCGACCCCGGCCTGCGCGCCGCGGAGATCCCGCTCGACCTCGGCCGGGTGGTGCAGGACGCGCGCCTGGTCGAGGAGCTCGGCTACGATGGCCTCGCGGTGGAGGAGACGAAGGTCGATCCGTATGTGGTGATGGCGCTCGCCGCGGCCGGCAGCACCCGCCTCCGCCTCACCACCGCGGTGGCGATGGCGTTTCCGCGCAGTCCCACCATCACCGCGATGTCGGCGTGGACCATCCAGAAGCTCTCGGGCGGCCGCTTCGTGCTGGGCCTGGGCAGCCAGGTGCGCGGCCACATCACGCGGCGCTTCGGCCTGGCCTACCGACCGCCGGGGCCGTGGATGCGCGACTACGTGCGGGCGGTGCGCGCGGTGTGGAGCGCGTGGCAGCACCGCACCCCGCTCGCCTTCGAGAGCGCCCACTACGCCCTGAGCCTGATGGTGCCCCTCTTCGACCCGGGGCCGATCGAGCATCCCGAGATCCCGATCCACCTCGCGGCGGTGAACCCCACCATGTGCCGCGTCGCGGGCGAGGTGGCGGACGGGCTGCGGCCGCACCCGGTGTGCACGCCGCGCTACATCCGCGACGTCATGCTGCCCGCGATGCGGGCGGGGGCGATCGCGGCCGGCCGCGACCCGCGGCTCGCGGTGGCCATGAAGCCACTGGTGTGCGCGGCGCCGGACGAGGCCGCCCTGGCCGCGCGGGTCCGCGACGTGCGGGCGCGGGTCGCGTTCTACGCCTCCACGCCGGGGTACCGGGCTGCCTTCGAGGTGCACGGCTGGGGCGAGCTCGCCGCGGAGCTGGCGGTGCTCTCGCGCGCGCAGCGGTGGGAGGAGATGCCGCCGCGGATCAGCGACGAGGTGCTGCACACCTACGCGGTGGTCGGCACCTACGCGGAGATCGGGCGCAAGCTGGTGGACCGCTACCGCGGGCTCGTGACCGACGTGGAGTTCAGCATCCCCGCGTCGACGCCGCGCGAGCGGGAGATCCTCCGCGACCTCGTGCAGGAGATCCGCCGCGAGGCGGCGTGACGCGGGCGCGCCGCTCCCTAGCCCGCGTAGGTCTCCGACGGGCGCTTCATGTGGAAGATGTCGTGCACGTGGGTGTAGGCGTGCCCGGCGAGCCGACCGACCGGCTTGAGGCGCGCCATGTCGATGCGGCCGGTCGCGGTCTCGTAGAGATCGTCGCGCAGGTGGAAGTAGACGATCTCGCCCAGGACGAGGCTGTGGGGGCCGTTGCCCACCGGGATCACCTGGGCCAGCCGGCATTCGAGGCTGATCGGCGCCTCCGCCACCCGCGGCGACCGCACCCGCACCCCGGGAGCGGCGGTGAGGCCGGCCAGCGCGATCTCGTCCACCTCGGGCGGGCAGTCCGCCGAGGTCTGGTTCATCTGCTCGGCCCGGTCGTCGTCCACCACGTTCACCACGAAGTCGCCGGTGTGCTCGGCGTTGCGCACGGTGTCCTTGCGGTTCCGGGCCCGCGGACCCGACGAGAACGCGATGGTGGGCGGGTCCCCGCAGACGCCCATGAAGAAGCTGAACGGGGCGAGGTTGTTGACGCCGTCGGCGCCCACCGTCGAGACCCACGCGATCGGCCGCGGGACCACGCAACCGATCAGCAGCTTGTAGGTGGACTCCTGGCTCATCGTCCGGGGGTCGAGCTGCATGCGATTCTCCTCTCGTTCGGGGTCGACTACTCGCCGCCGCTGATCTGCTCGGCGGGGCGGCGCACGCCGAGGCGCGCGCCGATGCGGGCCCACGCCCGCGCCATGCGCATCCGCCAGCGCTCGAGGAACAGGTACACGACCGGCGTGGTGTAGAGGGTGAGGAGCTGGCTCAGCATGAGCCCGCCGATGATGCTCACCCCGAGCGGGCGCCGCAGCTCGGAGCCGGTGCCGGCCCCGAGCGCCAGGGGCAGGGCGCCCAGCATGGCCGCCATCGTGGTCATGAGGATCGGCCGCAGCCGCTGCAGGCAGGCCACGTAGATGGCGTCCCGGGGCGGCCGGCCCTCGCGGCGCTCCAGGTCGAGCGCGACGTCGATGACCATGATCGCGTTCTTCTTGACGATGCCGATGAGCAGGATGATGCCGATGATCGCGATGATCGACAGGTCCATCCGGCACACCATGAGGGCCAGCAGCGCCCCCACCCCGGCCGACGGCAGGGTGGAGAGGATCGTGAGCGGGTGCACGTAGCTCTCGTAGAGCATGCCGAGCACGATGTACACCGCGACCAGCGCGGCCAGGATGAGCAGGGGCTGGGTGGAGAGCGAGTCCTGGAAGGCCTGCGCCGCGCCCGCGAACTTGCCGCGCACGCTCGACGGCAGCGCGATGCGCCGCCCCGCCTCCGCCACCGCGGTCACCGCGTGGCCGAGCGAGACGTCGGGGGCCAGGTTGAAGGAGATGGTCACCGACGGGAACAGCCCCTGGTGGTTTACCTGGAGCGGCGCCGCGCTGGGCTGGAACCGGGTCAGGGCGGTGAGGGGGACCGTCGCGCCGGTCTGCGAGCGCACGTGGATGGCGGAGAGCGCGTCGGGGCTCTGCCAGTACTCGGGCGCCACCTCCATCACCACGTGGTACTGGTTGAGCGCGGTGTAGATCGTGGAGGCCTGGCGCTGCCCGAACGCGCTGTAGAGGGTCTCGTCGATGAGCCGCGTGCTCACCCCGACCCGCGCCGCGGTGTCCCGATCGATGGTGAGCGGCACCTGCAGCCCCGCGTCCTGCTGGTCGCTCGAGACGTCGCGCAGCTCGGGTAGCCCCCGGAGCGCCTGGAGCATCCGCGGCGCCCACGTGCTCAGGTCCTGGAGGCTGTCGGCCTGCAGCGTGTACTGGTACTGGGCGTTGCCGAGCCGCCCACCCACCCGGATGTCCTGCACCGCCTGGAGATAGAGCGTGGCGCCCACCACCCGTCCGAGCTTGGGGCGGAGCCGCGTGATGATCTGGTCCGCGGTGGCGTCCCGCTCCCGGCTGGGCTTGAGCGCGACGAACATGCGCGCGGTGTTGACGGTGGTGCCCCGCCCGCCGCCGCCTCCGGTGTAGGCGGTCACGGTGGCGACCCCGGGATCGGCCTGCACGATCGCCGCGAGCTGGGTCACCTTCTGGCGCATGGCCTGGAAGGAGATGTCCTGGGAGGCCACCACCCCGCCGGCGAGCCGGCCGTTGTCCTGCTGGGGGAAGAAGCCCTTCGGGATCACCACGAAGAGGTAGACGGTGAGCGCGCAGGTGAGCGCGGCGATGGCGAGGACGGTGCCCGGATACGTGAGGGCCCAGCCGAGCGAGCGCTCGTAGCCCCGCACCAGCCAGTCGAAGACCCGCTCGCCGCCGCGGTAGAAGCGACCGCGGGTCCGGTCCGCGTGGGAGCGGAGGAGGAGGGCGCACATCATCGGGGTGGTGGTGAGCGAGACCACCAGCGAGACGAGCACCGCGATGGAGAGGACCATCGCGAACTCGCGGAAGAGCCGCCCGATGAGGCCGCCCATCAATAGAATGGGGATGAACACCGCGACCAGCGAGACGCTGATCGACAGCACCGTGAAGCCGATCTCGCGGGCTCCGGTGATCGCGGCCTCGAGGGGGCGCATCCCCTGCTCGAGGTGGCGCATGACGTTCTCCACCACCACGATCGCGTCGTCCACCACGAAGCCGGTGGCCACCGTGAGGGCCATCAGCGACAGGTTGTCGATGCTGTAGCCGATCAGGTACATGAAGGCGAAGGTGCCGATCAGGGACACCGGCACCGCGACGCCGGGAATGGCGGTGGCGCGCCCGTCCCGCAGGAACAGGAACACCACGAGCACCACCAGGGCCACCGAGATCATCAGGGCGTGCTCGACGTCCGACACCGAGGCCCGGATGGTCACGGTCTGGTCGAGCACCGGGGTGAGGGTCACGTCGGCGGGCAGCAGCGCGTGCAGCTCGGGCATCGCGTCGCGGATGTGGTCGACCGCCTCGATGATGTTGGCGCCGGGCTGCCGGAAGATGATGATGAGCGCGGCGGGCCGGCCGTTGGCGAGGCCGACCGCGCGCAGGTCCTCGACCGCATCCCGCACCTCCGCCACGTCCGACAGCCGCACCGCGGCCCCGTTGCGCCAGGCCACCAGGAGGGGCCGGTACTCCTCCGCGAAGCGGAGCTGGTCGCTGGTGCGGATCTCCCACGCGCGCTCCGGACCGTGGATCTGGCCCTTCGGCCGGTTGACGTTGGCGCTGGCCAGCACCGCGCGCACGTCCTCGAGGCCGATGCCGTAGCGGGCGAGGGCGTGGGGGTTGAGCTCGACGCGCACCGCGGGCAGCGAGCTGCCGCCCACGAATACCTGGCCCACGCCATCCAGCTGGGCCAGCTTCTGCTGGAGGATGGTGGAGGCCATGTCGTAGAGCTGGCCGGTGGTCGCGGTGGGCGAGGTGAGCGCCAGGATCATGATCGGCGCGTCGGCGGGGTTGACCTTCCGGTAGGTCGGGTTGCTCGGCAGGTTCGAGGGGAGCTGGCCGCTCGCCGCGTTGATGGCGGACTGCACGTCGCGGGCCGCGCCGTTGATGTCGCGCGAGAGGTCGAACTGCAGCGCCACGCTCGTCGAGCCGAGGAAGCTGGTGGACGTCATCTCGGTGATCGCGGCGATGCGCGTGAACTGCCGCTCGAGCGGGGTCGCCACCGCGGAGGCCATGGTCTCCGGGCTCGCCCCGGGCAGGCCCGCGGAGACGTTGATGGTCGGGAAGTCCACCTGGGGCAGCGGCGCCACCGGGAGCAGGCGGAAGCCGATGATCCCGGCCAGCACCAGGGCCAGGGTCAGCAGGGTGGTGCCGACCGGGCGGCGGATGAACGGCCCGGAGAGGTTCACGGCCGCGAGGGCTCGGGAGGCGCGCCCGCGGGGAGCGCGCGGCGGCGCGCCACGCGGGTGGCGAGGCGATCGAAGGCCAGGTAGATCACCGGGGTCGTGTAGAGGGTGAGCAGCTGGCTCAAGATGAGGCCGCCCACGATCGCGATGCCGAGCGGCTGGCGGAGCTCGGAGCCGACGCCTCGACCCAACGCCAGCGGGACGCCGCCCAGCAGGGCGGCCATGGTGGTCATGATGATCGGCCGGAACCGGAGCAGGCACGCCTGGTAGATCGCCTCCGGCGCGGGCTTGCCCTCGGTGCGCTGGGCGTCGAGGGCGAAGTCGATCATCATGATCGCGTTCTTCATCACGATGCCGATGAGCAGGACGATGCCGATCAGGGCGATCACGCTCAGGTCGAGACGCGCGGCGAGCAGGGCGAGCAGCGCGCCCACGCCGGCGGAGGGCAGCGTGGAGAGGATCGTCACCGGGTGGATCCAGCTCTCGTAGAGCACCCCCAGCACGATGTAGACCGTGACCACCGCGGCGAGGATCAGGAGCGGCTCGTTGGCGAGCGAGGCCTGGAAGGCGCGCGCCGCGCCCTGGAAGCGCGCCTCGATGGCGGCGGGCATGCGGAGGTCGCGCCGCGTGGCCTCGATGGCGCTCACCGCCTCGCCCAGCGAGACCCCGGGAGCGAGATTGAAGGAGATGGTCACCGCCGGGAACTGACCCTGGTGGCTCACCAGGAGCGGGGTCGCCCGCTCCTCCATGCTGGTGAACGTGGAGAGCGGCACCTGCCCGCCGGTGGCGGAGCGCAGGTAGATCTGCTGCAGGGCGGCCGGGTCCTGGCGGAACTCGGGCTTGACCTCGAGCACGACGCGGTACTGGTTGAGCTGGGTGAAGATGGTCGAGATCTGCCGCTGGCCGAACGCGTTGTAGAGCGCGTCGTCGATCATCTGGGGCGTGATCCCGAGGCGCGAGGCGGTGTTGCGGTCGATGCGCACCGAGGTCTCGAGCCCCTGGTCCTGCTGGTCGCTCGCCACGTCGCGGAGCGCGGGGAGGGCGCGGAGGCGCTCCACCATGCGCGGCGCCCACGCGTTCAGCTCGGTCACGTTGGGGTCCTCGAGGCTGTACTGGTACTGAGTCCGGCTGACCCGATCCTCCACCGTCAGGTCCTGCACCGGCTGGAGGTAGAGGGTGATGCCGGGGACCTCGGCCAGGCGCGCCCGCAGCCGGTCGATGACGTCGCGGACCCCGACGCGACGCTCTTCGAGGGGCTTGAGCGTGATCTGCATGCGCCCGCTGTTGAGGGTGACGTTGGCCCCGTCGATGCCGATGAACGAGGACAGGGTGTCGACCGCCGGATCGGCCTGGATGGCCCGGGCCAGCGCGAGCTGCCGCTCGGCCATCGCGGGGAACGATACGCTCTGGGGCGCTTCCGAGATGCCGAGGATCACCCCGGTGTCCTGGATGGGGAAGAGGCCCTTCGGCACCACCACGTAGAGCAGCAGGGTGAGCCCGAGGGTGCCCACCGCCACCACCAGGGTGAGCCCCTGGTGGGCGAGCACGATGCGCAGGGTGCGCGCGTAGGCGTCGAGGACGCGATTGAACACCGCCTGCGAGGCGCGCGCCACCCGGCCCACCTCGTGCGGCCCGTGGTGGCGCAGGAGCTTGGCGCAGAGCATCGGGGTCAGGGTGAGGGACACCGCGGCCGAGACCAGGATGGCCGCGCTGAGCGTGATCGCGAACTCGCGGAAGAGGCGCCCCACGATGTCGCCCATGAACAGCAGCGGGATCAGCACCGCGATGAGGGACACGGTCAGGGAGAGGATGGTGAAGCCGATCTGGGCCGAGCCCTTGAGGGCGGCCTCGAGCGGCCCGTCGCCCGCCTCGATGTAGCGCGCGATGTTCTCGATCATCACCACCGCGTCGTCGACCACGAAGCCGGTGGCGATGGTCAGCGCCATCAGGGAGAGGTTGTTCAGGCTGAAGCCGAGCCCGTACATCACCGCGAAGGTCCCGACGATCGAGACCGGCACCGCGATGGACGGGATGAAGGTGGCGGCCGGGCTGCCCAGGAACAGGAAGATCACGAGCACGACCAGGATCACCGCCATCGTCAGCTCGAGCTGCACGTCGTGCACCGAGGCGCGGATGGTGGTGGTGCGGTCGCTCAGGATCGCCACCTTCACCGAGCCGGGCAGGGTCGCCTGCAGCGCGGGCAGGAGGCCCTTGACCCGATCCACCACCTGGATCAGGTTGGCGCCCGGCTGCCGCTGGATGTTCACGATGACCGCGGGCTCGGCGCCCATCCACGCGGCCTGGCGCAGGTTCTCCGCGTCGTCGACCGTGTCGGCCACGTCGGAGAGGTGCACCGGCGCGCCGTTGCGGTAGGCCACCACCAGGTCGCGGTACTGCGCGCTGCTCACGAGCTGGTCGTTGGCCCCGATGGTGAAGGCCTGGCGCGGGCCGTCGAGGCTGCCCTTGGCCTGGTTGACGCTCGCGGCGGCCACCGCCGCGCGCACGTCGTCGAGCGCGAGCGCGTTGGCGGCGAGCCGGGCCGGGTTGACCTGGATGCGGATCGCCGGCTTCTGGCCGCCGCTCAGGCTGACGAGGCCGACCCCGGGCAGCTGGGAGATCTTGGGCACCAGCCGGGTGTCGGCGAGATCCTGCACCGTGGTGAGCGGCAGCGTGCTCGAGGTGAGGCCCAGGGTGAGGATGGGCGCGTCGGCCGGGTTCACCTTGCTGTAGATCGGCGGGTTCGGCAGGTCGCCGGGCAGGAACGAGGTCGCCGCGTTGATCGCGGCCTGCACCTGCTGCTCGGCGATGTCGAGCGCCAGGTTCAGGTCGAACTGCAGGGTGATGACGCTCGCGGTGGACGAGCTGGTCGACGTCATCTGCTTGAGCCCCGGCATCTGGCCGAACTGCCGCTCGAGCGGGGCGGTGACCGCGGAGGCCATGACGTCGGGGCTCGCGCCGGGGTAGAACGTCTGCACCTGGATGGTCGGGTAGTCGACCTGCGGCAGGGCGGAGACCGCGAGCAGCCGGTAGGCGATGATGCCGGCCAGGACGATCGCGGCGGTGAGGAGGGAGGTGGCGACGGGCCGGAGGATGAACGGCCGGGACGGGTTCATGTGCCCGCGCGGCCGGGCGGGCGCTCGCCCCGGCGCGCCGGCGGGCTCTCGCCGCGGGTCGCGGGCTCCACGCGGGAGCGCTCCTGCACCTTGTCGGCCCCGTCCACGATGAGCGCGTCGCCGGCGGCCACGCCCTCCCGCACCGCGGTGACGCCGCCCTCGGTGGGCCCGAGCACGATCTTCCGCAGCTCCACCGTCTTGTCGGCCTTGGCCACGTAGACGAACGGGCCCTGGGAGCCGCGCTGGATGGCCTCGTTGGGCACCAGCACCGCCCCCTTGAGGGTGTCGACGAGCACCCGCGCGTTGACGAACTGGTTCGGGTAGAGCGCGTTGTCGGCGTTGTCGAAGACGGCCTTGATCTTGATGGTCCCGGTGCCCTGGTCGATCTGGTTGTCGACCGCCAGCAGCGTCCCGGTGGCGACGCGGGTGCGCCCCTCGCGGTCGAAGGCCTCCACCGCGATCGCCCCCGCCGCCCGCTGGCGTGCGAGCACCGCCGGGAGGTTGTCCTGAGGGATCGTGAAGAGCACCGCGATCGGCTGGACCTGGGTCAGCACCACGAGCCCGCCCGGATCGTTGGCGTGCACCATGTTGCCGGCGTCGACGAGACGGAGCCCGGCCCGGCCGGTGATCGGGGCGAGGATGCGGCAATAGGTCAGCTGCAGGCGGGTCGCGTCGATGTTGCCCTGGTCGGCCTTGATGGCGGCGGCGAGCTGGGACACGGTCGAGGCCTGGGTGTCGAGCTGCTGCTGCGGGATGAAGCCGCCCTTGACCAGCGTCCGGTAGCGCTCGAGGTCCAGGCGCGCGTTGCTGAGCTGGGCCTCGTCCCTGGCGAGCTGGCCCTCGACCTGGGTGAGCTGGGCCTCGAACGGCCGCGGGTCGATCTCGGCCAGGACGTCGCCGGCCTTCACGATCTGGCCCTCCAGGAAGGAGGTGCGCATGAGCTGGCCGTCGACGCGGCTCCGGACCGTGACCGTGTTGAGCGGGGTCACCGACCCGAGGCCGGTCAGGTAGACGGGAAGATCGCCGGTGCGGGCGGGGGCGGTCACGACCGGGATCGGCCGCGGACCCGCGGGCGTCGCCCGCTGGGCCGCCCGCCCGGGTCGGTTCAGGGCGGCGTAGCCGCCGCCCCCCAGCAGCACGGCCAGGACGATCCCGATGACCAGGATCCGCCCTGTCGGCCGGCGGGGCGGGTCGGTGGACGCTGGACCCAACTCCCCGGACTCATGCGCTTCGCCAGCCATGCCGGCCCCCTCTCGTGTCGCTCGCTTGTAGCATATATTGACGGACCGCTCGCGGGGATCATTCGGCCGGGGCCGGTAGCGCGCGCCGGCGGGGCGGCGGCCGGGGGCGCGGTCGGTGACGGGGGGTCACGAGCGCGACGCGAGCAGCGTGAGCCAGGGCGGGGGCGGCGCCCCCAGGGTCCGCAGCGTCCGCGCGACCCGCTCCGGCGTGCCCAGATCGCACCAGGTATAGGCCGCGACCTCCGCCACCGCGAGGGCCAGCTCGGATGACTCGAGGACCGTCCGGGAGAAGTCGGCGGCCGGAGCGAAGAGGTAGGCCTGCCGGAGCGCCCAGGGCTCGTAGCGCGTGCCCGCGAAGAGGGCGAGGCGCACCAGGCGGTCGTGGAGCAGCGGCACGCACTCGCGCCCGGCGTCGACGAGGGCGCCCACGCTCGCCGCGAAGACGAACGTGTTCCACAGGCCGCCCAGGGCGTAGAGGCGTCGCGCCGACTCCTCGGTCGGCTTCTCGCGGAAGCCGCGGATGCGATGGACCGGGTCCGGCCCCGCCCAGCCGAGCCGCGCCCCCGGCTCGATCCAGCCGTAGTCGGGATCGGCGTCGGTCGGCGGCACGCCCAGGAGCACGAGCCCGTCGGGGTGCGCGCGCACGTAGCCGGCCACCTCGCCCACGTGACGCATGAAGGTGTCCTCCTCGAGGACGAAGTGGTCGGCGGGGAAGACCGCGACCACGGCCCGCGGATCGCGCGCGCGAATCCAGTGCGTCGGCATCAGGACGCCGGCCGCGGTGCCCCGGTTGCAGGGCTGCGCGAGGACGTGGACGTCCGGGAAGCCCACCAGCTCCGCGCCCAGGTAGCGGTCGTGGCTGGCCTGGGTCACGACGACGATGCGCGACGGCGGGATCAGCCGCGCGACGCGCTCGAGCGTCTGGCGCAGGAGCGACTTCGATCCGGTGAGCACCGCGAACTGCTTGGGCCGCTCCTCGCCGTAGAGGTACCGCGTGAGGGCCCGCAGCCGGGTGCCCTCCCCGCCGGCCAGCACGATCGCCCACAGATCGCTCCCGCCGCCATCGTGGATCGTCGCGCGTGGCTCGCTGCACGTCATGGTCTGCTCGGGCATGGATCGCCTCCTCGGTATCACCGCCGTTCGGGGTTTCGACGGATCGTCGGAGCGCGGAGGGGCCCGGGGGGCCGGCCGGCCACGACGACGGGATGACGGCGCTAGGAGGCGGGAGGAGCGCGACCGTGGCCGACCGCGAGGCCGGGCGAATCGGGCGCCGCGTCGGACACGGGGCCGACGCGCTCGGCCGGCCGCAGGTCGACCCCGAGCGAGTCGGCGATGCCGGGATCGACGCTCCCGGTCCCCGACACGATGCGCGTCACGACGTCGTCGTAGTCCGCGTCGTCGTAGACCCCGGGGATCCAGGAAGGATCGGGCGGGCTCGCGTGGGCGAGGACCGGCAGGACCAGCCCCACCGCGAGGACGAGCAGAGCGAGCGTGTCGCGCACGGGCTAGGGTCGAGCCGGCTGCATGAGCTGGCGCATCTCCTCGCGCAGCTGCCGGAGACGCTCCTTGGTCTGCGCCACGCGCGCGAGCTGCTCGGGCGTGAGCACGGACCGGACCTCGAGGGCCGCGCTCGCGCTGTCCTGGGCGAGCTGATCGCGCAGCTGGCTGATGCGCTGGAGCTGGGGCTGGAGGTCCGCCGCCTGGACCGGGCCGGGCGCGAGCAGCTTGCCGCCCAGTTCCTGCTGCGCCTGCCGGAGCTGCTCGATCAGCGGGCGCGCGGTCGCCCGGTGCGCGGACAGGATGGTGCGGACGCGCGTCTGCTGCTCGGGCGTGAGGTTGGCGGCGCGGATCATCAGCCAGAGCTCGCCGTCCCCGCGCCCGGCGACTCCGCGCATCGCCGGGTCGTGCCCCGGGGCCTGGGCGAGGGCCGGCGGAGCCGAAACGGCGAGCAGCAGCAGGATGGCCGCGATCACGCGTCTCACGGCTCGCCTCCGGTGAGGGTGCTGTCGACCTCGCGGGCCATGCTCTCGAGGCTCAGGGGGGCGGCGTCGGCCGGGGCCGACGCCGGGTCGCCGCTCACCGAGAAGAGCGACGCGGAGACGTCGGTCAGGATCGCGGCCACCTCCTGCGGCTGCATCGTGGGCGGGACCGGGGTCACCGCGCGCCAGACCGCGACCTCCACCCACAGGAGCGCGACCGCAGCCGCGGAGAGCCCGACCGCGGCGGGCAGCCAGCGCCGGCGCGTCCGGGTGACCCGGGCGAGCGGCTCGCGCGAGTCGCGCAGGACCGCGGTGATGAGATCGAGGTCGCGGCGCATCTGGCGCGAGCGCGCGGTGCACGCCGCGCAGGCGGCCAGGTGCGCCCGCTCGGCGATCGAGGCGAGGTCGGCGTGCGCGCGCGCGAGCGCGTCGTCGGACAGGCACGCGTTCATCGCGCGTCTTCCAGGGCGCGCCGGAGATGACGGACGGCCCGGTAGAGATGACGCTTCACGCTGCCCGGGGAGAGCCCGAGCGCGACCGCGACGTCGGCGGTCGCCTGCTCCTCGATGTAGCGGAGCGCGAACACCTCCTGCTGCCGGCGGGGCAGCCCGCGAAAGGCCGTCCAGATGCGCCGGCGGGTGTCCTCGCTGACCGCGACGTCGCCCGGGCCGGGCGCGTCGGCCACCAGCGGCAGGTCGTCGATGGGGCGGCTGCGGAGCCGGAACCGCATCCAGCCCCCCGCGCGCCGCCGGTCCCGGCAGGCGTTGACCGCGACCCGGGTGAGCCAGGCGGCCCAGTCCATCGGGGCCCGGCCGAGCTGCTCCGCCTCGTGCGCCTTCAGGAACACCTCCTGCACCACGTCCTCGGCCTCCTGGGGGTCGCCCAGCAGCAGGCGGCAGAGCCGCCGCAGGCGCCCGTAATGGGCGATCACGACCGTGTCCCGGCTGGGTGAGGGCTCCACGTCCACGTCCCTCTGACGGTCGACCCGCGCCCTCTCATCGGTCCTGACGAACGAAAGGGGCGATCCGTTGACAACCCGGAGGGTCAACCCGCGGATGGACTGGCTCGTCAGGTAAGCGAGCCCGGAACGTCGCGACCGGTTAGCAGGTGATGAGTGGGCGGGGGAGGATGGCATGGGCGTGTGGGGCAGCGCGTGGGCCAGCGCCCGCATCGCGGTCCGGGCGCTCCGGGTCAACAAGCTCCGCAGCGCGCTCACTATGCTCGGGATCGTGATCGGGGTGGGCGCGGTCATCACCATGGTGGCGGTGGGGGCGGGAGCCCAGGCGCGCGTGGCCGAGCAGATCCAGAGCCTGGGGTCGAACATGATCATCGTGCTCTCGGGCTCGGCGCTGGCGGGCGGTGTCCGGATGGGCTCGGGCAGTCAGCTGACCATCACCGAGGACGACGCGTGGGCCATCCAGCGGGAGATCACCGCGGTGGCCGCGGCCGCGCCCACCTCCCGGGGCGGCGCCCAGGTCGTGTACGGCAACCTGAACTGGGCCACCGGCATCCAGGGCGTCACGCTCGAGTTCTTCACGACGCGCGAGTGGGACGTGGCGGATGGACGCCTGTTCACCCAGGAGGAGGTCGACGGGGCCGGCAAGGTGGCCCTCCTCGGCCAGACCGTCGCGGGCAACCTGTTCGCCGACGGCGACCCGCTCGGCCAGGTGATCCGGATCAAGAACGTGCCCTTCACGGTCATCGGCCTGCTCGAGCGCAAGGGGCAGACCACGTTCGGCCAGGATCAGGACGACACGGTGCTGATCCCGCTCAGCACCGCGAAGAGAAAGGTCCTGGGCGTGAGCCAGGCCAACGCGCGGTCGGTGGGCTCGATCGCGGTCAAGGTCGGCGAGGCGCGCGCGATGCCGGAGGCCCTACAGGAGATCCGCGGGCTGCTGCGCCAGCGGCACCGGCTGCAGCCCTTCCAGGACGACGACTTCAACATCCGCAACCTGACCGAGGTGCTCCAGTCGCAGGAGGCCTCGTCCCGGGTGCTGACCCTGCTGCTCGCGGCCATCGCCTCCGTCTCCCTGCTGGTGGGTGGCATCGGCATCATGAATATCATGCTGGTGTCGGTCACCGAGCGCACCCGGGAGATCGGGCTCCGGATGGCGGTCGGCGCCCGCGGGCGGGACATCCTCCTGCAGTTCCTGGTCGAGGCGGTGACCCTCTCGCTGATCGGCGGCGCCATCGGCATCACGGTCGGGCTGGCGGGCTCCTCCGCGGTCGCGTACTTCGCGCGGTGGCGCACCCTGGTGAGCCCCGAGGCCGTCGTCCTGGCCTTCGGCTTCGCGGCCGCCGTGGGCGTCTTCTTCGGGTTCTACCCGGCCCGCAAGGCCGCGGCCCTCAACCCGATCGACGCGCTCCGCTACGAGTGAGGAAGAGGCTTTTAAAACCGCGTCACTTCTGCTAAATTGGGCTTCCGGGGTCGAGATCTAGGGCCCGGAAAAGTCGAGGTCGGCGCGTGGCGGGCAAGGGGATCCAGGACCTGGTCGGGCAGGTGATGATCGACAAGGAATTCCTCGCCGATCTGGTGAGCGACCCCGCCCGGGTGCTGGCGGGCTTCGAGCTGACCGCCGACGAGCGCGCCGCCATCATGCACGCCCTCGGCAGCACCGCGAGGGTCTCCGACCGCGAGCGGGCACGGGCCCTGCAGAACGTCATGCTCAAGCGCTGGGCCACCTGATGCGGGCCTCTGCCGGACGGCGCTGAGTGGCCAACCTTCCCGAGATCGGCTTCCTGCGCCGGGTCGTGCTGTTCAAGGACGTGGAGGAGCCCGTCCTGCTCGCGATCTGCCCGAGCTTCCGGGAGCGCCGCCTGAAGAAAGGCGACGTGCTCTTCCGGGCGGGCGATCCCGGCGAGGAGCTGTTCCTGATCAAGGAGGGGAGCATCGTGGTCTCGAAGCCGGTGACCGGCCGGGTCGAGCAGGTGCTCTCGCGGCTCGGCGCGGGCGAGGCGTTCGGCGAGATGAGCCTGTTCGGCGACGAGCGGCGCCGCTCCGCGACCTGCCAGTCCGAGATCGACAGCGTGCTCTTCAGCCTGGACCGAGACAGCTTGAGCCGCTTCGTCACCGGGAGCCCGGTCGCGGCCGCCAGGTTCTTCCAGCAGATGGCCCAGGTCGCCTTCAAGCGGCTGCGCGACGCCTCCGACCTGGTCGCCGAGGTGACCCGCTGGGGGCTGGAGGCCACCGGCCTCGACATCGAGCACAAGTAGGCCTCCGGGAGCTCGAGCGTGAGCGAGGTCGGCGACAAGGCCGCGGACAGCAGACCGAAGCGCACCCGCATCGAGCTCCTGGTCCGCGAGCAGGACGGGCAGGGCTTCGAGACCCGCGAGATCCCGAGCGCGGTCGCCTACCTCCACAGCCGCCCGCAGCGCATCCCCGACGCCGACTGGGAGATGGCGCGGCTGCCCTACGCGCCGCAGGGGGTGGTCACCTACGCGCTCAAGAACCGCCGCACCGAGCAGATCATCCAGATCACCGAGACCGAGAAGTTCCTCTGGGGGCTGATGGACGGGCAGGCCTCCCTCCAGGAGATCGGGACCTCCTACCTGCTGCACTACGGCTCCTTCGACTTCGAGATCATCCCGACCCTGATCGTCAAGCTGCAGCGCGCCGACCTGCTCACCATGCGCCCGGTGTCGCGTCTGCGCGCGGTGCTGGCCCGCAACCGCCGCAACCCGGCGGCCCGGGCGATGGAGGGCACGCTCCACGCCCTGGAGCGCCTGACCGTCACGAGCCGCCGCTCGCATCAGTTCTTCGAGCGGGTGTACCGCTACGGGGGCTTCCTGCTCTTCTCGCCCTGGGCCCTGGCCGCGCTCGCGATCATGGTGGTGCTGGGCGGCCGCAGCGCGCTCGCGATCTGGCGCGACCTCGGCGAGGTGACCCACGGACTCGCGAGCCATCCGGTGGTGGCGATCCTGCTCGTGAAGATCGTCTTCTGGCTCACCGTGGTCAATCACCAGATCATCCACGCGCTGGCGTGCATCCACTATCGCCGACGGGTGCGCGAGTTCGGCTTCACCATCCTGCACGGGTTCATCCCGACCTTCTACGCCGACGTCACCGACATCTTCATGGCCACGCGCCGGGCCCGCATCGTCAACGCGGTGGCCGGGCCGCTCTTCCACCTCTTCCTCGGCTTCTTCTGCTTCTGGATCGCGGCGCGGCTCGAGCCCGGCCTCATCAAGGGCTTTCTCGCCGCTTCCGCGTTGCTGCAGCTGCAGTCGTTCCTGATCAGCCTGTACCCGTTCTGGTTCCTCGAGATGGACGGCTACCACATCCTGGTGGAGATGGTGGGCGTGCCCACCCTCAACCACGACTCGGTGCGGTTCGTGCGCGAGTCGCTCTGGCGCCGCATCCGGACCGCCACCTGGCTGACCCGCCAGGAGGCGATCTGCCTCGCCTACTTCACCCTGTCGATCGCCTCCCTCGCCGGCTTCGTGCTGCTGAACGTCTGGCTGCTCACTCGGGCCGGCAAGTCGTAGCGGGCGGCCGTCAGCGGCTCAGCCGCCGCCGCGGATCACCAGGGCGAGCAGACGGCCGACGGACTCGCCCAGAGCCTCGGGTAGGTCGGCGGGGGCATTTTCCAGGACGCGGCGCTGCTCGGCCTCGTCGAGGGCCTCGAGGCGCGCCTGGGCGCGGAGGCGAACCTCGGGCCCGAGGAGACGTGCCACCTCCAGCACGAAGCGCAGGGCCTGCTCGGCGCGCTCGGGAGGCGACGCGGCGCCGGTCAGCGCGGCCGTCCCGGCCTCGCGCAGGCGGCGGCTCAGGCGCACGCGCTGGCCGTGCACGCGCAGCAGGTCGCCGGGCACCGGGCCCCACTCGAGGGCCAGCTCGGCGGTGACCCGCGCGATGTCGGCGGCCAGCGCGGGCGCGCTCTCGCGGGCGATCAGATCGCCGAGGGCGGCCGGCCACACCGGGGGCAGCGGGGCCGGCGCCGAGGTGTCCGCGGCCGGTGCCGGCATCTCCCGCACCTCGCCCAGGCGATCGAGCACGAGGCGGTCCTCGATCGGGCCGCCCAGCGCCCAGAGCGAGCACACCACGCGGTCGCCGTCGGTGCGGACCACGCGGGGCTCGCGCCGCCGGATGTCCTGCCACTCCGCGCGATAGAACGGGACCCCGTCGAGGATCACCTTGTCCACCTCGTGGCGGAGCTGGACCACCACCCCCGGCGTCACGTGGTGGGTCTCGAACGGCGCGGGGTGCCAGTCGAGCGCGCCGTCGGCCAGGAAGCGCTCGAGTGGCAGGGCCTCCCCCGCGTCGTAGCGAAAGCACTCGAGCAGCGCGGTGAAGAGCTGCTCGGTCGGGTAGGGGCCGCGGTAGCGCACGGTGGCGACCCCGTGGTCCTTCATGAGGCCCGCGATCAGGTTGAGCACCGCGGTCCCGCCGCCCGCGGGCAGTCGGCGGGGCTCGGCGAGCGGGGGAATGAAGTCCGGGCGCGCGTAGTCGAGGGTCTGGAAGAGCGTGAGCGCCTCGCGCGGCTGCCACGACGCATCCGGCGCCAGCTGCCAGACCCGATCCGACAGGCCCCAGGCCGGATGGGTGTCGGCGGCGGGCTCGATCCCGAGCCAGCGCCCCCCGGGCAGGAGGCACTTCATCCACGCGAGCCGGCCGTCCGGACGCCACCGCCAGCCCGCCACCAGGTGGCCGTGCCGGTCGAGCTGGAGCAGCCGCCGGCGGCCGGGGCCCGGGGCGTACGCGATGAGCGCGCCGCCGCGTCCGGCGGTGACCGGCGGGTCGGGCTCGTCGAGCGTGTGCCGGAGACGCTCCACGCTCTCCGGGTCGACGGCGACGAGGTCGGCGCGCGCGAGCCAGCCGCGCAGCCGCGTGAGCGTGGCACGGTCCATGCCCGCGATGATACAGTTGCCGCGCCATGAGCGTGACCACCCGGCTGGCGGGACCCGAGGACGCGGCCGCGATCGCCCGCATCTACAACCAGGGGATCGAGGAGCGCGTCGCCACGTTCGAGACGGAGCCGCGGAGCCCGGAGGACATCCGGGCCCAGCTCGCGAGCAAGGGCGATCGGTACCCGACCGTGGTCGTCGAGCGCGACGGAGTCGTGGTGGCGTGGGCGTCGGCGGGGGCCTACCGCAGCCGGCCCGCGTACGCGGGCGTGGCCGAGCACTCGGTGTACGTGGACCGGAGCGCGCGCGGCCACGGGGCGGGCCGCGCCGCGCTCGACGCGCTCTTCCGCTGCTACGAGGCGCGCGGCTTCTGGAAGCTCGTCTCCCGCATCTTCCCGGAGAACGTGGCGAGCCTGGCTCTCCACGAGCGGGCCGGCTTCCGGACCGTCGGGGTATACGCCCGCCACGGCAAGCTCGGCGGGGAGTGGCGCGACTGCGTCATCGTGGAGAAGCTGCTCGGGGAGGCCGCAGGAGCCAGCGGAAGCACCCCGTCGCCGCCGCCGCGCCCACCAGCTGGGCCGCGATGAAGGCGGGCGCGTCGGCGGGCCGGATGCCCGCGAAGGTGTCGCTGGCCGCGCGGGCGAGCCTCACCGCGGGATTCGCGAACGAGGTCGACGAGGTGAGCCAGTACGCGGCGGTGATGTAGGCCGCCACCGCGTACGGCACCGCGGCCGCCCGGTGCCGGGCGCAGCCGTGGATCACCGCGAGCAGACCGAAGGTCGCGACGACCTCACCCAGGAGCTGGGCCGGCCCGCTGCGCACGTGGCGGGAGGCGAAGAAGACCGGCGCTCCGAACATCAGGTGCGCGACCGCCACGCCCGCGAAGGCCCCCGCGATCTGGGCGAGGACGTAGGCGGGCACGTCCCGCCAGGCGAGCCCGCCGCCCAGCGCCTCCACGAGCGTCACCGCCGGGTTGAAGTGGGCGCCGGAGATCTCGCCGAAGGTCAGGATGAGGGCGGCCAGGGCGCGCCCGTCGCGAGGGTGTTGGCGAGCAGGGCGACGGCCACGTTGCCGCCGGCCAGCCGCTCGCCCAGCCGATCACCGCCGCGAGCAGGAAGGCGGTGCCCAGCGCCTCCGCGGTCACCCGTCGGGCGCGATCGGGCCGCGCCGTCCGCGGTCACGATCGGGCCTTCGCGCGCTGGAGCACGTCGGCTCCGGGCGCGCGCTTCAGCATGAGGACCGACGCCACTGCGACGAGACCCGCCACGCCCAGGCTGACGAAGGCCCAGCCCCACGCCTGCGCGCTGCGCCCCCCGTACCAGTCGAGGATGGCCCCGAACAGCAGCGGGGCGATCGCGCCCGCGCCGTAGCCGGCGAGCGAGCGGAGGGCGAGGGCGGCGCCGCGGAAGGCCGGGGTCACCACCTCGGTGATCGCGGTCGAGTAGATCGGCGAGTCGCCGAGCGCGGCGAAGCCGTAGACGAGGCCGAGCGCGACCACCACACCCACCGGCGTGCCGAGCAGCCAGCCGAACGCGAGCGAGCAGCCCGCGCTCAGCGAGGCCATCATGAGCATCACCGGCACGCGCCCCAGGCGGTCGGCGAGGATGCCCGCGACCACGGAGGCGAGCATGCCGGTCACGTGGAAGAGCGCGGTCACGTAGGCGCCGAGGCCCGCCCCGCGCTCGAGGCTGGAGCCGGTCGCCACGAAGCACGCGGCCAGGAACGCGGGGGTCCAGGCCCACATGCCGAGCAGCTCCCAGGAGTGGAAGGTGTAGCCCGCGATCACCAGCATGGCCGGGCGATTCCGGAGCACCGCGCCCCCGAAGCGCTCGCTCCCGCCGCGGGGGGTGACCACGTTCGGGGTGTCGCGCACCACCCACCACGCGAGGACGCCGCCCACGATCGGCCCCGCGGCGACGAGCGCGAACGCGAGCGGGTAGCCGCCCCGCGACACCGCGATGCCGGTGAGGGCCAGGGCCAGGGCGAGGCCGAGGGAGTGGCCGGCCAGGAAGTAGCCCATGGCGCGGCCCCGGCGCGCCACCGGGACGTTCTCGGCCACGAGCAGCACCCCGGTGGTGTAGGTGCCGCCCAGGGCCAGGGCCAGGAGCGTGTAGAGCGCCAGCCCCGACCAGTAGTCGCGCGCGAAGAGCGCGAAGAGGGCGGCCATCACCGCGGAGGCCAGGGTGCCCACCAGGAACACCCGCTGGGCGCCCACGCGGTCGGCGATCTCGGAGCAGCCCATGAGGGAGATCGCGTAGGCGACCTGGAAGCAGGACGCGATCCCGCCCGCCGCGGTGGCCGACATGTCCCACTCGCGCTGGAGCACGGGCAGGGCCGCGGCGTAGGCGATGTAGATCATGTAGGCGCCGACCCGCGAGACGCAGATCGCGAGCAGCCAGGCCCCGCTCCCCGGGCTCATGCCGCGGAGCCGGCCGGACTCTCGACGAGCCAGGCCCGGAGACGATCCCGGATCGCGTCACGGACGCGACGGAAGGTCGCGAGGCGGTCGGCCTCGCTGCCGGTCGCGGCCGACGGATCCTCGAAGCTCCAGTGGATCCGGCGGGCGGGCCCGGGGAACAGGGGGCAGCGCTCGCCCGCCTGGTCGCAGACAGTGATCACGTAGTCCCACCGCTCGCCGAGGTAGCGATCGAGCGTCTTGGACGAGTGCCCGCGGAGGTCGAGGCCGATCTCCTCCATCACCCGCGCGGCGAGCGGGTGGACCGCGGTCGCCACCGTGCCGGCGCTCGCCACCTCGAACCGATCGCCGCCCAGCTCGCGCAGGAGCCGCTCCGCGATCTGGCTGCGCGCGGAGTTGTGGGTGCAGAGGATGAGGACGCGGTCGCGCACGAGCGAGGGGTCAGTCACACCGGCGCAGCACGCGGAGGGCCCGGTCGGAGGGCCGCAGCTCGTCGAGCGCCCGGCGGAGGATCTCGAGGCCGTCGTGGTTGATCGCGTAGTAGACCCAGCGCCCGTCGCGCCGGTCGGTGACGAGCCCCGCGTCCTTCAGAGTGCGCAGGTGGAACGACAGGAGCGACTGCCGGGTCTCGAGGTCCTCGGTGAGGTCGCACACGCACTGCTCGCCGCCGCGCAGCCGCTGCAGGAGCCGCAGCCGGGTCTCGTCGCCGAGGGCCCGGAACATGCGCAGCACCTCGTCGGTGAGCTTCGCCCCCGCCGCCATGCCGGCACTATTCATCAACCCCGGTTGATCAGTCAAGGGGGATGATGGACCCGAGCCTCCGGCCGGGCTCGGGCACAACGCCCGGGCGCCGGCCGGCGGCCCGCGGCTCAACTCGGCGGTTTCTCGGTCGACGGGGCTGCGGTATGACGTTTGCTGTCGTCCCGGCGAGGGAGGGCGCCATGATCCAGAAGATGATCCTGGCCCTCGTGATGGTGGCGATCGCCGCGGTGCCGTGCGCGATGACGTTTACGTTTCGCGGGCGGCGGGGTGGGGAGAGGCCGAGATGCTGAGAGATGCGATGGCGCTCGAGCGCTGGGCGGTGGTCCTGTCCCTCGTGGAGCTCGACAGCATCGTGGGGCGCGACGACGGCAAGATCCCGCGCAAGTATCGCGAGCTGATCGCCCTGGCGGTGGCGTGCACCACCCAGTGCCCCTACTGTCTCGACGTGCACACCCGCAACGCGAAGAAGGCCGGCGCCTCCCGGGAGGAGGTGGCGGAGGCGGCGCTGCTGGCCGCCGCGCTGCGAGCGGGAGCCGCGGTGACGCACGGGGCGCTCGCGGTCAAGCTGTTCGACCGGCCGTAGCGGACTTGCCCGGCGCTAGGGGTAACGGTGGGGCGCGGCGGGCGGCCGCTCGAGGCCGGTCTGCGCCCCGCCGCGCGGGCGCGCAGGGGGGGCACTCGGGTGCCGCTTCGTGGCCCAAAGGTTCGCATACCAGAAGGGCGGTTGCTCCCGAGAGCGGACCTCGGACAAGACCTCCTCGAGATCTCGGACTCGCCGCGCATGATCATCGAGCACGCGGATCTCGGAGAAGCCCAGCGCCGCGATACGGTCCGGTAGCTCGGCGGGGTCGTACCCGGCGGCGCTCAGGCAAGCCGGGTTCCATTCGACGAATAGAGATGCCTCCGGGCTCCGGCGCAGGATCTGCTCCCCGCCTTCGAGAACCTCGATTTCGGCTCCCTCGACATCGATCTTGATGACGTCGATGGACCCGTGAAGGAGCTCGTCGAGAGGGCTCTCCTGCACTTCAATCGTCGTCTGGGTCGCGCCCGCCATCGGGTGACCGTAGAAGCCGTGGAGGGTGCTCGATCCGGCAATGTAGAAGGGTCGGCGTCTGGTAGTTCGTCCGGCCGCATTGGGGAGCACGATGACGTTCGTGAGCGCCCGACGATGGAGGTTCCGCATCAACAGCCGACGATTGTCGACACAGGGTTCGATGGCGTATACGACTCCGCGCACTCCGATCACGGGCGCGGCGAGAACGGTATAGCAGCCGATGTGAGCTCCGACGTCGACCACCGTCATGCCGGGAGCGAGGGCCTGTCGGAACGCTCGCAGGGTCAGAGGCTCGAAGTTCGAGTAGAAATCGAGGAGCGGCCGTGGGACGTAGAGGTCGCGCGAGGCCAGGTAGGCAGGTGTGCGGTCATACATCCCGAGATCCTTGAGCAACGCGTTGACGAGCCAGTGGCCCGAGAGACGGCTCTGGGCGAGGAGCCTTACCGGAAGACGTGAAGCGGCCGGCCAGCGCTGCACGACGCGGCGAACCACATCCGATCGACGCATCATCCCGATCTCCTTCCCGGCGAGCCGACCAGTGGCCGGACGGTAGGCCTGCCCCGCGCCGGCGTCAAGCGACGCCAGCGCATTGCGCCATGAGAGCGCCGCATTTGCCTGAGGGGGCGCCGGAAGGTACAATCCCGCGCGTGAATTCCCGCACGCTGATGATCGGAATCGCGCTGGGCCTCGGGGCGTGCGCCCCGGTCGCGGTGCCGATGCCGATCCAGCCATTCCCCGACGTGCCGGTGCCGGCGGAGTGGATCCCGTACTCCGACGACTGGGTGATGATCCGCAGCCCGAAGATCACCGCGGCGCGGCTCATCTACTTCACCCCGGAGAGCGTGGAGGCGACGCTGGCGCACGCGCGCCGCCTCCTCGCCACCGCGGGGTGGACCGAGACCAAGAGCGACCGCTTCGTCAACGCCGAGAAGTTTCCCGGGGTGTGGGCCGAGTTCCACAAGGGCGACGACGTCTGCCGCCTGACCGTGATCGAGGGCTCCGGCGCCACCCACGTAGACTACACCCTCGCGCGCGTGAACCCGGCCTCCTGATGGCGGCGGCCGACCTGCCCTGGCGATCGGCGCAAGAGCTGGCCGCCCTCATCCGCGGCAAGCAGGTCTCGCCGGTGGAGGTGGTGGAGGCGCTGCTCGCGCGCATCGAGCGTCTCAATCCCGCCCTCAACTGCTACGCCACCGTGACCGCCGAGGAGGCGCGCGACGCCGCGGTGGCCGCCGAGGTGGAAGTGGTCAGCGGCGAGACGCTCGGGCCGCTCCACGGCGTGCCGGTGTCGATCAAGGACCTGGTCTTCACCCGTCGCGTCCTTACCACCGGCGGCTCGCGGCTCTTCGCGGATCACGTGCCGGAGGAGGACTCGGTGTGCGTCGAGCGCCTCAAGGGTGCGGGCGCCATCATCGTCGGCAAGACCACCACCCCCGAGTTCGGCCACAAGGCGGTCACCGACAGCCCGCTCCTCGGCATCACCCGCAATCCGTGGAACCCCGCGCTCACTCCCGGCGGCTCGAGCGGCGGCGCGGGCGCCGCGGTGGCCGCCGGCCTCGGGCCCCTCGCGGTGGGCACCGACGGGGGCGGCTCCATCCGCATCCCGGCCGCCTTCTGCGGCGTCTACGGGCTCAAGCCGTCCTTCGGGCGCGTGCCGCAGGCCCCGGGCTTCCCGGGCTGGGAGACGCTCTCCCACACCGGGCCGCTCACCCGGACCGTGCGCGACGCGGCGCTCATGCTCGACGTCATCGCGGGTCCCGACGATCGCGACCGGCATTCGCTGCCCGCGGCCGGGCGCGCGTACCTGGGGGCATGCGAGGACGGCATCGCGGGGCTGAGCGTGGCGTGGTCGCCGGACCTGGGCTACGCGCGCGTCGATCCGGAGGTCGCCGAGCTCTGCGCCGTCGCGGCCGAGCGGTTCGAGAGCTTCGGCGGCCACGTGGAGGTGGTGTCGCCCTCCTGGGAGGATCCGGAGGAGATCTTCCGGGTGATGGTGGGCGCCGAGACGTGGGGCGCGTGGGGCGACCGCCTGGAGGCCGACGGGGAGCAGATGGACCGCTCCCTGCGCGCGCTGATGAAGTTCGGCGCGGGGATCACCGCCGAGCGGTACCTGCGGGCGATGCGTCGTCGCCACGACTTCTGGACCGAGGTGCAGCGATTCCTGGCCCGGTTCGATCTGCTGATCACGCCGACCGTGGCGGTGCCCCCGTTCGAGGTGGGCCGGCCCGGGCTCAACGAGGTCGCGGGCCAGCCGTCGTCCCCCCTCGGCTGGACGCCGTTCTGCTTCCCGTTCAACCTGACCGGGCAGCCCGCCGCGACGGTGCCGGTCGGATTCACGAGCGCGGGCCTGCCGGTGGGCCTGCAGATCGTCGGCCGCCGGCACGCCGACCACACGGTGCTGGCCGCCTCCGCCGCCTTCGAGGCCGCGCAGCCGTGGGCGGACCGTCGCCCGCCGGTGGACTAGCCGGGCGGTCTCACACCATCGCGCCGAGCGGCGTGACGGCGCGCGGAGAGGCGACGTGATGCGATTCGTGCTGATCTGCCTCGGGGGCGCGGTGGGGACCGGCGCGCGCTACCTGCTGGGCGGGGCGGTGGCGCGCTGGGCCGGCCCGGACTTTCCGTACGGGACGCTGCTCATCAACGTGCTCGGCTCGTTTCTCATCGGCGTCGTCCAGCAGGTGGGGCTCTCGACCCTGCTGATCCCGGACACTCTGCGCCTGGTCCTGGCCATCGGGGTCATGGGAGGATTCACCACGTACTCGTCCTTCTCCTACGAGACCATCCGGCTGCTCGAGGCGGGCTCGTGGCTGGCCGCGAGCCTGTACGTCCTGCTCACCACCGCGCTGTGCCTCGCGGGCTGCGCGGCGGGCCTGTCGCTCGGGCGCGTGCTGGTCGCGGGAAAGGGAGGCTGGTAGCCATGCGCAAGCTGGACGGAGAGCAGGTCCTGATGCGGATCTTCATCGGGGAGAGCGATCGCTGGGAGCATCGCCCGCTCCACGCCGCGCTCGTCGAGCTCTTCCGTCGCGAGGGGCTGGCGGGGGCCACCGTGCTGCGGGCGGTGGCCGGCTTCGGGGCCGATTCGGTCGTGCACACCGCCAACATCCTGCGCCTCTCGGCGGACCTGCCGCTGGTGATCGAGGTGGTGGACTCGCAGGAGCACCTGGACCGGGTGCTCCCCCAGGTGGATCGGATGATGCGGGGCGGGCTCATCACGATGGAGAAGGTGCGCGTGCTGAAGTACGAGCACACCCCCGCGGGCTAGCGCCGGGCCGTCCCATCCTCCTGCCGCTTCTCCGACTCCATGATCAGGGACCGGTGCTCCCGCAGCGCCCGGTCGTAGCGCCGGAGCATGTCGTCGCGCTGGGCGTGGGACTGCAGGCGCTCCACGAGCATGCCCGCGAGGAACGCCACCAGCACGATCACCACGAGCGCCAGGCCCTGGAGAACCCACCGCGGTCCGGCCGGCCGCGTCATGGCCCGTATGATAGCAAGGCCGACCGGCGGTGTGCTTGCGGGCGGGGTGAGAATGGCCAGAGGGCCGGGAGGAGGCGCGAGCGATGCCGGGAGAGGCGACCGTACGGGGCAGGGCGAGAGCGATTCGTCGAGTGGCGGTCCTCCTGGCGCTGCTCGGGACCTCGGGCGCGGGCCTCGCCGGCGCCCAGGTCTCCAGCCGGCTCGCGGACCGGGACCTGCGCCTTCAGTGGACGGCCGGCGAGGATCGCCGCGGGCGGCCGGTCGTGACCGGCTACATCTATAACGAGCGCGCGGGCAGCTACGCGAGCTCGGTGCGGCTGCTGGTGGAGGCGCTCGATGCCTCCGGCCAGGTCGTGGGCTCCACGACCGGGTTCGTCTTCGGCGACGTGCCGCCCTCCGACCGCTCCTACTTCGAGGTCAAGGCCCCCGCCAAGGCCGCGAGCTACCGGGTGACGGTGCAGACGTTCTCCTGGCGCACCTACGGGGCGGGAGGAGGCTAGGGCATGCGGCACCGATCGATTCCCCTGCTGGTGGTGACCCTGTGGCTCGGTGCCGTGACCGGCGCGCCGGCCGCGCCGGCGTCCGACGACCCGTACGTGGCCGGCTACGCCGGCGCGGTGCTCGAGCGCGAGTTCAAGGTGAGCCGGCGCGCGGTGACCGCCGAGAACGGCGTGCTCACCCTGGACGGAGCCCAGCTCGCGGGGGCCGACCGCGCGCGGATCCTGGCCACGCTCGCCGCGCTGCCGGGGGTGAGCCGCGTGGAGGTGCGCGAGGCCGCCGCGCCGGTCGTCGCGGGGCCGGAGCCCGCGGTGCCGGACCTCTCCGCGCTGCCCACCGGGCTGCTCCCGGTCGGCCACCTCTTCCAGCCGCTGCTCGCCGATCCGCGCTGGCCCCACTTCTCGGCCGCCTACCGCTACTACTTCGGCGATCGGGATCTCCAGCACGTGGGCGCGGTGACCTTCGGCGAGACGATCCCGATCTTCCGGGGCGACGCCTTCGCGGCGAGTCAGTGGGAGGCGGGCATCCAGGCGGGCGTGTTCGCGGTGTTCCAGATGGACCAGCCGTCCAAGGACCTGGTCAACGCCGACTACTTCGCCGCGCTCTACGGGGCCTGGCGGCGCGGTCCCGTCTCCACGCTGGGCCGGCTGTTCCACCAGAGCTCGCACCTGGGCGACGAGTTCCTGCTCCGCACGCGCTCCGAGCGCATCAACCTGACCTACGAGAGCGTCGACCTCAAGCTCGCCTACGACCTGCCGTGGGGCGTGCGCACCTACGCCGGCGGCGGCTACCTGTTCGACCAGGAGCCGGCGGACCTGCAGCCGTGGTCGGTGCAGGGGGGCCTCGAGTTCCGCAGCCCGTGGACGGTGGCCTCCGGCCACATCCGTCCGGTGGCGGCGCTGGATCTACAGAGCCGCGAGCAGAACGGCTGGAACGTGGACGTCTCGCTGCGCGGGGGCGTCCAGTTCGAGAACGTCCGCGTGCTCGATCGCAACCTGCAGCTGCTCGTCGAGTACTTCCACGGCAACTCCCCGGACGGACAGTTCTTCAAGCGCCGCGTCGAGTACCTGGGGCTCGGGGCCCACTTCCACTTCTAGGGCTCGCGCGTCAGCGCGGCGACCAGGTCGCGCGCGGCCGGGTGGCTCGCCAGCAGCGCGGCCCGCTCGCCCGCCTCGTAGTCGGCGTAGTCGAAGCCGGGCGCGACGGTGGCGCCCAGGAGGGCCAGCCGGCCCCCGGGCCGCAGGCGCGCGCCCTGCCAGACGCCGCGCGGCACGACGACCTGCGGCCGCTGCCCGGCCTCGAGATCCGTGCCGATCACCACCACGCGATGCGAGCCGTCGGCCCGGAGCTGCAGCATCTCGACCGGGTCGCCCAGGTAGAAGTGGAAGATCTCGTCGGTGGCGAGGCGGTGCATGGCCGAGAAGGTCTCCGGCGTGAGCAGGTAGTAGATCGCGGTGCCGGCCGCCCGCGGCCCCCGGTAGCGGGACGGCAGCGCGTCGGCGGGCACCACCTCGGCGCTGCGGTAGGTCTCGGCGAAGAAGCCGCCCTCGACCGGGTGCGGGAGCAGGCCGAGCATCGCACGGAGCGCCTCGACGGTCGGCATGGCGGCATTGTAAGATACGCGCATGCGCCGAGTCCGCCGGATCCTCCACGCGACCGATTTCTCCCGTGCCTCCACGCCCGCGCTCAAGGCGGCGATCTCGATGGCCAAGGCCAACCGCGCCCGCCTCACGGTGGTGCACGTGATGGCGCCGCCGTCGCTGGCCCTGCCCGGCGAGGGGTACGTCTCGCCCGCGCTCTACGAGAGCCTCGAGCGCTCGGCGCGCGCGGCGGCCCAGAAGCGCCTCAACGCGGTGCTGGCGCGGGCCCGGGCCGCGGGGGTGCGCGCGGGCGGGCTCCTGCTCGAGGGCGTGCCCCACGAGCTGATCGCGCGGGCCGCGCGGAAGGCCGACCTGCTCGTGATCGGCACCCACGGCCGCAGCGGTCTCGCCAAGCTGTTCCTGGGCAGCGTCGCGAGCCGCCTGGTCGCGCTCGCGCCCTGTCCGGTGCTGACGGTGCGGGGCCGGTAGACGCGATGGAGGCCCCTGCGCCGGGCCGCGTTGCCGCGGAGTCCAAGGTGAACGACGTGCTCGCCCGGCACCCCGCCACCGCGCCGGTCTTCACCCAGGGGCGGCGCCTCTACGTGGACCAGCCGCACGAGCTCTACGCGCGCTTCCCCGGGCTCACCGTCGGCGACTTCGCGCGCCAGAACGATCTGGACCTCGCCGCGGTGCTGGTCCAGGTCAACGCCCTCGCCGAGTCGGAGGACGCGGCGCTCGAGCCCGCGACGCGCGCCCACGACGCCGGCCTGGCCCGCCCCGGGCAGTTCTCGCTGACGCTCGGCTACACCGCCAGCTACCGCCCCCGCGAGGACTCGGCCCCGGACTGCGTCTCGGTGGTCGCGGTCCAGTCGGCCCGCGGGCCCGAGTAGCGCCTGGCGAGCCAGGACCGGCCGGCCCCGACGTCGAGACCGGCCGCGCCGCCGGCCTCCGACCGCTCGCAGTGGGGCAAGGAGGCGGCCGCCCCGGAGGAGATCCGCTTCCTCGAGGGGCCCCAGTCCCGCACCTTCGAGCTCGGCCGGGCGATCCGCGTCTTCCTCGAGTTCATGCGGGGCTTTCGCGCGCTCCACTTCGTCGGGCCCTGTGTCACCGTGTTCGGCTCCGCCCGCTTCAAGGCCGACCACCCCTACTACGCGCTCGCGCGGGAGCTGGGCGCGCGGCTGGCGCGCGTGGGCTTCACGGTCATGACCGGCGGCGGCCCCGGCATCATGGAGGCGGCCAACCGCGGGGCCAAGGAGGCGGGCGGCCGCTCGGTGGGCTGCAACATCGAGCTGCCGCACGAGCAGCGCCCGAACCCGTACCTCGACCACTGGATCACCTTCCGCCACTTCTACGTGCGCAAGGTGATGCTGGTGAAGTACTCCTACGCGTTCGTGGCGCTCCCCGGGGGATTCGGGACCCTCGACGAGACCTTCGAGGTCGCCACGCTGGTGCAGACCGGCAAGGTCCGGGAGTTCCCGATCGTGCTCATGGGGCGCGAGTACTGGAGCCCGCTCGTCGACTTCGTGCGCAACCGCCTCCTGGTGGAGGGCACGATCGATCCGGGCGACGCGCAGCTCCTGATGACCACCGACTCGGCCGAGGAGGCGGTGGAGTGGATCGCCGGGGTGGGGATGCGGCGCTTCGGCCTGACCTACGGCACGCGGGCCCGCCGCCGCTGGTATCTGGGCGAGTAACTTGACCCTCCGCCGGCCGCTTGCTAGCGTAGCCGCGCGGCCACCGACGTCGAACGGGAGATCATCCATGTCAACGCGCGCATCGCTCCGCCTCTCCATCGCTCTCGCCCTCGTCTGGGCCGTCGTCGCGGCGGGCGGCCCGACCGCGGCCTTCGCCCAGGCCCCGATCAAGATCGGCCTGGTGCAGGGGTTCACCGGGCCGTTCGAGGTCTACGCCAAGCAGGTCAAGCGCGGCTTCGAGCTCGGCCTCGAGTACGCGACCGGCGGCAAGGGCGAGGTGCTGGGCCGGAAGATCGTGGTGGTCGAGGAGGACGATCAGCTCAAGCCGGACGTGGCCAAGCAGAAGGTCACCAAGCTCTACGCCGACGACAAGGCCGACCTGATCGTGGGCACGACCTCGAGCGCGGCCGCGCTCGCGGTGCTGCCGGTGGCGGCCGAGTACAAGAAGGTCCTGATCGTGGAGCCGGCGGTGGCCGACAGCATCACCGGCGAGAACTGGAACCGCTACGTCTTCCGCACCGGCCGCAACTCGACCCAGGACGCGATCGCCAACGCGCTCGCGGTGGCGCGGCCCGGCGTCTCGATCGCCACCATCGCCCAGGACTACGCGTTCGGGCGCGACGGGGTGGCCGCCTACAAGACCGCGGTCGAGAAGGCGGGCGCCCAGGTGGTGCACGAGGAGTACGCGCCCCCCACCGCGACCGACTTCACCGCGCCGATCCAGAAGATCATCGGCGCGCTCAAGGACCGGTCGGGGCCCAAGTACGTGTTCGTGATCTGGGCCGGCAAGGGCGGCCCGTTCCCGCAGCTGGTCGACAACCGGCTCGACAAGTACGGCATCACGCTCACCAGCGGCAGCAACGTGCTCGACGTGCTGAAGGCGATGAAGAGCATGAAGCTCGAGGGCATGGTGGGCGGGGCCTACTACTACTACGAGATCCCCAAGAACCCGATCAACGATTGGCTGGTCCGCGAGCACGTCAAGCGCTTCAACGAGCCGCCCGACTTCTTCACCTGCGGCGGCTTCGCGGCCGCGATGGCGGTGGTGGCCGGCATCCAGAAGGCGGGAGGGACCGACACCGAGAAGCTGATCGCGGCCATGGAGGGGCTCGAGTTCCAGACCCCCAAGGGCCGCATGATCTTCCGCAAGGAGGACCACCAGGCCCTGCAGGCGATGTACGCGTTCAAGATGGTGTCCAAGCCCGACGTGGCGTGGCTGGTGCCGACCCTCACCCGCGAGCTCTCGCTCCAGGAGACGGCCCCCGCGATCAGCAACAAGCGGTGAGCCCATGGCCCGCGTCGGCGTCGGCGCCGTCTCGCTCGCGGTCGCGGAGTGGCCCGGTCCCGCGAAGGGCCCGGCCGTCGTCTGCATCCACGGCCTCACCGCCAACCACACCTGCTGGGCGAGCGTGGCCGACCTGCTCTCGCCCGCCCATCGCCTGATCGCCTACGACCTGCGGGGCCGAGGGGAGAGCGACAAGCCCGACAAGGGCTACAGCCTGGCGATCCACGACGATGACCTCGAGGGCCTCCTCGACCACTTCGGCCTCAAGAAGGCGGTGCTGATCGGCCACTCGCTGGGGGCCCACATCGCGGTGCGCTTCGCGGCCACGCGGCCCCAGCGGGTGGCCAAGCTCGTGCTGGTGGACGGTGGCCTCGACGTCCGGGCGGAGGTGCTGGACTCCCTGCGGCCCGCCATCAACCGGCTGGGTGTCGAGTTCCCCTCGATGGACATGTTCATGGGGTTCGTGCGGGCCCTGCCCATGTTCGAGGGGCGGTGGAACGACTACCTCGAGCGCTACTTCCGCTATGACGTGGAGGAGCTGCCCGCGGGGACGGTCCGCGCCAAGGCGTCCCGGCTCGCCATCGAGGAGGAGATCGCCAACCTCGAGCGCGAGCGGCTCTGGGTCTATCACCACCAGGTCAAGGCGCCCACCCTCATCTTCCGGGCGCCCGACGGGCTGCTCACGCCCACCGACTGCCTGATGACCCAGGCGGAGGCGAACGCGATGGCCCACGCCATCCCGCGCTCGAAGCTGGTGGTGGTGCCGGGGACGAACCACTACACGGTCCTGCTCGGGCAGCACCCGAAGGTCAGGGCCGCGCTCCGCGCCTTCCTCAAGGGGACCTAGCGACGGCCTCGGCGGAGGTCATCTCGACCCGCGATCTCACCATCCGCTTCGGGGGCCACGTCGCGGTGGACCACGTCAGCCTCGACGTGGCCCCGTTCACGCTCAAGTCCATCATCGGGCCCAACGGGGCGGGGAAGACCACCTTCTTCAACCTGCTGAGCGGGCAGTATCGGCCGACCGAGGGCCGCATCCTCTTCAAGGGCCGCGACGTCACCCGGCGCGGGGCGGCCGCCCGCGCCCGCCTCGGGATCGGCCGCTCCTTCCAGCTCACCAACATCTTCCCGACCCTCACCGTGCTCGAGAACGTGCGGCTCGCGGTGCAGGCGCGGCGCGGGCTCGGCTTCACCGCGTGGCGGCACTACCGGCGCTTCCCCGAGCTCGAGGACACCGCCTACCGGTTGCTCGAGACCGTGCTCCTCGGGGGCAAGTGGAGCGCGGCGGCCGGGGCGCTGGCCCACGGCGAGAAGCGGAAGCTCGAGCTCGGCATCCTGCTCGCGCTGGAGCCCGAGGTCCTGCTGCTCGACGAGCCGACCGCGGGGATGTCGCTCGAGGAGGTGCCCGCGATCATCGGCCTCATCGAAGGCATCCGGGCCCGCCGCGACCGCACCATCCTGCTCGTCGAGCACAAGATCGACATGGTGATGGCCCTGTCCGATTCCATCGCGGTGCTGAAGGACGGCCGGCTCATCGCCGACGGCCCGCCCGCCCAGGTGAGCGCGAGCGCGGAGGTGCAGGCCGCCTACTTCGGGACCCCTCACCCTACCGCCCCTCACCCTGCCCTCTCCCCTGAGGGGAGAGGGTGATGGACGTGCTCGAGCTGGAGGGGGTGCACACCGACATCGGCCAGCATCACATCCTGCAGGGGGTCTCGCTGCGGGTGCGGCCGGACGCGGTCACGGTGCTGCTCGGCCGCAACGGGGCCGGCAAGACCACCACCATGCGCACCGTGATGGGCGTGCTGCCCCCGAGCCGGGGCACGGTGCGCTTCGAGGGGCGCCCCATCCACGGCCTGCCGCCCCACGCCATCGCCCGCCTCGGCATCGGCTACGTGCCGGAGGGGCAGGGGATCTTCGCGGCCCTCACGGTGGAGGAAAATCTCAGAGTGGCGATGCGGGCCGAGAACGCGGAGAGCCGCGAGCGGATGCGACGGGTGCTCACGCTCTTTCCCGACCTCGAGCGCTTCCGCCCCGCGCGGGCCGGCACGCTCTCGGGGGGGCAGAAGCAGATGCTGGCCATCGGGCGCGCCCTCGTCAATCCCACGCGGCTGCTGCTGATCGACGAGCCCTCCAAGGGCCTCGCCCCCATCGTGGTCGAGCACCTCGTCGGGGCGCTCGAGGCGATGAAGCGGGAGACCACCGTGGTGCTGGTGGAGCAGAACTTCGCGATGGCGAGCCGGCTCGGCGACGACTGCTACGTGATGGACGACGGGCGCACCGTCTACGCGGGATCGATGGCCGCGCTGGCCGCCGATCGCGACCTCAAGCGGCGGTATCTCGGGATATGAGGCGCGCGACCCCGCTGCTCGTCGGCGCGGCCCTGCTCCTGCTGCTGCCGCTCGCGGCCATCGAGCCGCGGGCCTGGCTCACCCTCACGGTGGCCGGGCTCGCGATGGGCATGCTGATCTTCCTGGTGGCCGCGGGGCTCACCCTGATCTTCGGCCTCATGGACGTGCTCAACTTCGCCCACGGGGCCCTCTTCTCCTGGGGCGCCTACGCGGGCTTCACGGTCGCGGTGGCGGTCGACGGGCGCTGGGGCTGGGCCGCCTCGCCGTCGGTCTGGGCCAACGCGGGCCTGCTCCTGCTCGCGGTGGCCGCCGCGGTCGCGGTGGCCTTCGCGCTCGGGGTCGTGCTCGAGCGGGTGATCGTGCGTCCGGTGTACGGGCAGCACCTCTTCCAGATCCTGATCACGCTGGGGGCCACCATCGTGCTCGAGGAGCTGATCCGGGTCGCGTGGGGCCCGAACGACCAGGTGATGCCGGTGCCGGCCACGTTCCAGGGCTCGTGGGACGTGGCCGACGTGGTCGTGCTCCGCTTCCCCGCGATCGCGATCGGGCTGGGGCTGCTCGTCTACGGCGGCATGCAGTGGCTGCTCACGCGCACCCGGGTGGGCCTCATCGTGCGCGCCGGCGTCGAGAACAACGAGATGGTGCAGGTGATGGGCCACGACATCCACCGCTACTTCACCGGGGTGTTCGCGGCCGGCTCCGGGCTGGCCGGGCTGGGGGGCCTCATGTGGGGCATGTTCAGCCAGTCGGTGCGCCCCTCCATGGGCGGCGAGCAGCTCATCTTCGCGTTCATCGTGGTCATCATCGGCGGCCTCGGCAGCGTCACCGGGTCGCTGGTCGGCGCGCTGCTGGTGGGCCTCGCCTACAACTACGTGGCGTTCCTCGTGCCCAAGGCCGCCATCGGCGTGACCATGGGCATCATGGTCCTGGTGCTGCTCGCGCGCCCCACCGGGCTCTACGGCGCCGGCAAGTGAGCGCCCCCGCGCCCACCCCGGTCCAGGCCGCGCGCGCGGCGGCGCGCCGCGATCGCTGGCGGTCGCCCACGCTCTCCCTGCGCCTCGCGGTGGTGCTGGCGTGGGCCCTCCTGCCCGCGGTCGGCCCCTCGTTCCAGCTGCTCGACCTGGCGCTCAAGATCGCGCTCTTCGCGACGCTCGCCGCGAGCTACGACGTGGTGATCGGCTACACCGGCATCGTGTCCTTCGGGCACGCGATGTTCTTCGGCTTCGGCGCGTACGCGGTGGCCCTCGCGGTGGGCCGGCTGGGGGCGCCCACCTACGGCCACCTCCTGCAGGGCTTCCTGGCCGGGATCGTGGTGTCCGGGGTGGTGGCGGTCGTGGTCGGGGCCTTCTCGCTGCGGGTCAAGGCGATCTTCTTCGCGATGATCACCCTCGCGTTCGCGGAGTTCGCGCTCATCCTGGCCGTGCAGTGGGGTGCGCTGACCGGCGGCGAGGACGGGCTCTCCCCGAAGCTGCCCGGCGTCTTCGCGGCGGGCGCCCCGGGCGTGTTCGGACTCTCCGGGCGGCTCGTCACCTACTACACGCTGCTGGCGGTCTGCCTCGGCCTGTTCCTCGTCATGAGCCGCTTCGTGCACTCCCCGCTCGGCCGCACGCTGCAGGCCATCCGCGACAACGAGCTGCGCGCGGAGGCCCTGGGCTACCGCACGTTCGTCTTCCAGCTCGTCGCCACCTCGTTCGGCAGCGTGGTCGCGACCGTGCTCGGCGGCGGCTACGCCATGTGGGTGCGCTACGTGAATCCGGAGTCGACCCTCGGCATCCCGATCATGCTCGACGTGCTCCTGATGGTGATCATCGGGGGCATCGGGACGCTCCACGGCGGCCTCGTGGGCGCGGCGATATTACTGAGCGCGCGCACGCTCCTGCCGAACCTGCGCGGCCTGAGCGGCTCGCTGTTCGCGGGCTCGGAGATCCTGCAGCGACTCTCCGAGCGCTGGCTCCTCTACTTCGGGATCCTCTTCGTGCTGGTGGTGTTCTTCTTCCCGCGCGGCGTGCTGGGCACGCTCCGCGAGGCGCTGGCGCGGCGGCGCGGTCCGACGGCCTCGGGGAGGACGTGAGCCGTTCTTTTGCCCCGCCTTTCGGGTATGCTGTGCTTGAGAATGCCCGCCCGGGACTACGACGCCATCGTGGTGGGGGCCAGCTTCGCAGGCCTCGCCGTCGCCCGCCAGCTCCGGGGCGAAGTCCTCATGCTCGATCGGAACGAGGTCGGCAGCGTGCAGACGTCCGCGTGCGGAACCCCGCTGTGGGTGCCCGAGACCCTCGGCGTCTCGGGGAGCGTCCTGCAGGTCCACGACCGGCTGGTCATCCGCACCCCGACCCGCACCGTGAAGTACGATCTCTCCTCGGTGCCGTTCTGCACCTTCGACTACCGCGCCTTCTGCGAGGGGTTGCTCGCCCAGTGCGGTGCGCGATTCTTGCGCACCTCGGTGTCGGGCATCCAGGACGGAGCGGTGGTGACCGGGGAAGGGCGCTTCACCGCGCCGGTGATCGTGGACTGCTCGGGCTGGCGCCGCGCGATCACCGGCGGCGCGGCGACCGAGCCGCGCTCGCGCCACCACTCCTTCGGCCTGGAGACCCACACGTCCCTACGGGACGAGGGCCTGACGTTCTTCCTGGATCGCCGGCTCATTCCGGAAGGGCTCGGCTGGATCTTCCCGGTGGGCAGCGGCAGCCTGATCGGGCTCGGATCCTACGTCGGCCGCTCGAAGCTCAAGCCGGCGCTCGAGCGCCTGCTACGCGAGCACGGGACCTCCGCCGGCTCCTACCACGGCACCTACTTCCCCAACCGGTTGCTCCGGCCCACCGTCGATCGGATCTTCGCGGTCGGCGACGCGGCCGGCCAGTGCCTGCCGCTGACCGCGGAGGGCATTCGCCCGGCGCTCTACTTCGGAGGCGAGTGCGGCCGCATCGTGCAGCAGATTCTCGAGGGCGTGCTCCCGCTCGAGGTGGGGCTCGAGCGCTACCGTCGGCTGGTGGCCCGCTACCACGGCCCGTACCGCCTCCTCCGGTTCGCCCAGGCGATGGCCGCTCACACCCCGACCCGCTGGTTCGCGATGGTGACCCAGCTCGCGGCGACGTGGCCGTTCCTGTCCCGCTGGTGGCCCCGCTACGGCTGGTTCGGGCGGCCGGATCCCGCCGGGGTGGCGGCGGCCAC